>RCNC010002895.1_pt1 | contig 11309 bp, 7 predicted proteins | sample 2041301 | NCBI WGS metagenome assembly RCNC01 (sample SAMN09708231, study PRJNA481090) | Marine sediment metagenome, whole genome shotgun sequencing project. | biome: marine sediment; feature: ocean; material: sediment; isolation source: Sewage treatment plant 13A marine sediment (STP13A) ... | reverse complement strand
CCAATTCATCTCTTGTCCCCCTTCAGCAACTCAATTTTCTGATCAATTAGCTCTTTGATTTCTTCCAGTTCTCCAAGGTCAACCACATCATCGCCCGTAAAAAACGAAGCAAAACTTACCGCAGAACCTTCGAAGTGGTTATTGATAATCGATTTTACATGCTTCCTGAAGTAAAATTGCCGGGAAATCTCAGGGTAGTATTCATGAATTTTGCCATAGGTATTAAAACCAACCACTCCCTTTTTTACCAACACCCTGATCACAGTTGATATGGTGGTGTAGGCAGGCCTTGGCTCAGGGAAAGCATCTACAATATCTTTAAGGAAACATTTCTCCTGTTCCCAAATGTGATGCATGACCTGTAATTCAGCCTTTGTCAATTCCTTCATGGAACAAACATATAACTATTTTTATAGTAATACAACTATATTTATAATTATTTAAAATATAGATCGAAGAAAGTCGGCACACAGCGGGAGGCAAGGCCATTGGGTGAGTTCTGAAGGAAAGCTACACCTATGTTTTCTTCGGCACAGAAGGCTATCTCGGCCCTGTAGCCTCGAATGTATCCACCGTGATAGACGATTTGCCGCCCCTGGTAGTTATAAATGCGCCAGCCCAGACTGTAAAACCTTTCACGAAATGGTTTCCAGTACCTGGTGTATCTCCATTTCAGAGGTGTATAGATCACCGGCGTGCTTAAGGAGGTGATTATGGTATCGGGCATCATCTCCGGCTTTTGTCCCAGCAAAGCCAAAAGCCACTGCTCCATATCTGATATACTGGCATTGACCCCTGCTGCAGGCATCACATTGTAGTAACCTTCATGCGGATTTAAGGAAACATATCCTGCCCCTGTCTTTACATGGGGGAAAGCCAGGTTTGGATTTTTATCCAGGTCCATGGGACCGGCCGATGCATCCTTCATCCCAAGAGGTTTGAAGATTTTTTCGTCCAATAATACCTGGTAAGGTACGCCGGTGGTCCTCCTTGCGATGGGATCCAGCATACTGAAAAGCACATTCTGATATCCATAAAGCTCACCGGGTGGAGCAGATACATCCACCTCATCCAGGCGAGCAATAATATCATTCAATTTCTGATCCGCTTCAACCAGGTTGTCGTAGGCATAAGGCACAAGACCGGAAGTATGACTTAGTAAATGCCTGATAGTGAGATCAGCCGTACTGGCTGAATCTTTGAGTGCAAAACCCGGATAGTGATCGACTACTTTGTCATCCAGGGAGAACGCTCCATCCAACTCCAGAAAACAGGCCAGGGCACCAGCAAATCCTTTGGAGACTGAAGCTAACCTGAAAAGGGTATGACTGTCCACTTCCAGATCGGTTCCATATTCACGCTCTCCAAATGTCCCCGTATAGGCCACATCCCCATTATGAACAATGGTATAGGCAGCACCAACAGTATGGCTGCTATCCAGTTCTCTGGCCATAAATGAAATAAACTCCTTGAAAGCCGGAAGTTCAGGAATTGGACGCTCGCTGGGGGTAGCGACAGCAATTTTCGGCACTGCACTTGCCGCAGCGATCAAACTCTCTCTGGTCTCAGGGGTTCGTGTTCCATTAATAAATAGAATGAAACCTGTAGATATTACAAGTACCAAAATAAAAAACAGGGAGAACCTCTGCTGATGCTTCTTCTTCTTCAACTTCTACTCCTCAATAAATTCCAGGGAACAAAATTATAACTATATTTATAATAATAGAAGTTTAGTTAAAAAAAGTATTAACACATTATGACTTCTTGGTGGCATCAAACACCTTGGTGGCAGTTGCCATAAGACAGGTTATCAGTAAAAGATGTTATAGATTTATTAAAATCTATACTTACATTTGTATAAGGATCGGTATCATATGCGGAAATACGAATACACCAATCGGGACATCAGCTGGCTCTCTTTTAATTTCAGGGTACTTCAGGAAGCCATGGATAAGACATTGCCTCTCTATGAACGACTTAAGTTCCTGGCTATCTATTCAAACAATACAGAAGAGTTTTACCAGGTAAGGGTAAGCTACTACAAACATATGCTGCGCTATGAAAAGGAATTTTCTAAACAGCATTTTAATGAGGTCGATCCCGCAAGTATCCTTCGCCATATTAATGAGATCGTTACCAATCAGCAATCGATCTTCCACCTGATATTTGAGGATGAGATACTTCCTGATCTGAGAAAGAATAACATCATTGTTGTTAATGAAAATGATGAATTATCAGAGTCTCACCTGGAATATATAAGCGACGTTTTTCATTCCACCATCCTGACTTCCATTGAGCCTGTGCTTCTCGTAAGGAAAAAGGTTCGCCCATTTCTTAAGACTGGGCACCCCTACCTTGCCATGGAGATGGTCAGTCGGGCAAGCAAAGAAGATACGCACATTAAACGATATGGGATTGTAAAGATTCCCACCGATCACAACATCTCACGATTCATCGAGCTCCCAAGCGAGAATGGCCAACACTATATTATGTTTGTGGAAGATGTCATCATGCGGTATATCGGAGCCATCTTTCCTGGCTACAGTGTAAAAAACTGGTACTCATTGAAGCTCACCAGGGATGCTGATATGGAATATGACGAATATGAAGGGGATGACCTGATCGATGCCATTGACCGGATACGGTCGGCTCGTTCAGTGGGTGAACCCAACAGATTCCAGTATGACCGGGCCATGCCCCAAAATTTATTGGATTACCTGACCACCTCTTTTCATATTTCAAAGGACCTGTTGGTCATGGGGGGAAGCCGACACAACTTCAGGGATTTTTTCAGTTTCCCAAATCCAATCTACCCTAAATTGGAGATTGAATCACTACCGCCCATTCCTATTCCTGCACTGGCTAATCTTAAGAAACCCATTGCAAGTTCGATCAGTAAAAAAGATTACCTGTTAAGCCTGCCCTATCAACCCTTTGAGCATTACCTCCGATTTTTGAGGGAGGCATCAATTGATCCTACCGTAAAGGAGATTAAAGCTACTCAGTACAGGGTTTCTGATCACTCAGTAGTGGTTAATTCACTGATAGATGCAGCCGAGAACGGAAAGAAAGTCTCGGTATTTGTAGAATTGAAAGCCCGATTTGATGAAGAGGCTAACCTGAAATGGGCCAATCAGATGACCAAGGCCGGTATCCGGATTATATATAGCATTCCCATGTTAAAAGTCCATGCTAAAATTGCATTGGTCCTCAGGAAAAAGGGTTCCAAGCATGGAGACCAGGCCTATCTGGGCACAGGCAATTTTAATGAAAAGACTGCACGGCTTTATGGTGACCATGGATTATTCACATCCAATCCAGAAGTCGTGAAGGAAGTTAAGGACCTATATAAACACCTTGAAGATCAAACATTGAGGCCAGAATTCAAACATATTCTGGTGCCCGGATTTAATATGGTTCCTACATTTATTCGACTCATTGATCAGGAGATTGAAAATTCAAAAATGGGGGGGATAGGTTACATCCTTTTAAAAATGAATGGCCTTCAGGATAAAGAGATGGTTGACAGCCTCTATAGAGCCAGTGAGGCAGGTGTGAAGGTTAATTTGATCATCAGGGGAGTTTGTACACTTAAAACAGGTCAGCCCTATAGCAAAAACATAAGGGTTATCCGCATCGTAGACCGATACCTGGAACATGCCAGGGTATTTGTATTTCTCAATAATGGGGATCACCAGGTATATATGGGTTCGGCCGACTGGATGAAAAGAAACCTCCGTAGAAGGGTTGAGTGCATTTTCCCTGTCTACGATCCAGATCTAAAAAAGGAAGTACGTGACGTTTTGAATATTCAGCTATCAGATAATGTAAAAGCATGTGAGATAGATAAGCATCTGATCAATAACAGGATTGTTACCAAAGGGCCAGACATCAGGTCTCAGGTATCCACCTATGAGTATTTCAAGAACAAATATACTATGCCATAGCTATGCCTGGGGCCCTTAAGAAAAAAACAGCGCTGTCGGTTTCTGAAGGTGTCTCACAGCCCGACTCCATTAACCACAATGCTGTTAAAAAATTAAAGAAATCCAAAAAAAGGCAGTTCAGTACCGAGGAGTTGTTCGAAGGGATCAGGCAAGGCGATATTGCTTTGCTCAGTCAGGCTATTACCCTGGTTGAAAGTTCTCTTCCCAAACACCTGTCCATGGCTCAGGAGCTGATTACTGCGTGTCTTCCCTATTCAGGATCAAGCTTTCGTCTGGGCATTACAGGAGTTCCAGGCGCAGGAAAAAGCACTTTCATTGAGGCACTGGGCCTGCACCTTATCAACAGAGGTGAAAGACTGGCAGTGCTTGCTATAGATCCAAGCAGCGAAAGATCCAAAGGAAGCATTTTAGGTGACAAGACACGCATGGAGACTCTGGCAGGTCGTTCTGAAGCGTATATCAGGCCATCCCCATCCGGAGGTACCCTGGGAGGAGTGGCCAGAAAAACAAGAGAGACCATTATTCTATGTGAAGCCGCCGGATTTGACACCTTGTTTATTGAGACTGTGGGAGTGGGGCAATCTGAAACAGCAGTCCATAGCATGGTGGATTTCTTTCTTCTGCTTATGATAGCCGGAGCCGGTGATGAACTGCAGGGTATAAAACGAGGTATTATGGAGATGGCCGATGCCATCCTGATCAATAAGGCCGATGGCAGTAACATGCAAAAAGCCCGAAGGGCCCAGGCAGAATTTGCCAATGCCCTCCACCTGTTTCCACCTTCAGCTTCTGGGTGGACACCTCAGGTTAATACCTGTTCGTCGCTATATGGATTCGGAATAGAGGAAGTCTGGGGGATGGTCGGTAAATACCATTCCATGGCGCTTAAAAATGGCTACCTGAAGCAACGTAGAGAGGAACAGGCGAAATACTGGATGTATGAAACCATCAGAGAAGGAATTTTCAACCAGGTATTTAATAACGCCGAGATGAAGAAGGAACTTGCGAAATATGAGCTTGAGATTTCTCAGGGCCGAATGACCTCCTACATGGCAGCATCGATTATTTTGAATAAGTATAAATCTCAGGACAAAACCACCTAGCTATTTCCCTGTTGGATAATAGTTTGTAATATTGCACGTTCATTATTAAAACCGTGTATATGCAAAGAATTATTTATATGCTTGGGATTCTGGTAGCCATGACCTCCTGTAGCAAGAAAAGTGACAGTTATACCATCAAAGTAGATTTGGATGGAACCCAGGGGAAATGGGTCAAATTGATGGCCATGGAAGATCGAAACTATATGACTTTCGACTCTGTAATGGTGGAAACCGAAACCCCTGTTGTTTTGTCAAAAAGTGTAGAGGGAATCAAAACCATGCACCTGACAGTTGAAGGTATTCAGGGATCCGTAAAACTTTTGATTGAGAATAGTTCTTACGAAATAACAGGGACCCTTGAAAATCCCGCAATCTCCACCGATAGTAAGGCTCAGAATGACCTGAATGCTTACAACCAAAAGATCGAGCCCATCAATGAAAAAATGGCCGTACTTTTAAGTGAATTAAGAAGTGGAGACAGTGAAGCCAAACAAGACAACCTTCGGGAAGCTTACTACGTACTGAATGACCAAAAAAGTAGCATAGATTCAGTTTACATCGTTGAGAATCCCGCTTCATTTGCAGCCGTCCTTGCATTAAGAAGCACATTCTACATGCTGGATATTGAGGACCTGGAAACTGCTCTTACAAGCCTTGATGCCCCGCTGCATCAGATGGAGGAGTATCAATACATGTCCGGAAAGCTGGAACGCATGAAAGCAGTAGCCATTGGGAATCCCTATACCGATTTTGAATTACCCACTCCTGATGGAGGATCTTTAAAAGTTTCCGAGGTCCATAATGGAAATGTAATGCTCATCGATTTCTGGGCAAGCTGGTGTGGCCCTTGTCGCCGGGCAAATCCCGAAGTGGTGGCCATCTACTCAGAATATAAGAATCAGGGATTTGAAATACTGGGCGTTTCTCTTGACAAAGAGGCTGCCAGCTGGAAAAAAGCTATTGAGGATGATAAACTCACGTGGCCACAAATATCAGATCTGGAGTTCTGGAATAGCAAAGGAGCCGAACTCTACGGAGTACCTGCCATTCCACACACTGTACTGGTCGACCGTGAAGGAACCATTATTGCCAAGAACCTGCATGGAGACGAACTGAGAGAAGCGATAGAATCACTTCTTTAGTCTGTAAAGTCTAAAGTCTGTAAGGTCTTTAAAGTGAACGAGCCGGCGCATTTGCGACCGGCTCGTTCTACTTTCTACTTTATGACTTTCGACTTTATGACTTTCAACCCTTTACCACCTCCCCTTTCACCCAGAGGATCATTTTACTCTTTTTAGGATCGTTGGTAATGATGGTCACTGTCTTGTTCTGATTTCCTACTTTGCCAGCTGAATTAAATACCGTTTTAATCTTGACAGATTCGCCGGGAGCTATCACATTCTTTTCCGGCTGGACAGCTGTGCATCCGCATGAAGCCTTAACCTTTCTGATGTGCAGATCCGTTTTACCTGAATTGCTTAACACATAGGTGTGTTCCACTTTGTCACCCTGACTGATCTTACCAAATTTGAATTCTGCATCATCCACACTTAATACAGGTGCATTTGCAAGTTGATCGGTGGTCAGTGCAGAGAAGTCTTCCTCGATATTAGCGCTGATTACGAGGCTATAGTTTCTTTCAGACACCCCATTGATCTTTAATCCCATCCGGTCGATCACAAAACCCCAGTCATTTCTTGCAGGCGCATTATAAGTTGCCACGATCAACCCATTTTCTCCGGGTCTTAAAGAAGCGGGTTCGGCCCTGATGGCAACATGCTTGGGAATCCTCTCAAACTCAAGCTCCACTTTCTCCTCTGAGGTGTTGATAACTTCCAGTTGCTTCTCGGTGGTCTGGGTGTTTTTGAGGTTACCGAAAGCAAGATGATTGGACTTAAGTCGCATGGGACCCATGGCATAACGATAGTCGTCCTCCACGGTTCTGGGTTTGGGTTCTACCTCGCCGGCAATGGTGAGTCGCACACTCCCGGGATTTGAGTTGGAAATCACAGTGACGTATTTCCGGAATGTACCGGGTCTGCCTGCCGGATTATAGGTTGCTGCCACGTAACCTTTCCCTCCAGGAGGTACAGGTTCCCTTGTCCAGCGTGGGGCAGTGCACCCGCAAGAGGCAGTGACATTCTGTACAATAACATCACTACCGCCTGTATTAACAAATTCGAATTTATAGGTCACCTTGCCATCCGATTCTTTGAATTTTCCGAAATCATGTTCTTGATTATCGAAAGATATTTTAGGCTCTACAGTTTGGGAGCTTAAAGGAACCAGCAGGCCGGTCAAACAGAATAATATCAATATTTGCTTCATCTTCTGTCTATTTTTTGATTTACTATCTGAGAACAAATTATACTTAAGACTACAAAATTAACGTAATTAATGAATAAATAGTTGCACAATTTTTGAGGTGTATATTTGATTGCAAATATCAGGCCGGGAATAATAGGTCTGATTTTGGCTAATAATGTTTACTTTTAACTCGCTGTCTAAGGGTATGAAGAACATTTTCAGAATAGGGATTTTACTGCTGCTGGCATTCTGTTCAACCGGGCTGTCTGCCCAGTTCTATAATGGGATGCAGATGAACTTCGGTAAAAACCGGGTTCAATTCAACGACAGATATTGGAAATATTACAGGTTCGACCGCTTCGATGTCTATTCTTATGAAAATGGAACAGATCTGTCTTTATATGTGGCCGATTTCATAGAGAAGGAGATGGAACTTATCGAGCGGTTTTTTGATTATGACATCGAACGCCGGATGATCTTTCTCACCTACAATAAAATGTCGGACTTCAGGCAAAGTAACATAGGGCTGGTTTCTGAAGCAGAAGAATACAACATCGGTGGAACCACACAGATTATCCAGAATAAGGTATTCCTCTATTTTGAGGGCGATCATGTAAAACTTGAGCAACAAATCAGGGCCGCCATTGCAGAAGTATTACTTACCGAGATGATGTTTGGAAACGGCTTAAAGGCGAACCTGACCAACTCTACCATGATTAACCTTCCGGAATGGTACCTGGAAGGATTGAAATCCTTCGTCTCCAATCCCTGGGATTATGAAATGGAAAACCGGGTAAAGGATGGAATTGTTTCAGGAAAGTATCGCAATTTTGTCAACCTTCAGGATGAAGATGCACAGTATGCGGGGCATTCCTTCTGGAAATATATAGCCGACATGTATGGGGCTTCTATCATTCCGCAAATCATCTACATCACCAAAATCAATAAAAATGCAGAAAGCGGATTCCAGTACGTGCTTGGAAGCAAGCTAAAAGAGCTCTCTTTTGACTGGACCTCTTACTACCTGGGATTATATACTTCGCAGGAAGAAGAAGGCGATCTGCCAAATCAGGGGAAAGTCCTTAAGAGGCCTCATAAAAGACGGGTGTATCAAAACATAAGGATCAGCCCTAATGCTGAGTATCTGTCCTATGTAACCAATCAGAAAGGAAAGTATAAAATCTGGTTCCATGACGAAGCCACAGGAAAAAAGAAGAAGATCTATAAAAGAGGCCAGAAACTGGATCAAATCAACGATTACTCCTTTCCTGAAACTGCATGGCATCCCTCTTCAGAAATTCTGGGATTTATTACAGAGGAAAAGGGGATGCTTAAATTTCATATATACAACCTTGAAACCCGCGAGATTACCACCCGGAACCTGCTCTATTTTGAGAAGGTCCTGGATATGAGCTTCTCTCCCGATGCCAGGAAGCTGGTCTTTTCAGCTGTGGCAGACGGTCAGACCGACATTTGGGTTTTTGATATTGCATCCTCAACAAATGAAAGGATAACCAATGACCTGGCAGACGATTTTAATCCCAGGTTCACCAACAACATGAGTAACATCTCATTTGTATCCAACAGAAGGCTGGATACACTGTTTATGGAGAATGATCCGGAGAACAATACCACCACAGCCTTTGCGGTTTATGTTTACGATTATATCACCAAAGATAGCAGGCTTCAGAAAATTTCTGAAGGAGACTATATCAATCATACACAACCTCTCTCCCCAGGCCGGAATGAATTTTTCTACCTGAGTGATAAGAATGGTATTGTGAACCGATATTATGCCAAATACGACAGCACCATCAGCCTGGTGGATACAACAATCCACTATAGGTATTTTGCAAATAGCTTTCCGCTTTCCAACTATAAACGCAATATTCTTTCACACGACATCAACTCCGAAACCGGAGAGATCGCCGAAATTGTTTACAACGACTCCAGGTACCACATGTTTAAGTATCCCATGGAATTCGAAAAGAAATTTGGAGATGAACTTGAACCTACCGAATACAGGGACAGGCATGTGAACAGGCTCTTGCGTGAGGATTCTATACATCATGTGGAAAAAAAGGTGATAACCATGAAGGATATTGCCAACAACAGCCTGGTGCACGATGGAGATACCATCTCACTTCAAAAATTCAAGATTGATATAAACAATTACATCTTTGAAAGAGAGAAGTTGAACTACTACAATAACCAGCTTCGAAGCTTGAATCTGAACCTGGTCCTCGACTCTGTCCAGGACAACAGATTGATGTACATTGACTACTCCACAGCCTTCTACCCCAATCAACTGGTCAATCAAATTGATTTTAGCTTTTTGAATGCATCATACCAGGCTTTTACCGGTGGTGCATACTATTTTAACCCTGGGCTTAACCTGCTGTTTAAGGTAGGGGCCAACGATCTTTTTGAAGATTACCGCCTGGTTGGAGGTGTGAGGTTTGCCATCGATTTTGACAGCAATGAATACCTCCTCAGTTTCGAGAACCTGAAACGCCGGCTTGATAAACAACTTCTATTTCACAGGCAGGTATTTAAAAACTACATTACAGATGCGAACGGCTTCTTTGAAAGTCAAATAAAAACCTACAGTCGGGAAGTCCTCGGGTCAATCAAGTATCCCTTTAACCAGACCCTTGCAGTAAAGGGAACCGCATCCTTTCGTCACGACAATACCATATACCTGTCCACAGATCTTGAAAACCTGAATAAGCCGAATATAGCCAAAGTATGGGGTGGGCTTAAGGCCGAACTGATTTTTGATAATACCAGGGTGCTGGGGACTAACCTCTACGCCGGTTTGCGTTGGAAAGTCTTCGGAGAAGCTTACCGTCAGATCAACGCGTCCAAATCAGATCTGTTTGTACTGGGTGCTGATTTCCGCTACTACATCCGGATACACCGCACCCTGATCTGGGCAAACCGCTTTGCTGCCAGTTCCTCCTTTGGCAGGAGCCCTTTGATCTATTACATGGGAAGTGTAGACAACTGGATAAACCTCAACCAGTCAAAAGTTCCCACATTTAATGAATCGGTAGCCATTGATTATACACAAAACTATGCTTACCAGGCACTGGCCACCAATTTGAGGGGATTTTCACAGAACATCAGAAACGGCAGCAGTTTTGCTGTTTTCAATACCGAGCTGAGATGGCCCATATTTAGATACCTGGCAGGACATCCCCTTAGTTCAGGTTTCCTTAATACCTTCCAGGTGGTTGGATTCGCTGATGTGGGAACTGCCTGGTCCGGTCTTCACCCCTATTCAGATGAAAATGCCTGGGATACGGAGGTAGTAGTCAGAGGACCCATGACCATTACCCTGGATGCAAACAGGGATCCAATTGTAGCCGGGTATGGTTTTGGTGCAAGGGCACAGTTGCTGGGTTACTTCATTCGTCTTGATTGGGCGTGGGGTGTCGAAAATATGGAGGTACAACCCCGAATGTTCTATCTCTCATTAAGTCTCGATTTTTAATCTGACATGAATCTAAAAGAGCAAATAAGACAACTACTTACAGATGAATTGTTGAATGAGATGGTCTTAATGCGACGTCACTTACATCAATTTCCCGAACTCTCTTTCGAAGAACATAAGACTTCAGCCTATATTCGGAATATTCTGGATAGCTGGGGTATTGAATATACTTTTCCCTTTGTAAAAACGGGAATGCTGGCCCGAATCAAAGGGGATAAACCTGGAAAACGAATAGCCCTTCGTACCGATATGGATGCCCTGCCCATTATTGAGAATTCGGGCCTTGATTTTCAATCTTCCCATCCTGGTGTGATGCATGCCTGTGGACATGATGTGCATATGACTTCTCTTTTGGGTTCTATCCGGCTTCTGAATCAAATGAAGCACCTGATTGAAGGTGAAGTATTATTTGTTTTCCAGCCTGGGGAAGAGAAGATTCCCGGGGGTGCCAAATTA
>RCNC010002891.1_pt1 | contig 11315 bp, 9 predicted proteins | sample 2041301 | NCBI WGS metagenome assembly RCNC01 (sample SAMN09708231, study PRJNA481090) | Marine sediment metagenome, whole genome shotgun sequencing project. | biome: marine sediment; feature: ocean; material: sediment; isolation source: Sewage treatment plant 13A marine sediment (STP13A) ... | reverse complement strand
GTATCTGACACTGTGGTATCCTGATGTCGATATCGATGCCGTACTGAAACATGCAAAAATGACCCGCTATGAAGTGGAAGATCCCGGGCATTGGTTCACCCAGGCCCAAGTAGATCGGTTTCAAGAAAAGATGGTAGAAAAAACTGGTAACCCAGAGATATCCAGAAATGTAGGACGATCGGTTGCTTCAGCTGAAAGCATGGGTGCGGTAAGACAATATGGTCTGGGTCTGATGGGCCCACTTTCACTCTATCTTATGATTGAAAAGTTACACAATGCAATGACAAAGGCGGTGACAACGACGGCAAAAAAGCTTGGTCCTAATAAAGTTGAAATCGTTGTTACGCCACATGCATCTACAAAAGAAAAGCCATATCAATGCGAAAACAGAAAAGGAACATTTGAATCGCTCGCGAAACCTTTTACAGGAAAACTTGCGCATATTGAAGAACACGAATGCTGCCATAAGGGCGATGACCGTTGCCTGTATATTGTCGACTGGATAAGCTCACCTGCTAAATATTTCAAACGATTTCGAAACATCACCTCAGCTATCAGCATTTGTGCTTCAATTATTCTTTTCTTCATATTTCCCACAATCCCTTGGCTCATATTCCTGCTTTCAAGTATCTCTGTCTGTTCCCTTTTGTCCTACCGGACAGCATACCTTGAAAAAAAGGGGCTATATAGCACGATCGAGGTTCAGGGTAATGCAGCCAAAGAGCTTGTAAAGGAGATTGATGTCAGGCACAACCATGCGCTGTTGGTTCAAAAAATAGGTCAAATAACATCAACGCTTATGAACATCGATCAACTGACAACCAATGTCATGAATATCATCAAAACCCACCTGGATTTCGACCGTGGCTTAATATTGCTGGCCAATAAAGAGACATCTTGTTTGAATTACAATTCCAGCTACAGGCATAACAATGCCCATAAATCCTCCCTAAAAAATCTATCTATAGACTTGAATCATCCGCATCCAAATGAAATTCTCACAAAGGCCTTCAATAATCATCAGCCCTATTTGATAAATGATATTAATAAATATGATAAAAAGCATACTCTGGACATCTCTTTTTTTATCAAGCTTGAGTCTGCAGCATGTATATGCATCCCCATTATATATGAAAAAAAGAGTCTGGGCATCCTTGCCTTGGATAATATAAGATCGAAAAAGATCCTCGCGAAAAGTGACATGAGTTTGCTCATGGGAATTGCTTCACAGATTGCCGTTGGTATTAATAATACAATAATATTCAACAAGCTGGAAGAACACAAAAAGGAGTTACAGAAATCGAGAGACCAACTTGAGCAGCGCGTGGAAGAAAGAACTGCAGAATTGAAGCAGGTTAACACAGAATTAAGTTTGGAAATTGAGGAGCGTCAAAAGACTGAGACGCGTTTGAGGGCTTCCATCAAAGAAAAGGAAATTCTTGTCCGGGAAGTCTACCATCGGGTCAAAAACAACCTGCAGATTATCGCCAGTCTCCTCGACATGACCAAGCGGCGTGCCAAGCACCCTGAAACCGTTGATCTGCTTTCCGAGGCGCATGCAAAATTGTACACCATGTCTCTTATTCACACACAGCTGTACCAAAGTGACCGTGTCGACCAAATCAATATGGGCAGAAACTTGCATGACCTAGTTGATCACCTGGAACAGTTATACGGACAAACCAGGAATGTGACCGCAAATATCGACACTGAGACCTTTTACCTATCCGTCACCCAGGCTGTTCCCTGTGCCTTGGCCCTCAACGAAATCATCTCAAATGCAATTAAGTATGCTTACCCTGGCAGAAAAGCAGGTAATATTGAAATCTCTCAAAAGCTATCAAAAGACGATGTAGTAACCATCAAGGTGAAAGACCATGGCGCAGGCATTCCCGACAGCGTAGACATTGAGCATACCGATACCCTGGGACTTAAGCTGGTGAGAAACCTGATTGTAAAGCAGCTTAATGGCGACCTGCGGATTCACAACAGAAACGGAACGGAGATCTTAATTGAGTTCAAGGCTACTTTCGAATAAGTAAAAGCGTATTACCCGATATTTATTTTACACCTGCGATGTAATACACCATTATTGTTTAAAATTCTATTCTGTTCTGAAGCTGCCAATATTACTGAACATTGGCAGATATCATCGCGGCGCCAATAGCCCCGAGTACCTGGGCATGCTCTGAAACCTCCACAGGCATTTTGAGTTTTTCTTCCAACATGTGAACCAGTCCGACATTTTTGGCAACCCCGCCCGTCATCATAACCGGTGATTTTAAACCCAACCGCCCTGCCATGGCCACAACCCTTGCCCCTATGGAGGCGTGGATGCCGGCCACAATATTCTCCCTTTTTTCGCCTTTTGCAATCAATGAAATAACCTCGGATTCTGCAAACACGGTGCACAGGCTGCTGATGGTTGATGGTGCCTTTGATTTAAGTGAAATTTCTCCCAGCAGTTCGAGATCCAGCTCCAGGGCTCTTGCCATGACCTCTAGAAAGCGTCCTGTTCCGGCGGCACATTTGTCATTCATGGCAAAATCCAGGACTTTCCCTTTGGCATTGATGACCATTGCCTTGCTGTCCTGTCCGCCTATGTCAATCACCGAGCGTACTTCAGGATTGATAAAATTGGCCCCGGCAGCATGGCAGGAAATCTCCGTTATTGCCTTGTCTGCAAAAGCAACGCTTTTCCGTCCGTATCCGGTAGCAATAATGGAATCGACCTGTTTTTTTTCATATCCCGATATGCTGAGCACTTCCGCAAAAATTGCGGCGGCGGCTGTTTTAGCATCATAGCCTGTCCCCAGGATACAGGTGCCCTTCAACCGTCGGTCATCCATGATGGCGGCCTTGGCGGTGATGGATCCGATGTCGATACCGACACTTATCATCATATCACCATTTGTTCATGCATGTTAATTGGTCCATTAAAATTTACTGAAGGGCTATGGCACTTTGGCTCATTTCCCCGTGAAGCCGGCCTTTAAATTTCATTTTGAGGCGACAATTTCCATAAAGGCATCGATGCGCGTATCTACCTGGCTCTCGGAAAAGTTCCGCTCGTCCACGATGTCAGCTTCGATCATCAACGTGGGGAGCCCGGTATTTTCCTGGATGATTCTCTGGATGTCATACTGGCCGAGCGAATAGGGTTTGCAGCTTCGGTTGGAGTGCAGCACAACACCGTCCACATCATATTTTTCGATCATACCGAGCACATTTTGCGCCATCTCATCCACACCGATGTTCAGGTAGATGCGCGTGTATGTTTCGGCAAGGCTGCCCAAGAAATCATTTTCGTCGATGTGGGTCATCATTCCTGACCATGACGAGGTGTAAGTGTCTGCCACCAGGCAGGCGTCCTGGGAGGCAAATTTATCCGAAAGCCAGCGTGTTTTGAACCAGACGGGGATATTGTCCCATAGCAATCTGTATTTTTCCCTGGGTACCGCGGAAATCCCGTTTTTAACACGCTCATTCATCTCATCCAATAATGTCTTATAATAATCAACGGTTACCTGGGTTCCTCGCAGGGTAACGATCAGGGCCAGATGTATGAAGGCATCAAAAGCGCTCATGGGAGAAGGTTTGTGCAGAGTGCTGTCCAAAACAGACTGCCACATTCTTTGTGCTTCAAGGGACAACCTGCCAACGTCCTCGAGCCTGTCGTAATCAAACTTTTTGCCGGAATTCTCTTCCAGAAATTTAAAATACGCTTCCAACTGCCGCACGACATATGTTTTGGCTTCCTTGGAAAAGCCTGTATGACAAATAGGGGTATCCAAAATAAAAAGCGGTACATTGAAATACCGGGCCTGAACTTCATACCACTTCAGGACCGTTCCGCAGATATTGTTGCAGCACACAAGCATATCCGGACGGGGCAAACCGCCGATGGGGCCGCCGTTAATTGGCGCACAAGCGATATCGGCCATGGCGTAAGAGCAAAGATCCCGGGAATACCCCATTTGCTCAGCCTTTTCGCACAAGTCCACGCCCATTTTAGACGCCCCGATCATAGCCCCATGATTTTCCGGATAAACCGGGATTATATCCATGGCAATAAGCGGTTCAACAGGCCCGCCGCTGGTTATCCAAGCCACTTTTTTATTGTTCTGTTCAGCGGTCTTGGCATCGATATAATAATGGGTCATGATCTCTTTCATCTTCTTGACCGATTTTATTTTCCGTTTTTCACGGTCTGGGTCAGAAGAGCTGTTTTGATCTGTCATTCCTTGATCCCCTTTTAATCTATTCTCATGGATTATGTTCAGGTACTATCACACGTAAACGAACTGAGATGGGCGTTTCCTCTTATAATAAAATCTGTATTACAATGAGAAATCACAGCATCTCGATAAAGGCCTCGCACCGCGTGCGAAACTGGCCCTCAGATGGTGATGAATCTTCCAGTTCAAGCAGCAGGTTCGGAATCCCCTCTTCATCAAGCATCGATTTAATATAGGGATAATCAAATGCATGGGGATCGCAAAATTTTAAATAGAGAAAAATGACGCCATCAGCCTGGCTTTTCTTTACCTGACGAACAAGGTATTCACCCCGCGTGTACAAGCCGGCATGTTTGGCCGGACACACCGCTCTTTTCATATACCGGTCCGCCAGAGATTCAAATATATCGCCGTCAAGGTCGATTTCACCGTCAACATAACGGGATCCCGTACAAAGGTCATCATCTATGATGACACCGCCGGAATCCTCTATGGTACTAAAAATATCTGGCATACTGCAGAGACCGCCTGCCAGGACAATGCGTTTTTTTCCCTCAGCATACAATGGTTGCGTTTCGGCTATCCCTGCCCTGAGTTCCTTCAACAGATCAAGGGCTTCGTGGCGATCCATCATCATGCTGCCCTTGGTAATGGCAAGGAGGTCGCTGCCGTTGATCAGGTTGGCATTTTCCCTGCGGACGGCGTATACGGCCCTTAGACTTTCCCGCAAAGAATTGTACACCTGCGCTGTGGACCTGATTTTATCATCCCCAATCTTCACACCAAGGGCCTGTTCCAGCTCATCCCGGAATTTTTTTAAAACCTGGGCCATGTAATCCCTAGAAATTTCATTGTCGAGCTTGACCGGTAAAACAACATCCAGATGGAAATCCAGCCCGGCATTCATCCGCCACATATCAGACAGACGCTGAATGGAATCACAGGTATGTGGAAAAACAGTACCATCCAGAAAATCCAGGTCCCCGCCCAATACGTCCTCCATGGCACCCCGAACCAGGCTGCAGCTGTAAGCCTGCAGGTGTGAATCGGCAAGCCGTATGCGTTTGCCTGACCCGAATATTCTATAGGGCAGGCACCCGGCTGCGAGCATGATTTCCTCGGGAGCATAGGAACAGAAATATCCTATTACAGGTTGGCCTTTGTCTTTTTTCCAGCCGCGTGCGTATTCACCGGGGTTTTCCACCACTTCGCGAAACCGTTGTATTATCTTCTCCATGCCTTGTTCCATATTCAAGTGACTCCCTCGTGCTGATAAAATTCTGCGATTGTTCGCAATAAAAAACCAATGACGAGAGGGTATTATTTCATTACCGGGCAAAAATCAAGAATCAAGATAGTAAGCAAAAGACCGTACTATGAAGTGAAATACGGCAACGCCGCCTGCACCCTACAATGTGTTATCAATTTATTGTGCTACGTTACAGCTAAATTACAGCTAAATTATCTTGACCCTAACCAGCATTGGTGGTATCTATTTAGTTGATTAAAATATAAGGCTTAGCTTCATGTACCATGCTCAATGGCTTGAAATTGGCCAATAATGCGAATATCTGATTCTAACGATTCTCATTTGCCGCCGTAAAAAGGGTTCTAAATAAAATGACATCTGCAAACAAAGCAACAGGTGACCATGTCGTCGAAAGGGAAATTATACCCAATAAAGTCAAGTTTGAAATCTACGGTGAAGAGATGATCGAAAAAAAGGTCAAGTCGAGCGGCAACAGCGGCCGGGTGTATCTTCCGCCCAATTGGGTCGGGCACCAGGTTAAAATCATCAGGATTGACTAAACGATAACCAAGACAAAGGAACGACTGCGTGGAAGACATACTCATCAGAGAACTGGCCATCAAAGACGTGGAAGAGATCAGTGATATCTACAGCGGCATTATCCAAAAGCCGGTTAAGCCTGATTTCAAAGAACTCATTCAGCGGCATGCGGAACGCAAGGAAGATTTGTGTTTCGTTGCCGAAAGTGGCGGGAAGGTCATCGGTTTCATGGTCAGCTATATTCTGACGTTGGGTTTCGGCATAGAGAAAAGCGCCTGGATTGCCACCCTAGGCGTGGCTCCAGAGTATATGGGCCAAGGCATCGGTAAGAAACTGGGAGAAAAGCTGTTTGATTATTACAAAGCACTGGGCATTGAAAATGTTTACACCTCTGTTCGCTGGGATTCGCCCGACCTTTTGTCCTTCTTTAAAACCCTTGGATTTGACCGCAGCAATTTTATAAATTTACGCAAACAAATCTAACAGTTTGTACCAAACTGTTAGTTGGCTAAATTCTCCGCCACCAATTCGGCAATATCTTTTGTCCTGACGTTTTTTTCTATGCCTAGTTCTTTCATGCCGTCCTCCAGCATGGTTAAACAGAAAGGACACCCCACCGCAACATTGGCAGCTTCACAACCGACAACTTCTTCCGCCCGTTCCAGGTTGATCCGTTTCCCGATGGTTTCCTCCATCCACATCCTGCCTCCGCCGGCACCACAGCAAAAGCTTTCCCGGCCATGCCGGTCCAGTTCTCTGAGACCGTCTTTTGACAGGGCCTGCAATATCGACCTGGGTTGATCGTAAACCGAATTGTATCGCCCCAGATAGCAAGGGTCGTGGTAGGTCAGCGTTCCTTCAAATGTCTTGTTCAGGGTGATTTTACCTTCTTTTACAAGCTGGTCAATGAGTTCCGTATGGTGGATTACCTGGTAATGTCCTCCCAATTGAGGGTATTCATGTTTGAGGGTGTTGAGGCAATGGGGACAGGCCGCGATAATTTTTTTAACCTTGTACCGGTTCAAGGTGTCGATGTTTTCCTGGGCCATCATCTGATACAGCATTTCATTGCCCACCCGCCGGGCGAAATCGCCTGTGCATTTTTCTTCCGTGCCAAGAATTGCGAAGCTGATGCCGGCCTGCTGTAATATTTTCACAAGGCTGACAGACACTTTTTTACTGCGATCGTCAAATGACCCGGCGCACCCAACCCAGAGTAAATAGTCCACATCGTCACCATCCATCATTAATTTCACATCCAGTCCCTCGGCCCAGTCAGCCCGTTTGTCATATCCGATACCCCAGGGGTTGCCGTTGCGCTCGAGTCCTTTGAGGGCCGGGTTCAGCTCTTTGGGATAGGCTTCCGCCATCAGCGTCTGCCCCTGCCGCATGGCAATGATGCGGGGAACATGTTCGATGGCAACAGGACAGACTTCTTCACAGGCACGGCAGGTGGTGCAGGCCCACAGTGTATCTTCGGCAATGATGTCGCCCACGAGTTGTTTTTCGCTGTTAAGGCCGGCAATCTCTGTTTTGATCTGTTCAATCCGGTCTCCATCTTTCTCGCGTTTGACAGTTGCCGTCAGGTGGGATCTATTGATTATCTTCTCAGCGTTGACCAACAATTCCGCTTTAAGGCTGTCATTGAATTCATGCAGATTCAAAGGCTTGTCAGTTGTATAGGTGGGACAGACCTCCTTGCATCGGCCGCATTCGGTGCAGGTGTAAAGGTCCAACCCTTGCTTCCAGTTGAGCTGGTGAATGTGATTAAGGCCCAAAGATTCATCCTCCCAGGCATCCTCATCCTCAAGGTCCAGCAGGCGTGCCTTTTGATGGGGATAGCCCAAGCTTTTTAAAAATACATTGGGCAGCGCAGTGATGACATGAAAATGTTTCCCCAGGGGCAGAAAGTTCAGAAAAACCAGCTGGGTAACAATATGCACCCAGAACATCACAGTCAGCACAACCCCAAGAGCCTTAACACTCATGCCGGAAATAAGGGCAGCCGCCCCCACGGAAACAGGTGTCCATAGAAATTCGACACCATATTGCGGATTGTTGAAAAAATACAGGTGTCCCTGGTTGCCATGCAAAACGATCAGATTGTAACGGGCACCGTCATACAACAGGTCGGATATCATTAAAACACCGATCATCCCCAGCACGAAATACGCTTCCCAGGTATTGTGCAGTCGTTTGGGTTTTAGCACCACCCGCCGAAAAATCGCATATAAAACCATCAGCAGGACAACACCTTCCATAATATCTTTCACGGCGATGTAAAGATATCCCAGAACATGCTCTTCCCCAAATAGCGGCAGCTGAAACCCCAGCACGAACCCTTCGCCGTACAGTGTCAGACTGCGGACCAGCAAAACACAAAAACCCCAGAATATGAGCGCGTGCATGATGCCTGCGGCCCGTTCTTTTTTTCTGCCCACCAGGCGTTGCTGCCCTATGGCCAGTATCATCAGGCTCTTTAACCGTTCCTTGATTAAATCACCTCGGTCAGTAGGTTCCAGCGCCATGAGCAATTGTATTTTTTTGAACATGGTGCGGCCAAAGACAGCCAAACCGACAATCAGAACAATGGACATCAATATGGGACTCATAAGATCACCTTGTTAGGATGGGGGAATAAGTTTGAAAAACAAATCACGAAAACACAAAATCTGAAAAACACGAAATTGTAAAGGCCTTTTCGCGATTTCGTTTGTTCGTGTTTTCGTGATGGATGTTCTAATTCTTTTATGCACTAAAAAGCTTACGCCCTGATCTTTTTAATTTCTTCCCGCAGGATGGGCACTACCTCAAACAGGTCACCAACGATACCGTAATCAGCCACGTTGAAAATGGGTGCTTCGGGATCTTTGTTTACGGCCAGAATCACCTTGGAGCCGTTCATTCCGGCCAGGTGCTGGATGGCCCCGGAAATACCCATGGCCATGTATAATGACGGTGCCACGATTTTACCGGTCTGCCCTACCTGCTTGTTATGCGCCATAAAACCACCATCCACCATGGCCCGGGACGAGCCAAAACCGGCATTCAGATCGCTGGCGAGTTCTCTGACAAGATCGATGCCGGCCTGGTCCTTGGCCCCGCGTCCCACTGAAATGACGATGTCGGCATCGGCAAGATCGATTTCGCCGCTGGCATCTGATATAAGCTCCTTGATCGCAGCTTTCAGGTCAACCGCAGGTGGTGACAGGTCAATAACGTTTTCGCTTCCCGTGTTTTCCGCCACTGCTTCAAATGCGCCGGCCCTGACAACGGCCACCAGTTGATTGGTATTCACCTTGACACGCTGAATGACCTTATTGGCGATGGCCGGCCTGGTGATTTCGACGTAGTCTCCGGAAATGTCCACATCCGTGATTTCTGTAGCACAAGCTGCTCCCAGTTGCGCTGCAACCCTGGGGGCGGCGGCTTTGCCGCTTTCAGAAAAACCAAACCAGATCAAATCGGCTTCAAATTGTCTGGCAGCCTCGACCACACAGGACGCATAAGGGCCGGCGGAAAACAGCTCCAACCCGGAATCGTCGGCAATGTACTGGGTATCGGACCCAGCGCCTACCAGATCGGGGATCAATGCCGCCAGATTGCTGCCAATGGCCACCACTGCTCTCTCGGCACCCAATGATCCGGCTTTTGATAAAAGCTCGGCCGTACTGCCCTTCAGTTCACCCTGTTTTATATCCGCAACTACGAGTATTTTCGTCATGATGGTGTTTCCTTATCTGATCGTTGATAGTTAAAGAACGTTGGCCTCGTTAGCCAACAGGTCAACCACCTTGGCGGTAATCTCGGCAGCATCACCTTCGAATTTCCGGCCGGCCACGCGCGTTTGCGATGCCATGAACTCGACGATTTCCGATGTTACTGCATCGTCGCCCACGTCATCGGTGGAAACCCCCAACGCCGACAGGTCCATCTTTTCGATGGTTTTTTTCTTGGCCATCATGATGCCGCGCATCTGTGGTAGTCGCGGTTCATTGATACTGTCACTGACCGTAATGACGGCAGGAAGTTCGATTTCGAGGATTTCGGTTCCGGCGTCACCCAACCGTGACACCTTTAGGTGACTGTCGTCCATCACTTCGATGTTGATCACATTGCTGACGCAAGGCAATCCCAGATATTCCGCCAGCATAATACCGGCCTGGCCGTTATCCGTGTCCTGGGCCTGTTTGCCGGTGATAATCAGGTCATAGTCACCCATTTCAAAGACCTTTTGCAGCACTTTGGCGTACACGGCCGAATTGGCCCGGTCCAAGGCCGGATCCTCCACATGGATCCCTTTTTCAATACCCATGGCATAGCATTTGCGGATCATATCGGTATTGTCGCCACCGCCGATGCTCACCAGGGTTGTTTCCGCACTGTTGTTTTCTTTTAGTTGGACGGCAGTTTCCACGGCATTTTCATCCCAGGCGTTGATCACATACTGCAAGCCGTCTTCAACGATGGCACCATCCTGCACACGGATGGTCAGTTCCACGTCCACCACTTTCTTTACGGTTGTAAGAATTTTCACGTTATTCCTCCTATACATTGGGAACAGGCAATATTTACCGGTTTGATAATGATAATGCCCTGTGTCGATATTGAATGATACTATTCTGCGGGAAATGCCAAAGCCTGGGTCAACACAAACGCCGCCTGGAGATAAGATGTCGGGCACAAGGGAAAGCACTCCTTGCAGTTATTACATTCCTCGGCGGCGATTTCCGGAATAAAGCTGATCTCTTTCCGGATGCCTCTGTCGACAAACCCGACGGCATGTTTCTTTTTGACCTCGGCACAGTACCTTACACACAGGCCGCAGTGTATGCAGAACGAAGGATCTTTTTCAAAACGGTTTCTGTCGGCGCCATATTCCTGCGCCAACTTCTTTAACGCTTCAGCGTCTGGTGCGTGGGCCAGCAAAAGCTCCAGAATGGTCTTACGTATTCTATCGACCTTCTCAGACCTGGTCCTGACAACCAACTTATTTGCCACCGGGTAAACGCAGGAAACCACCAGTTTTGTCCAACCGCGTTCTTCCACTTCCACGATACATATCCGGCATCCTCCGAACGGCTCCAATTTATCGTGGTGGCAGAGCGTGGGGATATAAATCCCTGCGCTTTGGGCTGCCTCGAGGACGGTCATAGCCTGTTCTGCCTTAACTTCTTGTCCGTCAATTTCTAAAAGGATGTCACTCATTTTGGCCGCTCTTTCGTTTTTTCTTTACTTCTATTTTTCTTTTTTCCTGGGAAATAGGCGGCGGAACCGGTTCTCCTGAG
>RCNC010007590.1_pt1 | contig 11316 bp, 6 predicted proteins | sample 2041301 | NCBI WGS metagenome assembly RCNC01 (sample SAMN09708231, study PRJNA481090) | Marine sediment metagenome, whole genome shotgun sequencing project. | biome: marine sediment; feature: ocean; material: sediment; isolation source: Sewage treatment plant 13A marine sediment (STP13A) ... | reverse complement strand
TACTCCCAGGAAAGAAAAATATCACCAGAAACATGGTATGAGCATTACCAGGATAATATTGCCAAAGAAATTGTTGTCAGTGAACCAAAAAAAATATTGCCCGCCACCTCTTTCAGGATTCCGGATATCAATGTACAATTCAAGGTATTTTTCCTGCGTAACCTGATATCCAAACTGACCAACCGTCAATATGTCCTGCTCACCCTGATTGAAGCCCCACTGCTGGCATTCATCCTGGCCTATTTCACTAAATATTCACCTGGGGAGCAGTATATTTTCAGTGCAAACAAGAACCTGCCCGCATACCTTTTTATGTCTGTCATTGTCGCGATATTTATGGGACTCATCGTCAGCGCTGAAGAAATCATCCGTGACAGGAAAATCCTGCAAAGGGAAGCATTTCTCAACCTGAGCTGGTTCAGTTACATTAATTCCAAGATCCTTTACCTGTTTGCGTTGTCTGCCGTTCAAATGCTTCTCTATGTGCTTGTAGGCAACTGGATCCTTGAAATCAAGGGAATGACCTTAAGCTACTGGTTGATACTTTTCAGCACGGCCTTTGCTGCCAATATGCTGGGATTGAATATTTCAGCCGGGATGAACTCTATTGTAAACATATATATACTCATCCCCCTGATCCTTATCCCCCAGCTGTTACTCAGCGGGGTCACAGTAAAATTTGACGATCTTCACAAAAGCATCACCTCCAAGGTTTATGTACCAGCGATTGGGGACATGATGGCATCGAGGTGGGCATACGAGGCACTTGCTGTGGAACAGGCCAAGAACAATCGTTATGACAGGCATTTTTATGCCTATGAACAGCAGAAGAGCGAAGCTCAATTCATGGTATCCTATCTGATTCCACGCCTGTTAAACAAGCTGGATGAGTGTAACAGGAACCTGGGAGTTGACGGGGACCAGCAGGTCCTGGAAGACAACCTTGCATTATTGTATCACGAGGTCGTAAAACTGGGCAATCATTCTGATGTCTTTGAGTTCGAACATCAGGAAAGGCTGAACATGAATGATTTTGATGAGTCATATGCCTTGGACCTGGAGGAATGGCTAACTTATGCCAGCAGTATGGTTTTCAAGATTGCCGCAAGGAACGCTACCAGCCAGAGTGACGAAATGTACGCAAAGCTGTCAGATTCCCTGGGTTCTGAAGTAGTTTTCAATCTTAGACAGGATCATCAGAATGACCGCCTCGAGGAACAGGTTACAAACTACCAGGAAATTGACAAAATCCTTGAGATCAATGGAAGATTGGTACAGAAAGTAGATCCCATTTACCTGATACCGGAATCCAACTTTGGCCGGGCACATTTCTATGCTCCTTATAAGCAGTTCAACGGCCAGCTCACCGACACGAAATGGTTCAATTTACTGGTCCTCTGGGGTTTCTCTTTCCTCGTCTACATTGCATTGCTGCTGGATTTGTTCAGAAAATTCATCCACTTTATCAATACCCTGAAACTTCATAGAGAAGCCAGGTAAAACCAGTAATACCGGGTAAAATGAAAACTGCTCTGAAAAGGATCCTGAAAAGGATATTTATCTTCATCGTAATTGCCTTCCTGGTTTACCTGGTGGTAAGCAACATTAGCTTTTTCCGGGATTTGACAAGGCGTGATAAGCTAACCCTCATCATTGATACTGATGCTGCCCACGGACAGGATGACATTTTGGCCATTATACGCTTTCTCCTGGAAGAAGAGGTTATGTTAGATGGACTCCTGTCAGCGCAGTGGAGGCTGGCTGATCTTGAAAATGACAGTACGGTCGAGATGAACCAGGCTGTCAACCAGTATATCCTTAAACATTTCAACCTGAGCAATATACCCAACCTGCCTGGGGCTGCTTCGCCAGTAGTGAACCTGAAAAACAGGGACCGCACTTCCAACAGGGCTTCCGCCTATATCATTAAAAGAGTTTCGGAAACACCTGCCGGTGAAAAACTGAACCTGGTATGCCTGGGACCTGTAACCAACCTGGCAACCGCCCTCTTGGCAGTGCCTGATATTGCACCAAAGATCAATTGCTACATCATGGGTCCCTGGTATGAGCCGTCACGGAGGGTCTGGGATAAAAATGAATGGAATACAAAAAATGACCTGGATGCTATGGATATCCTGCTCAACACAAAAGACCTTGATTTGTACATTATGCCTGCCACCATTGGGCAGGACCTCGTCATTGACCGTAGCCAGTCCCTTAGCAGATTCCCCCTCAGGGACAGCCTTTTTGAAAACATAATGGAGGACTGGAAGGCCGTGGACCTGAAAAATGATTCCATTCCCATGGGGAGCCTGGCCCTGATACAGGCCATACTGCACCCGGAGATGTCATCACAAAAGCAGGTGGTCACGCCACCGGAAAATGTCCAGCGCAAAATACATGTTTTTACTCGTATAGATGCAGACAGAATGAAAAAGGACCTTTGGAAAACCATAGAAGATTACGGTAAAAAGAAATAATGAAATGATGCGTGGAATATTGAATGTTTTCAGGCTTGTCTCCCTGCTTATAGCAGCCGGAATGGTTCAGGGAGGGGTAAATGCCCAGGATGCCCCCTTGCAGCATGACTGGGAAAACCCCGGTATAATTTCTTACAACAAACAAGATGCACATGCCAGCCTTGTCCCCTGTCCTGATGTTGAATCAGCCCTGCACTTCGACAAACTGGCCTCAGAGAACATCATGATGTTGAATGGAACATGGAAATTTTACTGGTCGGCAGACACAGAAGAACGTCCGGTGGATTTCTACCTGCCGGGTTACAATGATACTGGTTGGGATGATATTGAAGTCCCATCCAACTGGCAGATGAAAGGATATGGGACACCTATCTATACCAATATCAAACATCCATTTCCGGCAGAACCCCCGCACATTAACCGGGACAATCCCACGGGATCCTACCGTACCGGGTTTGAGATCGCCAAAAATTGGGAGGGAAAGCAGGTATACATCCATTTTGAGGGGGTGCAGTCAGCCTTTTATCTATGGTTAAATGGCATGAAGGTGGGTTACAGCCAGGGCAGCATGACAGCTGCTGAATTTGACCTGACACCCTTCCTGCAGGAAGGCCATAATACACTTGCTGTTGAGGTCTACCGCTGGTCGGATGGTTCTTACCTGGAGGACCAGGACTTCTGGCGGCTAAGTGGTATTTACAGGGATGTTTACCTGATGGCAAGGCCTGCCATGCATGTGCGAGATTTCTTTGTGACGACTGAGCTGGATCAGGACTATTCCAATGCAGTCTTTGACCTGAGGGTGAGTGTCAGGAATGCCGGAATGGAACGCAATAGGCCTAAAAAGCTAAACATCTCGCTTAGGGATAAAGAAAGGGAGATCCTCAGCCAGCAGCTGGATATCAACCAATCATTGAACTACCAGCAGGATTTGACCATACAGTTCCAGCAGGAAGTGATCCGGCCCAGGCTCTGGAGCGCCGAACATCCTAATCTCTACTCCCTGATCCTCGAGCTGAAGGATGAGCAAGGAAAAACAGAAGAGGTCATTTCCTCCAGGGTGGGCTTCCTTAAGGTAGAAATTGCCGGCGGACAATTACTGGTAAACGGGGTGGCCATTGATCTGAAAGGCACAAACCGCCACGAGATCCACCCCGAGAACGGCAGGGTCATGAGCAGGGAATTGATGGTCCAGGACATCTCCCTGATGAAGCAGCACAATATCAATGCAGTGAGGACATCCCACTATCCCAATGTGCCCGGCTGGTATGAGCTCTGCGATATCTATGGCATTTACCTTTGGGACGAGGCCAATATCGAAAGCCATGAACTACGACGGCAGAGTACCCTGGCCAATGACCCTGAATGGAAAGAAGCATTCCTGGACAGGGGAAGGAGGATGGTAGAAAGGGACAAGAACCATCCTTCGGTAATTGTATGGTCCCTTGGCAATGAAACCGGACTTGGAGAAAACCATTACGCCATGGAAGCCATGATCAGGGAAAGGGATCCCTCCCGCCCCATTCACTATGAAGATCATCTTGACCGCGAGGGACCGGAACGCAAGCCTTCCAGGTTTGATATCATCTCCGATATGTACGCTTCCCCTGAAGACATGAAGGAATATCAAAACGCTGACCCGTCCCGGCCGCTGATCCTCTGTGAATATGTCCATGCCATGGGAAACAGTGTCGGCGGATTGCAGGATTACTGGGATATGATCTATGCCAATCCAAGGATGCAGGGTGGCTTTGTGTGGGACTGGGTGGACCAGGGACTGGCAAAACAAACTGAATCCGGTAAGAAATACTGGGCTTACGGGGGCGATTTTGGTGACAGTCCCAATGATGGCAGTTTCTGCCTGAACGGCCTGGTATACCCAGACCGAAGTATCAGTCCTGCGATAAACGAAATAAAAAAAGTCTACCAGTACATCCATTTTGAACCCGCCGACCTTCCCGCTGGAGAAATCAAATTGATCAACCGATACAATTTTACCAGCCTTGATTATTTCCAGGCCCACTGGCAAATGAAAAGTGATGGAGAGCTCCTTCAGGAGGGAGAAATATCCCTGCCAGTAATACAGCCAAAGGATTCGGGGATCATCCGTCTTCCTATCCGGCTACCGGAACCAGACCCACCAGGCCTGTTGACCGGAAAGGAATACTTCCTGGTGCTCCTGCCGGAAGACAAAAAATGGGCCATCCAGGGTCATATGGTTGCCTGGGAACAGTTCCTGCTACCCTCTGCGGCCCCTGCCTCGGCAACTGCTGACATAACTTCACCAGGTTACACTGTAGACGAAGAGCAGGTATCTGTTATCATCAATGGCAACGGGTATAGAATCATATTCAGCGAGGAAGGGATACTGGATTCCTGGTTAGTGGATGGTAAAGAATTGATCATCGGGGGACCACTTATCAATTTCTGGCGCCCTCCCACGGAGAATGACCTGAAAGACAAGCATGCTTACGGGAAATGGAAAGAAGCCGGTCTTGACAGCCTTGATCATCGCCTGACCGGTTTTACCAGCTCGAGGGATGAGAAAGACCGCCTCTTGCTTACCTCCTCATTTGACCTGTTCAATAATCGCCAGGAATTAGTTTTTCAGGTAAAAATCAGCTACCGTATAATCGGGGATGGAAGTATGCAGGTTGAGATCCAGGCGGATCCTACAGATAAACCCGAATACCTGGCGAAAACAGGTATGCAGTTCAGATTGCCCAACAGCTTATCAAATGTTGAGTGGTATGGTATGGGACCCCATGAGACGTACCCGGACCGCCAATCCAGTGGCAGGATTGACGTTTTCAGGAATACTGTTGATGAACTATGGGAAGATTATATTGTCCCCCAGGAAAATGGCAACCGTTCTCAGATCCGCCGGGTTAGTTTAACAGACATAGACGGATATGGATTGATATTCTCCGGTCCGGAACCTATGAACTTCAGTGCCTACAGGTACAATGATGCCAGTATTACAGAAGCAAAACACAGCTGGCAGCTAGAAAAGGAGGATTATATTACTTTTAATTTTGATTACCGCCAGAGCGGACTCGGAACAGCCACCTGCGGTCCGGGCTGCCGTCCGGCTTACCTGCTGCCAGCACAAAAAACAGGTTTTAGTTTTACTATTTCTCCAGTGCAACCAGAGAAAAAAACCAGTCCCAGAAAAAGAAGAAGGAGATAGCTGAGGTATGATCTCAACAGGCTTTCTTATATTTGATCCAAACTATTCACCCATGATGATTACCCGGAAGATTTTTTGTATCGCTTTTTTGACCTTGATTACTGTTTCAGTATATTCCCAATCAGCTGATACACAGCCTGTCAGCCAGGAAAAACAATTTGTATTAGATTACATCAGCAAACCTGAATCATTTGAAAAATTTGGAAAGATATCCAATACGATTTGGACCTATGCTGAACTCGGACTACAGGAATACAAATCTTCAGCCCTGCTTGCTAAGACACTTGAGGAAGAAGGATTCAAGGTTGAAATGGGATTGGCAGGCATGCCGACCTGTTTCGTAGCTTCCTATGGATCCGGCGAACCTGTAATAGGGATTCTAGGGGAATACGATGCCCTGCCTATGATCTCACAAAAAGCACTGGTTCCGAAACAGGACCCATTGTTTGAAGGGGCTCCCGGACACGGTTGCGGACACAATACCATGGGTACTGCCGGTATAGCTGCAGCCATAGCCGTAAAAAATGCGATGGATGAGTTTAATATTGGGGGTACAGTGAAATTTTTTGGCTCACCGGCAGAGGAAACCCTGATTAGCCGGCCCTATATGATACGTGCAGGTTTGTTCGAAGGAGTTGATGCCGTCATCGATAACCACCATAGCAGTAAATTTGGCACCTCATATGGCGTGGGTGGCAATGCCATGTTTTCGGTCATTTTTACTTTTGCTGGAAAAACAGCACATGGTGCCGGGGCACCATGGAGCGGAAGGAGTGCATTGGATGCTGTTGAGCTCACGAATATTGCCACCAATTACCTGAGGGAACATTTATTCTATACACAGCGCCTGCATTATATCATACTGGAAGGTGGAGAAGCTCCTAACGTAGTACCTGATAAGGCCAGCGTCTGGTATTATGTCAGGAATACCGACGAAAGATTGGAAGAAATGTATGAGCGGGTTGTGAATTGTGCGAAGGGGGCAGCGCTGGCTACCGGGACAGAACTGAGCGATATCCGGATACTGACTGCCATACACCAGAAACATTCCAACAAAGCCCTTGCCGAGCTTCTTCAGAAGAATATTGAACTGGCAGGCATGCCGGAGTGGACAGAAGAAGAGCAGGAGTATGCCAGGGCCATGCAAAAGGAAATGGGCAAGGAAGAGAAGGGCATGCCTGAAAAAGTAGATTCATTAAAGGCTCCGTCGGGGAAATTTACTGGAGGAGGATCCACAGATGTCGGAGAAGTTTCTTTGATAGCCCCAACAGCAACCATAGTATTTCCGGGAGGTGTTCCGGGTTCCATCGGACACCACTGGTCCGCTGTGGCTGGAAATTATGGATCACTCGCCTGGAAAGGGCTGAATGCCGGGGCAAGGGCCATGGCAGCCTCTGCTATTGATCTCCTGACACTACCTGAAGAACTTTCTACCATAAAGGCCGAATTCGCGGAATATTCAAAGGAACATCCATATAAGCCTTTCCTGCCAGAAGATGCCGTACCCCCACTCGACCTCAACAAGGAACTAATGGAAAAGTGGAGGAACATTATGGAAGATCATTACGAGGAGTACTAGGCAAAAGGTGTATTACGGATCCACATTGACGGTAGCTTTATTTTTTCCAGGTATATTCAGCATGGGATTGGGATACCAGATCTTTTCCTGCGTTTCAAAATCATACAGGGTGAGTATACGAAGCCTGTAGTAAGCTTCCCAGTAATCCTCCAGGGAAGTGATATAATCCCGCTTAGCTGTCTCCCGCTCCTGCAATGATATATTCAGGTCAGTAATGCTGATCTCACCATTCTGAAATATCTTCAGGGCAATCTCATAGCCATTCGCAGCTACCTTGTCTGCTTCTTCGGAGGTAGTCATCTGGTCTTTGAGCAGACTGAACTGCTCAACCTGAACCACTATCTCCCTTTCGAAGTCACGTTTGTCATTGGCCACATCGTACAATACCAGTTCACGCTGTGACTCGGCCATCTTGATCCGGGAAGTGGACCTTCCCCAGTCTAAAATGGGAATGGAAAGGGAAAGCCTTACCTGCTTTTGTTGCTCTGGTTGTTTGTAAATCCCTCCTACGGATGAGGAGACATTGGACATCCCGTAATTCCCTCTCAGGGTTGCGTTCAGTCCACTGTTCCGTTTGGCCCATGTAAGCTGCCTGTCTGCTTCAATCAGGCGTCTTTGATATTGAGGGGTTTCCTTCCGGTTTTCCAGGGCCTCTGCCAGGGCCTTGTCCGTATCAATATTGAAGAGAAAAATATCCAGTGGCAAATTCAGCTCAATTTCCTGTTCAGGTTCCAGCTGAACATAGGACTTCAATTCAAAATCAGCATTTTTCAGGTCCATTCTTGCCTTGTTCAGGGCTTTTTGGGCATTGATCACTGAAAGGCGTATCCTGGAAAAATCATTTTCCGATATGGTACCCAGATCCCTTCTTGTTTGGGCTATTTTCAAGTTATTATTACTGTTCTTAAGGTTGCTTTCGGCGAGGGTATAGTTGGTTTGTATCCTTAAGTACCTGAAAAAATACTGGGCAGCACGGAAGGAAATTTCTTCTATGGACTCCAGAAAATCCTTGGTCGATTCCTCGTATAGCAGCGGTTCAGTACGCTTTCTCCATTTCATGTGATTGTATGCGAATACTGGTTGAACAAACCCTATGGAAATAGGGGTGCCTGAAAACTCAACATTATTGTTGAAAAAATCCTCAATGCGATATACAGAAGAAGCCGCGTAGATATAGGTCCCGGTCAGGGGAATGGACTGGCTGAGTGCCAGGTTGGCAAACATCTGGATATTGGAGACCTGCCGGAACTCAACACTTCCGTCGGGCTGGGTGATGGGCTCCGTAGTATGGTTATAATTTGGAATATCACCATTCATGATCAACTGCGGCCTGAACCCTGTCCTGAAATTCTGGTATCTCCAGTAGTAATTGACATTCCTGTTTTGTACGTATTTCATGGAAGTCGACTGGGCTATAGCCAGGTTCACAACATCTTTCAGGCTCAGGCTGAGCTTGATATCCATAGTTTGCGCCAATAAACGCTGACTGCATATCACTTGCAATCCCAGTCCTAGTATAAGAATGGAAGTAATTCGTTTTCCCATCTTGATTTGCTTATTAATTTATAATTTCTATTTCCGGGCGGCCCCGGAATGCTGCTACGTCCGAGATTATAACTTTGTCCCCGATCTGTATGCCAGAAGATATCTCACTATGATCCAGTCCCCTCATACCATAATTAACCACTTTCCGTACAGCCTTGGTACCCTCAATCACATATACCTCAGACCTCCTCCCCTTACCCAGGCCATCCCCGTTCTGTATCCTTGGCACATTCTCCTTCATTCTCCTCACAACCATCAGTGGCACCTGCATATTCGCCAACAGCTTTGCATGATTACTCTGGTCCAGATAGACATCGAAGCTTATTTTGTTTCCCTGTATCTCGGGACTGATATTCGCAATTTTCCCCACAAGTTTCTCCCTGTCAACTATGGCAAAAACCGGATCTCCGGTTTTCATTATGGCAGCATGCTCCTCGGCTACCATCCCATTGATCTTGAAAGAAGACAGGTCCGATAGCCTAACCAGCAACTGGTCCCTGTTTACCTTCTCTCCCTCTTTCCCGTTGATGGACATGATAATCCCTGCCGAAGGTGCGCGAACGGTTGTCCTACTGAGATTTTCCTGTTTTGTTTCCAGTTCCTTTTCCTGTATATCTATCTGCAATTTCAATCCCATCTCCTCGGCTTCCAACTGTTCCAGTCTGATGGAATTTTTTGAAAGGATCATTTCGAGTTCCTTTTCTGCCACGGTAAGTTCCTGTTTGGTCTTTTCAAATTTGGCAGGGGAGATCCCTCCCACCTCCAGTAGTTCTTCCTGGTCTGCCACATCTGATTTCAAGGAGGTTATTTTCAGTTTTTTCATCTCCACGTTGTAATCAAGATCCAGCCGCGTACTTCTTGCATTCAAATGGTTCCTATGGAGGTTGTTCCGTTTTACCTCGAGCTGGTCCTCAATACTGGAAATCTCATCCTGGATTGGCTGGGGGTCAAGACGAAGGATGGTCTGGTAGGCATTAACATGGCTCCCTGGCACCTGGGCAATCTGCTTGATGATGCTTGAGGCGGGACTTAATAACAGTACCTCGCTCTGTGGCACGACAACTCCTTCAGCTTCCAAGGTCCTGTACACGGTTCCAATATCCACCTCGGCAGTCTGGTATTGAGACAGGTTAATGGAGGGTGGCGCAAACAGTGCCAGTTTTCTGAAGGCAATATAGCCTGTGGCAAGGATTACTAACGGTATGAGAGCTATGAAAAAAATTCTTCGTATGGACATATCAGTATGGATTAGGGTAACAAGCAACACCGGTTTTCTGCTGATTATGAGCATCCCCGGTGCTTAAAAATCACAAAATTATAAAAGAAAACGGATAAAATGGTATTCCCGTATTTATAACTTGTTAAAGTTTTTTACAATATTTATAGGATGAAATATATTCCGTCCTCCAAGAGATACGCTGCAATGAAATACAACCGTTGCGGAAAGAGTGGCCTATTGCTGCCCGCCATTTCACTGGGATTATGGCATAATTTTGGCCATGTTGACAATACTGAAACTTACCGGTCCATTATGCATGCAGCTTTTGATGCGGGGATCACACATTTTGACCTGGCTAACAATTACGGTCCCCCGCCAGGCTCGGCTGAGGAGAATTTCGGCAGGATCCTTAAACAGGATTTTCAAAATTACCGGGATGAAATGATCATTTCCACAAAGGCAGGCTATTTAATGTGGCCCGGCCCATATGGTGATTTCGGTAGCAGGAAATACCTCTTGAGTAGCCTGGACCAGAGCCTGAAGAGAATGGGACTGGATTATGTGGATATTTTTTATCATCACCGCCCGGATCCGGATACTCCCCTCGAGGAAACCATGATGGCCCTAGATCAGGCTGTCCGTTCGGGTAAGGCCCTGTATGCCGGAATTTCCAATTACCCGGCCCGCCAGACAAAAGATGCTGCAGGGATACTGAAATCCCTGGGTACCCCATGTCTCATACACCAGCCCAAATATTCCATGATGGTCAGGGAACCCGAAAAAGACCTGCTAGACATCCTCGATGATGAAGGCATTGGCTGTATTGCATTTTCGCCGCTTGCTCAGGGTTTGCTAACATCAAAATACCTGGATGGTATTCCGGAGGATTCGAGGGCAGCCAAAAGCCACGGATTTTTGCAGAAGCAATCCATAACCCCTGATCTTTTGGAAACAATCGGCAGCCTGAACAGCCTGGCAACCGAACGTAAGCAGAGCCTTGCCCAAATGGCACTGGCCTGGCTCCTGAAAGATACAAGCGTGACTTCCGTCCTGGTCGGAGCCAGTTCTGTGAAGCAACTGACGGATAACCTGGGCGCCCTGCAGAATACTGAATTTAACACTGATGAACTGAATAAGATGGATGAAATACTTAAGCAGTTATGGCTAAATACAATTGGGGAATAATTGGGGCCGGGAATAACGCTGGCAGTTTTGCGGAAGACCTGAAACTCCTCCCGCAGGCCAGGCTGAAAGCCGTCTCTTCCCGCTCAGCCGACAGGGCATCCGCTTTTGCAAAAAAATA
>RCNC010007173.1_pt1 | contig 11319 bp, 9 predicted proteins | sample 2041301 | NCBI WGS metagenome assembly RCNC01 (sample SAMN09708231, study PRJNA481090) | Marine sediment metagenome, whole genome shotgun sequencing project. | biome: marine sediment; feature: ocean; material: sediment; isolation source: Sewage treatment plant 13A marine sediment (STP13A) ... | reverse complement strand
AAATTGGCGTGCGTCAGGGCTGCGCCTTTGGGCACCCCGGTGGTTCCGCCGGTGTAGATGATCAGCGCCAGGTCGTTGGATGGATCGATAGCCGTCGCCGGCGGGGCGGGTTGGGCGCTGCCGACCACGTCGTCGAACATCAGATGCCCGGCGGCGTGACGCTCGGCATGGGGGATCTTGCCCAGCAAACCGCCCAGAAAACCCTTCAGCCAGGGCAGATAGGATTTTACGTTGCAGACGACCACCGATTTCACATCGGTGCCCTGGATGGCCTTTTCGGCGGTGGGGTAGAACTGGGGGTGGTCCATGCAGAACAGCACCTTGGCCCCGGCATCCTTGAGCTGGTAATTGAGTTCTGCAGGGGTGTACAGGGGGTTGCAGGTCACACAAACCGCGCCTGCCTTGAGGATGCCGAAGAAGATGGCCGGGTAGTGCGGCAGGTTGGGCAGGAAAATGGCCACGCGGTCGCCCTTTTTGATGCCCTTTGCATGCAGAAAATTGGCGATCCTGTCGGCCGTATCCTTGACCTGGGCGAAGGTGCGGGATGCGTCGTTGAAGATGGTGTAGGTCCCGTGCGGATAGTCCCGTGCCGCGTCGTCCAGCAACTGAAAAAGGGGTTGGTCGTATCCGTCGATTTCGTGGGGAACACCGTCGGGCCAGTTTTTGGTGGGCCAATGGGCTGTTGTCATTGCGTCATCTCCTGTGGGTGGTGGTGAAAGCCAGAGTATGGTCGCTTGCCGGTTGGCCGGTGGCTATTGGTCCGCGAAAGTGAGCGACGGGGAACGCGCTCGCTTTCGCGGTTCAATTGTCGGTTAATGTCAACATGCATGAATTATGCACGGTCACCGGCGTTGCTGTTGATTGTGGAGTTGTGTATTTCTGAACCGGAGTGAAGGAAAAATGATTGAAACACCAAAAGACTAACGCCTTTACTTAAGCCGGTCAAGACGTTTCAAAAGCCTGTTGGTTAAGGAACGGTATTAGCGTTGCCTGTATCAAGTGGATAAGCAACGTTTCCAAAACAATCATGTTCCTTCAACCCCTGACGACAAATATTTTTATATTTGCAATTTTTTTTTATTATTATACTGAAAAAAGAAAATTATTTTTCACTTTCCCAAATGGCCAACACGGCTTTATAAGATCTATTATGGAAACAATATCAGAAGCGTTCGCTGTTTTATGATCCATGCGAACGCGATGGCACATAAGTTGCGGAATCAGCGTTAGCCGCAACTGATCAATAGTGACCGCAAGTAAACAAACTGTTTTAAAAGAGGAGACCAATCATGGGAATGACAACCGATGAACTCTATTTCAAACCCCGTCTTCAGGTCGTCAACGACGCGCAGATTGCACAGATTCATATGGCCACGCTGGATGTGCTCGAGCGCACGGGCATTAAAATCACCCACCCGAAAGCCCTGGAGTTCCTGGCCGGAGCCGGCGCCCAGGTCAACGGCGACCGGGTCAAGATCCCAGGGTGGTTGGTGGAAGATGCTATCCGCAAAGCCCCCTCCCGCATCGTCCTGGGAACACGCACCGGCAGGCGAACCGTTTGCCTGGAGCGAGACAAAAGCTTTTTTGGCCCCAGCCTGGACTGTGTCGACTACATGGACCCGGCAACCCACGAACGCTCGCGTTTCATCAGCGACAACGTCAAAACCACCGCCGCCCTGTGTGACGCCCTGCCCAACTTCCAGTGGTGCATGACCATCGGCATGGCCGATGACGTGCCCGCCGACATCGCCGACCGGGTCATCGCCCGCAAGGTTTTCGAAAACTGCGAAAAGCCCCTGGTTTTCTGCTGCAAGGACACCAACAGCATCAAAGACACCTACGAAATGGCCTTGCTGCTGTGCGGCGGCAAGGAGAAATTCGACGCGGCACCCACCATCGTGCACTACTCGGAGCCCATTTCACCGCTGGTCTATTTCGACCCGGCCATAGACAAGGTCATGTATTGCGCCGAGAACCGCATCCCGCTGATCAACTTCCCGGCGCCCCAGTGCTGCGGCAGTTCACCGTCCACCTTTGCCGGGGCGCTGGTTCAAGCCAGTGCTGAATCCCTCAGCGGCCTGGTGGTCCATCAATTGGTGGCTCCCGGAGCACCATTTATCTACGGTGCCTTTACCACCATCATGGACATGCGCTCCACGATCTTCTCATACGGCGCCGTGGAGATGAGCCTGATGACTGCAGCCATGGCCCAGATGGCCCAAAACTACGGGCTGCCCTTCTTCGGCACCGCCGGCGCCACGGATGCCAAATTCTGCGACGCCCAGGCAGGTGCCGAAGCCGCGCTCCAGATCCTTTCCGCCGCTACGGCCGGATCGGGTCTCGTACATGACTGCAGCAGCTGGATGGACCATGGTTCCGTGGCCTCGCCGGAATTCATGGTGCTCGTCCATGACATCGTCGATTCGGTCAACCATTACATGCAGGGCATCCCCGTAACCGAAGAGACCCTGGCTTTAGATGTGATCCATCGCGTGGGTCCGGGTGGTCACTATCTCCAGGATCCCCACACCCTCAAGAACTTCAAAAAAATTAAATACTCCGAGATTTTCGAACGTATGGTCTACGACCAATGGAAGAACGCCGGCGCCAAAACCTTCGAGCAGCGGCTCCAGGAAGTGACCTTGAAAAAGATGGCGCATCGGCCGGAACCGCTGCCTGCAGATACCATCAAGACCTTGGACGAAATGCAGGCAAGCTGGAAATAGGCGGATGGATAGAAGATAGAAAAATGGGTTGAGCGGCTTTCCGCCGCGATCGGACCAGAAGTCAAAATCCGAGTTTCTATCCCTCAACGGGCACGGCATTCGATTGCCACAATCAATGGAGAAGACTGATGAAGATTACCAAGGTAACGGTAACACCGGTCAACATTCCTTTGGAAACACCGTTTTTATGGACCGGCGGCTACTACCCCGGCACATCCAAAGCCATCGTGGAAGTGGCCACTGACGAAGGACTGACCGGACTGGGTGAAGCACCGTCGGCCCATCTGGCACCAGTCATTCAAGACCTGACGCCCCGGATTATCGGCAAAGACCCATTAGATATTGCCGAGATCGAAAATGTGTGCATCCCTCCCTGGCAGATCGTCCAGAATACCGATGACAGTTCCAGTGTGACGGCCTTCGGCGGCCTGGAAATCGCATTATGGGATCTTCGGGGGAAAATTTGGAATCAGCCGCTCTACAAATTGCTTGGCGGAGCGGTAAGAAAAGAGATCCCATTTACCGAATATTTCGCTTTCCGGGTTAAAAAAGACGGTATCGGCGGTGAAATGAGCCCCAAGGCCGTAGCCGACTATTGTGTGCGCATGAAAGAGGAATACGGTGCCACTTTTTTTGAGGGCAAGCTGATCCAGGGAGATCCACGCCTGGAAATCGAGACGGTCAAGGCGATCCGGGAGGCCCTGGGACCGGATGCCATGATCCGCCTGGATTCCAACATGCAGTGGTCCCTGTCCACGGCTCGGCGGGTGCTCCGGGAGATCGAACCCTACGATGTGAGAAATTACGAAGATCCGGTGGCCACATTCGAAGAGATGGCCATGCTCCGCCGGCACTCATCGATCCCCTTCTCAACTCATGTCCCGGACGTCCGCCGGGCGGTAGCCCTGGGTGTTCCCGATTCCATCGTGGTCAACTTTGCCGTATTGGGCGGCATCAACCGAGCCATTCGCTTTATCGGCGCCTGTGAAGCCATGGGCGTAGGCTTCTGGTGCTACAGCGGCGACGCCGGCATCTGCACGGCCGCCTACCTGCATATGAGTGCAGCCATGCCCTGGATACACGAGCCCAGCCAGAGCCTGTTCCGCTGGCAAATAGCCGACGTAATCACAGGCGGTCCCTTTCGCCAGACCAACAATGTCATTCCCGTTCCCGAAGGCCCCGGATTAGGTGTGGAACTGGATCGGGATGCATTGAACCGATGGCACAGACACTACGTCGAACACGGTCCCATGGATCATTTTTTCACCCCGGAGAAACCCGGCCATTACCGGAGGCTGCCCTTGAACTGAGGCCTCATGGAAGGTATGACGGATCCGTAAAAAGCCCGATATCGGCGTTACGCTTCATCCCTCGTCACTGCGCCGTATAGTAAGTACGCCTCATTCCTCGCGATTGAAGATTTCCAACTGGCAATGTTCTGCCTATAACGGCAGTGCTGCGCAGCGCCGAATGGATGGCGATCGATTTCAAGTTCGCTCGCTAATCCCGCCGTAGCGACGGGGACCGCACTCGCTTTCGCGGCTCGCAGGCCTTGATCTCGGGCTTTTTACGGATCCGTCGGAAATGCGGCTTTTTACGAATTCATCAAAGCATGGTTTCGCCTGCTTTATCGATCAAACGCTGAACTTGCGGGGAATTTAATGCCAACCGTCGAACCCGGCACCTTCCAGGCAACCATAACCGGAACCATCGCCGTCCTGCTGGCCGCCGCCTGCTGGGGCTTGTCGGGCATATTCGTCAAGCTGATCATGGTTGACGACCAGGTGTCGTCCCTGACGCTGGCATTCTGGCGAGATACGGCTGCATTCGTCGTTTTTCTCATATTGGCCGCAGGTACCGAGCGCAAAAGCCTGGCCATCCGTCGCTCGGATTGGCCCGTGATTGCAGGCATGGGTGTCAGTCTGGGCGTTTTTCACGTGGCCCTTAATCTGGGGTTCCGGCTAAACGGTGCGGCCATTACGACCATTCAACAGGCGGCCATGCCGGCGATGGTGCTGGTTGTGGCCCGTATGGTCTGGAAAGAGCCGCTCACCGGGTTGAAAATCTTCTCGCTGATCATCATCGCCATGGGCACGGTTCTGGTTTCCGGGCTCATCCCGGCCGGTGCACCCGAGGTCAGCGTTGCCAGCATTGCAGTGGGTTTTCTCGTACCGGCCCTGTACGCCGGATGGAGCCTCTTTGGCAAGGCGTTGCGCAGCGGCTACAGTGCCGTGGTGACACTTGCCTGGGCATTCGGCATCGCCGCCCTGATCCTGCTGCCTTGCCAGCTTTTCACAGGCAGCCTTCTGCCCCCGCCTGTTCCTGCCATCGCCTATCTGTGGTTCGGGGGATTGATCGGCATTTCCACCGTCTTCGCTTTTTTCGTTTTTACCTTTGCATTAGGCCGGCTGCAGGCAGGCATTGCAGCCATTCTGGCAATGTCCGAAATTGCTTTCGCCGTCTTCTATGCCCACCTGTTCCTGGGCGAGACCCTGGCCCCGATCGAAATTGCCGGTGCACTGGTGGTGGTGGCCGGTGTAATCCTTTTGCTGGCCCCCGGTGTGTCCACGAAAGCAATCAGGCCTTACCCGCACCGATAAGGCGAATGGTCCGCCCGCTATCGGTATCTTTCAGGCCATCCGGGAGGCCGTTGAGAATCGACTGTTTGAGGATCTCCAACAGTCGGGTCTTGACGCCTTCTCCATGGGTGATGAGGCTCACCTCGCGTGCCGGCACCGGGGCTTCAAGCGAATGCAGCAACCCCCGGGAACTTTCTGCCAGGGTCATGGCGGCCAGTTCGGGAAGCAGGGTGACCCCGTACCCCGATTCCACGATCCGTATCAGGCCCTCCAGGCTGCCGCCCACAAATCGCAGCCTGACCGACTGGTGATCACCTTTGTTCAAGCTCCCAATGCAAATTCGGGATACCTGTTCGCGCAGGCAGTGGCCACTGTCCAGCAGAATCATCTCATCCGCAGCAAACTCAAGGACGGACAGCTTTTTTTTCTCAGCCAGACGATGGCCGGCGGCGACCAGTGCATAGAACGGCTCACGGAATAATGGCGTTTCACGAATCCCTTTTTCTTCCATTGGCGTGGCGGCAATGCCAACATCCAGTTGATCCTTGCGCAGGCCCTCGACAATATCTGCAGTCAGCAATTCCTGGATGGTCAGGCGAACCTGTTTGTGGGAAGTCAGCAGATCCGGTATGAATCGCGGCAGCAGATAGGGTCCCAAGGTGGGAATGATACCCACACGCAACTCTCCGGAAGCCCTCTCCCGATGTTCGCGGACCAACTCACTGAGCCCCTTGAGTTCCCGCAGGGCGCGGTAGGCACGCTCGATGACCGCCAAACCAAGGGTCGTGGCCCGGACCGGTTTTCTGCCCCGATCGAACAACAACACACCCAGTTCCGCCTCCAGTTTTTGAATCTGCATGCTCAGGGTCGGCTGGGTGACAAAACACCGGGCGGCCGCCGCCGAGAAACTCCCGTGACGGTCCACGGCCACCAGGTACTCCAACTGGGTATGGGTAATCATGTAATATAGTTTTTTCTGATGTTAATATAATAATTATCGATTTGATTTACTTTAGGTGTATCGCCATTGTTTGTCAACAGCGGGATGGCATTGGTTCACACAGGATCGGCGTGCCTGAACGAGTCGATCCGTCTCCCGCTGGCAAACCAAAACCAGGAGAATCAACCATGAATCATACATTGCCCAAACTTCCCTACGCATATGACGCTTTAGAGCCCTATTTCGACGCCAGAACCATGGAAATTCACCACATGAAGCACCACCAGACCTATGTGGACAAGCTGAATGGCGCCCTAACCGGACATGAGGCGTTTCAGGATAAAAGCCCCGAAGCGCTCTTGAAAAATCTCGATGAAGTCCCCGAGAGCATCCGGACAGCGGTGCGCAATCACGCCGGCGGGCATGCCAACCACTCGTTCTGGTGGCCGATGCTGAAAAAAGATATTTCTTTCGGTGGGCCTGTTGCCGATGCCGTTAAACAACGATTCGGCAGCTATGAGAAATTCAAGGAAACATTTTCAAATTTTCGGCAGTGGGTGGACCTGGCTGGTGCTGGACCGGGGCAATCTGGAGATCGTGGCAACGCCCAACCAGGACAATCCTATCAGCCAGGGCAAAACACCAGTCATTGGCATCGACGTCTGGGAGCATGCCTATTACCTGAAGTACCAGAACCGTCGGCCGGATTACATCGGCGCCTTCTTCAATGTCATCAACTGGGATCGGGTGAACGACATCTACACCGCGGCAAAGTAGGCCTCAACAGCGACATTCTCTCGCGATAGCGGGCCCTTTGAAAAAAGCCAATGGTTGGCGGCTGGAACACAATACCCACTGGCATCCGAAATGAATGAGGACTTGGGTCATCTGGACGGGCGGCACAGGGCAAGAGAGTATTGTTTTTGCGGTGATGCGGCAAGCGGTCACGAAAGGCTGATCAAGGAGCGGGCAAAAGTCGTCCTTTGACCTGGTCACGCCCCGCTTCCTTGGCCTCGTAGAGCAGTATGTCGGCCAGTTGGAGCAATGCTTCCGGCTTGACGCCTTCCTTCCAATCTCGCGGGGAAAATCCGGTTACGCCGAAGCTGGCGGTAATGGGAATGGTACAGCCTTCGACCTGTGTCTCACATTTCTGGATGGTTTCCCTGAAACGCTCGGCCACTGCCATGGCCCCTGCCAGATCTGTTTCCGGCAGGACGACGATAAACTCTTCTCCACCGTACCGCCCTGCCCACGCGGTCTGCTGTCGGATAACCGAAGTCAGGCACCTGACAAATTTCTTTAGCACTGAATCACCGGCCAGATGGCCGTGTGTATCGTTGACCTTTTTAAAATGATCGATGTCACACATCAGTAAGGAAAGATCGCGACCGTAGCGCTTGGCCCGACGGATCTCCTGGGGCAAGCGCTCGTTGATGTACCCCCGGTTGTAAATGCCGGTCAGCGGGTCGGTGATGGACAGAAGATGGATTTCATCGGCGGCAGCCTTCAGCGACTTTTCCAGTTCCAGGATTCGGATGCCGGTTTTGATGCGGGCCACCAACTCCGCATAATGGGTCGGCTTGGTGAGGTAGTCGTCTGCGCCGGCACTTAAACCCGAGATGATGTCGTCCTTGGTGCCTTTGGACGTAAGCATGATGATGAACACATATCGGTCCGGATTCTCCTTCCGGATAGCCAGGCACAATTCCGGCCCTTCCATTTCCGGCATCTTCCAGTCCGTCAGCACGATAGGAAAAAACTGCTGGCGAGACAGTTCAAGCGCTTTGCGTCCGTTTTCCACCGTGGTCACCGAAAACCCCTCTTTGACCAGGATTCTCTCAAACAACCGCCGTGAGATGGGATCGTCTTCAGCCAGGAGAATGGGATAATAGTCGCGATTGCTTACCATCTGGTTAACCTATCCGAAAACTGGCCGTTCACGCTGATCAAGCTGTCGGTGGGTGAAGGCTCACCCATGCGGGAAACATGAATATATTATACCGAATATTGAATAACAACCATTGAAACGAGTTTCATCCCACCCCTTGGATAATGGTTCGCATCCCATCTTTTTTGAGACAACGCCGAAGTTGTCCAAATAAAGACAGGCATGAAGGCGTGTTTTTCCGTCTGAGTCAGACCTCGGCCAAACAAGCCCGACAAACCGTCTGGTCATCCACCGGCGCCAGTTTGGAGACCATGGTGGGTTCACCGCAGCGGGAGCAGGGTGTGGAGGGCTCGATGCGGGCCTTGTCCGGCATGCCGGCGGCAACCGGAGTCATGCTGAACAAGTCGCCGACGCGGGTGTCCAGCACCTCGGCGGTCCGCTGCATGCCTAATTGTTTTAATTCGGCCTTTTCCGCCTCCGTGATGCTGCCGTCACGCGTTTTCTCGAACAACTCGATCTGCCGTCCGTTGGCCCGGAAGGCGTCAGGCTTCATGGCCAGCCGCACCCCCTGGCCCGTGCGGCGGTTGAAAAAGGTAAAGCCCATCTTCCCGTAGTCCCGGTAAATGAGGTTGCCTTTGCCGAACGTGCAACCGGTGACCACCTGGATGGCGTCCACGCAGCAGGCATCGGTTTCCACGATGGCCACCAGTTCTTCGTCCAGAGCTCTCTTTTCCCGCAGCCAGTCAAGCCCGGCCATGGAAGCTATATAGCCGATGGCCAGCCCGCCGCACACGTGGCCGTGAAAGGCCTCACAGCGCTTGAAATCATCGCTGTCCATAATCTGTTGAGCATTCATCTTTTTTCTCCACAGGTTAAAATTTAACTACTCCGCAAGTGGCGAGGTATTAAACCCGAGCTTCGCAATAAATATAACGCGACCTGATCTTTTTCCCACCACCCGTTCCCTTTTCTACCTGACGCCGAAAAAAAAGGATAGCGATACCCATTTTATTTAACCGCCAAGCATGGCTGCGTTGGCTGAAGCGTTCAGGTTATTCCGGTCCGGTTTTTCGGCCCAGATAGTGCCGCACCATCTCACGGGCCGTTGTCGTGGACGCCCGACGAATTGGCGGGTACAGGCGGCGGCAGTCCGCCATGGAGAGGCGGGCCGTCACGGCACCCACTTCCAATTCATCACGGGTATGTGGATAAGGTTCGTCGGTGTCAATAATCTCGTCCTTGGCTATCAGCTTGCTGTAGACCAGTGCACGTGCCGCGAGAAGATCTTCCTCCTGAAATCGGCGCTGCGGGTGAAAGCGGTAATGCAGGGTCAGCAGGTCTCCGGGGCCATACAGGTGACCGCGATAGCCCATGGATTGCACGGCGTCGGCCATGAGAAAATGCACACGAAGGGGGTATCCGGCCGGTAGCCGCCGCCTGAGCTCGCGCCACAGGGGAAAATGGATCTGGCCAGCCTCGATATAGGTGTGGGCGTATACGGTGATCACGCCGGCCATGGCCGACGCCCGCATCCGATCCCGCAAGGCAAAACGCTTGGCATCGCTGCGCGCGAACCGCTTGACTGCCTCGATGGTGGCCGCCAACGGTCCGCTGGTCGATACACGGTAAAAGTCGATCAATGCGGCGGTGGCCTCCCGTTCGGCCAGGTAGACCTGGTGCAGGGCCGTGCCGGTCGGCAGGTCCGACGGGCCGTCCCCGTCGGCGAATCGTTCGTGAATGGCCAGCAGATGGTCGATAAATGGCTCGATCTGGTAGAGCCGGGTACCGACCCGGTGACGTTCGCGCAGGACCTCGGCCATGCGACGGCTGAATTCTGGGTACTCCAGGTCCTGGGTCTCGAGGTAGGCGTCGATGGGCACCTGCCCGGTCAGCATGGGCAGGAACTGGGGGTCGGGCGGTTCTTCGAGAATGACCGCATCGTGGTGGACCATCAGCCGCTGCGCCGCCGGAATCGTTTCCGGGCGGTGGTTGGCAAGCACGAGGGTGGCTCGAGAGGTCATGGGCGCTATCCGTTTCAGTCCAACAGCTTGTCTTCAGTGTCCATGCAAAATACACCTTGCCGTCATCTGAAACCGATCACTGAAATAGTTGCCCATGTGAGCCAACCGATGCATGGCGGCAGGGTGTGCGTCCCTCTGGCTTCCCGGTACGAAACGGTATTGGATGGTGTCCGCCTCTTGAAAATATGAGGAAACTTCGTATATTAGTGGTTCCCAGTTATCGATAGCTGCTGTCAACTTAACCGGAAGGGAGGTCGATATGGTCGAACTGAAAACCCTCAAACCTGAAGCGGTTCCATCTGCGCTCGATATGGCCAAAAGCTATCGCATGCTCAATGAACCGGACGGGGCGGAAAGCATCTGCCTGGATATCCTGGCGGTCGCCCCCGACAATCAGGAGGCCTTGATCGTCCTTTTGCTGGCATTGACTGACAAATTTTCCGACAGCGGGCTCAACCCCTCCTTTGAACAAGCCCGGGATATTGTAGCTCGACTGGACGGCGCCTACTGCAAATCATACTACACCGGGATTGTATTCGAGCGGCGGGCCAAGTTTCATTTCAATCAGGGTGGCCCGGGTTCAGGCACCGTGGCCTATGATTGGTTCATTAAAGCCATGAAGGCCTACGGTGAAGCGCTTGCCGGTTGCGACCCGAACAACCAGGATGCCGTCCTGCGCTGGAACGCCTGTGCCCGGTTCATCAACAGTCATCCCGAAGCCAAAGGGGACGATGCCGATCATCCCGAGATGCTGTTGGACTCTTTCGATACGCCCCACTGAGAGGTCACCTTTACTTGTCGGCCTTTTTCTCCTTGTGTTTCTCGATCAGGCGTTTGGTCTGGTTGATCCGCTTGGTGATTAGAATGGAGCGAGGACAGGATTGCGTGCATTTGAAATGGTTCTGGCAGGGCCATACGCCATCGGGCTGATCCAGCGCGGCCAGGCGCTGATCGAATCCACGGTCACGCGTGTCGGCGATAAAGCGGTAGGCCTGGGCGATAGCCGCCGGTCCGAGAAAATCGCTATTGTCCTGCAGAACCGGACAGGCCGAGTAGCACGAGGCGCACAAAATGCAGTTGGTGGTGTCGTCGTATTGCATGCGTTCGTCTTGTGACTGAATCCGTTCTTTTTCCGCCACCGGTTCGTCGTTGATCAGAAACGGCA
>RCNC010002890.1_pt1 | contig 11335 bp, 8 predicted proteins | sample 2041301 | NCBI WGS metagenome assembly RCNC01 (sample SAMN09708231, study PRJNA481090) | Marine sediment metagenome, whole genome shotgun sequencing project. | biome: marine sediment; feature: ocean; material: sediment; isolation source: Sewage treatment plant 13A marine sediment (STP13A) ... | reverse complement strand
ATACCAGTTTGGGGGAGTCGAGCGTTAAGAAACGTGTGGAATATAAGTAGGGAGCAACGCCTTGATGCCAGATACCAGGGCCATCAACATCGATTTAAAGGGACGTACACCACCGGCATTTATCGCCGTGGAGGGCCCTATTGGTGTGGGCAAGACGACCCTTGCCAAAAAACTGGCCGCCAGCTTCAACTACGCCACCTTGCTTGAAGAGGCTGAGGAAAATCCCTTTCTGGAGAAGTTCTACCGCAACCGTGAGCAGGTGGCCCTGGCTACACAACTATTTTTCCTGTTTCAGAGAACACAAAAAATCCAGGATATGCGCCAGGCAGACATTTTCGAGCCCGTGCGCGTAGCCGATTTCCTGATAGAGAAAGACCCGTTGTTCGCGCGTATCAACCTGGAGCGGGATGAGTTCTATCTCTATGAGAAAGTCTACCAGCAGATGACTATAGATGCCCCTAAACCGGATCTGGTCATCTACCTGCAAGCCTCTACGGACATCCTGCTATCGCGCATTGATAACCGCGGCCTGCCCTTTGAACAGGGCATAGAAAGGCCTTATCTGGAGCGCCTGAACGAAGTGTACAGTGAGTTCTTTCTATATTACGATGACGCTCCGCTGCTCATCGTCAATGCCAGCGAGATCGATCTGGCCAACAGTGAAGCGGATTATAAACACCTGGTGGACTACATGCTGGATATTCGCAACGGCCGCCATTATTTCAATCCCACATTTTTCGGATAGCGTTGCTGCCCCGCAGACCCTGAAGTGGTATGTAATGAAGAGTGACGAGGTACACTAGCCATGGGCAAGATTACGATCAGCACCCTGGACAAGATGAAGACCGCCGGGGAAAAGTTCGTTTGCATCACTGCGTATGACGCCACCTTTTCGCGCATCATCAGCGAAGCGGGCGCCGAAACCATTCTCGTAGGCGATTCGCTGGGCATGGTATTGCAGGGCCACGACAGCACCATTCCCGTCACCATAGACGACATGGCATACCACACCCGCTGCGTGTGCCGGGCCCAACCCCGCTCCCTGGTCATTGCCGACATGCCCTTCATGGGCTACTCGACTCCGGAGCAGGCCATGGTTAACGCCACGCAACTCATGCAGGCCGGTGCACAAATGGTGAAAATGGAAGGCGGCACCTGGCTGAGCGACTCCATCAGCATGCTGGTGGAACGGGGCATCCCGGTCTGCGCGCACCTGGGCCTCACGCCCCAGTCGGTCCACACCTTTGGCGGCTTCAAGGTCCAGGGTCGCACGCCCAAGGAAGCCAAGTCCATTCTGGCCGACGCTGTGGAAATCCAGGATGCAGGGGCCAGCATTTTAGTGCTGGAGTGCATACCCTCCCATCTCGCCGCCGACATCAGCCGCAAGCTCGACATACCGGTTATTGGCATTGGTGCCGGTGCCGGTACCGACGGCCAGGTACTTGTCATGCATGACTTACTGGGCCTGTCACAATACACGGCCCGCTTTGTACGGAATTTCATGGACGGACAGGCCAGCGTGCAGGACGCCCTCAAGGCCTTCGTCGATGCGGTGAAATCCGGCCAGTACCCGCAGGAAGAGCATACCTACAGCTAAAACTCCTGTGGGCCGGTAGCAACCACCACCCTGTAAGTGCGCACTAACTATCATTATGGGTCGTCTGAACACAAAGCACGTCACATTCCTGCTTCTTTTAGTAACATTTCGCGTGAATTTTTCATAAAAAGCCGTTGCCCGGCCGGGGGCATTGAGGCATACTTCTGAGCGCGTCCCAAGCCACAACAGGCCTGAGGATGGCTTAAAAACTAGTGTTTTACTACTGGTTTAGCGTCACCAGTCCGTACTGCGGGGAACAGGTAGATATGCGAACTTACAACAGCAACGCTCAGTTACAGTCCGCTTTAAACAGTTTTCGTGCCAAGGGCCAGACCATTGCCTTTGTGCCCACCATGGGGAATTTACACCAGGGCCATCTGGATCTGGTGAGCAAGGCCCATCAGGTCTGTGACGTGGTCGTCGTCAGTATCTTTGTTAATCCCCTGCAGTTCGGTGCCAATGAAGATCTCGACGGCTACCCCCGCAGTCTGGCTGCAGACAAGGAAAAGCTGTTCAGCGAAGGCGTTCAGGTACTTTACGCCCCCGACGCTGCAGAAATTTACCCGCAAGGCATGCAAGCCCAGACCCTGGTACACGTCCCGGATCTCGGCGAAACACTGTGCGGCAGCAGTCGGCCCGGCCACTTTGACGGTGTCACCACCGTAGTCAGCAAACTATTCAACATCGTGCAACCGGACGTGGCTGTGTTCGGCGAAAAGGACTTTCAACAATTGTCTATTGTGCGCAAGATGGTTAAAGACCTGTGCATACCCTTAGAGATTATTGGCGTTGCCACCACCAGAGACGAAGACGGGCTGGCGAAAAGCTCTCGCAACGGCTATCTCTCGCTGGAACAACGACGTATCGCCCCTGTTATGCACCAGACACTCAATAGCTGCCGCGAAGCCATTGCCTGCGGCTTCGACAATTTCCTGCAACTGGAATCACACGCCCGCATGAAGTTACTGCAGGCGGGCTTCGACCCGGATTACTTCGCAATTCGCGACGCTCGCACCCTGCGCACAGTGACTGAAGACACCGAAGAGATTGCCATCCTGGCGGCCGCCAGACTGGGCTCGACCCGTCTCATCGACAATGTAAAGCTGTCGCTTAATCCCGTATCCGACTGGGGCATGTTGGCCGGCGGCCACTAGAAGCCAACAAAATTCCTTCAGGTTTCGCACTGCGGTGGCTTGCACAACATAAGCTGCCAACTATTATTCTGTATTCACCCAATTTACAAAGGAAAAGGCCCACATGTCTGAATTTCCTACCCGCCCCGTGCCCGACAATTTCAGGGATGCCCACATCGATGCCGAGAAGTATCAGGCCATGTACCAGCGCTCGGTCGAGGACCCTGACGGCTTCTGGGCGGAAATGGCCCACTCTTTCCTCTCCTGGGACAAGCCCTGGGATAAAGTAGTCAGTTACGACTTTATCAAGGGCAACGCCGAGTGGTTTGCCGGCGGCAAACTCAATGTCAGTTACAACTGTATCGACCGGCACCTGCCCCAACGGGCCGACCAGACCGCTTTTATCTGGGAAGGTGATGACCCCACGGACAGCCAACACATCAGCTATGGCGAATTGAAAGATCATGTCTGCCGCTTGGCCAACGCGCTCAAGGCGCGCGGTGTCGGCAAGGGCGACCGGGTATGTATCTATATGCCTATGATTCCAGAGGCCGCCTATGCAATGCTGGCCTGTACCCGCATAGGGGCCGTGCACTCGGTGGTCTTCGGTGGCTTTTCCCCGGAGGCCCTGAAAGACCGTATCCTGGATTCCGACTGCCGCATACTGATCACCGCCGATGGCGGGGTACGTGGCGGCAAGAGTGTCCCCTTGAAAGCCAACGCGGACAAGGCGCTGGCGTCCTGCCTCAATGTACACACCTGCCTGGTGGTAAAGCGCACTGGCGCGGACATAGACTGGCAGGAAGGACGCGATGTCTGGTACCACGATAGCGTGGACCAGGCGGATACTGACTGCCCACCAGAGTCCATGGACGCGGAAGACCCACTGTTTATTCTCTATACCTCTGGCTCCACCGGCAAACCCAAGGGAGTACTGCACACGACCGGTGGCTACCTGCTGCAATCAGCGATGAGTTTTAAATATGTCTTTGATTATCGCGAAGGTGATATTTACTGGTGCACCGCGGATGTGGGCTGGGTCACCGGTCACAGCTATATTGTCTATGGTCCCCTCGCTAACGGGGCGATTTCACTAATGTTTGAGGGCATCCCCACCTACCCTGATGCCGGGCGTTGCTGGGAAGTCATCGACAAACACCAGGTGAACACGTTTTATACCGCACCGACGGCCATACGTGCCCTGCAGGCAATGGGTAATGATCCGGTAACACGCAGTTCGCGCGCCAGTCTAAAGCTACTGGGTACTGTCGGAGAGCCTATCAACCCGGAAGCCTGGGAGTGGTACTACGAAGTAGTGGGCGACTCTCGCTGCCCTATCGTCGACACCTGGTGGCAAACAGAAACCGGCGCTCATATGATCACCCCCATGCCCGGCGCCACCGACCTGAAACCGGGCTCTGTCACCTTTCCCTTTTTCGGCGTACAACTTGCCCTGTTAAACGAAGACGGCTCTGAAATAGAAGGCCCCGGCGCCGGCTACCTGGTAATCAAAGCCTCCTGGCCCGGCCAGATCCGCACCGTGTATGGCGATCATCAACGCATGATAGACACCTATTTCAGCAGCTATCCCGGCTACTACTTTACCGGCGACGGCGCCAGCAGGGATGCGGATGGTTACTACTGGATCACCGGGCGCGTGGACGATGTCCTCAATGTCTCCGGACACCGTATGGGCACCGCCGAAGTGGAGTCTGCCCTGGTGCTACACGAGCAGATTGCCGAAGCCGCTGTGGTGGGCTTTCCCCACGACATCAAGGGCCAGGGTATCTACGCTTACGTCACGCCTATGCAGGGCGTTGAGCCAACGGAGGAATTGCGCAAGGAACTGATCGCGCTCTGCGTTTCGGAAATTGGGTCTATCGCCAAACCCGATATTATCCAGTGGGCGCCTGGGCTTCCCAAAACTCGTTCGGGCAAGATCATGCGGCGTATTCTGCGCAAGATTGCGGAGAATGAGTTGGAGGCGTTGGGGGATACTTCGACACTGGCTGATCCATCGGTGGTTGAGAGCCTGATTGCGAATCGGCCTTCCTAGCCGACTTCAGGGTTCTGGCAGCTGCACCCTTTGTTCTGGCTGCGAGACAAATCAAAGAGGTTTATCGCTTATTAGCCAGGGGGGGGGTGCCGGCGAACGGCCCCGGGTGGGAGAGTGTTTTTCAGTCGCTCCACGAAATTCGCTTGGTGAAAAACACTCTCCCACCCGGGACCTCATTACGTGCCTGTTCCCTGGAATCTGGGAATCCGTATTGAAGCAGGCTAAGAAACACTGGTTTTAGACTAGTCAGACGGGGTACTGCGATTTAAGGCTTCGGGTGGAAGCAGGCTTTTCACCAAGCGAATTTCGTGGAGCGACTGAAAAGCCTGCTTGCGCCCGGAGCCGCTAGCTCGCAACACCCCGCCAATATACAAAGAAACAAAAAAAAGGCGCTTCCCGAAGGAAGCGCCTTTAATCTGAACGGAAAACTACACGAGATTTACTCGGCAGCTTCCTGCACTGGAGCCTCTTCCTGAGCAGGAGCAGCAGCTTCGTCTTCCAGCAGTTCCTTGATAGACAGCTTGATACGACCACGCTGATCCACATCCAGAACCTTGACTCGCACTTCCTCACCTTCCTTCAGGTGATCCGTTACATTTTCCACACGCTCATTGGCGATCTGTGAAATGTGTACCAGTCCATCTTTGCCAGGCAGGATGTTAACAAAGGCGCCAAAGTCCACGATGCGAGCGACAGTACCGGTATAAACTGCACCGATTTCAGCCTCTGCAGTGATCTCCTCAACCATGGCCACCGCAGCATCGCGGGACGCCATGTCCTGACCAAAGATACGCACCGTGCCATCGTCATCAATATCGACAGTTGCACCGGACTGCTCAGTGATAGAACGGATAGTCGCGCCGCCCTTACCAATGATGTCACGGATCTTGTCTGAATCGACCTTCAGGGTCATCATGCTGGGCGCATTTTCAGAAGTTACCTGGCGAGCTGCCGGCAGGACTTCGTTCATCTGGCCAAGAATGTGCAAGCGGGCCTGTTGAGCCTGCTGCAGGGCAACGTCCATGATCTGTTCGTTGATACCTTCGATCTTGATATCCATCTGCAGGGCTGTCACGCCTTCTGCGGTACCGGCCACTTTAAAGTCCATGTCACCGAGGTGATCTTCATCACCCAGAATGTCAGTCAGTACGGCGAACTGGTTGCCGTCCTTGACCAGGCCCATGGCGATACCGGCAACCGGCGCCTTCAGGGGTACACCAGCGGCCATCAGGGCAAGGGAGCCGCCACACACGGAAGCCATTGAGCTGGAACCATTGGACTCAGTGATCTCGGAAACGACACGTACGGTATAGGGAAACTCTTCCGAGTTCGGCAGCACTGCGGCCAAGCCACGGCGAGCCAAACGACCATGTCCTACCTCACGTCGGTTAGTAAAACCTACACGACCTGCCTCACCAACTGAATAGGGAGGGAAGTTGTAGTGCAGCATAAACGGATCGCGACGCTCTCCTTCGAGCGCATCAATAATCTGCGCGTCACGGCTAGAGCCCAGGGTTACAGCACAGATGGCCTGCGTTTCACCACGGGTGAACAGAGCAGAACCATGTACCTTGGACAGAATATCGACTTCACAGGCGATTGGACGCACAGTGCGGCCGTCACGGCCATCAATACGCGGCTCACCGGCAAGAATGCGTTTACGCACCAGGTTCTTCTCTACGCTTTTGAAAATGTCCTTCACTGTGTCTTTAGAAGGGCCGCCTTCAACCGCCAGCGCCTCAATACAGGCACTGCGAATCTCACCAACACGCTGATAGCGGGAAGCTTTATCAGTAATGCGATAGGCCTCACCCAGCTCATCCCTGACATGTGACTCAACTGCTGCCAACAGCTCGCCATCAACCGCAGCAGGCTCCCAATTCCAGCTTGGCTTACCCGCTTCAGCGGCCAGCTCACGAATGGCCTGAATAACAACCTGCATTTCCTGGTGAGCGAACAGCACCGCACCCAGCATCTGGTCTTCAGACAGCTCTTGCGCCTCAGACTCGACCATGAGCACAGCGCCTTCGGTGCCGGCTACCACCATGTTCAGCTTGCTTTCTGCCAGCTGCGCATAGGTGGGATTGAGCATATAACCCTGTGCGTCGTTGAAGCCAACACGCGCTCCACCGATAGGACCATTAAAGGGGCAGCCTGAAATAGCCAGAGCCGCTGAGGTACCAATCATGGCAGGGATATCCGGATCGATATGCTTGTCTGCAGACATCACAGTACAGATCACCTGGACTTCATTCATAAAGCCATTGGGGAACAGCGGACGAATAGGTCGGTCGATCAAACGCGAGGTCAGGGTCTCTTTTTCACTGGGACGCGCTTCACGCTTGAAGAAACCGCCCGGTATCTTACCGACAGCATAGGTCTTTTCTGTGTAGTGGACTGCCAGAGGGAAGAAGTCACGACCCTCGCGTGCAGTTCTCTCCGCTACGACAGTACACAATACCGAGGTGTTTTCGATGGTTACCATCACCGCGCCCGACGCCTGTCTGGCGATGCGACCGGTTTCCAGGGTGACCGTCTGGTCGCCGTACTGGAATGTTTTAGTTACTGGATTCACAATTATTCTCCATTTCTCAATATGACACCAGGGCGTTCCCATGAACGCCCCGGCAGGGACATAGCTTATCGACGCAGGCCGAGTCGCTTGATCAGATCACTGTAGCGCGCGGTGTCCTTGCGCTTGAGGTAATCCAGCAGCTTGCGACGCTGGTTAACCATGCGGATCAGACCGCGGCGGGAGTGATGGTCATGCGTGTGCGACTGGAAGTGCCCCTGCAACTGCTCAATGTTCGCGGTCAGCAATGCTACCTGAACTTCCGGGGAACCCGTGTCGCCTTCGCCTACCTGGTACTCTTTTACGATTTCTGCTTTCTTTTCTGCTGCTAATGCCATGCTATTTTCCTCTTACTCAATCTGCCTCAGGTGGCGTGCCACCTTTCATTAAAAAAAGAGCCTGTCCGTGCAGATTTACAGACAGGTTCGCGTCACCTACCGGTGACAATCAGGCGACGCGGCGCAACACGCCCGTCGTCCAATATCTCTCCCACCCCAAGAAACTCTCCGGTTTCCAGGGCGACGCGCACAATACCATCACAGGGCGCGTTTGGCACCATAACCGGCTGCCCCTGGCGCATGTAAAAACCACCGGATTCGCTCAGGCGAACCAGCGGCAATGCACCCAGGGCGGCGTCGGCGGGCAGTAACAACTCGTCCATTTTCTCGACTTCGTCATTGCCCTTCAGGGCCTGCAGCGTGCTCAATGTCACGCTGTCTTCAATACTGAAGGGACCGGCTTTGGTGCGACGCAGCGCACTGACAAACGCGCCACAACCCAATGCCTTTCCCAAATCTTCCGCAAGGGACCTCACATACGTGCCCTTGCTGCACTCGAGGTAAATATCCACCTCAGGCTTTTCGCCACCGCGGAAGGCCCGCAGCTGCAACTCCTTTATGACCACCCTGCGCGACTTGCGTTCCACCTCTATACCCTGCCGCGCCAGTTTGTACAGCGGCTGCCCGTTCTGCTTGATAGCGGAATACATAGAGGGCACCTGGTCGATCTCGCCCTCAAATAGCCGCAACGCCGTCGCAACATCGGCTGCAGTGATCTCACTGGCGTCCTTTTCCTCCGATACCTTACCTTCCGCATCACCGGTATCGGTAACAGTGCCCAGCACAAATGTACTCTCGTAGGCCTTATCCGCATCCAGCAGGTACTGGGAAAACTTGGTCGCCTCTCCGAAACACAGCGGCAACACACCAGTGGCCAGCGGATCCAGGCTACCCGTATGACCCGCCTTGGCAGCAAAGTACAAGCGCTTCACGCTCTGCAGGACGTGGTTTGAACTCTCGCCAAGCGGCTTGTCCAACACCAGAATCCCGTTTACCGGGCGGCCGCGGCGACGCCTGGCCAAGCCTACTCTCCCGCCTCGTCGTCATCACGCAAACCCAGCTCCCGATCCGCATCGGTAGCGCGGCGAATCAGGTCTTCGAGCTCGCGTCCGCGGCCCACACTGGTATCAAAAATAAATCGCAGCTGCGGCACCGTGCGCATATTACTGTCTCGGGACAGTTGACTGCGCAGGAACCCCGCAGCCTTGTTCAGGGCCTCATTGGACTCACTGGAGTCATCGCCGGAGTCGCTGCTCATCACAGTATAGTAGACTTTGGCATAGCCAAGATCGCGGCTGACATCGACGCCGGTAATGCTCACCATACCCACCCTGGGGTCCCGCACCTGGTGCTGGATCAGGGCCCCAAGTTCGCGTTGCAGGTAATCCGCCACGCGCTGGGTTCTGGCATACTCTTTAGCCACGGTTTCCGCTCACCCTATCGCCGCTACAGAGAGCGGGCGATTTCCTTGACTTCGTAAACCTCGATCAAGTCACCCGCTTTCACGTCGGTGTAGTTCTTCACGCCGATGCCGCACTCAGTACCATTGCGTACTTCATTGGCGTCATCCTTGAAGCGACGCAGGGATTCCAGCTCACCCTGGTAAATCACCACGCTGTCGCGCAGAACACGAATTGGCTTGGACCGAGACACAGTTCCCTCTGTCACCATACAGCCAGCGATCTGGCCGAATTTCGGAGAACGGAATACGTCCCGGACTTCTGCGATACCGACAATTTCCTCGCGCAGCTCAGGCGCCAACATACCGGTCAGAGCCAGCTTCACGTCATCGATAAGGTCGTAGATCACATTGTAATAACGCAGGTCAACACCTTCGGATTCGACCAGGGTACGCGCTGCTCCATCAGCCCGGACGTTGAATCCGAACACCACCGCGCTGGAAGTCACTGCCAGGTTGATGTCTGTTTCGGTAATACCGCCGACACCACCGGTGACTATATTCACCTGGACTTCTTCATTACCCAGATCCAACAGGGCCGTCTGGATCGCCTCCAGTGAGCCCCGCACATCAGCCTTGACCACAACGTTCAGGGTCTTCTTCTCACCGGCCGTCATGCTTTCAAACATGTTATCAAGCTTCGCAGCCTGCTGACGTTGCAACTTGTTGTCCCGTGTCTTTTCATGACGGAAATCGGCCACTTCGCGGGCGCGTTTTTCGCTTTCAACCACGGCGAACACATCGCCGGCCGCCGGTGTGCCATCCAAACCAAGAATTTCCACTGGTATGCTCGGGCCTACCTCATCAACCGGCTCACCATCCTCATCCAGCATGGCGCGCACGCGACCGAATTGCAGGCCGGCCAGTACGATGTCACCTTTACGTAGCGTACCACTCTGTATCAGCAGGGAGGCAACCGGTCCGCGGCCCTTGTCCAGGCGGGATTCGATAACAATACCCTGCGCTGGTACGTTTCTCGGAGCAGTCAGCTCCAGCAGTTCCGACTGTAGCAAGACCGCATCCAGCAGTTCACTGATGCCTTCCCCGCTATGGGCGGAAACATTGATGAACTGTGTATCGCCACCCCACTCTTCCGGAATAACTTCCTTGGCTGACAATTCGTTCTTGACGCGCTCCGGATCTGCGCCTTCCTTGTCAATTTTGTTGACCGCCACAATCACGGGTACACCGGCCGCCTTGGCATGTTGCACCGCTTCTTCAGTCTGGGGCATAACGCCATCGTCAGCCGCCACCACCAGGATGACAATATCAGTACTCTTGGCTCCTCGCGCCCGCATCGCAGTAAATGCTGCGTGGCCAGGTGTATCCAGGAAGGAGATCATGCCGTGGTCAGTGTCTACATGGTAGGCACCGATGTGCTGTGTGATGCCACCGGCCTCGCCTGACGCCACCTTGGTTTTGCGAATATAGTCGAGCAGTGATGTCTTGCCGTGATCAACATGGCCCATCACAGTCACCACAGGTGCCCGCGGTTCATCGGTGCCATCATGCTGTGCCAGGGTTTCCTCCAGCTTTTCTTCCAGTGCATCGGCACTGACCAACTTCACTGCGTGTCCAAACTCTTCAACCACCAGTGATGCTGTATCCTGGTCGATCATCTGGTTGATGGTGGCCATTACACCCAGCTTCATCAACTCCTTGATCACTTCCCCGGACTTGACCGACATCTGCTGCGCCAGCCCGGCCACGGAAACCATGTCGGCTACTTCAACTTCCTGCATTTTCTTTTCCGTGGGTAATTCGAAACCATGCTTGGAGTGCTCCGCGTGGGTAGCCCGCACTTTTTTACGGCCGCCGCGACGACGCCCCACTCCGGATTCAGAATCCAGGTCTGCAAGAGACAGGTTGTGGCCGCGCTGTTTGCCGCGCCCGGCAGGCGCATTGCGGCCCAAACGGCCACGCTGTTTGCGTTTCTGCTCTTCTGCAGCAGGAGTCGCCGTAGGCGCGTCATGCAGGCGTTTGGGTCGTTTCGAATCCTTAGTCTTATCCTCGGTCTTCTTGACCTGGGAATCCGCCTCAGCCTGCGCCTCCGCCACCTTGCGTTGCTCGACTGCTGCCTGACGCGCCGCGACATCCTCGGCTTCCTTGAGTTTGCGGCGAGCCGCCGCGCGCTGACGTAGAACCTCAGGGTCCATATTCGCCAGATCTTCCTCGGTCTC
>RCNC010002889.1_pt1 | contig 11339 bp, 9 predicted proteins | sample 2041301 | NCBI WGS metagenome assembly RCNC01 (sample SAMN09708231, study PRJNA481090) | Marine sediment metagenome, whole genome shotgun sequencing project. | biome: marine sediment; feature: ocean; material: sediment; isolation source: Sewage treatment plant 13A marine sediment (STP13A) ... | reverse complement strand
TCGAACCTGCTTTCGCTTCTTGTAAACGTATTCCACCTCTTCCACCTGGGCACTCTTGGTGATATCGATAAGAACAGGTCCGGGTCGGCCCGAATTAGCATAAAAGAATGCTTTGGCTACCACATCACAGATCTCGTCGGCGCTGGTAATCTGATAGTTCCATTTGGTGATCGCCATGGAAACACTTACCATATCAGTCTCCTGGAAGGCATCCGAACCGAGTAGAGGGGCCGCAACCTGACCTGTGATACAAACCAGGGGCGTGGAATCAAGCATGGCATCAGCCAGACCGGTCACCAGGTTGGTGGCACCTGGCCCTGATGTGGTAAAGCAGACCCCCGGTTTCCGGGAGATCCTGGCATATCCCTGGGCCGCGTGCACCGCTCCCTGTTCATGCCTGACCATCACATGCTTCAGTTTATCTTCATAATGATACAAGGCATCGTAAACTGGCATAATTGCCCCTCCGATATAGCCAAAAGCGGTATCCACTCCCTCTTCCAGCAAAGCTTTTACAAGAGCTTCGGCTCCGCTCATCTTCTGACCGGATGCCTTCTCTTCAGCTGCCTTCTTTTTTGTCTCTGTATCCATGCTGTTATAATTTTGAAATTCTGTTTTAAGATTCATTGAGTAACCTGATGGCTCCTCTGTCTGCTGATGATACCATACTGGCATAGACTTTCAATGCCTTGGACACCTCACGTTCCCTCCGGGGTTTCCATCCATCAGCTTTACTATCGGCTTCTTTTCTTCGCTGCTCCAGTTCCTGGTCATCCAGCAGAACATCCATGGAGCGGGTCTTGATATCAATCCGGATCATATCCCCATCCCTGATCAGTCCAATGGCCCCGCCATCTGCAGCTTCCGGTGAAATATGACCAATGGAGAGTCCGGAAGTACCTCCGGAAAAACGGCCATCTGTAATCAATGCGCATTTCTCTCCCAGATGCCTCGACTTGATATAAGAGGTGGGATAGAGCATTTCCTGCATCCCAGGTCCTCCTTTTGGTCCCTCGAAGCGGATCACCACCACGTCTCCGGCTTTCACTTTGTTTTCAAGAATGGCATCACAGGCATCATCCTGTGAGTCATAAACCTTGGCCGGACCTTCAAACTGCATAACCTTTTCGGAGACACCTGCAGTCTTCACGATAGAGCCTTTAAGAGCAATGTTTCCGCTCAGAACGGCCAGTCCCCCGTCATTGCTATAGGCGTGTTCAATACCCCGGATGCAACCGGTCTCCCGGTCCAGGTCAAATTCTTCGTATCGCTTTTCCTGCGATCCCATGGTCAGGTTGAATTCACCTCCCGGAGCAGCAGAATAGAGCTCCTCATTACGGTCGCAGGGCTGCTTATTAATCAGGTCGCAGCAATCCATGGCTTCTCCCAGGGTTCGTCCATCCACGCGGTTCACATCCCGGTTGATGAGTCCGCCCCGGTCCAGTTCAGCCAGGATCCCCATAATGCCTCCGGCCCGGTTTACATCCTCCACATGGTAGCTGGAACTTGGTGCCACCTTGCATAATACAGGTGTATTACGAGACAGACGGTCCATATCCTTCATGGTGAAATCAACTTCGGCCTCATGAGCAATGGCCAGCAGGTGAAGCACCGTATTGGTGGATCCCCCCATGGCAATATCCAGGGTCATGGCATTTTCAAAAGACTCATAGGTCCCGATGGAACGCGGTAGTACTTTTTCATTCCCCTCCTCATAAAAGGAGCGGGTATTTTCAATCAGATGATGAGCTGCTAAGCTGAACAGATTTTTCCGCTCCGCATGTGTGGCCACAATTGTACCATTGCCAGGAAGGGCCAGTCCTATTGCCTCATTCAGGCAGTTCATGGAGTTGGCTGTAAACATCCCGGAACAGGATCCACAGGTGGGACAGGCCAGCTTTTCAATACGGGCCATTTTTTCGTCGCTGACAGAAGGATCGACCGCCATGACCATGGAATCCACCAGGTCCAGAGCAGTGTCCCCATCCCGGCCCGCCTCCATGGGTCCGCCCGAAACAAAAATTACCGGAATATTCAGTCGCATGGCTGCCATCTGCATACCCGGGGTAATCTTATCACAATTGGAGATGCAAAAAAGGGCATCCACCTTATGGGCGTTAGCCATGTACTCAATGCTGTCGGCAATCAGATCGCGGGAGGGAAGCGAATAGAGCATCCCATCATGACCCATGGCAATACCGTCATCAATGGCAATAGTGTTGAATTCGGCAGCAAAATAGCCAGCTTCTTCAAATATCTGCTTTACCTCCTGACCTATATGATGCAGGTGGGCATGACCGGGAACAAACTGGGTAAAGGAGTTGGCGATACCAAATACCGGCTTCCCGAACTGACTCTCCTTCATGCCATTGGCGCGCCAGAGGCTCCTTGCCCCTGCCATTCTGCGCCCCATGGTACTTGTATGGCTCCGGTATTGAATCTTCATTGTCCCTTCTGTTTATCTATTCATTAAAAAAGCCATCCTCTATCCTGAGAATGGCTTGGTATGCATTAGTCTGCTAAATACCACTCTCAGGCCTTCTCTGGATCAATCACCAGTACAAGCACCACGAGTAGAATATGCAGAATGTTGTGTAGCATAGTTTTAAAACATCGCTCAAATATAGAGATAAAATCAATTCGCAAGCTCAATTCCCTAAAAAAATAACAATTTATTCGTCAGTAGGTTCATCCTCTTCCGAATCGGAAGGTAACTCCAGCACTTCTTTGGATTCAATGGAGTCCATGGTCTCTACATTTCGAAGTCTTCGCTCAATCTGGTTGGTCCTCGTGCTCCGCAATGTTTCCAGTGAACCTGAAGCCGTATCAAGCTGTTTCTGTACCTTGGATAACTGATCAGAAAATTTGCCAAATTCATTTTTCACAGCACCCAGTACATTCCATACTTCACTGCTTCTTTTTTGAACGGCCAGGGTCCTGAATCCCATCTGAAGACTGTTCATCAGGGCTGATAAGGTAGTGGGGCCGGTAATTGTGATCCTGTATTTTCTTTGCAGAGTTTCAAACAGACCCGGATGCCTTAAGATCTCTGAATAAAGGCTCTCCACCGGGAGGAACATAATTCCGAAATCGGTGGTGTGTGGCGGATCGAGATATTTCTCGCTGATCTCTCTGGCAAAGCCCTCTACGGTCTTAATTAATACCTTCTGTGCCGCATCAATTGCATCTGGCACTCCGGCTTCAAAGGCTGCAAGCAACACTTCATAGGACTCAATGGGGAACTTGGAGTCGACCGGCATCCAGACTTCTTCGTCGGTGCTCTTTCCCGGCAACTTGATGGCATACTCCACATGCGCCTGACTGCCTTTTTTGGTGGCCACATTTTTGCCATACTGATCCGGGGTCAGAATCTGTTCAAGGATATTGCCCAGCTGGTACTCTCCCAGCACTCCCCTTGTCTTTACATTGGACAGCACCTTTTTCAGATCACCCACACCGTTGGCGATATTCTGCATTTCGCCCAGCCCTTTGTGTACCAATTCGAGCCGCTCGCTTACCAGTTTAAATGATTCACTAAGCCTCTTCTCAAGGGTGGTCTGAAGCTTTTCATCCACCGTCTTCCGCATTTCGTTAAGTTGCTTCGTATTGTCGTCCCGGATACTTAGGAGATGCTTCTCAATGCTTTCCTGGATCAACTTCATATGGTCGGTGGCCTGCTTGTTATTATCTATCTGCTGCTTATTGAAATCTCCGAACTTCTGCCTGATCAGCTCATTCAGCTCCTTGATATTGCTGGCGAATTTCTGCTCGAAGGACTGAAGCGAGCGGGTCAGCTCCTCCCGGTTGCTTTTGGCGGTCTCCAGGTTCTCTCTCCGGTTTCGTTCAAATTCATCCTTCAGCGTTCTCTCATTTTTTTCCAGAACAGTTTCGAACTTCAGAATGGAATTCTCAACATCTTTTAATTGGGGCCCGCCATCAACAGATCTCCTATTCCTCAATGCAATAACCAGGTTTACAAGAGCAAGAAGAATAAGGATTCCAAGCAAAATTTCAGTCATGTTTCCGGTTTTATTCTTTAAAGATAGCACAATCAAAAAAAAGATAACTTTGTTCTATGTCGGAAGAGAAAAAACGGTTCATATACAGCCTGGTTTTCCCCGGTTTCTTCCTGCTGCTGCTCTGGGCAGTGAAGTTTTTCGAAATCAGCATGGAACTCTCTTTTGTAGAAGGGGGCGTCTACCCCAGGAAGTGGAGCGGATTGCAGGGCATTCTTTTCTCACCCCTGATCCACGGAGACTGGAAACACTTACTCGACAATTCCATGCCTGCATTCTTTCTTAGCCTGGCCGTCTTTTATTTCTATCGGGATATTGCATATAAGATATGGGGGCTCATCTACCTCCTGGGGGGCATTCTCCTATGGGGTGTGGGAAGAGAGGCTTATCATATTGGTGCATCCGGACTGATTTACGGTCTGGCTGCCTTTCTCTTCCTTAGTGGCTTAATCCGAAGGGTAAATAGCCTGACCGCCATTTCCCTACTGGTGGTTTTCTGGTACGGCAGCATGGTTTGGGGACTCCTTCCCTTTGATTACGAGGTCTCCTTCGAGGCCCATATTACCGGAGCCGTATCTGGTTTGGTCCTTGCCCTCGTCTACCGCGATCAGGGACCCGAACCTCAAAGATCGGCACTTGAGGAAGAGGAAGAAGAGGAAGAAGAGGAAGCAAGCCATTGATCCTTCAACAGGGTATAGAGATGTTCATCCATCAGCACGCCCTCTTTCATCACTGCTTTTCTGTGAACGGCTTCCGGTCTGAAAGCGTTTTTTTCAAGGACCCGCATGGATGAGGGATTGTTTTCATAAATGCATAATCCACCATAGCCAACCACTTCTTTGCATCGCCAAGGAGATAAGGATAGGGAAAACCATCCCTCAGGTTTGAAGCAATTCGGGGATTGTTGGCATGCTTAACAAGAGACAGTGCATCATCGGGGTGCCAGGGTCTGAGGGTAGAGTGTTTCTCTTTGATGACAGGTAGCTGCATCTATCGAAATTACAAAACACGATCCAATTATACAGTTATTATATTATTTTTACGCGGTTTATTGCACCGACTATGTTTTTGAAGCTATATGAAAAGAATCCGGATCAAAGGCAGATCGACAAAATTGTGGAGCTGCTTCGGGATGGTGGAGTGATCATCTACCCCACAGATACAGTATATGGCATGGGTTGCGATATTACCAAAGCCAGAGCTGTGGAGCGGGTTGCTCGGATTAAGGGAATTAAGCCTGAAAAAGCTCAGTTCTCCTTTATCTGTTCCGATTTGAGCCACCTCTCCGATTATGCAAAGCATGTGGACAACAGGACCTTCAAATTGATGAAATCCCATATGCCGGGCCCCTTCACTTTCATACTGACCGCCACCACTCAGGTTCCCAAATCCATCAAGCAGAAGCGCAAAACTGTGGGCATCAGGATCCCGGATAACAACATTATCCTGGAAATTGTCCGGCAACTGGGCAATCCCATCCTGACCACCTCCCTGAAGGAGGATGACCAGATCCTGGAGTATCCCACCGATCCCGAACTTATCTACGAAGAATACCGTGATTTTGTGGATGCAGTCATCGACGGAGGATATGGGGGCATAGTCCCTTCCACCATTGTGGACTGCAGTGGAGATGAACCGGAACTGGTCCGTGAAGGATTGGGCGAAATCGACCTTTATTAATTCACCGCAAAGTCTGGTATTTTTCTTTACAGTTTCATAACTTGCTATACAACTTTACCCAAGCTATGAAAAAGAATATTCAAAACTTCCTGGATCATAAGAAAGTGGCCATTGCAGGCGCATCCCCAAACAAAGATAATTTCGGGAAATATCTAATGATTGAGCTTAATAAACTTGGAAAAGAGGTCTACCCGGTAAATCCGAATTATGATGATATTGAAGGACATACCTGCAATCACTCGGTCAAAGATCTACCTGAAGATATCGAGAATCTGATCCTTGCAGTTCCTCCGGAGCTTAGTGAGGAGATTGTAGAACAGGCTATTGGATCGGGAATCAAACGAGTTTGGATGGTCAAGGGTATGGGGAAAGGAGCCTATTCAGAAAAAGCCCATGCCACCTGCGATGAAAATCAGATTGAGGTGGTCTATGGCTTCTGTCCAATGATGTTTTACGGTGCAGGGGGACACAAATTCCACCTTTGGCTCAGAAAAACTTTTGGGAAACTTCCCGCTGAATATCAGGTCTCTCCTAACTAAAGAACTTATCTTCTCCAGAACATGGGGGAGAACAGTACCAGAACAGTAAAAAGTTCCAATCTGCCTACCAGCATCAGGAAGGATAGAAACCATTTGCCTGCCACATGGATCTCCGAGAAGTTCAGGGCCGGTCCCACATTACCAATACCCGGACCAATATTACCCAGGGTGGCTGCCACGGCACCCACCGAGGTATCCAGGTCGTTTCCTAAAATGGACATCACCACCATGGAAGCTACTGCGATGATCCCATAAAAAGCCATAAAGGCCAGGACACTGGTGACCACCGGCTCTTCTACGGCCATCTTATTTAACCTGACAGGAATAACTGCATTGGGATGAATCATCCGTTTCAGCTCCTGGGTGGAGTTTTTCAACATCACCACAATCCGCATAATCTTAGGGCCACCTCCTGTGGATCCCGCCGATCCGCCAAAAAACATCAAGGTAAAGATCAGCACGATGAGCCAGGGAGCCCACTTCAAATAATCCGCTGTTGCATACCCGGTGGTTGTAATGATGGAGACTACCTGAAAAAGGGCATTCCTGAAGGCCAGCTCCAGTCCCCCGCCACCTGTAAAAAAGAGTCCAAGCGTTACCAGCAGTGTAAAACCTCCTATAAAACCAAGGTACCACTTAAACTCCTCATTCTCCCAGATCTTCCTGAACTGTCCGTGCATTCCAAAATAAGCCAGGGTAAAATTGGTTCCCGCCAGGAACATAAATGCAGTAATCACATAATGAATATAGGGCGAGTTCCAGTGGGCAATACTGGCCTGCTTGGTGGAGTAGCCACCCGTGGCCATGGTGGTAAGCGAGTGAGAGAAGGCATCGTACAGACCCATTTCACCAGCCCAGAGCAGCAAAGTCTCTGTAAGTGTAAAAATCAGGTATATAAACCATAAACGTTTGGCTGTATCCTTCACATGTGGATGGAGCTTATCGGGAGTGGGACTTGGCACCTCGGCCGAAAACAGCTGCATTCCTCCGATGCCCAGGAAAGGAAGCAAAAGCAATGTAAGCAGGATAATTCCCATCCCGCCCAGCCATTGAATCAGACTCCGCCAAAAAAGAACGGCGTGGCTCAGATCCTCAATATTATTCAGAATAGAGGCCCCGGTGGTGGTAAATCCGGAAATGGTCTCAAAAAAGGCATCTGTAAAGTTGGGGATGGATCCTGTAAGCAGGAAGGGCAGGGTACCAAAAAGCGAGAAAAGTATCCAGGCCCCCGTAACAATCACATAACCATCCCTTCTGTTAACCTCCAGTTTGGTTTTCCGTAAGGGCAGATAGGCTGCCATGCCAGCAGAGACAGTAATGGCACCGGATAGCAGAAACTGTAAGAAATCCTTCTCCCCGAAAATCAGCGACATGGGTATGGCCAGCCACATAAAGAAACCTTCGGTAACCAGGATAACGCCCAGGATTCGAATAATGGTTCGGTAATTCAGCATCTCTTCCTAGTTGAAAAACTTGCCTATGGTATTGATCACACTCGGCAGTGCAAACACGACCACACGGTCGTAAGGTTTAATATGTGTTTCGCCATGCGCTATGAATGCATTTTTTCCCCGGATGACCCCACCAATAATGGCCTCTCGTGGAAAATTAATCTCTGCCAGGCACCCCTTTGTGGCAGGGGCATCCGGTTTCACCACGAACTCCATTACCTCTGCTTCGGTCCCTGTGAGACACTTTATGCTTGAGACTTCATCCGCCATGGTAAAGCGGAAGATCCTGCTGGCAGTGATTAGTTTCTTATTAATGATAGTGTCCACACCAATATTCTCGGCCAGGTGGATATAGTCCATGTTCTCGACCTCGGCAATAGTTCTTTTAACACCCAGGTGCTTGGCAAGCAGGCAGGATAGTATATTGGTCTCAGCATTCCCTGTTACTGCGATGAAAGCATCCATCTTCTCCAGCCCTTCTTCACGCAAGAGTTCCATATCGGTCCCGTCGCCATTGATTACCAAGGTATTGCTTAACATGTTCGACAAAACATAGCTGCGCTGACGATCCTTTTCAATTAACTTTACATAGTGCTGGCTCCCCAGTGCATCGGCGGTCTTTCGTCCAATCCGGCTTCCTCCAAGGATCATGATATCACGAACTTCAAACTGCTTTTTTCCAGAGTATTTATAGAGTTGTTTTAATCCAACCTTGCTGCTGATTACATATACCAGGTCGCCATTTTCGAAGCGGTCATCCCCCGAAGGCACAATGGTCTGTCCATGCCTGGTGATTGCTACGGCCCGATACTCCAGTCCTTCATCCCCGGGTGTAAGTTCCCGTAAGGTTTTATTTATAATGGGAGCTTGTTCGTCAAGCCTGATCACGTACATATGAAGCTTCCCTCCTCCAAACTCAACCACCTCAGTACTTCCGGTTTCTGAAAGCAAGCCCACAATCTCACGAGCAGCAATCTTTTCCGGATAGATCATATAATCTACCCCAAGGTTCTCAAATATTTCTTTGTTGGCCGGTAAGAGATACTCCTGATTGTCAATTCTGGCTATGGTCTTCTTGGCCCCTAGCCTTTTGCTGAGAATGGCCGAGTTTACATTCACATCCTCCGAGGAGGTGACAGAGATCAAAAGATCGGCTTTCCCAATTTTCGCCTCCTTCAACAGGGCAATGGAATTAGCGTTTCCTTCAATGGTCAGCAAATCCAGTGTGCTTCCAATGGACTTCAGGCGATCGCCATCATTGTCAATCACTACCAAATCGTGTTCCTCATGACTGAGCATCTTCGCCAGGTGTGATCCGACTTCGCCAGCTCCGGCAATTACAATACGCATAGTCTTTTAAAATATAACAGGGCAAAATAACAGATAATTGTCCAATTGTAGGCATGGAAATCTCATTTTTTACCATCTTTTCACATAAGCTCCATACCGATCTGTCAAATATATCCGGTCCCATTCAGCCATAATTCTTTCTTTATACCAGCTACGGTTCGATCCATCTATCAAAAGGTCCACTTTCGTCATCCAACTCTTCTCCTGAAGACCCTCTATTACAGGTTCTCCCGAAAGAAGAACAAAATCGGGGCGCAAAGCCTGATGGCATGCCGAATCGCCATAAACACGATCCCACACCTGCTCATCCACATATTCTGTAAGCACAAGGCCTTGATACCGGCATCCCCTCAACAACCATGCTCCCTCCGCCACCTGTACACAAACAGAAACCCTTCCTGCAAGCCTTTGCCCCTCCTCCACCTCACAGAGATTGTTCTCATAAATCCTCCTGCTCCAGTTGAGGGCTCTGTATGCCGTCATGTAATCCCGTGATGTGCTATCCCTGTACCAGCAATAGTGATCCACCTGTGTTCCCTCACGGATGGTGACCATAGATGCTCCTTTGAAATGCGCTATGACCAGTTCGGATGAGGAACGACGGTCCAAGCCGGAGTAGGAGTTTCCCAGCAGCAGGGCAGAAATCAATAATCCCACCAGGTAAAGAATTCTTCTCCTGCCATAAAGCGCTATGATGCCCAATAGCAGAACCAGGAGCCAGACCAGGAGGCTGAATCGGTCCAGCTGCAAGCCAGATTGCACTGCACCAGGCAAGGAGGAGAGGTAGTCCATGGAGCGGTTCATCAGCCGGGCCAGCTCCACAAGCAGGAAGGAACTCAAACGCTCCATGATTCCGGCTAAAACAAAGGGAACCGAGCAGACAAAAATGGCAATTAAGAGACTGAGCACGGGTACTGCTATCAAACTGCTTAATAGAGAATAGATGGGCAACTGGTGAAAATAGTAGATCACAAGAGGTGCAGTGGAGAGCTGGGCTGCAAGGCTCACTGAAGTGGCCTCCCATATCCAACGTAGAATCCGGTTTTTCACCCGGACCAAACGCCTGACAAGCGGGTGCAGAGTGATAATGCCGATAATGGCTGCATAGGAGAGCTGGAAACCTACATCCATCAATCTTCCCGGCTCTATCAGCACCAGCAAAAAAGCGGATGCAAGGATCACGTTGAGCGCTTGACCCCGCTCTCCCATCATAAGACTGGCAGAAAAAAAGGAGAACATAGTAACAGATCTGCATACAGAGGAGGAAAAACCTGTAATGAATGCATAGAACCAGAGGAGTCCCACTACCAACACTGTACGCTGGATCCCCTTCCGGAAGATTAAGCTCATCCACCCTGTCATATATTGTAAGACCCACCAGATAAGCCCCACATGCAAACCTGATACGGCCAGCAGATGCATTCCCCCGGCGGCTGTGTAGGCCTGGCGCATATCATCGGTCAGGGAAGACCGATCGCCCAGACAAACTGCTTTCAAGAGGGAAACCTCCTCCAGAGGACCATGCCAGTGATCAGATACAAGGCTTCTGATGTGAGCCGGAGAAAATCTCCTCCCGGCACCCTGAATTTCTCTGTTGTACCGGAACCCTACTCCATCCCTGGATGCGTAAAATCGATACCAGCAATTTTTCCTGCCCATGATGGATCTGAAATCGGGTGATCCCGGATTCCCACTGTTTCGAATAGCTACCAGCTTGCCTGAAAATTGCCAGATATCACCCGAAGCAGGCAAAAGAGAATAACCCGGCGTACTCAGATAACATTTCAAAAGCGTAGAGACCCGGCAGATGGTATCGGCCGAAGATAGCAGGTGAAGTTTCAAATCAAAGCAATGGGCATAGCTCTCCGACCGGGGCGTTCCGCATACCTCCCCCCTCACAAGCACCCATTGATTTACAGGTAAGCCCGGATCAAGAGGACGTGAGCGTAGTCCAGTCCCCGTGCCAACAATATAAATGAGGAGCCACAGGAGTAGGGAGATAAGCCATGTAAAAGCTCGCGGCTTTCTCCTCCGCCACATGAAAATTGCATATATTAGGACCCAGAGGAAAAGCGACAGGATGATCAGCTCACGCATCTGATTTGATGAGAACCACCGGAACCCGGTCAACACGCCACCGAAGAAAGGGACAAGGACGCGCAGCATGGGGATTTTTCGCAGATCGAACATGATTTTTAGGAAGATCCTTTGCTAAATTCATGCAGCGAAGTGAAAAATATCTGCTATTCTTCACTTTTTATTTGAACCTTTCATACTTGTTTATAGTTTTATATACAGAAATA
>RCNC010002888.1_pt1 | contig 11340 bp, 11 predicted proteins | sample 2041301 | NCBI WGS metagenome assembly RCNC01 (sample SAMN09708231, study PRJNA481090) | Marine sediment metagenome, whole genome shotgun sequencing project. | biome: marine sediment; feature: ocean; material: sediment; isolation source: Sewage treatment plant 13A marine sediment (STP13A) ... | reverse complement strand
CGGAGGTTGGCAAGCGGAAATGGCGAGTCTGGAAAGCACATCGTACTGCGAGTGCCCGGCGTTCTCTACGGCGAACAGGTAATCCCAGTATTCGCTTCCAGGCACTTCAGAATGCATGATGACCGTGGGGCCAAACAACTCGCCTGCAAGCGCAGCCACGGGATCGGCAAGCCCGGAAATGTCACAATTCCGCCATTCACACTCTTGTGGAATACAGCTTTGTGCAAATGCAATATTGTCAGTAAGGAGGATCATCACTAATGGAGTCTATTACAAATGAACAACCGGGTGGTTAATACACCTGTCTTGGGCAATAATCTATATCCACCCATTGGAGACTATCGAGTGAACCCTGAACTCAAACGCGCGGCAGAACTAGCCGCTGAATACCTGGAATCTTTTGACCACCAGAAAGTCAGTGAGGAGGTCGACCCGGAAACTCTTCGCAAAAGGCTGCACAAGGAACTAACCCCCGATGGCTTGCCACCATTGCAGGTAATCGATGAACTCGCGACCGACGCCCGGGACGGCTTATTGAACAGCGCAGGTGGCCGCTTCTTTGGTTGGGTCATCGGTGGTGGAATCCCGGTCTCCATCGCGGCCGACTGGCTGACCTCGGCATGGGATCAGAATGCCGCTGCCTACGCCTGCTCGCCATCGGCTGCCATTATTGAAGACGTGGTTGCCGTCTGGCTGAAAGACATACTCGGGCTGCCACAAACGGCCTCTTATGCTTTCGTTACCGGTTGCCAGATGGCGCATGTCACCGCCCTGTCCGCAGCGCGTCATAAAGTGCTGGCCGATAAAGGCTGGTCAGCCGAAAAACAGGGGCTAGCCGGTAGTCCGCCGATTCGTGTGCTGGTTGGAGAGCATCATGAAACACTGCTACGCGCCCTTCGTCACCTGGGTATTGGTACCGATGCCGTTGTCCAGGTTGAGCAAAAGGATGATGGCACGATCAATGTTGCAGCCTTGAAGACTGAACTCGAGAAATCCCCGGATATGCCAACCATCGTATCGCTGGCCGCCGGTGATCTGAACCGTGGCGCCTTTGATCCATTTGACGAGGTGTGTGACCTGGCGCATGCCCACAATGCCTGGGTGCATATTGATGGCGCTTTCGGTTTGTGGGTAGCCTCCAGTGAGCGTTATTGCCACCTGGTGAAAGGCATTGAAAAAGCCGACTCCTGGGCCACCGATGCGCACAAGTGGCTGAATGTTCCTTACGACAGCGGGATCGCGTTTGTGGCTGATTCCGAGTCCCACAAAATCGCCATGACCATTCCAGCACCTTACGTGGTCGAGGTTGATAATATACGCAACCAGTTCGAATGGGGGCCCGAGTGGTCAAGACGTGCCCGTGGTATACCGCTGTACGCAGCGCTGCGCACGCTTGGACGTAATGGTGTCGGCGAGATGATCGAGCGTTGTTGTGATATGACCCGGGATTTCGTGCAAAAACTGGGGAAACTACCGGGCATTGAAGTGCTGACCACACCGGTCATCAATCAAGGCCTGGTACGATTTCTCGACCCGGATGGTGACCATGACACGCGAACCAATGAGATCATCACCCGTATCAATGCAAGTGGTGAAGCATGGTTTGGCCCAACCCAGTGGCATGGCATGCGTGTCATGCGAATTTCATTGAGTAATTTCCGTACCACCCCGGATGACATCAAGCGGGCGGTCGCCGCGGTCAAGGCTGCAATGGACATGTAAGCCACAAAAGCGATGGATTTATTTGATTTCGGTAAAACTAACCGTTTTTTTATGCCCAGATGTTTTAAAATTCTTTGTCAGAAAATAAATTCAAATTGATATAGGGAAACCCCAATGCTTAGTAAAAAAATGCTCAAAGCTCTTAACGAACAAATCACTCTGGAGTTCTATTCGTCCAACCTCTACTTACAAATGAGTTCCTGGTGTGAGTTCAATGCGCTTGATGGCTGTGCCAAGTTCCTCAAAGCGCATGCGGCAGAAGAAATGGAGCACATGCAGCGGCTTTTCACCTATGTGAACGAAACGGGTGGCCTGGCCATCGTCGGTCAAATAGATGCGCCCCCTGTTGAGTTCAAATCAATCAGTAATGTCTTTGAGGAAACCTATGAGCACGAGGTTTTTATCACCGACAAAATCAACAAACTTGCCAAGATTGCGCAGCAGGAGGATGACTTCTCGACCTTCAACTTTCTCCAATGGTACGTAGCGGAACAGCACGAGGAAGAAAAGCTGTTCAAATCCATCATCGATAAAATAGAAATGATCGGACCCAGTGGTCTGTTCTTCATAGATAAAGAGGTCGAAAATATGATCGGCGCCTCAATGGGTAGTGAAGCTGTTTAGCGTATTTTCGACTACTCAATTATTCCGGGTGTTCAACCTCGTACGGCCAGTCCCGTATACCACCTACGAGGCTGACGGCATTTAACTTGTGCTGACGCAGGATCATGGCGGCAACGTCACTGCGTTTGCCCGAGTGGCAATAAACGACATAATCCGTACCACTCTCAAGTTCGTTAACACGCTCACGTAGCTCAAGCAGGGGAATTAGCGTACAACCGGGGATGTATTCCATCTCATACTCCTCCTCGTAACGCACATCCAGCAGATGCGCACCGTCACCGAGCATGGCATTGGCCACACCGGCTGAGATCCGATCGATCATCGGGGCGTTGATCAGCTCGTCAAAGTCTTTTTTGCTCAGCACCAACAGGCGGGATTTCTCGGCCATCCTGATTTTGGCATTGCGAAAACCACCTGTGACCAGGGCCTCCTCACCAAAATAATCGCCAATGGCCAGTATCTTGGTCAGTTTAAGCTCATCATCATAGAGCTCCGGTCTCCACAGTTCGGCCCTGCCCTGTTCAATGAAGTAGAACTGCCCTGCTTCTTCGCCCATGTCGAAAATAACGTCGCCTTCCTCGACATCCACTGGTTGTAGACGGCGAAACACCTCGTGAGCATTCTCCAAGGGTAACTGTCCGAAAATCAGTGGATTATTTAGCCGGCCCAGCCATTCGTGGAACGCATTTTCTGTTTGTTTGTCCGTGCGCAAGCTCTCCCAGCTCAGCAGAAAATCCAGGCGTGCCGGATTGATGCGACCGAGAACAGAAGGCTGCCTGGCGGTAAATGAACTGCGTGTTCCGGCCAGGCAGATGGGTCGGGTGAGTGTGTTGTGCGGACCCAGCAGGCTTTCTTCACCGGCATCGGACTGTTCCACTTCACCCGAGAGGATAAAAATGCACTCTTCCTGCTCAGCATTGAAAGAAATGCTGTCGCCGGGCTCAAGTTCGTAGGTACGAATCAGGCTCAGCAGTTGATCCTCTGGTATTGCCGCAAGTGGCGAGTAGTTATCCCGCAAAATGCGGATGTTGTGTTCCAGTGTTTCCATCGTGTTTTCCACCTGCGTGTTAATTTATGAGAGTGCTCGCGCCCGGCAACTCCCGATTTGGATACATTCGGATTATGACGGGAATCCTAAGCTTGTCCACCTTATACTTGCCTTATACTTTCGACTATAAACTCGATGGACTCAATGACCTCAACAAAACACGCCTCGATGAAATTTGGAATTGACCGTCTGCTGGAAGAACCCGTGCTGCGTAGACCATTACAAGGTCGTCGCGTTGCGCTGCTGGCCCATCCTGCATCCCTGACCCGAAACCTGGTGCACTCCATGGATGCACTGGCTGAGCTGGATGATATCAACCTGGTCGCTGCCTTCGGACCACAGCACGGTTTGAGGGGTGACAAACAGGACAATATGGTGGAGTCGGAGGATTTTCTGGATCCGGTTCATGGCATTCCGATCTTCAGTCTCTATGGTGAAGTGCGCCGTCCAACTACGGAGATGATGGACTGTTTCGACGTATTGCTGGTGGATCTGCAAGACCTCGGCTGCCGCATTTACACATTTATCACGACGCTAAGATATATGCTCGAAGCAGCGGCCAGGCACAAAAAACAGGTGATTGTTTTGGACAGGCCTAACCCTGCTGGCCGACCCGTTGAAGGCTTGATCCTTCGCCCTGGTTGGGAGAGTTTTGTCGGAGCAGGCCCAATGCCGATGCGTCACGGACTGACCATGGGCGAGATGGGCCAGTGGTTCATCAACACCCTGAACCTGAATGTGGAATATGACATGATCAGCATGGAGGGATGGCAACCCGGTGCTGCTCCGGGCTATGGCTGGCCACTGAATGAACGCAGCTGGATCAATCCCAGCCCCAATGCATCGAGCCTCTGGATGGCGCGTTGCTACGCCGGAACCGTGATGCTGGAGGGCACAACGCTCTCCGAAGGTCGGGGTACCACCCGCCCGCTGGAATTGTTCGGCGCCCCGGATATCGATAGCCGTAAACTGCTTACGGCCATGGAACAGATCGCGCCCCAGTGGATGCAAGGCTGCCGCTTGCGCGAGTGCTGGTTTGAGCCGACTTTTCACAAACACGTGGGTCAGCTTTGTGCCGGAGTACAGATTCATGTTGAGGATGATGCTTACGATCACCAGGCATTTCGACCCTGGCGTTTGATGGCGTTGGCTTTCAAAGCGCTGCGCCGGATCAGACCCGATTATGATCTGTGGCGTGATTTTGCTTATGAATACGAACACGATCAACTGGCCATTGACCTGATCAACGGCGGTGAATTGTTGCGCACCTGGGTAGATGACGACAACGCCGTGCCCGCAGACCTGGAAGAGCTCGCCCTTTCGGATGAGCGGCGATGGCAGGACGAATGCGCTACTGTGCTGATTTATCCTGAATAAGCCAGCAATTTAAGGCTGGTTAGGACTACTCAGTGGTTACAAATTTTGTCTTCTGCGGTATTGAAACCATTGTCACGCGCGACGAACTTGCCACGACTTTCCAGAAAACCTATCACTGCTTGAACGTCCATACCGGATGCCGAACAGGTATGAAACCTGGCGCTTGCACCGAAGCGCTCAATGATGGCCTGGCCAAGTGATTTACGACTGAAAACTTCATCCTGTTCCAGCATCATTTGCATGATTTCGTGTGCGTGTATATCTGTCATATCGGGTTCCTTTTTGTTATTGGACAAGGTCTTTCTCGATTTTCCTGCCTGTTAGAGGGTTTCTATTTCCAAATGTGGGTCTTCACCATGACAGTCGTCACAATTTGAACCCTTGCCGATGATAAATTGTCCGGATTCGTAATTCTCACCCATGAAGTGGCAATCCGTACATCCGATGGTTTCAAAATCAGATCGCACGAATTTCCCCATCGCATGAGCATTCAATAATTCAGCGGCTTTAGCAGCCACATCGCCGGTTAATCTTGCGCAACGCTCAGCCCGCTGTTTCGAGCCTGACGCGAAGCCGGTTTCCCGACACCATGTATTCACCGAGACATGACACAAAGGAGAACCGCTAATGGTCGTGGGCAGTACTTGATCGCTTTTGTATTCCTTGACCAAATACTCGTGCTTGGAGGCATATTGATTGGCAGTATCACTGGGGAAAGGCGTTGTCCCATACCAGGCCATCAGTTCATTGATGATGTTCCCGTAATCTTTACCGGCGATTAACGTGACCATGGCGCAGACACCATTCAAACTGCCGCACACGGTTCCCCATCCGGCGATGCCACCAGAACCGTAGCGCATCATGTCGTGAGGAAGGGTTGTGTACGGGTATCCAACCTCTTCAATTAATACAGAGAGCAGTCCGCCTGTCGCACCGTACATGCAGCCACCCTTGTAGTAATACATGTGACCACGTTTGCGTACCAACTCGACATCGAGAATCTTATAGGGCCAGGGCCATTCAGGAGCGGTGGCAGGCTCGTTCACGTCAGCGCCCAGGGCAGCGTTCAGTCCAACTGCGCCTGCGCCGATCCCGGTAGCCATCAGTCCGGATTGTTTCAAAAAACTGCGTCGTGCCAATTTTCCATCTTTCTGATTCGTATCCATTTCGTCTCCCTCTTCGTGCCAGAAGCAGTTTACGCCTCACTCAAAGTGGGATATTGACGCAAATCAATCCTTTGTGAATAGCTAGTGCACGAGCACAAAATAAGTCATTTTTCGGTTGTAGTTGTAAGGTGGGTTATGTTCAGGATGAACGGTATATCGCGATTCGAGTCCAGGGATGGACTCGGTAGGGCGAAGCAGGACGCCCGAGCCGAGAGCACATGGATGTGCGGCGCGATTGTCTCAGGTAAATCGTGGGTAACAAGTTACCCACCCTACGAGTATAGAAAGCCATGCTGCAGGTTCGGCAGTCCGGAAACGGATATACTACGAGCAACAAAAAGGGAGGTCTCCATGCGCTTGTCATTCCTGATATTACTGAGTTGCTTTGCCCTCGCCGGGTGTGCACCTGAACCTACCGATATTTCCGATCCGGCCGGTACTGCTACAACCGCCCCGCTTCGGGTAGCAGTGGCCCGATTTGCCCATGAGACCTGCACGTTTTGCCCGGGTGGAGACACCACCATTGAAGACTGGACCCAGCTGGGACCTCCTTTGAAAGGTGAAGATTTACTCTCATCCGGCGGGTTTGTAGGCGGGTTTGTATCTGTGGCAGGTGATTTTCAGGACGTGGAGTTAGTCGGCCTCACGTCCCCGGACGAGGTGTTCGGTGGTTCGTCCCGTAGCTGGAATACGAAAGAGACTTTCGATCATTTCATGCGCCTGATGCTGGATGACCTGAAGGCAGCCATGCCCGTGGATGGTGTTTACCTGGCCCTTCACGGCGCACTGGCGGTGCGGGATGTACCCAGACCTGAAGCGGAAATCGCACGCCTGGTGCGGGAAGTGGTCGGCCCCGACGTGCCCATCGCTGCTACCTTTGACCTGCACGGCAACGAAGACCGGGCCTTTCTTGAGCAAGCGAATTTTTCCCTTGTTACCAAGCGCTACCCACATTACGACGCCCGTCTCCAGGGTGAAAGAGCCGCCCGCGCCCTGGTTCGTACGATGCGGGGAAAATATCGACCCACCACCGCCACTCGTAAACCGGGTGTCATCACCGCCACGGTGCTGCAGTGGACCGGGCAGTCACCCTCCATGGATATCATGGAACGGGCTCGCCGCTGGGAAGCCCGTCACAAGGATGTATACGTCAGTGTGTTCTATGGCTACCCCTGGTCCGACGTCCCTGACGTGGGCGCCACCGTGCAAGTTATGACCAACGATGACCAGGCTTTGGCAGATTCCATCGCCGATGACATGAACGACTTTATATGGCGGGTACGCAAAGAGTTCGCCGAGGGCGGGTTTCCGATACCAGAAGAGGCCGCTGGCATCGTGTCGAACGCTGTGGCCGCAGGAGAAGTACCAGTGGCCGTGGGCGACCACTCGGACCGGCCTGGAGATGCCACGCACATATTACGGGCTTTCGAGGCCGCAGGAATCAGCCGGGTACTGTACGGCACCATCACCTCACCCGCTGCACTTGAAGCGCTTGGAGAATCCGGTGCCTCTGCCGGCGACCCTTTCGATATGGACATCGGCGGCTTCACCGCGTCTGGCGGCACACCGGTTCGTATCACCGGAACCCTTTCATACGTGGGCGAAGGCCTCGGTTATCCTTTTATCGCGGCGGTGAACTTCGGTGCTGGAAACACAGTGATCCTCACACCGGCATACTGCCAGGTTCGCTACCCCAAGCGTTTTGCCATGGGCAGCGTGGAACCGGCGAACTATGACGTTTTCGTGGTCAAGTCACGTGTCCACTTCCGCCGGGGTTTCGACGAGACCGGCTACGCCCGCTCGATCGTCATCGTAGAGGCCCCGGAGCCATACGTTGGCACGACATTCCTCGACGCACTGCCGTACGAAAATGTGGATATTTTAACCCTCTACCCTTTCGGCACCCCGAAGGACCGGCAATGAAAAACCAGGAGACCAAAATGCCACTTTCCAGACTTTGCCTTATCGTGCTAGCCGCTTCTTTAGTGTCTGCCTGCCAGGCAAATAAGGTTGTTTCTTCAGATAAAGAAGTTGTTGATACGACTGCCACTTCGCAAGAAAAGCCAAAATATGAAGAATTTGTCACCGCAGGTCAGCTGCTACCTATCGAGTCAGTCGTCGATGTTAATGGTAAAACCGTTGACTTAAGCGCGACGGATAAGCGGAAACTGGTAATTTTGTTTGCCACCTGGTGCTCCGATTCAAATCGTGCATTGAAAACCCTCAATCAATCAGAACTGCTTAACGATGACTCTATTGAAATCATAGCCATTGCTCGTGAGGAGACAACCGACACTGTGATCGCATGGCGTGATAAGCACGGCATCAAAACTCCGCTAGCCGCAGACCCGGATCGCAGCATTTACAAGAAATTCGCTGCCGCAGGTGTTCCACGGTTTATAACGGCATCAACTGAAAACAAAGTGATCAAAATGAGCCTGGCCGAAGGAGAAAACCAGCTCCGACTGATTGAATGGCAGTAGCGCTAGCCTCAATACAGGTCGCGTCGCCTTGCAGCGTCAACATGAGACCGGGCTAACTCTGGATCTTCCTAATCAGGAGCCTGAGTGAGTTCTTTTTCTGGTAACAGTATGTTCAGCAAGTCGGAAACTTCACTCGCCGTGGATGGTAAACGAACTATCCCGTTGTCTTGACCAAATTCTGAACACAGCTTTTTTGACAACTCACGGTTAAGATCAAAAAGGCCAATACCATGCATGCCCCAATCACCAAACTTTCGTTCTTCTATCTCGGAGAAACTGATCAGTTGGACCTTGTGATGACGTGTGTCGCGGGAGATTTTCTCGAATGTTGCATTCAGGGCTTCGAACTCACCTTCCAAGACCTGGAGAAATTGGGTTTCCGTTACTACCAGTACGCCCGTAATGTCATTTGTGGGGTTGTTCTTGTTACTGCTGGCAAGGATCGAAGTCACCAGGTTCCAGTCAGCCACGCCTTTGCAACGGCTTTTATAGACCATTGACCTCAAATTTCCGGGTGATGTTCTGTCACCCTTGAGTTTCTTCATTGTATGTAGAGTAATGGGCTTCGATCGATCTACCTCTTGTTCGCGTTTAAGCCCGTCGGGTGTCAATTCATATATCCAGGCGAAAAACAGGGCGAACGGCAAACCGGTTGCCAACACCACCAGCGTGGATTTTATCGCCCAATCAGGTGTACCAAAACTCTCAAACACCAACTGCAATACCTGCGCAACCACCCAGGCAATGATCACGTAGCCAACGCCTACTCTAATAACTTTTCTACGTTTCAGTTCATTGAGGAATGACAAGGGCTAGGTTCTCTGTATCTTTTATTGCCTTAAAGGATAATGGTTTGTCCACTAAAAGTCAGATAAATTGTGAAACATGGGATAGTGACAGTTACAGGTGCAGTTCCACAACATCGCCGTCAACAACGAGATGGTGCGGACCAACTTGTTGACCGTCGAATACTTCGGCACCCCACATGCGTGCGAACTTCAGACCCTCGGCAACGTCTTTGTGCACCATGCAAGCGACATCATGCACGGTGCCACCGCGCCGCACCGTGAAAGGCTTGTCACTATCTGCCTTCTTGCCGGGCGACTTGGTGTAGACACGCACTACATCCAAGGCCCGAAACAGGAAAGACCCGAGTTCACCCATCCCATCGCCGGTCCTGGCTGACATTGTTAGCGTTGGATAACGCAATCCGAGTAACTCTTCGAGGATTTCAACTTCCTCCGGATCGGGGTCGAGGTCGCTCTTGTTGGCGATCAACACGGTGGGCAGTTCCAGGCGAAATACATCCCCCATACCACCCTGCTCTGCTGGTTCCTTTGCCTCCAGTCCTGGCCAGTCCGTTGTCAGGAATATTTTCTTTTCAGCCAGCCGTCCGAGGATCGTGGGAACCTGCTCCAGGCAATCGGGATCGTTGATGTCGACAACCAGCAGCGCCCCATCCGCCGGTTGCAGCGCATTGACCATCCACGACTCCATGAAGTCACCCGATACGGGCGGCAGATCCACCAGCTGAAAGTGGACATCCTCAAAGGGCAGCATGCCTGGTATCGGCAAATGCGTGGTGTACGGGTAAGGTCCGACATCGCTGTGCGATCCAGTCAACAGGGCGTGCAAACTGGACTTGCCTGAATTTGGCGGCCCCAGCAGGCAAAGCTGTGCCGCGCCTTCGGGACGAACAACATGCGACGGCCCACTGCGATGGGCGCCGGTCTTGGGCCCCGCCAACTCCTCGGAGAGCTGCTTGATGCGCGACTTGATGTCGGCTTGCAGGTGATCAGTGCCCTTGTGCTTGGGAATCGTCCGCAACATCTCCTTCAGACAATCCAGGCGTTCTTTGGGCTCGCGTGCCGCGCGGTAGGCCTCTTCGGTTTTCCTGTATTCGGGTGTGACGTTGGTTGGCATTAGAGCGTTGTTACCTGAGCAGCCCGTAAATCCTCTTCATTTTATTGCTCATGATGTTTTATACGCAACAAGAAAATTTTTTGACACTAACACTTGAGTCTCATACCTGAAATTGATCATTTTTCACATCAAATTGGTGCACTTTTATGCCAACAGATTCAAGTAAATTGATTGCATCCATCTTTCGGTAGCTGTTCCCATAAACGACTTTTTCTACATTACCCAGGTTAATTAAACGCTTGGCACAAGCGGCACATGGCAGGTGGGTGACAAAAACAAACTTCTTGATCTCACGGGGAGCATCACAGTTAATCACGGCATTCTCTTCGGAGTGGAGACAACCGCAATTGCCGGGCTCCTCCCTGTCACAGGTGTTCTGCAGACCTGATGCATTACCGTTATAACCAACTGCCAGTACTTTTCTGTAATCAATGGTGGTAATGACCGTGCCAACGGCAAGCCGTTTGCACGTGGAGCGCCGAGCGATAGTTTCAGCAAACTGCATATACACTTCTTCAAAGGATGGACGGTCTTTCATCATTCTATTTTCTCAACTGTGGCGACGCATATTAACCGATCATTTCAGCTTGCAGTAGTGAATCTGGTAGGCCGGGCACTTAGAAACCATCCACGTCAATTTCATCAATACTCTGCTCGCCGAACAACTCGATATGTCGATGTCGTATTCTGGACCAGACTGATCTGGTGTCTGGGTCTCGAATACCAAATACCTTAACCAGGGTATCTTCCAATTCCTCGGCTGAATTCAGCAGCTTTTTTGTAGTGCCTTCGCTCGTCTTTTGTCCAAGGACCTGCCCTGTAAGGCAGGTGACGGAATTAATTGTCATGATCTGGCAGGCAAGGTTCTGCACGAAAACGGACTCTGCATCATGCTGCAATGAGTGACACTTATCAGCAAGCAACTGCTCGTTGGCGGCAATGGTTTTGAAATCAAACTGCGTGGGGTCGCCGAAACCGTGATTGTGAAAGCGCCAAT
>RCNC010002887.1_pt1 | contig 11341 bp, 10 predicted proteins | sample 2041301 | NCBI WGS metagenome assembly RCNC01 (sample SAMN09708231, study PRJNA481090) | Marine sediment metagenome, whole genome shotgun sequencing project. | biome: marine sediment; feature: ocean; material: sediment; isolation source: Sewage treatment plant 13A marine sediment (STP13A) ... | reverse complement strand
CTCATCGGCGGGGGGGGCTCCTTCTTCGTAAACGACCGACTGGACGTGGGGTTCGACTTTTCCTATGCCAGTTCCGACACCTGGGTCGAATACGTTGAGTTTGTGGACAACAACGACTTCCCCATCGAGCACGAGGTTCACTTCATGCAGGTGCCTTTGACCCTCTCCGCGAGGTACTATCTTATGGATCGCGGTCGGGAAATCGGGAATCTCTCTTGGATTCCCACGAAGTGGGCCCCATATATAGGTGGCGGCGGCGGTCGGACATACTATGAGTTTGAGCAAACCGGCGACTTCATCGATTTCGTGGACTTCAGTGTATTCCCGACCCAGTTCGTGACCGAGGGATGGGCCTGGGTGGGACATATACTTGGTGGAGTACAGTGGTCGATATCGCCGCGTTGGGTTATTTCTGGGGAAGGTCGGTACTCTTTTGCGAGTTCCGAAATGGATCGGCCGGACTATAGGGATTACGACGCTATCGACCTCTCCGGATTCAATGGAATCATCGGTTTTGGGGTTCGGTTCTGAGTCGCGAAAGGAAACACATCATGAGTAGAGGAATAGAGCTCCGCACCTTGGTTTCTGCCGGGATGGCCGCCGGCTTGGTGCTTCTTGCGGTGACGGTCCCTTCGCCTCTTTCGGCTCAGGACATGGATTCCCGGTGGCTCCCCTGGCTCGGTTGCTGGGAAGCCGCGGAGGCCGGTGAAGAAGTGCCACTCATCTGCGTTCGACCCGCGGCCGAAGGATCCGGGGTCGAGTTCGTGAGTTGGTTCGAGGGGCAGGGAACAGCTACCGAGACCATCCTGGCTGACGGGGTCTCCCGGGATGCGGAACGGGAGGACTGTCGGGGGATCGAAGAAGCCAGATTCTCCAATGACGGCCGCCGGGTTTTCCTCAACTCCGATTACGTATGCGACGGTGGGGTCGAGCGTCGGGCTTCCGGCATTCTGGCCATGGTCAACCCCATGGAATGGGTGGATATCAAGGCCGTGGACGGCTCCCCCTGGGTATTGCGATATCGTCTTGCCCGGGCCAGCAGGGTTCAGGAGGCGGGTCTGGAGAACGTCGTCGCGTCCAGGGCCACCGCCGTGAAAGGGGCCCGTATCGCGGCTTCGGCTCCCCTGGCGGAAGAGGACATCATCGAGGCGAGCCAATGGGTCGAGAGTGCCGCTGTTGAGGCCCTGATCGTTGAGAAGGGAGACGCCTTCGTGGTAGACGCCGGTATGCTTATCCGTCTCGACGATGCGGGGGTTCCGGCGAGTGTCATTGATCTGGTCGTGGCCATATCCCATCCGGAGCGTTTCGCGGTGAAGGCCGGCCCCGTCGCGGTGCAGGAATATGCGGATGAGACCCCTCGGCAGATGTATATGGGAGTCGGCTTCTATGGTTACGGTTACTCCCCGTATGGGTACTATGGTTACGGGGGCTACGGTTCCGGCTACGGGTACGGGTACGGGTACGGGTACGGTTACGGCTATCCCGGATACGGGTACCGCCCCGCCCCCATCGTAGTAACGCCCACTGCGACCGGCTCGATGATCAGGGGGCAGGGAGCGACCCGGGGTGGGGCCGGACCCGGCTACAACGGCAGGAGCGCCAGGCCCCGAGGAAGCACCGCTGGTTCGAGTGGCGGGTCCCGTTCACCCTCTTCGAGAGGCGTCAGCAGCGGTGGGCGTACTGCGAAGCCCAGGGGTGGCGGCGGGACGGTAAGCTCCGGCAGCCGGAGTTCTTCGGGTGGTTCCTCAGCCGCGTCCAGGTCTGCAAAACGTCGGGGCGGGGGTGGCGGGCTCTAGATCGCCTGAGGCCTTAGGTTGGCTCCGACCAACTGGTAACAAAAAAACCGCCGGGGAGTTTTAAACCCCCCGGCGGTTTCCCTTTTCGGCCTAGGATCCCAGCCAGTCGGCTTAGGATCCGATCCAGTAGGTGGCTTTCACCATAAACACGTTGTAGGAATCACCTTCGAAGAGGTTGCCCGCGTCTCTGGAGAGGTCGAAATCTCCGTAGTCTTCGCGCTGAGACCGATTCTGCTGCCAGACGAAGAAGAGAGTTGATCCGGGGCGCCATTCCCACCGCAGAACGCCGGTGCCTCTGAGGGACACGGTGTTGAAGTCCCTGTTGCTGACCGTGAAGGACTCGGCTGGCCCCTCCCCGTCCGGATCGATGAGAGCATCTCCGTCCTCGTCTAGCGTCACAGTTCCCACATCCACGCCATAGGTGTTGAAATCAAAGGTCCCGGGCGAAGCGAACTCCTTCAAGGCTCCATAGTCTCCACTGGCGATAAAGGGCTGGGCGTAGAGCTCGAGAGTGAGGTCCGGTGTGAAGGTGACGTTCAGGCGGGTGTCCATGGAGAGGGTGGTCTGTTCCAGCTCTGAAAAGAGGTATCGGGCGCCATAGGTGTTTGTCGCCTCCGCATCATCTTCATCCCCGACGTACTGGGCAACGGAGTTGTTGAGGCTGAGACGGGGCCCCAAGCTCAATTCCCACGTGCTGCTGGTCTTGATGCTCAACATCGCGAAATAGGAAGTCCGGTCGCTACCGGCGTCATCCCACCGATACGTAACGTTGGCGAAGCCCGTGAGGGGTTTGCTGAAGTCAGTGGTCTGGTTGAAGGAGACCTGGTGACCGGAGGGTTTCAGGGCCAGCGGCCCCCCCCGGGTCAGCCGGTCATCCATGGATTCGAAAACTCCCTCGTAGCTGAACCGGCTGGACCAGTAGTTCATGAAGGTGAAGTTGGCCCGGAGGGAGACTTTTGAGTCCAAACGATCTCCGTTGAAGTTCCATTTGACGCTGGGGTCAGCGCTCACGTCCCACCGGCGAAACAGGTCCCCAGGCCGACTCTCCTGGTACTGAACCCGAGCACTGGCATTTCTCCGGTCGGCGTCCCGTTGGTATCCCAGGTCGTTTACCTCGAACCCCGGGCTGGTCATGCTGAATTCCACGTCGCCACGCCAATGCAGGCCCGCCTGTTTCTGAACTTCAAAACTTCCCGTGTACCCGGTGAGGGAGGTGGCGTCGGGGTCGAAGTCGAGGTGGTCGGCGTCGGGGCGCTGGTAGTACCGGGCGGAGGAGGTCTGGGCGTCACCGATAGCGTTGGGATCCCCGGCGATCCGGCCTCCCGCCAGCTGTGCGCTGAGGGCCCAGACCCTGTTGCCCCACTCGTTGAAGAGATCAAGCCCCCCGGAGTATGCGGAGGATCGGAGTTCGGTCTCGAGGTCAGTTCCCCCCAAGTCCCGATTTACAGCCGTTGCTATGGCGCCGAGGGCCGATTGGCCCTCTCTCATGTCTTTCCTTACCCGTCCTACCAGGAAGTTGGTGAGGGGAGATACCTCCGCCTCCTGACTCAGACCCAGATCGTCGATATAGCCGCCCATCTCTCGGCCTGTGATGGCCTCCATAAGACCTACAGACCATCCATTGGCGGTTTGTCCTGTGAGTTTTCCGGCGCCCAGGATCGTGGTTGCATCCGGGACGTCTTCGTAGACAGCATCCCAGGGGACATCCCCGGGGGGGCGGGCCCCGATGCGCCGAGAATAAAACAGCTGCGTGTCGCCGCCACCACCACCTCCCCCTCCGAACATCCTCATCATGCCGCCGCCACCACCACCACCACCGCCCTCACCAAAGGAGAAGATTCCGGCACCCTCCACGAAGAAGGGACGCTTTTCGTCGTACCGGGTCTCGAAGGCGGTGAGGTTCACCACGGCAGGATCCACTTCAACTTGCCCGAAGTCCGGGTTGATGGTGGCACCCAGGGTGAGATTGGAGCTGAGCCGGTATTTAAGATCGAAGCCCGCACCGTAAAAGAAGTCGGATCCGTCCCGAAACGGATTGTCGAAACCGATCTCGGTATCCTGGCTGATGGGAAAAAACTCGGCTCGGCTCTGAATGTAGGGGAGGAGTTCAAGTCCCTTCGGAGGGGGAAGATTCCGTATTCCCTCCAGGTGTCCGTAGCGGGCGATTCCTCCGGCCTCCTCCTTGGGGGTAAACGAAAAAAGTTGCTTTTCCCGGTTCCGGGCGATGTCCCGGGTGATCTGGATTCCCCATTCCTGCACCTCGGCCTTGGCGAACCGAAGCTGGCTGAAGGGGATGCGAAGCTCCGCCGTCCAGCCATCCTCCGTCACGTTTGTAGCCGCTTCCCAGACCGGGTCCCAGGAAGAGTCCCCGCGCCGGTCCTGGCCTCCCGTGAGGGCTTCGTCTCCCCGAACCCCGGAGGGGTTGATCTCGAACTTGAATCCGGTCCGGTGGTCGTTGTAGGAGTCAAGGGAGATGGTGAGCCAATCCGTGTCCATGAGGAACCCGTCCCGACGACCGAGGCGGGTGGATACCGGAGACCGATCTGAAAGAATGGCGCCTACGTAGAGGGCCTGATCGTCATACAGGATATAGACCTGAGTCTCTTCGGTAGGGGCCTCTCCCTCGAGGGGATCCAGCTGGGTAAAAACGGTGACGGGAATCGCCTGTTTCCACCCTGCCTCGTCCAGTAGCCCATCCAGATTCAAACTGCCATCCAACCTGGAGGCGATCACACTTGGCATATCCCTGCCCGGTGGATCGGGATCCTGAGCCTCCTGGGCCGAGACAGAAGAGGTCGGAGACAGCCCAGCCAGAAAAAGGGAAAGGATGATGGGAACCGAAGAAGGGTAGTCTTGGCGGAAGCGAAGCATATTTTGATTCAAACGTTCTGATTGATTGCAATAGCAATACGGCGGCAGACCAGATGGAGGCTCCGCCGCCGAAAACACCTCTTATATAGTAAGACAATTACCCCCCGTGGGGTGTTGAGGTGTGATTATTTCTGGTATTCGGGTTGCTCACAGCCATGGAGGCCGGCAGCTTGCCCACCAGGGATAGGGATAGGGATTAGGGATAGCCCTCCCTGCGGAAGGGCTCGCGGGGTCAGGCGTGAGGCGGGCACCATTTTTCTGATGGAGAAAGTCATGAACCTCGTTTCCGGTTTCAGATGGTTGGCAGGGTTCACCCTGACCGTCATGCTCCCGGCCCTCCCCCACGGACCTCTTGCCGCTCAGGTCGTAGAGTCTTCAGATCAGATCCGGTCCGCCGATGCGGTGGTCCATGAGTTATACGACATGGTGACCTTCCCGGCCGGGACCACCCCGGATTGGGATGAATTCCGAGCCCTCTTTCTGTCCGAATCTGTTGTGGTTCTGCGTTCGAGCCGAGAGGCTACGTCGGTCTTCACTCTGGATGGGTTTGTCGAGGACTGGCTCCGCTTTATTGACGGCTCCAACATCGAGGAAACGGGGTTCACCGAGAGAATCATCCGGACCCATAGCACCGAGTTCGGTGACATCGCCCATGTCTGGGTCCTCTACGAGGCTGAGATCCCTGGCTTGGGGCGTCCGCCACAGGCTGGGGTGGACAGCTTCCAGTTGGTTCGAAGGGAAGGGAGTTGGAAGATCGCTTCGATTACCAATGAGATCCCCACTCCTGACAGGCCGATACCCTTGGTTCTTCGGGACGAGGGATAACTCCCCGTGGATGACCCGGCTGTTCTCCTGGGACTTACCGGCCTCTTTCTCTTTATGGCGGTTCTTTATTCTGCAGTCGGTCAGGGAGGCGGTTCGGGTTACCTGGCTGCCATGGCACTCATGGGGGTCGCACCGGATCGGTTTCGGCTGATCGCTCTGACTCTGAATGTTGTGGTGGCTAGCATCGGGTTGGTGAAGTTTGCCCGGGCCGGCTTCTTCGACGGGAAGCTACTGCTTCCCTTTGTTGTCACCTCGATGCCTTTGGCGTTGGTCGGTGGGTACCTCTCTCTCCCGGCGGAGATTTTCCAACCGGTCGTTGCTGTGGCCCTTTTGTGGGCCGCTGTCCTCCTCATCTGGAAGCCTCCCCTCCCTGAGGAGGAGGTCCAGGGGACCCCCCCTGCGTGGGCGGCTGCCTCCGTTGGAGGCGGAATCGGCCTTCTCTCAGGGTTGATAGGAATCGGCGGAGGGATTTTCTTCGCTCCCTTTCTCATTCTGAAGGGATGGGCCGGGGCCAAGAAAACGGCTTGTCTCTCTTCAGCCTTCATCCTGGCCAATTCCCTGGCAGCCCTTGGGGGTGTGGTTCTCCACACCCGGGACTTCCCAGCCCTTCTGCCGGCTTGGATGGTCGTCGTTGCCCTGGGGGGCTGGCTGGGCGCCGAGTTTGGGGCCAAACGCCTCAGCCCCCAAACACTGCACTGGCTTCTGGCGGGGATTCTTGTGGTCGCCGGGGTCAGGATCACTTTTGTCGGGTGAACGGGTATGTCAGCCCAGGCTCCCGGCTTCACTTAGCCAGCTCGGGAGAACCCTTCTGGCCGCTAAAGGGAGAATAACCGTGCCCCTGCGAACGCTTTCCTTTTTGATGTTGGTCGTCACCCTGGCCGCCTGTGGCCCGGGGGACCCATCCACCGAGACTGCCTCTGAGGCCGAAATGAATCCGATGGATTCCCCGCTACCGCCCATCAAGGCGACCAACGCTTTTTACTACTATTCGGACGTGGAATCGGCGTGGGGGTTCTACACCCGCGTACTCGGGTTCACCACTGTGGCGGACTATGGGTTTGCGAAAATACTCCGAGTGGGCCCTAACTCTTTCCTGACTCTCGTTGACGAGGAAAGGGGGATGCACTCATCCGAAGAGCCGAAGAGCGCCACCCTGGCCATAGTCACGGAGGAAGTGGAGGGATGGTGGAAATATCTCTCCGGTGCCGGAGTCGAGATGAGGGCCTCCATGGGTTCGGAGGAAGGGCGGCCCCATGACGGGTTCGTCGCAATCGATCCGGAGGGGTACCTCCTGGAGTTCGAGCGGTTCAACGTCCATCCGGAGAACGATGCCCTGATGCCCGTTCTGAATAGGGTGGAATCACTGTATCCCGACGGTTCCGAGACGGCTCCCGGCGTGGTCTCTCAACGGCCGGAGAATCTTGGGGTACACGGTACGGTTCTGTGGCTCTACTACACGGACCTCGAACGAATTGAGGCCTTCTATCGAGAGGCCTTGGGAGTGGACATCCTGGTCGACCAGGATGGGTGGGCCAAGGTATATCCGGCCTCGGCCACCGGGTTCATTGGTTTCGTCGACGGGGAGCGAGGCCTGCACCAGGCCACCGAGGAGAAGGCGGTGACGGTGTCTTTTATTACCTCGGAGTTGGATATCTGGCTGGAGCACCTGGAGGGAGTCCAGGGGTTCGAGCTTCGTCCACCGGGGATGTCCGGGGAAGGAGACTTCGTTCGAACCTTCGTGGGCTACGACCTCGAGGGGTATTTTCTCGAATGGGACGATTTCCTGGATGTTGAGGTGAATCAGGGTCTTCTTCGGGTTCTGGGGGAGATGTAGAGCGGGCTCAGTTGGTGCTCGCCACCCATTTTTCGGAAGAGGATCCGGGATGAATGTGGACCTCTGGCCGATGATCTCTTAGGATCTCTAGAGGGATATCGTTTCCGGTTGGTCGAGGTGGCCCCTGTCCATCTCGCCCACACCAACCGGGTGAACAATTGGAGGTTCCTATGGCCAGAATCCTCATCGTGGACGACGAGGAGATGGACCGGGTTCTGGAACGGGCCATCCTCGAGAAGGCCGGTCACGAGCTCTACTACGCCGGCGACGGGCACGTAGCTCTTGCGGTTTGCCGGGAGTCGGACATCGAGTTGGTGGTCACGGATCTGGCCATGCCCGATTTCAACGGCTTGCGTTTCATCAAGGAACTCAGAGAAGATGGCTTCAGGATGCCGATAATTGCCATTTCGGGATGGGCCAAGGACCAGCTGGACCTGGCCCAGGACTATGGGGCCGACCTCACCCTCTTCAAACCCATCGATGCAGACGCCCTCATGAAGGCCGTTCAGGAAATGCTCCACCTTCCGGGCGGTTCGGATCGGGCAGACCCGTGGAGCCGAGGCCGGGGAAGATGAGGGTTGTCCCGTTTTCTCTCTTTCTCGCCTTTCTGGTGCCGGGAGTGAGTTTCGGGCAGGAGTCCACCCAGCACGTTCGGGTAGAATTGGAGACCGAGCTTGGACTGATCCTGGTCGAGCTCTATCCGACTCAGGCTCCGAATACCGTGGCCAATTTTTTGGAGTATGTGGATGGGGGATTCTTCGACGGGGGCACCTTTCACAGGACGGTCCACGACGGAAACCAGCCCAACGATTCGGTCCTGATCACAGTTATCCAGGGGGATATCTCTCCTGGACGTCGCCGTGACCGGGGTGAGGCCATCGCTCTGGAGAGGACCAGTGACACGGGCTTGAAGCACCTGGATGGGACTCTCTCCATGGCTCGAAGTGGGCCGGATACTGCCACTTCCTCTTTTTTTATCTGCATCGACGATCAACCAGAGTTGGACTTTGGTGGCCGCCGGAATCCGGATGGTCAGGGCTTCGCCGCCTTCGGGGCGGTTCTGGAGGGGATTGACGTGGTACGGGCCATAAACCGGTCGCCGGCAGAAGGCCAATCCCTTTCCCCGCCGATCCTGATCCTCGAAGCCAGGCGGATCAAGGGCTGACCTTCCGATCTATTCCATACTACATCTGTAGCAATTACTTGCCCGGTAACCCGGTGCCCGGCAGGTTGTAGACACCCCGCTTCTTCCAGCCCCCCGAAGTCGTGTGCACGGTGGCGGGATTCTGATCGAAACCGTGCCAGTTAGGGAGGTAATGGTCCTGTGGACGAAATCATCCTACTCGTCGAGGACAACCTCGATCATGCCGTTCTGGTTCAGGCGCTCCTGGACTATCATGGTCTGGGTAAGCATGTGACTGTCACTCAGAGTCTTGCCGACGCAAAAGCCTACCTTCTCGGCAAATGGCCCTTTCATGAGGCTGGTCGGCACCCCCGGCCGACCCTGGTGATCCTCGACCATTGGCTGAACGATGGAACCGGCCTCGATCTTTTGGAGTGGCTGGTGGATCATATGGAGCTGCGGGAGATTCCCGTCATCGTGTTCACCGGGTGTGAGGACCCGGCCGTCCGAGATAGGGCTCTCGCTCTTGGTGCCCATGATTTCCTTCTGAAGCCGGGAGGTTATGAGGACCTGGGTAGGGCCATCGGGGATCTGGTACGGCAGGGCTTCGTGGATAAACCCCAGGGCGAAAAAGATGACTCGGATTCCGCAAAGGCTGGGTGAAACATCTGACCCTCGGGCCCCAACGCTCCCTCAGGCACGGCTTTCCTTTCTCCCAATTCGGTGACGACTCCATGCAGAAACGAATTTTCTCTTTCGCCCTCCCCTTTCTGTTCGCCCTCCAGGCCTGTGCCCCAGCTGGGACCGGCGACTCCGATACCTATCGAGTTGCGGTGGCGACCTTTTCTCATGAGACCTGCACCTTCTGTCCCGGCGGTGACGTCACAGTGGAGGATTGGGAGAGGGTGAGCCCTCCAGTGGGCGGAGACGACCTCTTGGCTGGCGGTGGGTACATCGGTGGTTTTGTCGCCCAGGCGAAAGACTACGGGGACATGGAGTTGGTGGGGCTTTCCTCCCCAATGGGGGTTTTCGGCGGGTCTTCCCGGAGTTGGAACACGGAAGAGACCTTCAATCATTTCCTTGAACTCATGCTCCAGGATTTGGAGGCGGCCCTTCCGGTAGATGGGGTTTACCTGGCCCTTCATGGCGCCATGGCGGTTCGGGATGTTCCCCGGCCGGAAGCAGAGATCGCCCGAAGGTTCAGGGAGATTGTGGGGCCTGATGTGCCCATCGTGGGCAGCTTTGATCTCCACGGAAACGAAGATGGTGAGTTCTTGAAGTGGGCCGATTTCGCCTTCACCACGAAGCGGTATCCCCACTACGATGCGGCTCTTCAGGGCGCGAGGTCCGCCCGGGGTCTCCATGCCACCATGAAGGGGAGGTACACACCCACCACCGCCACCAGGAAGCCCGGCATCATCACGGCCACCGTCCTCCAGTGGACCGGGGCCTCCCCTTCCATGGATATCATGGAGAGGGCCCGGAGATGGGAATCAAGGGAAACGGACGCCTTCGTCAGTGTCTTTTATGGCTATCCCTGGTCCGACGTCCCGGACGTCGGGGCCACGATCCACGTCATGACCAACAACGACCAGGAGCTGGCGGACCGCATTGCTGACGACATGAACGACTTCTTCTGGCGGGTCAGGGAGGAATTTGCGGTTGGCCAGTATCCCCTCCCGGATGAAGCCGCAGTGATTGTCCAGCGAGCCATCGCTGAAGGGGCCACCCCTGTGGCCGTAGGGGATCACTCCGATCGCCCGGGGGATGCCACCCATATCCTCAGGGCCTTCGAGGAAGCAGGAATCGGTCGCGTTCTCTATGGAACCATTACCGCCCCGGCGGCCCTTGAGGCTTTGTCAGAATCCGGTGCCCAGGTCGGTGACGCTTTCGACATGGAGATCGCTGGTTTCACTCCCTCGGGAGGGACGCCCACACGGATTACCGGGACGCTGAGCTACTTCGATGAGGGCTTCTCCTACGACAAGGTCGCCGTCGTGGAGTTCGGAAATGGCAACGCGGTCATCCTGGTTCCCACCTACGAACAGGTCACAGAACCTCGGCGGTTCGGATTCCTCCCCATGGGGCTGGAGAATTTCGACGTCTTTGTGGTCAAATCCCGAGTCCATTTCAGGAGAGGATTCGATGAAACCGGGTTCGCCAAGACCATCGTTGTGGTCGAAGCCCCTGGGCCGTTCGTCGGAACGACGTTCCTCGACGCCCTCCCTTATGAGCATGTGGACCTGAGCGTCCTCTTCCCCTTCGGGACGCCAGTCGACAGGAGGTAGTCAGTCAAAAGTCTATTGGAGGCTTGAAGAGGATGGGGCGGAAAAGAGCTGGTGAGACGGAAAAGGCGGCTTCCGGGAAGAAAGAGTCCGGGGGTTTCATGGTTCCTCCCTGGGTCATGCTTCCGGTTGGAGTAGGAGTGGGGTATTTGGTGGGCAACTGGTTGGGGGCAATTTTTGGAGGTGTCATCGGGTTCTTTCTTTGGCGCTCCAGGGCCTGACCGAAACGTCCTGGCTCGGTTCGTGCTTCGTGGAATTCTGATGGCTATAGGGATGACCAAACCACCAGCTGGATAAGGGTTCTGCCATGTCGCGTCCGTGGGTGTTGGCTGAGACGAACTGGAAGGTCATACGGGAGTTGGAGTACGATCTTGCCATCCTCCCGTGGGGGGCTACCGAAGCTCATAACTTCCACCTCCCCTACGGAACGGATTCAATCCAGGCTGAGGCCATCGCCATCGAAGCCGCGAAGAAAGCCTGGGATTTAGGCGCCCGTTGCCTGTTACTTCCCCCTGTCCCCTTCGGCGCCAATGCCCAGCAGGTGGATATCCCCCACACCCTGAATTTGAATCCCAGCACCCAGGCTTTTCTCCTGGCCGATCTCGTT
>RCNC010002885.1_pt1 | contig 11350 bp, 3 predicted proteins | sample 2041301 | NCBI WGS metagenome assembly RCNC01 (sample SAMN09708231, study PRJNA481090) | Marine sediment metagenome, whole genome shotgun sequencing project. | biome: marine sediment; feature: ocean; material: sediment; isolation source: Sewage treatment plant 13A marine sediment (STP13A) ... | reverse complement strand
CCTGGTTTCAATATGTGGGAATGGAGCAGTCTTCACAATGCCTTACCGGTGGATTACTATCGATTGATCCGTGAGTTTGAATGGGACAGCGGTTCTGCTCCACCCAAAGATATCGCAGAACAATTAATCGATTCACTAAATTCCCACAAAGCAGATCAAGTCCAGGCTCTCTATAGAGGAAATGCAGTTCACATAACCAGTGAAAGGACCGTGCAGGGCCAAGAGGCCGTTAAAAGTTGGTTTAACACTATGTTCAGTGAGATTTTACCGAATGCGACCTTTACCCTAGCGGGATATAGTGGGGAAGGTAGTACGAGGCAGATCAGCTGGACTGCCAGTTCCTCCGCGGGGAACGTTCAGAATGGCAGCGATACAATAGGGTTGATTGACGGCAAAATTGCCTACCATTTCTCAGAGTTTACCGTCAGTAAATAATCTACTGCCAAATCATTTAGTCTTTAGATACCGGGCGGACCATTTCCCAGGGAATTGTTAACAGGGTTACCCGGTCATCATCCCGCATTTCCACAACCTCTTTACCTTTTTGAGCTACCCTGGTTTGCAGGGGAGCGTCATCCAACCTGGTTGATTTTGGTGCGAAGTTTTCAAGGTGGACAGTCACGCGCATGGTCCCTTTTCCGGCAGTCATGCCGGCCAGGGTATCCTTTTCCGGAAGCTTCCAGGCAATAACTCCCTTTCCATACCTTCCCTGGATTGGGAAATCATCCACTTTGACTCGTTTTGCTCTGCCGGAAGACGTCAAGAAGTACAGCTCTCCTTTCTTCGAGAGTGTTTCCATACCAATGATCCGGTCTCCCTGCGATAGTTTCATACCGTTCACTCCGGCAGCCATCAATCCCATAACTCGAACATCTTCATCCTGGAATCGAATCGCCATCCCCTGGTTGGTAGCCAGAAAGAAATCCTTGGTGCCATCACTCAGCCTGATGGAGACTAAACGATCTTTGTCATTTACCTTCACGAGAGTGAACAACTGAGCAGAAGGTCCAGGTAATTCACTGATCTCGCTTTTTTTCAGCATACTTTGCTCAGTGACAGTAATCACATGCCAATTTTCGCCTCGATCCTTTTTGGGAGGTAATCCGAACACGGAACCCAATTTAACATCCTTGCCAAACGGCGTCAGATTCGAAAAATGGGTGCCTTGGCTGGGTTTGGATGCCTCAGGTACTGAATGGACAGGAATAGCTGCCGCATCCCCCTGTTCGGAAACCAGGAACAGAGTATCCCGGGTATTGACCCGTACTAACCAGTTAGGCACATCCCAACCACTTGGACGGGGAGGATCATCTCCCTGTGATCGCGCAACCAATCCATCTCGGTTGATCATCACCCAAACATTTTCAGATGGTGTCAGATGAGTGAGCTGCATCGGGGCTGCTTCCAAGCCTCCTTCCACCAGGGCGATCTGGGTTCTTCGGGAATCGTTGAACTCTTCTTTGATCTCCTGGAGTGATGTGGCAATAGCTTCCCGCATCTTTTTAGGAGATTTTAACAACGTGGAAAGTTCCTTTATTTGCTTCTGAACAGCTTTATATTCATCCTCGATCTTCTTCCGCTCCAATCCGGCCAAACGGCGCAGCGGCATATCCAGTATCGCCTGGGCTTGAATATCGGTCAATGAGAAGTCCCGTATCAGGTTATTTTTTGCAGTCTGAGCAGAACGAGAATTACGGATCGTATCTATCACAGCGTCCAGATTGTCCAACGCTTTTGTTAAACCTGCCAGTACATGTTCCCGGGCTTGAGCTTTTTCAAGATTAAACTGGCTGCGCCGTTTTATGATATCCAGTCGATGTTCCAGATATACCAGCAGTGCTTCTTTCAAGTTCAGCAGTTTTGGTTCATCGTCCACCAATGCGAGAATGATAATACTGAAAGTATTTTCCAGTGTAGAGCGCTTAAATAACGCTTCAAGAACCTCTTCAGGTTGGGCCGATTTCACCAATTCGATCACAATCCGCATACCCTGCCGGTCAGATTCATCCCTCAGATCAGCAATGCCCTCCAACTCCTCATCCCGGACAAGCTTTGCGATCCGTTCCAGGACAGTGACTTTCTTGGTCATATACGGGATCTCAGTGATTACGATTCGGTGTTTGCCGCGGGACATCTCCTCCACAGTAGCTTTAGCTCGCACGCGGATCTTACCCCTGCCAGAACCGTAAGCGCTTTTTAAACCGCTTCGTCGTTTGTCTTCGATGATGACTCCACCGGTTGGAAAGTCAGGACCCTGGATAAATTTCGTCAATTCTTCAACGGTGATCTTTTCCATTGATTTCCAGTTCTGCAGCATATAGTCGAGGGCATCGACCACTTCGCCAAGATTATGTGGTGGAATGCTGGTAGACATACCAACTGCAATTCCTGTAACCCCATTTACTAACAGGTTTGGGAAAGAGGCTGGCAGGACACTAGGCTCCTTAAGAGTTCCATCAAAATTTTGACGGAACTCAACCGTATTCTTATCAAGATCATCCAGCATCAATGTAGCTGTCTGAGCCATACGCGCTTCTGTATACCTCATTGCTGCCGGGGAATCCCCATCAATGGAACCGTAGTTCCCCTGACCATCGATCAGAGGATAACGCATGGAAAAATCTTGAGCCATGCGGGCCATCGATTCATAGACCGCCATATCGCCATGCGGGTGGTACTTGCCCAGCACCTCACCGACAATACGAGCTGATTTTTTATAAGCGGAATCAGGACCCATGCTCATATCATGCATGGCATACAGAATCCGGCGATGGACAGGCTTTAAACCATCACGGGCATCCGGCAAAGCCCGAGAAATGATCACGCTCATGGCGTAATCTAAATAAGCCTGCTTCATTTCGTCGTTAATATCTATCGGTCGGATCAAACCAAAATCCATTTTTCCTCCAGCAACAACACAACACGGAATACGATGAACCCGGTGCGCTCTCCACGTTTCGTATTCCGTAATTTTTCCACATTCAAAATATCCAGGGAATTTAGCCGATGAGCATTATAACATTAAAAGGCCGGCTGTTTTTTAACTTACTCCGATGGGGGATACATTTTAAACAAAAAGGATACGATTTCTATAGAGGAAACCGTATCCTTGATCACAATTTTGGTGAAGAATTATTTTTCTTCTTCAACCTCAGTTTCGAGATCTTCTACAACAGTATCTTCGCTGATTTCACCAAGATCGGTTTCCCCTTCTACAGCTTCCATTTCTGCACCATCATCCTCAACTGCTGTAATTTCGTCTTCAGGTGCAAAAGGCCCTCCCTTGAAACCAGTTCCGGCGGGAATCAGTTTACCGATGATCACGTTTTCTTTCAGACCGAAGAGAGGATCTTCATCCCTATTTACTGCAGCCTGGGTGAGGATCTTGATCGTATGCTGGAAGGAAGCAGCGGACAGGAATGAATCTGTATTTAATGCCGCCTTAGTTATGCCCAGGAGAACATCGTCGTATTTCAGTGGTTGTTTCCCTTCCTGGAGCAAGTCTTCATTCTCCTGAATAACTCCCATCCGGTTGGCCAGTTCCCTTGGCAGCGTATCTGAGCCACCAGAGTCCGTCACATTCACTCGGGACATCATCTTGGCGAGAACGATCTCAAAGTGTTTGTCGTGGATATTCTGCCCCTGGGAGCGATAAACTCTCTGGACTTCAGAGAGCATATATTTCTGACAAGCGTCACGCCCGCTGATGCGCAGGATATCATGTGTATTCAATGACCCTTCTGTCAAGCGCTGGGCCGGTTCGACCATTTCGCCATCTTCTACTGCAAGGCGGGCATTGCTTGGAATATCATAATACTTTTCATCTTTCACTTCATATGAAACGATGATCGTTCTATTTTCAATGCGAACCCGGCCAGAATTTCTAGCCAGGAGTTTATTATCTGCATCGAGGGAAGCGATCACATCGCCTTCTTCAACCTTATCTTCGTCTTTGACTCGTTTTCGCCAACTCTTCTCTAGATCATAAGCATCGCTGATCATTTCACTGTGAGAGATTCGCACCACACGCATATCGCTGTAGCGGTCAGATTTCTCGATGCTGACCCTGCCGGCGATCTCCGTCAATACAGCTTCACCTTTTGGAGCTTTACGAGCTTCAAATAGCTCTTCAACCCTGGGTAAACCTGTTGTAATGTCACTAGCTGCAGCAACACCACCAGTATGGAAGGTCCTCAGCGTCAGCTGGGTTCCAGGTTCACCGATGGATTGGGCGGCAACAATACCAACCGTAGCACCTTTCTCCACCGGTTGACCACGTCCCAAGTCAAGACCATAACATTTAGCGCATAAGCCATATTCCAGGGCACAAGTCAATGGAGAAAATACCTTGACTCGGTCAACATTGGATTTCTGGATCCTGCGCGCGATTTCTCGAGATACCAATGTATTCTTTTCAACGAGGACCTCGCCAGTTTCTTGGTCAACTACATGGTCGGCCAGAACCCGGCTGAAGACCCGGTCTTGCAAGGTCTGGCCAGCCACATCTTCTGACCGTTCCAATACGATGCAATTGTCGGTATAGCAGTCTTCATCGTTAATGATAGCGTTCTGGGATACATCCACCAGGCGCCTGGTCAAATAACCAGCATCAGCAGTTCTCAAGGCAGTATCTGCCAGACCTTTCCGGGCACCGTGACTGGAAATGAAATATTCCAGCGCAGTCAGTCCTTCACGGAAGCTGGAACGAATCGGAACCGGGATGATCTGACCGGATGGGTCAGCCATCAAACCACGCATACCTGCCAGCTGGGAAACCGGTCCGAAACCACCTTTGGTCGCTCCGGAAAGGGCCATCACAGCCATGTTGCCGTGGGGATTCATGTTGGCTTTAACCGCATCACCAACAATTGCGGTGGTTTTCTGCCAGATATCGATTAGTCGATCATCCTGTTCTTGGGCTGTCAGCAAACCGCGGCGGAAACTGCGTTCCACTGCACCGACCTTTTCAAATGCATCTGCTACAATCGCTTCTTTTTCAGGTGGAATTTGCAAATCGGCCACTGCAATCGAGTAACCGGATTTCGTTGCAAATTCAAATCCCAGGTCTTTAATACTGTCAGCTGCCCAGGTTGTTGTTTCATTATCACAATATTCGTAAATTTCAGTGATCAGGTCTTTTACATCACCCTTAACCAACGGCCAGTTCATGAACTGGACTTGATACGGGAGGGCTAAGTTAAAAATAGTCCGGCCAACTGTGGTATCAATCACCCTTTCTTCCGGGGCATTCATTCGTTCACCATCTTCGTCGTACCAGGTTTCAGCCAGGATCTTGATCTTGGTCGGAATCTTCACCTGATCGAGGAGGTACGCTGTTTCAACTTCGATCATGGTTGAAAATATTCGGCCATCACCAGGATATGGACGTTCGTCTTCCCTGGTCAGGAAGAACACACCCAAAACCATATCTTTAGAGGGAGCGATAATCGGTTCGCCATTGGCTGGTTTGAGCAGGTTCTTGGTGGAAAGCATCAACTCCCGGGCTTCCGTCACAGCTTTCTGTGAAAGCGGTACATGGACAGCCATCTGGTCGCCGTCAAAATCTGCATTGAATGCGGGGCATACCAGAGGATGAAGCTGAATTGCGCTGCCTTCGATCAACTGGACCTCAAAGGCCTGAATACCGAGGCGGTGCAAAGTCGGAGCACGGTTGAGAAGAACGGGACGACTTTTAACTGCCTCTTCTAATGCTTCCCATACTTCAGGGCGATTTCGTTCAATTAGTCGCTTGGCGCCTTTGACGTTTGTTGCAAAACCTCGTTTTTCAAGAATAGAAATCACAAAGGGCCGGAACAACTCCAAAGCCATTTTCTTCGGGAGACCACACTCAGACATCTTCAACTTGGGACCGGACACTATCACAGAACGACCGGAATAATCCACTCGTTTACCAAGCAAGTTCCTGCGGAAGCGACCCTTCTTGCCCTTCAACATATCACTGAGGGATTTTAATTCCCTGCGTCCCCGGCGGGAAAGGGCTTTCCCTCGCTGGGAGTTGTCTATCAGTGAGTCTACTGCTTCCTGGAGCATGCGTTTTTCATTACGGACGATTACGTCCGGAGCGCCTAATTCCAGAAGGCGTTTCAGCCGATTATTACGGTTGATCACTCTACGGTAAAGGTCATTCAGATCCGAGGTGGCAAAACGGCCGCCATCCAGCTGCACCATCGGGCGCAGATCAGGAGGGATCACAGGAAGTACGGTCAGGATCATCCATTCGGGTTGATTTTCTGTCTTCTGGAAAGCATCCACAACCTTCAATCGCTTGATAGCTTTTTTTCGTTTCTGTTTGCTTCCAGTTGTCTTGATCTCGTTCCAAAGTTCCTTGGAAAGAGCGTCCAGGTCAAGGCGTTTGAGGATATCGTAAAATGCTTCGGCTCCCATTTCAGCCTGGAAAACCTGGCCCCAGCGTGATCTGAGTTCGCGATACTCCGCTTCGCCAAGGAAGATCAAAGGTTGCATGTTCAGCAGTTCATCTCTCAGGCGTTTATATTCAGATTGGGCGGAATCGATCGCCAAATCCAAATTATCCCGAAGCTGAGTGATCTCCTGGGTGGTTTCTGCTCGGACCCTGGCCACATCCAATTTGATGTGTTCCAGTTCATTTTCCTTGGCTTCTTTCAGGCTTTCTTCAATATCTGTCAAGCGCTGTTTTACAACGTCTTGAATATTGGCAATATGAGCGGTGCTGATCTTTTTTCCCTTCTTGACGATCACAACATCCGTCTCAGGGAATATCAGGTCATCTTTTGCAGCATCATCAACACTATCCTGAAGTGTCTTTTCCAATCGCTGGCCTTGTTTAATAACAGGTTCTAAGTCAGCCGCAATTTGTTCATCATAACGGGTTTCAACATCATGTTGCTGGTCTTCCAGCTCTTTAAGGCGATCTTCCCGTTCAATTTCCTTAGATTTGATTCCTTCGCTGAAGTCTTTCCCTACCTCTCCTTCTCCAGAGGTAAAGCGGGTATCAAGCTGTTCCAGCGCTCGTTTCCGAGCTTCTTCGTCTACATAGGTAACAATATACTGGGCAAAATACAAGACCCGATCCAAATCACGACGCGACATATCAAGCAATCGCCCAAGGATTGAAGGGATCCTGCGGGAGAACCAAAGATGCGCTACCGGGGCTGCTAGTTCGATATGCCCCATGCGTTCTCGGCGTACCGCAGAACGGGTTACTTCAACACCGCATTTGTCGCAAACGATGCCTTTATAACGAATATTCTTGTATTTTCCACAATGACATTGGTAATCCCTGGTAGGACCAAAGATCGCTTCACAAAACAGACCATCTTTTTCCGGGCGTAAACGCCGGTAGTTGATGGTTTCTGGTTCCAGGACTTCCCCGTATGACCAACTGCGGATGATTTCTGGTGAAGCTAACCCAATTCGAAGTTTTTGTATCCCCTTAGTTTTCACTCGGAAACCTCCTGTATGATCGCGCTCTCAACCGCTTGAACGCTACAACCCTCACCAACCAAATCTGTTATCTGGTTACCTCAACAATCACACTTATCCCTGGCTGATAACTCCACTGAGCGATCAGTCAGATGAAACCTTCAAGATAATCAATTGTGAGCTCTGTTTGTGTCCAAAAAACGGCACCGCCAGTAAGAACAGATGTTTTAGTACCAGCACGCACAAAAACAAGCGCAAAAGAGTACGCTCTTTAGCGCTCGCATCATGTGAGGGGATTGATATTTAACATGCAACTAGCTATTATACAGGTTGAAGGGGGCTCAGTCAAGAGGACTTCCTTGCATTCTGGGGTTTTTCCTCCTACCCCAATCTCCCTGAAATTCCCCCATTTGATCACTGCAGCATCAGTCTACCACAATACAGGGCTTCTTTCCATAAATATTATGGTTTGTGTCTCTTTTCTGGTTGGCGAATTGGAATAGCCAGAGAAAAAGTACTACCAGCTCCCAACTCGCTTTTTATCCAGGCGTCACCCCCGTGCCTCTCGGCAATGGACTTGACTATAGCCAGCCCTAACCCGGTTCCGCCTTGTTTATCCTTTTCCCGGCTTTCGACCCGATAGAATTTCTCAAACAGACGCTGTTGGTCCACCGGGGAAATGCCGATCCCGTTGTCCTCAATTTCGAAAATGATCTTTCCTTCTTCCATTTTATAGCGGATCCAAACATTACCGCCCTGTTGATTGAAATTGATTGCGTTATCTACCAGGTTCTTCAAAGCCTGCTGGAGCAAAGCTTTGTCGGCAGATATAAATGGTATGGTCTGGTTAGGCTGTGAAACATGTAATTTGATCTTCTTCTGCGAAGCTCTGATATTGAATGAATCCGCTACCTCGGAGATAATATCCGGAGCCGAGATCATATCAAGCTTCAATCCCACTTCAGCCTCAATTCTTCCCAGATCAAGCAGGTTTTGAACGAGGTGAGACATGCTCTCTACGCCGGTAATAATCTTATGGACATAGTTCTGCTGCTGGTCATTCAGTTCACCCACCATTTCTAACATTGTGGCGTACCCCCGCATCAATGTCAGTGGGGAGCGCAGGTCATGGCTGACAGTGGCAACAAAATCGGATTTCAGTTCGTCCATTTCCTTAAGCTGGGAAATATCCCTCAGTACACAAACTCGACCCAATTGATGTTCCCCGGCGATTACAGGAGAGGCAGTCGCCAGGAATATTCGGCCATCTTTGAGTTTAACCTCTTTGGATGACCTTCCGCCTGGAGCGCCCTCCAGCAGTTCAATCAGCTCCTGCTGGTCGGTGATCCCTTCAATGGATTCCCCTATCCCAAAATCATGTTCGATCCCGAGCAGCTCAGCAGCAACCGGGTTCGTCAGGAGCAGTTTATCCTGATGGTCAAGTACCAGAATTGGGTCAGGGGTGGACGCAATAATTGCAGCCATCCGTTTTCTGCCGATCTCGGCTCTTCCAAACAGAGATGCATTCGTAGCTGCCAGAGCAGCCTGTCCGGCCAAGGTAACGATATAGCGAACTTCGCTGTCAATAAATGTGTGTGGCTCAAGATACGCCAACCAAATGGCGCCATAATATCCCTGTTCGTGTTGAAGGGCAACGATCAGGATCGCTCCCGGAACAGGATCATCATCCTCAAGGTTTAAAAGCGGCATCCGGGCGGGATTGGATAACATTACTGGGGATCGATTTCGGGCTAATTCCAGGATCTGGGGATCGAGGTATGCAAAAGCCTCGGTATCTTCTCCTTGTCCGATGCTGGTCATTTCAGCGCCTTCTAGTAATCCTTCCGGAAGGACATCCGCATCCAGAACGATCCGGGCTGAACTGGCCCCAATTTCGAGAGCCGAGGATAGGATCGTTTCCACAGCATCTCCCATCTCCAGAGAAGATGCCACTCCCTGGCTGACCGTAAGTAAACGATTGAGCTCAACCATACGGTTCTTTAGACTCCGGCGCATCTTTTCAAATGCCCGCCTCAGTTGTCCAACCTCATCCACGCGCGGTGTCATCCGCAAGGGATGGTCCAATTCACCCTTTGTTATCCGGTCAGCTTCTTCTGTCAATACATGGAGCGATCCAGCCACTGAGCTCAACCCAAAATACATCACAGCCATTGTGATCAAAGCTATCAAAAGCACAACGCCAGACAGAGGCGCTGCTAGATCAAGGGCCAACTGTTGGGCATTAACTGCCGGTATGGTGAGCATCACCGTCCAAGGCCGCCCAAGCGCCGATCTGATATACACCAGTTGGCGAATGCCATTCGCAGTAGTCTGTTTTGAAAACACTTCTTCATAGCGCAGATCAAAACTTGGGAAGAAGACCCCAAAGAGATTTTCCTCTGATGAGTACAGTACCCGGCCCTGTTCATCCAGCAAATACCCTACTCCACCCAGCTCGTTTATACCTTTTAGGTCACTAAGGATGGGCTGCGTGAAAGGATTCGATTCCAAGTCAACCAATCCCACCAGCACGCCCGAGGTCTCTCCCTCCGGTGCAGAAATGCTCCCTATAAAAGTGATTATTGTTTTGTTCCCGATACCAGAAGGAGGTGAGACATAAACTTGAACGGGTACACCATTCAATGCCGATCCCAGTCCAACCTGGAATTCCGGAGAGAAGATCTGGTTCTCGATCGACTGATCGGGATAGGCACTTACCATTTCAGTGTTGACATCAAAAATAAATAATTGGGAGAAAAAAGGAATGGTCCTGAAGCTTTTGCGAAGTACTTCGTCTAGATCCTCTTGGACAGCAAAATCTCCGGAGAGATCCGAGGCATACTGACTGATCAGACTCTGTCCTGTATTGAAAAAAAACGGGATTTTGTTAGTGGTTGTCCTGGCGATATTCTCCAGTTGGGATTGGACCATCTTCTCCGCTGATTTCCCGGCCACAAACCAGTTAACAAGCAAAAGGACTAAGACCAATACCAGAGTTAATGAGATCACATATTGAAGGAAGCGGATTTTAATACTGCTTTCAGATGGAGAAGGTTTTAATTTTGCTTTGATCCCATCCGCACGGGGAAAAGCCACCAAGACAAATTCCATGACCAAACCTGCAATGGCAAAACTGGCCGCCACGGCCACCACCCCTGTTTGAGCATTTGAGATTGCAAAGTCAAGATTTTCGACGATAGATCCAGAAGCCCAGAAAAAAGCTCCCGTTATATTAACGAGGGAATGAACAACAGCAATTAACAAGCTGGCCAGAAACGGCCGTCTTAAGATGCTGAATATAGCGGTACGATAACGCTGGCGGATGGCAACAGATACCAGCATTGCAAAAAAAGTAAACTCAATGACTGTAAAAGGCGAATGGGTATCCCAATAAGCCAGGCAAATTCCGGAAATCATTCCAACCACCGAGGCGCTGGTTGGACCCAGGACCCAGCCGGCAATCAGCACTGGGACTGCAGCCAGGATCATCATGGCACCGCCAGTTGGTTCGAGAGACATATTTGGCAATGGAATTGACCCCCATTCCGGCAAGCGGACTCCCAGTATAAGAGCTGTTATTGGAGCCAGGGTCAATAATATACCGAACAGGAACCACTGCTGTTCTTTCATTTCCCGTTGGTAGCCGCGCCAATGCCAATTTCCGTACACTAGTCCTGCCACCATCACTATCAATGCCAAAATACTCAGCCTGTTTGAGGGCCAGATCATATATGCAGGGGCATTAAATAGGGTAAGAATGAAGGGCATTATTTCCCGGATTGTATCGATCGAAGCTAGTTGAAATCCATACTCGATTATAGCATGGTTCATCCTTCAATTTTCCCCCTAAGTTTTCTGGAAGGTCTAAAAATCAATCCTCTGGTTCTGGGAAAACCACTTGCTCTCCGGCCAAGATTTTTTCGTATTC
>RCNC010002884.1_pt1 | contig 11352 bp, 10 predicted proteins | sample 2041301 | NCBI WGS metagenome assembly RCNC01 (sample SAMN09708231, study PRJNA481090) | Marine sediment metagenome, whole genome shotgun sequencing project. | biome: marine sediment; feature: ocean; material: sediment; isolation source: Sewage treatment plant 13A marine sediment (STP13A) ... | reverse complement strand
TGACATCCTGATAAAAACATGATAGCTTAACGACAAATAACCCACCGATAACAATAGAATAATCAAGATTTGTTACGTATCCAATCATAAAGTCAGTTGAGTTACAAAGTTGGTCACTTTGATAAAGTCTTCATTCCCGCCATAGGTTGTTCGATTGCCATTGCTAATTGTAATCATCAATAACAAACAGTTGCTCCTTAGAAGTCGGCAGATAAATTTGACGCTCGGACCTCTCTTTTTCATTAAACAGCCTTCACTTTAGTTTTCATCCAAAAAAGAGTAGGCTTGGTATTCAAATCAAAGCCTGCAAGGAAAATTATCAGGTGCCAGGTTCAAGATATGGAATGGGGATCTGCACCAAAATTAAAGTTGATATGTAAAGGTCAATGATGATAGCTGCTATTTTTAGAAAATAATCAGGTCGTCGTATATCACATGGTTTTGAGAGCCACAAAAACGCGGCCTTGTCTCAATTCCCTATTCCATGACACGGTGCAACACTCCGGGGGCATCTAATCTTACTAATCTTGGCATTCTTGCAAATTTCATATTGAGCATTGTACGTCAAGCACGTTCTGCACGAACGTTATACCTCTACGGCAAACCCGAACAAATCTTTAAGGCATCAAAGTAAAAATTATACCTATCTTTATCAACGTTAGGACAAACATAATGGGATGTCCCGGTTATCGGCTAAAGCTGAAAAGGGCCCATCGAAAGTTTATTAATGTACAGCGATCTCTTTTTTTCTTGACATGGACTTGGTGACCATTTAAAATAAATTCAGTGTATTCAGATAAGCCCCAACCGAGTAATCGAAAAAAAATTAAACCAATTGTTCACCGACTCAAGGGATTGATTGCAGGCGACAACACGTATCTCGTCGTAGGACATGCCAAGACTGGCATTGACAATGCGATAACCCAGCATTTCGGTAATTTTTTTATAGTATTTATCGTTGAAGCTGAAAATGGAACGATTCTCGATTTGGATGCGGCAGTTATGTTGCCGTTGAGCAATACATTCATCAAGAACTTGTTCATAGGCCGGACAATAGCCGAAGAAGACACAGCGTTGATCGATGAGATCCAGATACGTTATCATGGCACTTCAAAAAAGGCACTCATGGTGGCTTATAAAGACGCCGTTAAAAAATTTCGTGATATAATCGGTGTTAAATAACTAACTCAGATCACTTACCGAGTTATGGCTATCTGTTCCGTTAGAGTGTCCCTGTTATAAGGGATACCACGCGGGAAAGACTTAGCAGGCTGATTCCTAACTATATGTAGGAGGAGCCTGCTTTTTTATTCTGGAGGATAGAAGGAATCGGTTGTCTACCCATAAACTGGGAAAAAGGACCATTTATGGGCAGATGCCAAGTGGAGAGTCAAATGAACAAACACATCAAGAAAAGGAGGAGAAAAATGAGAGGATTGGTATTTTTATTGTCTATTGTGATTGGCCTGTCCAGCTCGCTTGGTCAAGCATGGGCTGAAGTGAAAAACCCAAATACTTTTACCAAGGTCACGATTAACACCATTAAATCCCTTGATCCCGCATCCGCCTATGACATGGCTTCCATGCAGAAAGTGGAAAACGTGTATGAAAAGCTGATTAAATTTGATGGTGAGTATTTAGACAGGTTTATTCCTGTCTTGGCGACAGAAGTACCTTCCTTGGAAAACGGAGCTATCAGTCCCGATGGCAAAACCTATACCTTCAACATCCGTAAGGGAATCAAGTTCCATGAGGGAGGTGTCTTGACCGCGTCCGATGTGGAGTACTCCATCGAGCGCATGCTTATCATGGACCAGGGCGGAGGTCCGGCTTGGATGCTGCTTGAAGCCTTCACTGGCGAAAGCTCCACCGGCGGCAAGGATAACCACATCAGGCCCGGCGTCTTCGAGCAGATCATGGCCGCAGTGGAGACCGACGGTAACAAGGTTATTTTCAAGCTACCCAAGCCCTATCCGCCGTTCATGGGGCTGATGGCCAAGTCCTGGGCCTCAGTGGTGGACAAAGAATGGGTGATAAGTAAGGGCGGCTGGGCCGGCACTCTGGCCACGGCCGAAAAATTCAACGCGCCCGGCCCGGGTACCGAAACCCTGTTTAAGATTATGAACGGTACCGGCCCTTATATGATGGCATCCTGGGAACCTTCGGTGCGGTTCGCCTTTAAACGGAACAATAAGTATTGGGGTAAGAAACCGGCCTTGGAAAATGCCGTCTTCAAGATTTCCAGCGAATGGAGCACCCGGAAACTCATGCTGCAAAACGGCGATGCCGATTCCGTCACGGTAGACAACCAGTACGTGGCCGAAGCCATGGCGATCAAAGGTGTTAAACATTACAAGGTACCAATGTTGGCGGTCAGTACTGCCATGTTTTGCCAGAAAATCGATCCCAGCGGCAATCCATATATCGGAAGCGGTAAGTTGGACGGTAAAGGCATCCCGCCGGATTTCTTTTCCGACATCAACGTTCGCAAAGCTTTTTGCCATACTTTTGACCGGAACATTTACTCCAAGGAAATTTTGCAGGGCATATCCACCATTCCTACCAACCCCATTGTTCCGGGTCTGCCGTATGCCGTCAAAGCGCCGGTTTACGAATTCAACCTGGAAAAGGCCGCCGAGTACATGAAAAAAGCCTGGGGAGGCGAGATCTGGAAAAAAGGCTTAAGAATGACTATTTTGCACAACACCGGCAACTCTCTCCGCGAAGGCGCGGCCCGGGTGTTCGCCGACAATATCATGGCGCTCAACCCCAAATTCAAAGTCGAAGTGGCGGATATGCCCTGGCGCGACTACCTGACCGCCTACCGGCAATACCGCTTTCCCATGTGGATGGATTCCTGGGTGGCTGACTACCCGGATCCACACAACTTCGCACATCCCATCATATTCAGCGATGGTAGTAGCAGTAGGTATATGGGGTACGCGATTCCTGAAATAGATGAACTGGTCAGGCAAGGCATCGGTACCACCGATCCGGTCAAGCGGGCTGACATCTATAAAAAGCTGGCCAATCTCTGGTACACGCACGCGTTGGGTGTAACGATCTACCAGAGTACGGAAATGCGTTTCTACCGTGACTGGGTACATGGTTTTGTGCCCAATCCTTTGGATGCCGGCGATACGGAGTGGTTGTTCCGTTTGAACAAGAATTGATTTTGCTGGGAAGATAAACGATGAGCAGCCGGTCCGATTGGAAATCCATCTGTCTTGGGCCGGCTGCTTGCAAGGTCTTCCTTTATGGAATGGAGGCGAGGATATGGATTGGAAAACGATTACTCTTTACACGCGATGGCCGTTTCGGTTATCTTATGGTGTGACTGAGTATCGTACGGTATTTTGGTTGCGGCTCACCGATTCTTGTGGCTGGGGTGAAGCGGCCATCCCACCTTATTACGGTGTTCGTGATGAGGACATGATCGATTTGTGGCGGAAAAAGGCACATCAGGCCAAGCCGATTCCGGAGGACATCAGCGAAATTCCTGCTTGGGTGGGAGAGGAAGGTCCGGCCCCGGCCCGTTGCGCCCTAGATATGGCCCTGCACGACTATATAGCCTGCCAAAGGGGAATACCGCTTTATAAACTACTGGGGGTTCCGCGACCGAAACCGGTCTTGACTACACTGACAATACCCCTGGCTTCACCTGACGAGATGGCGGCCATGGCCGCTAATGCAAAGGCTTTTCCCAGACTCAAGGTAAAACTCGGGAGTAACGATGATATCGGCCGAGTTGCGGCGGTGAGAGAGGCCCGGCCTGATGCCGTTCTCCTGGTGGATGCCAACGCCGGATGGTCGACCGATATTGCCGTCAAGCAGATTCGACGTCTCGAAAAATTCGGTTTGGAAATGGTCGAACAGCCGGTTGCCAAAGACGACTTCCAGGGGCTGGCCTATGTACAGCGGCATGTCGATGTACCGCTCATTGCTGACGAATCCATTTGCACACTGGAACACCTCGAAAAACTGGCGGCAGTAGGCATCCGGGCCGTGAATCTGAAGTTGATGAAAACCGGCGGTATTTCCGCTTGTTATCAGATAATCCGGAGGGCGCGAAAATTGGGTGTTAAGATCATGTTGGGCTGCATGATCGAAACCTCATTGGGGGTGACAGCCATGGCGCACCTTTCTGGACTGGCAGACTGGATCGACCTTGATTCTCCATTATTGATCAACAATGATCCTTTCATTGGTGTGCGGTTCAAAAATGCTCTGATGGAGGTTCCCCCTGGTCCGGGCATCGGGGCTATGCGGCGGTACCCCCAAGAAGCCGCCGACCGGATCGATGCGCTAAAACAGGATCGTTATTGTGATAAACGGGTGACCATTTTCGATGTCCGGTTGAACGGCCTGGAAAGGGGCAGGGTGAAGATCTGCGGGCAGGTTCTGGATGAGAATCAAAAAGAGGTTCTTTTAACATCGTTGGATGACATCGATACCGTAGATGAAGACATCGCTGTGCTACTCGGGATGGAAACGCCTTGGGCCTTGGCGACACGCGCTGTGTCTGACCTCTTCAGCAAACCCGATGGCCAGGCCGAGCGTTTGAATCAGGTCTTGCTTGGCGACCCGGTCAGAATTCTGGAACAGGAAAACCAATGGGCCCTGATTCAATTGAGCCGCGACGGATATTTGGGATGGATCCAATCAGAAGGATTGGTGGTTATTGATGCCCAGGCTTGCCAAAACTATCTGAAAAGACGCCAACATATGGTCATATGCCCCTTGGCTGATGTCTATACCGAGCCGACCACAAGGGCGATTAAAGTGGGAATGTTGCCTCTGGGGCTCAAAGTTTGCGTGAAAGAGGTTATGAAAGGATTTGCAGCAATACCGCTGCCGGATGAACGAATTTTGTGGGTACATATAGACAATCTGATGCCGTTTTCATCGTGGCCCCAAGCGGATGAATCCGGAATCCGCACTTGTCTGAATCTGATCCGTGATCTGGTCGGCGTGCCTTATCTCTGGGGGGGCTGCACCCCATTCGGATACGATTGCTCCGGCCTGACCCAGTCTTTTTGGTCCCTAATGGGGATAAACCTGGCCAGGGACTCCGATCAGCAGTACCTGCAGGGGACGGCTGTGGATGTGGAACCCGATGGTCGGGGCGCTCAAGCCGGTGATCTTCTCTTTTTCGGAAAACCCGTCAACAAGGAAACCTGTGCCTTGCCTGAAGTGCCCCACGTGGCCATCTTCTTGGGAGAATCAGATTACCTTCACGCCAACGGCACTACCTGGAACCTAGCATACAACAGTCTTTCTCCGGCTGCCTTCAATTATCGGGCGGATTTGCATAGCAGTTTCATCGGCGTCAGGCGATACCGAAAACCATAGAAAAAAAGAATAAACCAGGAAAGTATCGATTTGATCGATTACAGAACGAAAATCGAAGCACTGATCCATAGACTTGACGGAACCGCCGGACTTTATATCCAAGGCGCGGATGAGCGGATACGTTTGGTTCATAACGACGACCATTTGTTTCCGGCGGCCAGCCTCATCAAGCTGCCCATTTATTATGAATATTTGAATCTGATAAGCAAAGGGGATTTGGATCCGGCACGGAAGATTTCTCTCTCGAAAGAGTCAATCGTGGGGGGGGATGGCATCCTGAAAAATGAACCTCTGAACTCCGCACATGAACTTAATAAAATTGCGAAACTCATGATTACAATCAGTGATAATACCGCCACCAATATTCTGATCGATATCCTGGGTTTGGACCGGATCAACTCCGCTGTGAAAAAGATAGGCATGAGAGATACTATCCTACAACGAAAAATGATGGACTTTGACAGCCTGGCCTCGGGAAAAGACAATCTTACCACTGCGCGGGATATTTATGTGTTTATGGATGAGATTTTGCATTCTAAGGTCATTTCCCCCGAAATAGGGCTGGAAATCATAAACACCCTGAAGCATCAGAAATTAAACACAAAACTTCCTTCAAGGCTTCCACAATCGGCTGTCGTAGCCCATAAAACAGGAGAACTTGATAGCGTAGAACATGATGCCGGCCTCATTTTCATCAGAAAAAAATGGTGTATCGTCGTAGTGTTGATCAAAGATCTCGAAACCAATCAAGACGGGGTTCTATTTTGCCGTGAGATCGGCAGACTGATATTTAATGTAATTTCTTTCACTGGAAAGAATGATTTTTAAAATAATGGATCAAGGTGTCGATCTCGTGTGAAACGATGTCGGCACTTGAACCGGAACAAGGTTTCCATGCTCCCCTTTATCATCCGCAGATTCTTACTACTGATTCTGGTTCTTATTGGTATTTCGGTTCTGATATTCGCCATTATGATGACCTTCAGTCCGGAACGTCGGGCGGCCGCCTATATCACCTCGCCCCAACAGGCAAAGGACATTCCAAAAATCATCAAGCAGTTCGGACTGGATGATCCGGTTTATATCCAGTATATTTGTTGGATTCGAGAAGTTTGCAAAGGAAATATGGGGTGGTCTCTTGTTGCAGCCCGGCCCGTAGGGGAGGCGTTCTGGCGGTATTTCCCCATCACGCTGGAAATGAATTTATTTGCTGCACCCATCGTGATTATCTTCGGGATATGGCTGGGTTCCATAGCCGGAATCCATCGGGATACATGGGTGGATCACTCAACCCGAATCTTTGCCATTGTCGGCTGGTCCTTGCCCACGTTTCTTTTCGCACTGGTACTGCTGATGCTGTTTTACGGTTATTTTCAGCTTTTCTCACCGGGAATCCTCAGTGATGGTTATATCATGTTCATCAATGATCAGCCGGCGCAATTCGTTCGTTATACCGGGATGTACGTCATCGACGGAATTCTGAACGGACGTCTTGATATCACACTCGATGCCCTGCGTCATCTGGTGCTTCCGGTGTTTACCTATGTCATCGTGGTGGTCGCCTTAAACATGCGGGTCATGCGGTCCGGGATTATCGAAGAGCTTTCTAAAGACTATGTCATTACAGCAAAAGCCAAGGGAGCGGATAAAAAAACCGTTCATTTCAAACACGCACGAAGAAACGCTTTGCTTCCCGTGGTCACTGTTGCTGGCCAATTGGTGGCCCTTTCCATGGAAGGGAGCATCGCCGTGGAAGTGGTTTTCAATCGGCAGGGTATCGGGTGGTGGTTGGCCGAATCCGCCATCCAGCTCGATATGCCGGTGTTGATGTGCATCTGCTTATTTATGGGAGTTGTTTTTGTCATTACCAATCTGGTGCTTGACATTCTATACGCTTATATCGATCCAAGGATCCGGCTGAACTAATGCGAAACGATCATCCTCTAATTCGTGAATTAAGATATACCCTTTACAGGATTTTTAGTAATCCATCGGCAATCATCGGATTTACACTATTGTCGATATTTTTGCTGGTCGCTATTTTTGCGCCGCAGATCGCTCCACCCAAAGATCCCCACAATCCGTATATGATGCCGCACGAAGGGTATTCAACAACGCCCAAACCGCCGAGCAACACACACATTTTCGGTACGACATCCGGCCAATACGACATTTATTACGGAGTAGTCTGGGGGACGCGAACGGCATTTAAGATTGGTCTATTTGTGGTCTGCATTGCTGGGTTTGTCGGTGTGAGCCTCGGCGCCATCGCAGGATATTATGGGGGAATCATCGACGAAATTATCATGCGGATTACCGATATCGTGTGGGCGATACCGACTCTGATCCTGGCAATGGCCATTGTTGTCGCCTTCGGGCGAGGACTCGATAATATCATGATTGCGTTGGCCATGGTGCAATGGCGGTGGTATGTCCGGGTATTGCGATCGGAAATTCTTACCATAAGAAACCAGGATTATGTTCAGGCTGCAAAAACCATGGGGGTTTCCGATTTGAAAATCATTCTCCGCCATATTTTGCCCAACTCCATCTACCCCGTCTTTATCATGGCATCCATGGACGTGGGATCCATGGTGATAACTGCATCCTTTATGAGTTTTATCGGCCTGGGGGCTCCCAAGGGTTATTCCGATTGGGGACAGATGACGGCGTTGGCTAGAAATTACATCGTCGGTCCTCCTGACGATCCCTTGAAATTCTGGTACACCATCGTCATTCCCGGAGGCTGTATCGTTCTGTTCGTACTATCATGGAATCTGATCGGAGACGCCCTGAGGGATGCATTCGACCCAAAACAACGAAGGCGGTAGTATAGATTTTCGAATTACTTTTTTTCGATTGGAAGCCCGGAGCTCAGAATCTTTAACCTAAATCATAATCAACCATGTCCAAACTGATTGAAACTATAGACATTGTCGCGAATTTCTATACCTATGAAGGGGTGGTCAAGGCGCTGAACCGCGTGAGTCTCACCATCCTTCACGGCGAAACCTTCGGATTAGTAGGAGAATCCGGCTGCGGAAAGAGTGTTTTTGTCCGATCCTTGATGCGGCTCATACAAGAACCTGGAAGGATAGACGCTGGAAAAGTATTGTTCTACCCGAATGGAAACGGCGCCGGCAAACCGATCGATTTGCTTCAGCAAACCGAATCGTACATGGAATCGCTCAGAGGTGATAAGATTTCCATGATTTTTCAGGAACCGAATGTCGCCTTGAATCCGATCATGAACATCGGCGACCAAGTTGCTGAAAGTTTTCTGTTGCATCGGAAAGAAGAGATGTGTCAAAAGATCCTTGAGGATCTGGCACAGGGGGACACCGGTTTTCGTTTGACGAAACCATTGTTGAGACATGTTTATACCATCGCCCGAAACGTGCCGGATTCCTTATTCCTTAAGGTGCTAAACCGGATACCCATCGTAAAACAGTGGAATAGAAGGATGAAAAAAGAAGCCATCCGACGTTCCATTGATATTATTGACAAACTCGATATTCCCCTCGCGGATGAAATTGTTAAGCAATACCCGCACAATCTCTCCGGTGGCATGAAACAACGTATCGGGATCGCCATTGCATTGGCCTGCCATCCGGTATTGCTCATTGCAGACGAAGCCACATCAAATCTGGATGTGACGATCCAGGCTCAGGTTTTCGAACTGCTGAAGACACTGAAACAAACCGAAATATCATCGGTACTGCTCATCACTCATGATTTGGGGGTGGTTGCCGAAACGTGTGATCGGGTGGGCGTGATGTATGCTGGAAACCTGTGTGAGGTGGCAGGGCTCAAAGACCTCTTTCAAAATCCCATGCACCCCTATACTCAAGCTTTACTGAACGCTGTTCCCAAATTCTCCCAAACAAGCTCATTACAAAGCATAGAAGGGAGTGTGCCGAACCTAGTGAATCCGCCATCCGGATGTCGATTTCATCCGCGCTGCCCCCATGTCAAGAGTCTGTGTTGCAAACAGTTTCCGTTGATGGTGGAAACTGAAGAGAACCATTTCGTAGCCTGTTATTTGTGGACAGATAAACCGAGGGATTGAGGATTTGGGCAATAGACTTTTTAAAATAAGGAAGCTAAAGAAACACTATCCTGTACTAGGAGGTGTGTTTCATAGGCCGGTGGCCTGGATTAAGGCCCTTGATGGAATCGACCTGGAGGTGTTTCGCGGAGAGTGTCTCGGACTGGTGGGTGAATCCGGCTGCGGGAAGACCACCACCGGAAAGGCCATCATCCGGCTTCATGACCCCACCGGCGGACAAATCCTATACTATCCTGACAATGGACAGGGTAAGACACCTGTGGATATCACAACGATTAAATCGACCAATATGAAAAAGATGGGAATTCGAAGCAAGCTACAAATAGTGTTTCAGGACCCGACGATGTCCCTCAATCCCCGAATGTTGATCAAAAACATCATTGCCGAACCCATTAAGGAACAAAAACACCTGAGTAGCCACGAGCTTGAAAGCCGAATTCTGGAACTTTTGAACCTGGTAGGACTGACCCGGGATCATTACTTGCGATATCCCCATGAGTTTTCAGGGGGGCAGCGCCAGCGGATCGCAGTTGCCAGGGCCATCGCAACTAATCCGGAATTCATTGTGCTGGACGAACCCACCTCCGCATTGGATGTTTCCGTTCAGGCGCAAATATTGAATCTCTTTAAAACGCTCCAAAAACAACTCAATCTGACCTATCTCTTTGTAACCCATCACCTACTGGTGGTCAAATACATTAGCCACCGGTTGGCTGTCATGTACCTCGGCAAAATCGCAGAAATTGCAGAGACCGAAATCCTGTTTGCCCATCCCCGGCATCCATATACATATGCCCTGCTCTCTGGGATTCCGATACCGAGCGTGGAGAATAGAACGAAACGCATCGTGCTCACCGGAGATGTGCCAAGCCCCATAAACCCACCTTCAGGATGCCGGTTTCACACCCGCTGCCCGTTTGTGATTGATCGATGCTGCGAAGAAGAACCGGGCCTTGAAACAATTGAAGGAAACCATAAGGCTGCCTGCCACCGTAAAGATGAAATGGAAAGACTGGTGAGAGATAAATACGGGACTAACCCAAGTTTGTACCTATAATTAACAACATTTTTTACATTATAAATAAATTGGGTTGTAATAATGAAAATATATATTAGTGCAGATATGGAAGGAACCACTGGAATTGCACATTGGGATGAAGCTGATTGTGCAAAACCTGATTATAAAGAATTTCAATCGCAGATGACCGCTGAGGTGAAAGCAACATGTGAGGGGGCAAATCAAGCTGGTGTGAAAGAAATTACAATTAATGATGCTCATGAGTCAGCCAGAAATTTGATTGCCTCTGAATTGCCTGAAAATATAATAATAATCAGAGAATGGAGTGGCCATCCATTTTCTATGATGCAAGAAATTGACAATTCATTTGATGCTGTTGTGTTTACTGGCTATCATTCGGGCGCTGGTTCTGATGCCAATACTCTAGCACACACATTAACACAAGGCTCCATGTACATCAAGATTAATGGATGTTACGCCTCGGAATTTTTAATCAATGCATATACTGCCTCTTATGTTGGAGTGCCTGTTGTAATGGTTACCGGTGATAAGGGTTTGTGCGAAGATGTGAAAAAGTTTAACCCGAATATTACAACAGTTGTAGTAAACGAAGGTGAAGGCTCGTCAACAATTAGCATCCACCCAATCAAAGCACTTAAAAAGATAAAGAGTGCAGCAAAGAAGGCCCTTTCAGGTGATTTCAGTAAATGCAAGCTCAAACTTCCATCAAATTTTGAGATTGAAATCCTTTTTAAAGACAGTTGCAAGGCGTATAAAAGCTCTTTTTATCCGGGTGCTGAAAGATCTGATGTTAGTATAATTCGCTTTCGATGCAAAGACGATTTTGATGTGTTAAGATTTCTATCTTTTACCTTACACTGATGAAATCTACCACCTACTATTTGGGGGGGCT
>RCNC010002883.1_pt1 | contig 11358 bp, 5 predicted proteins | sample 2041301 | NCBI WGS metagenome assembly RCNC01 (sample SAMN09708231, study PRJNA481090) | Marine sediment metagenome, whole genome shotgun sequencing project. | biome: marine sediment; feature: ocean; material: sediment; isolation source: Sewage treatment plant 13A marine sediment (STP13A) ... | reverse complement strand
AAGCAAGCGAGCCGGTGCAAGAAATCCAATGACAATGATTTCACAGACACACTCACACCGAAGACGGAACATGTTGACCGGCGAATGGGTGCTTGTCTCACCTCAACGGACACAAAGGCCCTGGCAAGGTCAGCTTGAAGAAGTGTCTTCTGATGTAAGACCTGCTTATGATTCAGGGTGCTACCTTTGTGCGGGAAATGTCCGGGCAAATGGTGAATACAACCCGGGTTACTCAGGTCCATTTGCATTCGATAATGATTTTCCTGCCTTGTCCGCTGAGGCAGGTGTGGAGACAAGCGACGAGAATCTGTTCCACTCCCATGCTGAAACCGGTTGCTGCCGTGTTGTGTGTTATTCAGAGAAACACAACCTTCCACTGGCCGACATGCCCGTTGATGACATCGCAGCGGCCCTTGGGTTTCTCGCAGGAGAATTCAGACTACTGGACGAGCAAGCCGGTATATCTTACGTTCAGATTTTCGAAAACCGCGGGCAAATGATGGGGTGTAGCAACCCGCACCCACATGCGCAAATCTGGGCCACCAGTGCTATACCAAATGAGCCCAACAAGGAACTGCTTAAGCAACAGGCATACCTGGAAACACATGGCCGGTCACTTTTGCTGGACTACCTGGATGCAGAACTGAAGGATGGCAGCCGACTGGTCTGTAGCAATTCAGAGGCAGTATCAATTGTGCCGTACTGGGCCACCTGGCCCTTTGAAACCTTGCTGATGCCACGCAGGGCAGTAGCTGCACCCGACGAAATGTCGCCGAAAGAGATACTGGGTTTTGCCGGTGTTCTCAAGTCCACACTGCAGGCCTGCGACCGTTTGTTCTCGACTTCAACGCCCTATTCAATGGGTTTCCACCCACGGCCCAGCGATGGTCTGGAACATCCTGAATGGCAATTCCACTTACACATTTACCCACCACTGCTACGCTCGGCAAGTATTCGTAAACATATGGTAGGTTTTGAAATGCTGGGTATGCCACAGCGCGACCTGACACCTGAGGCCGCGGCAGAGCGTCTCAGATCCACACTGCAAACCGACCTGAACACCTGAAGAGAAGGTAAGTGATATGAAAACGTCAATTCTATTAAATCGCACTGCAGCAACGTGGCTGTCACTGACTATCTGTGCGAGTGCCGCCATGGCTGAAGACCGGCCTGAATGGAACGATATCAACGTTATACGTCAAAATACTGAAGCGCCGCGGGCCAATTTTCATGCTTTCCCGGATAGGGCTGCAGCCATAAAAGCAGATGTTGGTGAAGACGATTATTACAGGTCACTCAATGGAATCTGGAAGTTCAAGTACTCCGACAGTCCATCATCCCGACCTGTTGGTTTTTTTGAGGATGGATACGATCTCAGCGACTGGGCCGACATTCCGGTTCCATCCAACTGGGAACGACACGGTTACGGTTACCCGATTTACGTTAATGTCCCTTATCCGTTTGATATCGATGAACCTAATGTACCAACTGAGGAAAACCCGGTGGGTTCTTATCAACGGGTCTTCGAAGTGCCATCCAACTGGGCTGGACGTGAAGTTTTTGTGCGTTTCGGTGCTGTCAGTTCGGCATTTTATCTCTGGGTTAATGGTGAATACGTCGGTTACAGCGAGGGTAGCAAGACAGCATCAGAATTCAATATCACCGAAGTCGCCAGGCCCGGCAAAAACACCATTGCCGTTGAAGTCTACCGCTGGAGTACCGGCAGTTACCTTGAGGATCAGGATTTCTGGTCTCTGAGTGGCATCCAGCGGGATGTTCATCTGTATGCGCGCCCAAAACAACGAGTGCGTGATTATTTTGTGCATACTCCATTGACCAACAACTATACCGATGGTGATTTCAGCATTGATGTCGAACTGGTCAATAACGAGGCCAATACGAAAAGTGGCACGGTATCCGTACAGGTTCTGGATGGTGAAACTCCCATCTTGGAACGGTCCTCCAAACTGAGTCTTAAGCCCGGAGTGACACAACAAAACCTGGCCGGATTGATCAGGAATGTGAAACCATGGTCGGCTGAAATCCCCAATCAATACACACTGCTAATCGAGCTCGGCGATGACCGGGGCAAGACGCTGGAAGCCATTTCCCAACGGATCGGTTTCAGAACTGTGGAGATCACCAACGGCCGGTTTTTGGTCAATGGCCAATTGGTCAAACTCAAAGGTGCAAACTTACACGAACACCACGATGTTACCGGGCATGTTGTCGATGAAGAGACCATGCTGGAAGATATCCGCCTGATGAAGGCGGCCAATCTCAATGCCGTGCGCAACTCCCATTACCCGCAACCGGAGCGCTGGTATGAATTGACCTCCGAATATGGTTTGTACATGGTCGATGAGGCCAATATCGAAAGCCATGGTTATGGATACGACCATGACAAGACACTTGGAAACAAACCACATTGGAAAGAACATCACCTTGATCGTACCCAAAGGATGCTCGAGCGAAGTAAGAATTACCCTGCGGTCGTCATATGGTCTCTGGGTAACGAAGCCGGTGACGGAGTCAACCTCGGGGCCACATTCAACTGGATCAAATCACGTGATTTGTCACGACCGGTTCAATATGAAACCGAAGGTGACATCAACCTGGTCGGTGAGCAGCATTCAGATTTCCACTCCAGCATGTACTGGCGTCACTGGGATCTTGAGCAATATGCACAGACCCATAACGACCGCCCATTTGTGCTGATCGAATACGCGCACTCCATGGGCAACAGTACCGGAAACCTCAAAGAATACTGGGATGTCATCAACAACCATGAGGTATTGGCGGGTGGGTTTATTTGGGACTGGGTAGATCAGGGTCTGGTTGAGCATGACGAAAACGGCACGCCGTACTGGACATATGGAGGCGATTACGGACCGGCAGATGTACCTTCAAGCGGCAACTTCAATTTTAACGGCGTGGTATTCCCTGACCGCAGTATTCAGCCGGCTTATTGGGAGGTAAAATATGCTTATCAGGAAGTGGATTTCACGGCTGTTCACCTGCTGGGTGGCGAAATCAAGGTACACAATAATTATGACTTTCTGTCACTGGATGGTTTCTACCTCGATTGGCAACTGACCGGCAACGGCAGGGTAGTTTCTGAAGGTAGTAGCGATGACCTGGGTATTGCTGCGGGATCATCCGAAACGGTCAAGCTTTGGAAATCATTAGCAAAACAAACATCAGGTGAGGAATATCATCTGACCGTACACTTAATATCAAACGATGCACGTAGCCTGCTGCCAGTTGGTCATGAGTATGCTTCGGAACAGTTTGAGCTTCCAAACCTGGCCGGTGCTGCGAAACAGGCAAAATCCCCACGCGGTAAAGTCAAATTGAAACAGAATGCTAATCTGTTGACCATTTCCGGCAAAGGTTTTGCCTACGGATTTAACCCCGAAACCGCCCTGCTTTCATCCATTAATTATGGTGAAGGCGAGTTGATGCTAAAACCGATGGAGCCGAATTTCTGGAGAGCTCCGACCGATAATGATTTCGGAAACTACATGCAGGATTGGGCTGCCGTTTGGCACGATGCCGGTTCAAATCGACGTCTGCTTGACTTTTCAACAGAGAAACAGGGTCGGGGCTCGGTCATCGTGACTGCAGACTATGCCTTTGATGATGCCAGTGGAAACGAAGTTGCGCGTTGGTCAGCAACCTATACCATCAATGCTGCCGGCGAATTACATGTCAGCAATAGTTTCGACAGGCAAGCAGATCTCCCGGCATTACCCCGCCTGGGTATGAACCTGGAGTTGATTCGACCATTGGATCAGGTGGAATGGTTCGGTCGTGGTCCTTTTGAAAACTACAGTGACCGCAAACTGGCAGCACATGTGGGCATCTACCAGAACAAGGTCGAGGATCATTATGTCGCTTATATGCGTCCCCAGGAAAACGGCTATAAAACTGACGTGCGCTGGTTATCCCTTATTGATGACAAACAATCTGGAATCAGCTTTAAAGCTGATGAATTGATCAGCTTTGGTGCGCACCATAACCGACTTGAAGATTTTGTGCCTCCGGTTAAAATCGCCATTACTTCGGAAGATGGGCCAGGTGCCCGCGATAACGAAAAACGTGTCAATGTTCACGTTAACGATGTAAAACCACGTGATCTGATTTCACTGGATATTGATTTCGGCCAGATGGGTGTAGGTGGCGATGACTCCTGGGGGAAACGTACACTTCAGAAATATTCGTTGAATAAGCAATCGTATGATTATGGCTTCACTATCAAACCTCACAGACCATGATTCAGGGAACCAGTTAAGCTGTCACCGGTTATCAACAGACAAGAACAAGAGGAACAACCATGCATCTGTCAGTCCTTGACCTAACCATCGTCGCCATATACGCGGTATTCCTCCTGTTTATCGCCCAATGGGTTTCCCGGGAAAAAGCCGGGTACAAGAAGGATACCAGCGACTATTTCCTCGCCGGCCGTTCGCTGCCATGGTGGGCCATCGGCGCATCCCTGATCGCGGCCAATATTTCGGCCGAGCAGATCATCGGTATGTCCGGTTCCGCCTTCAAAATGGGTATCGCCATCGGTGCCTATGAATGGATGGCGGCTCTCACGCTGATTATCGTTGGTAAGTACCTGTTGCCGGTATTCTTGAAGCACAAGATCTACACCATGCCGCAATTCCTGGAACAAAGGTATGACCACCGGGTACGCATGGTCATGGCGTTTTTCTGGCTGGGTGTTTACGTATTTGTCAACCTGACCTCTATCCTTTGGCTGGGTGCGCAAGCCGTGACCACGGTAACTGGGCTGGACCTGGTTTGGGGTATGATCGGGCTGGGAGTATTTGCGACTGCCTACTCGCTTTATGGTGGGCTTAAAGCTGTTGCCTTGACAGATATCATCCAGGTAACCCTTTTGATTCTCGGTGGATTGCTGATTGCCGGTATCGCACTCAACGAAGTGGCGGGGGGGGAAGGGATGGTCGCCGGCTTTGGCATCCTGTTGGAAAAGGCGCCCGAGAAATTCGACCTGATCTTTGAGAAAGGCAATGCCAATTACGAGTACCTGCCCGGTATATCTGTATTGATCGGTGGTATGTGGATCATGAACCTGAGCTACTGGGGCTTTAACCAGTACATTATCCAACGTGCACTGGCAGCCAAAGACGTGCCCGAAGCACAAAAAGGCATCATGTTTGCAGCCTATCTTAAAATGCTGATCCCGGTGATCGTAGTTCTGCCTGGCGTAGCAGCGGTCATGCTGGCACCTGATCTGGATATGCCCGACAAGGCCTACCCGACAGTCATGACCTTGCTGCCTTCCGGCTTACTCGGCCTGGTTTTCGCAGCCCTGATTGCTGCAATTGTGTCCTCGCTGGCTTCGATGATGAATTCGATTTCCACCATTTTCACGATGGATTTCTACCGTAACCATGTGAAGACAGACGCCTCTGAACAGCATCTGGTACGTGTCGGTCGCTCCGTCAGCCTGATTGCCATGGTCATCGCGATGATTCTCGCGCGGCCGTTGCTGGGCAACTTTGAACAAGCCTTTCAGTACATCCAGGAATTCACCGGCTTCTTCACCCCTGGTGTGTGTGCCTTGTTTCTGATGGGTATATTCTGGAAACGTACAACGGCCAATGGCGCCCTGGGTATTGCACTGGGTTCTGCCATTTATTCTTTTGGCTTTTTCATGTTCCTGCCAGACGTGCCATTTATCGACCGGGTCGGTTGGGTATTTGTTTTGTGCATCGTTACCGGTATTGTTTTATCCAGGATACAGAGTGCCGAGGAACACCCGGATGCCATTGATTACAAAGATGTGGATACCTCAACAAGCAGTGGTTTCAACTTTGCCGCACTCGGCGTGATCCTGATGTTGATCGCACTTTACGCAACCTGGTGGTGAGAAAAGGTCTTCTTTAATCACCTTCAATAACGGGTAGCACCACGTACGAAAGATATTCTTTCGTATGGTGCACCCGGTTGGTTGCTATCTTCCACTCGGTTTCGTCATAGTTATTACCACCGGTATTCAGATTCCTTTCCCAACGTGGAAAGTTGGAACTGGAAACCTCCAGCCTGATTCGATGACCGGCAGCGTAATAATTGCTGCTCGCATGCAGATCAAGTTCAATTTCGTAAACTTTTCCGGGTGTCATAAAAACCTGCTTTGACAGGCTTTCACGGTAACGCATACGCATGGCGCCTTCCTGTATATTGAAGGCTCTGCCATCCGGATAGACATCCACCAGCTTGGCTGTGAAATCCGTATCCTTTGCTGAGGAAGATACCTGCAATACGACCTTCAATGGGCCGGTGACCTCGATGCCCTTTTCCAAAACAGCCGAGGTGTACACAAGCACATCATCACGCATTTCTATGGACGATTGGTCATAGCCACCCGCCTCGGTATCGGTACCCGTACAGCAAGTATGGCCACCTAACGAAGGTACAGGTGTTGCCGGGTCATATATAAACTGGTCAACCACATCCCGTTTTGGTGGCTCAAACAACAGAACACCATCACCAAGACGGCTGTTGGCCTCACCACCACTATCGAGATACAGTTGTTTATAGGTTGTTTGGGCCAATGGCCATTGATCTGCATTGCGCCATTCGTTTTTGCCCATCAGGTAATACTGGATCTTTGGCATGTCGGTCACGCCGTTGTCGATGCCCTTCAACCAATAGTCATACCAATCCAACTGGAGACCAAAAAAGTCCAGACGGGCGTCGCCGAGCTCGCGTTCACCCACGATGGTATTTTCAGTGGCGTAGGGATAACCACAGTGTGTACTGGGGCCGATAATGATGAACTGGTTGTTCCTGGTGCGCTTACTCAGACCTTTTTCCTGAAACTGGTTGAACATGGCAAGGGTTTCAGCTGCACCATAGTCATACCAGGAATCCATAAATAACATGGGCACATCAACGGTATCGGTTGACTGTACCAGATCCATATTGCGGAAATAGTCAGAATCCGGAAGACTGCTGACCCATAATCCATAATCAGTTGGCGGCAGATTGGCCCGCTGCAAAAGATCATAAGTTGGCAAGGTCTTGAGTAACGGAAGGTACTTGGAAAAATCGATTTCAGGGTCTTGCCTGAACAATTTTGCTGCCGGGGATCGAAACCACTCCTGCCGGTCAACCGACGCAGGTGGCTGCAAAAACACCTTTGTGCCGCTTCCGGCAAACCAACCGGCTGTCTGTCCCAATTCAAATACGCCACCATCAAAGGCCTCCCAGGCCCGGCCAGGTGTGTAATAGCCACTGGCCGGAGACATGGGCACAGCCGCCAGGTGATTAGGGTGCTTGGCTGCGGCCAGTACCACCTGGGTTTCACCAAGATATGAACAACCCGCTGTTGCCACCTTCTGGTTTGACCAATCCTGAGCGATTAACCAGTCAAGGGTGTCATAACCATCTTCACGGCGACCTGTTGCGATGACATAGTCGCCTTCAGACTCATATCTGCCTCGCACATCCTGAACGGCAATCACATAACCCCGCTGCAGAGCAGCATTGAGCGCAGGACTATTATCAAAGACGGTGTTTTTGCCGTAAACGGTCCGTAAAAGAATGACCGGTAATTTTTCGTCAACACCCCCGGGGATATAGATATCGGTCGATAGCCTGATACCGTCACGCATGGGTACCATGTTGCTTTTCACTACTTTGACCGGATGTTCGGCTTCAGCTGCCGGGAGGATCAAAGGTACCATCGATAAAACTAAAACCAGGAATCGAATAACAAAGGTCTGCATGAAGATTCTCCTCCCAAAAATGCCGCCGGACTGGCAATGTTACAACCAGACTAGTACAGCAGTCCATGTCTTGTCGACGCACTGTGTTCCGATAGGAAATAACCTGGCAACACATGCCTGGGGAACATGGAAGACACCTCCCTTTCTCCTTATACTGATATCTGTACATCAGGTGGGTGAACACCTGTCAAAGCGTTCATTCTCATAGCAAAGAGGGAAAAACCATGTACCGCTGTTTCTGGATAGGTGTGTTATCACTTTTTTTATTCGGTTCCCAATCAGATGCCACTGCAGAACAGTTGAGCCCGGAAAAACGTCTACTTGGTGTTGATGATTTTGACAAGACAATTGATGTTTCAAGCCCTCGACTATCACCCAATGGTGAGCTAACTGTTTACCAGTCGGCTGGAAAGATCTACATGGTGCCCACACTTGGTGGTGTTCCACGGGTAATCACTTCAAGCGCCTCCGGGGCATCGGAGCCAAGATGGTCAGCAGATGGAAAGACACTGTACTTTCTCTCCAACCGTTCCGGATCCTCGCAATTGTGGAAGCTGCCGCTGGATAGGTTCGGTGAGGCAGTGCAATTAACCGAATTTGATTTTCCCCTGACGACCATCGACCTGTCACCCGATGAAACCCGGTTGTTGCTCTCACAACAAGAGCCGTGGGAAAACAAAGACGAGGAGGGGAAAACAGAACCCTGGGTCATCGACCGCTTGCAGTTCAAAGAAGATGCCGGTGATGGCTATATCACTGCTGATACACCGAACCACTATTTGATCTATGATCTGGAAAAGAAAAGCACCACGCAGATTACCTCGGGTGACTACTCTGAATCAGAAGCGGTCTGGTCGCCGGATGGTGAATCAATCGCCTTTATCAGCAATCGCGGGATCGAACCGGATAAGAGTTACCGGACAGACGTGTGGGTGACGGAAAGCAGCGCTGCCAAAGACCGTCATCAACTGCTGCGGCTAAGCAATAACGAACACACGAAACAGGCCCCAGCCTGGAGCCCTGATGGCAAGCATCTCGCCTATATAACAGCCGAGAACGGGGTTTATGGCGTCCAGCATGTAGCCATCGTGTCTTCGGCTGGTGGTGTAGCAAAAGTCCTGACAGAAAAGCTTGATCGCTGGGTCACTGCATTCCGGTTTTCCGGCGATGGCCAATGGATTTATCTGCAATACGACAACGCAGGTGGCACACACCTTGCGCGTATTCATCTAAGAACCAATGAAATTCAGCCCATGATACAGGGCGAAAATGTGGTCTACGGATTTGATATTGATCGGTCCGGCCATATCGTGGCAAAAATCGGTACCAAAAACCGCACTGCAGATATCTATTCGCTGAACGATTCAAAACTCACCCGACTGAGTAATTCAAACAAGACCTTTTTCGATGCCCTGACACTGGGTAACAAGGAGAAGATCGTGTATTCAAGCGCAGACGGAACACAAATTGAGGCCTTTGTGACGAAGCCACCGGGGTTCAGAAAGGGGAAGCTCTATCCAACCATTCTGAAAATCCATGGAGGTCCGCTCGGTCAATTCACCTACGAATACGACTTTGGCACCCAGTTTTTTGCTGCCAATGGTTATGTTGTCGTCGAACCCAATCCACGCGGTTCCACCGGTTTTGGCCAGGCATTTATCAATGCGATATTCCAAAGCTGGGGTATCACTGACTATGACGATGTTATTGGCGCTGTCGATCATGTCATCGAACTGGGTTATGCAGATCCAAACAGGCTGGCGGTATTTGGTTACTCTTACGGCGGATACATGACGAATGTTGTCATCACACGCAGCAATCGGTTCAAGGCCGCGGCATCCGGTGCCGGTCACAGCCTGATCATAGCGAATTATGGTCATGATATTTACCAGAAGTGGTACAACTGGGAGCTTGGTGGCCCCTGGGAAAATACTTCGAAGTACGAGCTGCTTTCACCGCTTCTGCGGGTCGGAGAGGTTACAACGCCAACCATTTTCCTGGGTGGAAAAGAAGACTGGAACGTGCCCGTATTGAATGCGGAATTGTTTTACCAGTCACTGAAACACAAGGGTGTTCCGACGCGACTGGTGGTGTACCCAAACAGCCACCATGGCGGCTGGGACCCAAAATTCAACAAGGACTATTTCTCGAGAATAGTCGGCTGGTTTGACCAGTATGCAAAACGGGCGACGGATTAGTCCGCATATTTCAACTCATCTGAACCGCCCAATTCCGTGGTTCTTATTCAACCGGGTCACTTCAACAACCCGGTCAAACGTTCTTTAATGATTGATTCAGCCTCTTTGACCATACGGGAAACGAGTTGATCAACGGTCGGAATATCCTTGATCAATCCCTGTGAGATTCCGGACCACCAAATTCCATACTCCATTTCACCGCTTGCGAGGACATGAAAGCCACGTTCGCCTGAGACGAGTTCCGCGATGTCGGCAAATTCGGTTCCTTCCCGACTTTCAATTTCCGCAATTTTGCGGGCAACCGAGTTCTTGTGGATGCGCGCAGTGTTTCTGAACTTGCGTAAAATAAGCTGCGTATCGAGCTCGCTGCCTGTCACCAATTCCTGCTTCAGGTTATCGTGTACAGGTGCTTCAACGGTCGCCATGAAACGGGTTCCCATACTAACTCCGTCAGCACCCATCGCCAGCGCAGCCACCAGGCCACGGGCGTCGGAAAACCCGCCGCAGGCGATCACGGGAATATCCAAAGCATCCACGGCCCTGGGTAACAATACCAATGAGGGAATATCGTCCTCGCCTGGATGCCCTGCAGCTTCGAAACCATCAATTTCGACGGCTACACAGCCGACAGCCTGAGCTTTCAAAGCATGCTTAACGGATGTGCACTTGTGAATCACCTGCACACCCGCCTTTTCGAAGTGGGGCATGAATGGCTCAGGGCTGCGACCGGCAGTTTCCACCAGCTTGATACCGGAATCAATAATGGCAGCTGCGTATTCCGGATACGGGACCGGTTTCAGGCTTGGCAGGATTGTCAGGTTTACACCGAATGGTTTATCCGTCATGTCCCGCGTACGTTCAATTTCCTTTGTGAGCTCTTCAGGCGTGGGTAGTGTCAAGGCGGTCAGAAAACCCAGGGCACCTGAATTGGCAACTGATGCTACGAATTCCGCTGTGGATACACGCATCATTCCACTGGAAATAATCGGGTGCTGAATGCCCAGCATCCTGGTCAGTCTGGTTTCAATCATGGCTTTTATGTCTCTTGGAATTTGTTGGGAAAAAGCAAAGCAGCAATAAGGGTATATTAGCAAACCCCCGGATTTGAGTGTGCGTTTTTTGATGGATTTTTAGAGGCTTTGATGATGGGGGTGGGTACCAGTTGCCGATGTAGGGTGGGTAACTTGTTACCCACGGGATCTGAGCCTGCCGAGTAAGTAAATCGTGGGTAACAAGTTACCCACCCTACGGGACTAGCTGTAAATTTATATATGTACCCAGCCCTGCAGGCGTGCGTGTCCTGCGCCCGCGGCGTACCGTTCATCGATAGGCTGTGCAAATTTGAAACAATCGCGCCGCTATTTGAAATGACGTGCTAATGGAGACACGCCGCTCTT
>RCNC010002882.1_pt1 | contig 11359 bp, 11 predicted proteins | sample 2041301 | NCBI WGS metagenome assembly RCNC01 (sample SAMN09708231, study PRJNA481090) | Marine sediment metagenome, whole genome shotgun sequencing project. | biome: marine sediment; feature: ocean; material: sediment; isolation source: Sewage treatment plant 13A marine sediment (STP13A) ... | reverse complement strand
AACTACTCTACTCCTCTCAAGGTTTTCAATTTAGCTCGGATCTTTTTGCGATTGATGGTAATGACCCTGCTGATGGCAACAAATTTCGAACTAATGTTCAGTTAAATTACTTAACGGTACCGTTGGTGGCAAAATTTAGCTTGAACGAACGTTATTCCGTTGAATTTGGACCTCAGTTCGGCTTTCTTTTGAACCAAGTGACGAAAATCAAGAATTTAGACGAGAGTAATGATTCTCTTTCGAATGGCCGGTCAACGATTTCCGGAAATTTTCAATCGGACTACGGCATGGCAGTGGGTCTAGGTATGCGCTTGAACGAAGAATTTTCGCTGTCTCCGAGGGTTTATCTTGGGCTCCGTAATCGTCTAAACGGCATTGAGGGCAATCTTCAGAATTATAATGTGGCTATTCAAGTATCACTAAATTATATCATTCCCTAACGACCTATTTTCTCTTGTTTTTACAAGTCAGAATTAAAACCATTTTCCCCAATAATTGCGGCTTAGTGGGTATCTTTGTAAATCAATAAAAGTACTATGTTCGACGTACAAAAAATCCGAAAGGATTTCCCGATTTTTCTTGATCAGATTGGGAGTATCCTACTTTACATGATTCTTTTTGCTATTATTCTTTTTCTTATTGTGAAAAGGGTAAGGTATTTAAATTTCTCCTTGTTCCTGGTCCTGGTTTTTATTGGATGGACATTTTCTTTAAAAATAAAGACAGTCAAACAAAAGAGCTTTTCTATTCCAAATGTAAATGGTATTTCCGTTATTCAATTTGTTGACGGAAATAGAGCTTATCTAATAACCAGCGCGGGCTCTGATAAGGAGAAGTTAAAGGTAACAAGGGCCTTGGATGGATACTGGAATCAATTGAGAGTAAGAGACATTCAATGGGTGGCAGTGGATGGAATGGAAGGAGGCATTGAAGAAGATGCTTTGTATATTAGGGATAACTATTTCCAGTTCTACGAATTAAAAGGGATACTTTATAAGCTAATATCTCCACCAGAGGAGAAATATGAAAATCCATTGAGAACCAATGTCCTGGTATTCTCTGGTGCAAAAGGTTTAGCCATCTCTCAATTTAGTGACAGCTATCTGCCTGATAATGTTGTTGTCGATTCTTCTGTTCCTTGGTATTTTTCCGACCAGATTGCGTTCGATTGTGCCCTTATTAACCATGATTGTTTCCAGGTAAGCAGAGAAGGAGCTTATGAAGTGACCTTTGAATAAATTGTTACCTCTGAAATTATTTTAAGTAAACTTTGCAAAAAATAATGTATTGTTGAGATTTTTTAGTGGATATTCCTTTAATTTGTTGCGCTAATTTAGAAATGGAGAGTTTTTTATTATAATTTTATTCGCCATTTCAAACTAAAAATTATTTGAGATGAAAATTGTGATTGCTGGGGCTGGTGAAGTTGGTTCACATCTAGCCAAGATGTTAAGCAATGAAAATCATGATATTACAGTGATTGATCCAGACGAGGAGCGACTCAAACAAGTTGATTCAAGCCTTGATATACTCTCTATAACAGGGTCTGCGACTTCATTTCAGGTGCTAAAAGATGCTCAGATTCATAAAACAGATCTTTACATCGCTGTTGCCCACCATGAAGACACAAATATATCTTCCGCGATTTTGGGTAAAATGCTGGGTGCGAAAAAAACAATAGCACGGATAGATAACCAGGAGTATTTGCAGCCACAGAATAGGGATAACTTTATAAATCTTGGAATTGATTATCTGATTTATCCTGAGAAGATTGCTGCAAGGGAAATATTGGGTTTTCTCCACCAGACAGGTACAACCGAGTTTTTCGATTTCTCTGGAGGCCGTCTTTCATTATATGTTATTCGATTGGATAAGGATGCCAGTATTCTGGATAAAACCCTTATAGAATTGACTGATATAGAGAAGCCCATGAATTACATGGCAGTGGCTATTACCCGTAATGAAGAAACGATTATTCCTAAGGGAGATGATAAGTTCATGTTAAATGACCTGGTATATGTGATTAGTAACCAGGCGGGTTATCACGATCTAATGAAATTCTCAGGTAAGAAGCAATTGGATATTAAATCTATTATAATTCTGGGTGGGAGTAGAATCGGTATGCGGACAGCCCAGGAGTTGGAGAAAAAATATAGTGTAAAACTTATCGAAATCGATAAGGGAAAATGTGAATATCTTGCTGATAAACTAGAAAACACGCTTGTAGTCCATGGTGATGGACGAAATATTGACTTACTCATGGAGGAGGGATTGCCTGATACTGATGCATTTATTGGAGTCACAGGAAACTCTGAAACCAATATCCTTTCTTGCCTGCTGGCAAAGGATTTGGGGGTTAAAAAAACGATTGCTGAGGTAGAAAACATGGACTATATCAACCTGGCTGAGCACATAGGTGTTGACTCTATAATTAATAAAAAAATCACTGCGGCAGGGCGTATTTCCAGGTTTACTCTATCATCAAATGTATCCATGATTAAGTGCCTGACAGGAACAGATGCTGAAGTACTTGAATTTGTGGTTCCATCCGATTCGAAAATTACCGAAAAGCCATTAAGGGATCTGAAATTTCCTAAATCTGCCATAATAGGTGGTGTAATCCGTGGTAATTCAAGTTTTATCGCAAATGGTAATACCCAGATTCAGGCACATGATCATGTTGTCGTCTTTGCCCTTCCCTCAGCATTCACAAAACTGGATAAGTTTTTTAACTAATGCACACAGTAAAAATCAATAATTGCTTCAAAAGAAATTTCCTGTTGGAATAAATTCATGTCAGGACTGAGGGTTTAGTAGTTAATGTATATTTTGATTTGATAATATCTATGTATAATAAATGAGAAAACTGATCAAAAAAGGATTAATAATAAACATTCTGGGTGTTCTTTTGATGATTGAATCTTTTTTTATGTTTCTTTCTCTGGGGGTAGCTTTTATTTACAGGGAAGGAGATCTTCTCGCCTTTTTATACGCTGCCATAATTACCTTGACTACAGGTGCTTTATTATTTCTTTCGACTCGTAAATCTGAAAGAAACATTACAAAAAGAGAAGGATATATTATTGTAAGCTTTGTCTGGATTGTGTTTTCTTTTTTTGGAAGTCTACCTTTCCTTTTCTCCGGGGCTATTCCTGATTTTACGGACGCTTTTTTTGAAACTATGTCTGGGTTTACAACTACTGGTTCATCTATATTAAATGATATAGAATCTTTACCACATGGCATTTTATTCTGGCGAAGCATTACCCAGTGGATGGGAGGTATGGGAATTATTGTACTTACTATAGCCATTCTTCCTGTATTGGGCATTGGGGGTATGCAGCTATTTATTGCGGAAGTACCCGGGCCATCACCTGATAAATTACATCCCCGAATCCAGGAAACAGCCAAAAGGTTATGGGGAATCTATATGGCATTTACCACTTTGGAGGCAGCTCTCTTGTGGTTGGGAGGAATGTCAATATTTGATGCCATATGTCACTCTTTCACTACCATGGCCACAGGAGGATACTCTACAAAACAGGCCAGTATTGCTCATTGGGATTCACCATTTATTCAGTATGTAATTATTTTTTTTATGTTCCTGGCCGGAACTAATTTTACTTTGTCATACCTGGGTTTACACTTACGATTCAGGAAGATAATAAAGGATGAAGAATTTAAGTGGTATATTGGTTTTATCTTAATTTTTACTACTTTAATAGCTACTACTTTAATAATTTTTCATGGTGATGGGTTTGGAATTTCCATTCGCGAATCTTTGTTCCAGGTAGTTTCAATAATTACAACCACCGGCTTTATTACAGCTGATTATTTGAGTTGGACACCCTTTTTAAGCGTATTGATTTTGATAATGATGTTTTTAGGTGGTTCTACCGGTTCAACGGGTGGTGGTGTGAAGATTATGCGGATAGTTATGGTGATAAAAAATGGTTTTTTTGAACTGAAAAGGCTAATTCATCCAAATGCAGTTATCCCTGTTAGATACAAGGGACATGCGGTTAATTCTCAGGTACTATCTAATATCCTCGCATTCTTTTCTATCTACATGCTAATATTTGCGGGTGGTGTGGTAATAATGTCAACTATGGAGCCCTCCCTTGATACAGCCGTAAGTGCAGTAGCTACCTCACTGGGAAATATTGGACCGGGTTTAGGCTCTGTTGGCCCTATGGATAACTTTTATGATCTTCCCAATTTCGGAAAATGGTTCATGTCTTTCCTCATGTTGGTTGGCAGATTGGAATTATTCACGGTGCTCATTCTTTTTACACCCGCTTTTTGGAAACGTTAATCCCGTCCCCATTATTTATTCTGGGAAAGCAAGTATGACTTTTAAATAGAGGTCTGTCTAATAGAGTAGCTCACCAATACCTTGCCTGGTAATAACTGGCTCATCACCGGTACAATCCACAATGGTTGAAGGGATATTATTTCCGAATCCTCCATCAATAACAGCATTGCTAAAATTACCATATTTCTCATAAATAAGCTCGGGATCGGTTGTGTACTCCAGTATTTCATCTGGATCGTGGATGGAGGTAGTTAAGATGGGCCTCCCGAGCTCATATACTATTTCACGAATAATATTATTGTCGGGAATCCTGACACCTATCGTTTTCTTCTGTTTCTTAAAAAGCTTGGGGACCTGGCTGTTCGCTTGTAGTATAAAAGTGAAGGGACCTGGAAGATTCCTTTTCATCATTTTAAAAATGTTGTTGCTAATGGGAGCCGTATATTCTGATAATTGGCTCAGATCATGAAAGATGAAAGAAAAACTTGGGTTTTTTGGGTTGACTCCTTTAAAAGAAGCTATTTTTTCTGTAGCCTTCGATTGCTTAATATCACAACCCATCCCATAGATTGTATCTGTAGGATAGATAACTATCCCTCCTTTTTCAAGGATTTCCACAACTCTAAGAATTTGTCTATGGCTGGGTGTTTCAGGATGTATTTTTATTAACAAAAGGCTGTATTTATGTCATAAAAAGTGGGTAAGCTACTTATATCGCACCGCTACAACCGTCTACCCTTGCTACCTTCCGGTCCTGGGGGAGTTCAACAGGAGCTGGTCGTATAAGACTTACCCGGGACAAAAGTAGAAACTTTTAAACTGTGAAACAAATATTATTGTCCATTGAGCACTTTAAAACTAAAAATCCTATATTTGTTTATTAAACCAAAAAAATCTATAGCTATGGCAGAAACAAAATCATCTCTACTCAAGAATGCAATCAATGGAGGTTTACTCCTGGGACTCATTTCAATAGTTTTTAGTGTTATACTATATGTTCTTGATATTATTCCCGTTGGTATTACTAAGGGGCTTGTAATGCTTCTGATTACCTTTGCAATCTACTTTTTTGTATTATTCTATACAACTAAGTCCTACAGAAACAATGTTTTAGGTGGATATATTAGCTTTGGACAGGCATTTGTATTTGGGTTGCTGGTAGCCATTATTGCAGCTGTTTTATCAGCAATTTATAACTATATATTCTATGCATTTATTGATCCTGATTATGCTGCAAGGATAGTGAGCGTTACTAAAGACTGGACAGAAACTTTCATGGAAAGCAAAGGTGTTCCTGAAGCAACCATTGCGGAAGCTTTGGATAAGATGGATGAAAAAATAGTAACTCCATTGAAATCAGTTAGGCAGGCGCTTATTGGAGGAACAATAATTGGAGCAATAATATCCCTTATTACTTCAGCCATAGTTAAAAAGAAAAAAGAAGTTATTTCCGAGGGTGAATAAAGTAGAGGGCTGAGCCGAATGGATGTTTCCATTGTAATTCCATTATTTAACGAAGTTGAATCTTTACCTGAACTGGCAGATTGGATTGTCAGGGTTTGTAAAGGTAATGAATTGAACTATGAGATTATTTTTGTCGATGATGGCAGTAATGATGGCTCATGGGCTGAAATTGAACGCCTTGGAGTGGGCAACTCAAATATTAAAGGGATAAAATTTCGGAGGAATTATGGGAAATCAGCTGCCCTTCATCGTGGATTTCTGGCGGCCAAGGGAGATGTAGTAATAACTATGGATGGGGATTTACAGGATAATCCAGATGAGATCCCAGACTTGTACTCCATGATTGTAAATGATGGCTATGACCTGGTTTCTGGCTGGAAAAGGAAACGATTCGATCCAATAACCAAAAGAATTCCCAGTAAGTTCTTTAATAGAACGGCCCGGGCTGTTACTGGTATTAAGCTTCATGATTTTAATTGCGGATTGAAAGCCTATAAGAAAGATGTAATTAAAAATATTGAAGTCTACGGAGAGATGCACCGCTACATTCCAGTCATAGCAAAACAGGCAGGCTTTATTAGCATTGGTGAAAAGGTGGTTCAACACCGTAAAAGAGAATACGGAGTGACCAAATTTGGATGGGATAGATATATTAAAGGCTATCTTGACCTGGTTTCAATAACCTTTATCTCAAGGTTTGGTAAAAAACCGATGCACCTATTTGGGTCTTTGGGTACACTCATGTTTGTCTTTGGCTTCTTAGCTGCTAGCTTTTTGGGAGCCAGGAAATTGTATTTTCTAAGTCAGGATATTGCTGCACCACTGGTGACATCAAGTCCCTATTTTTATATAGCTCTTGCGGCCATGATTATAGGAACCCAATTATTTTTATCAGGTTTCCTTGGTGAATTGATATCCAGGAGCTCCACTGATAGGAATTTTTATCAGGTTGATACTACTTCAAACCTTTAATCTACCGATTGACTGAAGAGGATTTTCTGGAACCATTCGACTATTATAAGGATAGTCCACGATCCAAATATTTTTTAAGTAAACGCTCCAGCTTAGTAAAACAAATTGATAACTTTGCTGGTAGCTAATGTTATTTCTATGTTAATACGAAGCAGGGCACCACTCCGATTGGGATTAAGTGGCGGCGGAACTGATGTTTCTCCTTACAGCGATGAATTTGGTGGTTGTACTTTAAGTACCTCAATAAACATGTATGCTTATTGTACCATTGAACCTACAGAGGACAATACCATTGAATTTTGGGCTTCTGATCTTTCGCAACGATTTAGGAGCGAAGCAAAGCAGAAATTAGAGCTTGATGAGGTTTTACCCCTTCATAAGGGAGTTTATAATAGAATTGTTAGTAAATATAACGGAAATAAAAGCCTGTCTTTTAAATTAACCACCTACTCTGATGCTTTACCGGGCTCAGGATTGGGTTCCTCATCTACCATGGTAGTAGCTATTTTGCATGCTTTTGTTGAATGGCTGAAATTGCCAATGGGGGAGTACGATCTTGCCCATCTTGCTTACCAGATTGAAAGAATGGACCTTGACCTAAAAGGTGGAAAGCAGGACCAGTATGCTGCTACTTTTGGTGGCGTTAATTTCATAGAATTTTATAACAACGATCGAGTGATTGTGAATCCTCTACGGGTGAAGCAATGGATTAAGAATGAACTCGAAGACTCGTTGGTTTTGTATTATACCGGACAATCAAGAGAATCTTCACGGATAATAGCCGAACAAATAAAGGGTGCCTCACAAAAGGATGAAAAAAGTCTTAAAGCCATGCATGAAACTAAGGCTACATCAATAAGAATGAAAGAAGCTCTTTTAACCGGGGACTTTGAGGAGTTTATTAATTGCATGAATCGGGGATGGGAAGAAAAGAAGAAAGCTTCATCCGTAATATCAAACAGACATCTTGATGACATATATACTCATGCCATTAATAATGGTGCCAGGGCAGGAAAAATATCAGGTGCGGGGGGAGGAGGCTTTTATATGTTTTTTGTCAATATTGAAGAAAAAGTAGGCTTCGTGGAGGAAATGCAGAAGCAGGGAGGAAAGATTATATCCCCAAAGTTTGTAAAGAATGGCTCTGAAGCCTGGACCATTGGCAACTCAAATTAGGATTTAACTGCACAAAATGGAAGCAATAATTTTAGCTGGTGGCCTTGGAGAAAGGCTTAGGAGTCTTGGAATTGTTGCCCCAAAACCCATGTTGCCTGTTGGTCATACCCCGTTTCTGAGATACCTGTTATCTTTTCTTATAAGAAATGGGATCAATAAAATAATTTTATCGGTTGGTTACCAGCATGATAAAATCATAGATTACTTTGGGTATTCCTTTATGGGGGTTCCTATTATTTACTCAATCGAAGATAATCCTTTAGGAACAGGAGGAGCTATAAAGAAAGCTCTCTTGTACTGTGAAAAAGAGTATGTTTGGGTACTAAATGGAGATACATTTTTTGAAGTGGGTATCAATAATATGCTTGAGACCACTCTTCTGCAGACCAGTCACCTTACTATGGCTGTTAAACCTATGGGAAATTTTTCAAGATATGGCAGGGTGCTCATTGATTCCGATAATAGAATATATAGATTTGAGGAGAAGAAGGAGGTTGAGAAAGGGGATATTAATGGAGGAATATATTTTTTGAATTCAAGATACTTCCTAAAAAAAGCTACACCGGATGTTTTTTCTTTCGAGAAGGATTTTCTTGAAAAATATGTTGATCAAGATGATTTCCTAGCATTCAAATCGGATGCCTATTTTATTGATATTGGAGTTCCTGAGGATTATCTAAAGGCTCAAATGGACAAATCTGTATTTGAGAAATATGAATAAAGCATTGTTTATTGACAGGGATGGGGTTATAAACAAAGAAAAAGACTATGTGCACCACATAGGTGATTTTGAGTTTTTGCCAGAGATTTTTAGTAGCCTGCGAGAGTTTAATTCATTGGGTTTTCTCATAGTAATTATCACCAACCAGGCAGGAATTGGACGTGGCTTTTACAGTGAGGAGAATTTTAAAAGTTTAACAAAATGGATGCTGGGAGAGTTTAGGAAAAATGAGGTGCATATTACTGATGTATATTTTGACCCCAATCATCCTGAACATGGACAGGGGAAATACAAAAAAGAAAGTTACGATAGAAAACCGAATCCAGGCATGATCTTAAAGGCCACTGAGAAATATGAAATTAGCCTGGATGATTCTATCCTGGTTGGGGATAAGTTAAGTGATATTGCAGCGGGAATTAATGCTGGTGTAGGGAAACTTTACCTTGTTAAAACGGGCCATATTATTGAGGAGGAAAATATCCCTCCAAAATGTAAATTGGTAGATTCTTTAGAGGATGTTCTGGCACAGCAATAATAGTATTAATAAATGAAAATAGTAGTAGTTGGTCCGGCATACCCCATCAGAGGTGGTTTATCTGTAATTGATGAAGCCATGTGCAGAGCTTTTAACAAGGCTGGGCATCATGCTTCTATCGTTACATTTAAGATGCAATATCCAAAAATATTATTTCCCGGAAAAACCCAGCTTTCAGATGGGCCTCCACCGGAGGGCCTGGAAATTTATGCATGGATGAATTCTGTAAATCCTATTAATTGGATAAGCACAGCTAAGAGAATAAATAAACTACAACCAGATCTTCTCATCTTCCGGCAATGGATTCCCTTTATGGGACCTTGCTTTGGAACCATATCACGCTTCCTTGATAAGAAAATTAAGGTATTCACTGTTGTAGATAACCTTTTTCCACATGAGAAACGACCCTTTGATAAGTTATTGACTACCTATTTTCTAAAAGTTTGCGATGGGTTTATTACCTTTTCAAAAACAGTTAAATCACAACTGGAGGAACTGAATTTCAAGAATGTAATTTTCACACCCCATCCCATTGATGATAATCTGGGAGAATCGATGTCCAAAAGCGATGCTGCCAAATATTTGGATTTTGAAAGCGATGTAAATTACGTGTTGTTTTTTGGCCTGGTTAGGAAGTACAAGGGACTGGATTTGTTGTTAAAATCCTTTGCCCATCCTGGAATAAAAAAGTTAAATCTCCACTTACTCGTGGTCGGTGAATTCTATGATAATCCCGATAAGTACCAGGAAATTATAGAAGAAAATAATTTATCGGGTCAGGTAACAATAGTCAATGAGTTTGTTCCGGTATCTGATATTAGATATTATTTTTCATTGGCAGACCTTGTGGCTCAAACATACCATACGGCCACCCAGAGTGGAATTACCCAAATTGCTTATAATTTTAATTGTCCCATGCTGGTGACCGATGTGGGAGGACTTTCAGAGTATGTTCCTCATGGCAAGGTTGGCTACGTTGTTCAAAAGGATACAGAGGAAATTGCAAAAGCTATAATTGACTTCTTCGAAAATAATCGTCAACAGGAATTTTCTGTGAATGTTAAGGAAGAAAAGAAGAAATATGAGTGGGATGTTTTTGTAAACAAAGTTCTGGAGCTTTATACCCAATTATAATTTCACAAAACCCTAACAACAGAAGCTGTAAAATCAGGCCGAACCTTCTTTCAGCATCAATGCTACTCTCTTATCTATGGGGAAGCTTAGTTCTTCAATATTTAAATCCTCAATGGATTGCCAACGGAACGATTGACTGCCATCAATCATCTCTTTGAAATCAAAAGGTTTTTTAGATGTCTTGAATTGAATTGGTTTTTTTAACCGGACCTTATAATAGATACTAACAAGCTGATGGTTTTCATAAAACAGAGCTTTCTGGAAAAAGTCTGTGGTATAAAAATGTGAAATGATTTCAACCTCCTGGCCAAGTTCTTCTATGGCTTCTCTTTTAATACAATCCGCCGGACCTTCCCCTGGTTCGAGTCCACCTCCCGGGAATTTCATCATTTTTGTTCCAAGCTGAAACTCATCGCTCAGGAGGATTTGATTTCTATCATTTATTATGAGGCCGTAAACACGGATGATTATTTTCATATTCTCTATTCATTCAGGGAATTTAAAATTCTGTATCAATTCAAGGATTTTTTCTTCTTCTTCCGGATGAAACCAGGTGATTTCTGAATCTCTTTGAAACCAGGTTATTTGTCTTTTCGCAAATCTCCTGGTATTTCTTTTGATTAATTCTATGGCTTCTGGCAGGGTATGGTTTCCATCGAAATAGGAGAAAAGTTCTTTGTAGCCTACTGTATTCAGGGCATTTAATTCACGATTGGAATATAAATTCCTTGCCTCCTCAAGAAGACCCACTTCCACCATCTGATCCACTCTGCGGTTAATTCTATCGTACAATTCATTCCTGTCCCAGTTTACTCCAATCTTGAGTATGGAAAAATCCCTTTTTTTCTTTGTCCGAGTTAAGAACGAGGAATAAGGCTTCCCAGTCATGATCGATATTTCTAGGCCCTTTAGAATACGGTTTGGATTCCGTAAATCCACCGTTTCATAATATATTGGGTCCAGCATTTTAAGTTGAATTCTTAAACTTTCAATACCTTCACTTTGATATTGTTCTTGAAGCTTTTTACGAATTTCTGGCTCA
>RCNC010002881.1_pt1 | contig 11360 bp, 7 predicted proteins | sample 2041301 | NCBI WGS metagenome assembly RCNC01 (sample SAMN09708231, study PRJNA481090) | Marine sediment metagenome, whole genome shotgun sequencing project. | biome: marine sediment; feature: ocean; material: sediment; isolation source: Sewage treatment plant 13A marine sediment (STP13A) ... | reverse complement strand
CCCACTCACTGGGTGGGCGAGATCGTGCTTATCTGCGAGCGGATTCTCGGCTACGTTACGCTCGGTCTGTTGCTGTCGATCCTGGCCAACAGGGTGGCGAGGAGGAGCTGAGGTGACATCACGGTGCTGAAAAACATCCGCATTCGGACGAAGTTGTTTCTGACAGTGCTCGCTCTGGCGGTGCCGGCCCTGATCCTGGTCGGAGTTCTGTCGTACCTCGGGGGCAAGGCGGCTGTCGAACGGACCACTCTCGAGCACCTGACCTCGGTGCGAGCGGGCAAGGCGAACCAGATCGAGGAGTACTTCGATCAAATTCGAAGTCAAGCACGGACCTTTGCGAAGGACCGAATGATCGTCGATGCGATGGTGGAGTTCGACGATGCGCACCGAGCGTCGGGTGACGTCGAGTTGACTTCGGAGCAGCGAGACGCGGTGGCCAACTACTACCGGGAGGTGTACCTTCCACAGCTCGAGGGCAATACGGAAACCCAGGTCGATCCCGCTGCCATTCTGCCGACGGACGACAAAGATCTCTACCTCCAATACCACTACATCGTTGCCAACCCGAATCCGGTGGGCGAAAAGGACCTGCTCGACGATGCCGGTGACGACAGCGATTACACTGCGGTTCATCGAACGATTCATCCGGTCCTGCGCGATTTTGTCCATGAGTTCGGTTTTCGCGACCTTTTCCTGATCGATGGCAGCGGGCACATCGTCTACACGGTTTCCAAGGACGTGGATTTCGGGACCAACTTGCTTGACGGCCCATACCAGGACACCAACCTGGCGGAGGTTTTCCGGGAGGCGCAGCACGATTACATGGGCGATTCGGTCCAACTGGTCGACTTCGCCTCCTATGCGCCGTCTTTTGGCGAGCCGGCATCCTTCATGGCGGCGCCCATTGTCGATGGCGCGTGGCTGCTCGGCGTCCTCGTTTTCCAGATGCCGGTGGGTGAGATCGACGGGGTGATGACGGGCAACCGGAACTGGCAGATCGATGGTCTCGGAGAGACCGGCGAGACCTATCTGGTGGGCCCCGATTTCAAGATGCGGTCGAACTCGCGCTTCCTCCTCGAGGACCCGGCAGGCTACCTGGAGGCTGCAGAACGGGCGGGCGCCTCGCCAGTCGATATCCGGCAGATTCGGACCTTCGGCACGACAATCCTGATCCAGGAGGTGCGGACCCCGGCGTCGAACGCGGCGCTGGCCGGCGAGACAGCGACCACGACCGCCACGGACTATCGCGGGGTCGAGGTGCTGGCGTCGTACGCGCCGCTCGACATCGAGGGCGTCGACTGGGCAATTCTGTCAGACATCGACGCCGACGAGGCGTTCACCCGCATCCGAATCTTCACCCGAAATCTCATCCTCCGCATGGCGGCGGTGTTGGCTCTTGTGCTGATCGCGTCATGGTTCCTCTCCCGGCGTTTTGTGGCGCCGATCGTCGAGCTCGATGGTGCGGCCCGCCGGTTCGCCTCGGGTGAGGAGGACGTGGAGGTCCCGGTGACCGGCGGCGACGAGCTGGGCGGGTTGGCCGGAAGCTTCAACCAGATGGTCTCCGCTATTCGCCAGAAAACCGCCGACCTCAAAAAGACGGCGGAGGAGCTCGAGGGCATAAGCAGCGTCATCCTTCGGTGGGACACCGAGGGCAGAATCCTGTTCATGAACGATTTTGGTTTGGAGCTCTTCGGTTTCACCGCGGAGGAGCTCATCGGGGAGCCCATCGTCGGCTCCATAGTTCCCACCTCCGAGGTTGTTGAGAAGAACGTCCGCATCATGATCGATGAGATCGCTTCGGATCCCGCTTCGTTTGAGGACGACGAGACCGAGAACCAACGCAAGAATGGCGACCGGATCTGGATGGCATGGCGCAACACCCCGATCCTGAACGACGACGGGAGCCTGCGGGAGATCCTGACCATCGGTATCGACATCACCGAGCGGAAGCGGGCGGAGGACCAGATTCGAAAGCTGTCGCAAGCTGTGGAGCAGAGCTCAAGCAGCGTGGTCATAACGGATCTGGCTGGAGACATCGAATACGCCAACCCGAAATTCACCGAGGTCACCGGCTACACGCTCGAGGAGGCGCTGGGTCAGAACCCGCGCGTGCTCAAGGGCGGAAGCCAGCCAAAGGAGTTCTACACCAACCTGTGGGCAACGATCGCCTCGGGCCGAGAGTGGCACGGGGAATTCTGCAACCGGAAGAAGAACGGTGAACTGTACTGGGAGTCCGCTTCGATCTCGCCGATCCGCGATGCGTCGGGCGAGATCACGCACTACGTCGCGATCAAGGACGACATCACCGAGCGGCGCCGGATCGAGCAAGAGGTTGCTGAGCAGAAGCAGCTTTTGGAGAACACCCTGGAGTCGCTGACTCACCCGTTCTACGTCATCGACGCCGAGGATTACTCGATCAAAATCGCCAACTCCGCGGCACGCGCGTTGGGGGCCTCGGGAGAGTCAACCTGCCACGCGCTCACCCACAAGAGCGATACGCCGTGCAATACCAGCCTGCATACGTGCCCACTGGCAGAAATCAAAAAAACAAAGCAACCGGTGACTGTCGAACACATTCACGACGACGCCGACGGCAACCCGAGGTACATGGAGGTCAACGGCTACCCGATCTTCGATGACGACGGCAACGTCGTGCAGATGATCGAGTACTCGATCGACATTACCGACCGCAAGGAGGCCGAAGAACAGCTCAGGCAGAATGAGGAGCGGATCCGCTCGATGGTGGAGAACATCCCGGGCGTCGTCTACAGGTGTCTCACCCAAGATCCCTGGACGATGCTCTTCATCAGCGACGAGATCGAGAACCTCTCGGGTTACCCGGCCGCGGACTTTCTCGGAGAAAACCCTAAACGAACCTTCGCTTCGATCATGCATGAGGACGACCGCGAGTCGACTGCAGAAAACACCCGGAAGGCGATCGATGGCGGGCATTCGTACACCAACGATTACCGGGTGATCTCCAGAAACGGGGACGTCCACTGGACCTTTGCCAGGGGGAAGGCCGTTTACGACGACGACGGCAACGCCCTGTATTTGGACGGTACAATATTCGACATCACCGACAAGAAGATCATGGAGATCCAGGTCGAGGAAGCCAAGGACGCTGCGGAGTCGGCCAACCGTGCCAAGAGCACCTTCCTCGCCAACATGAGCCACGAGCTGCGGACACCGATGAACGCGATCATCGGATATAGCGAGATGTTGGCCGAGGACGCAGAGGACGATGGTCACGACGAGATGATTCCGGATTTGGAGAAGATCAACGCCGCCGGCAAGCATCTGCTGGCGCTGATCAACGACATCCTCGACCTGTCAAAGATAGAGGCTGGCCGCGTGGACCTCTTCCTCGAGACATTCGACCTGCGTCAGATGTTGGATGAGGCGGTGGCGACCGTGATGCCGCTGATCACCAAGAACGACAACCGGATGGCGACGGACTTTGCCGACAACCTCGGGATGGTCCGGTTGGATCTCACCAAGCTCAGACAGGCGCTGTTTAATCTCCTGTCCAACGCCGCCAAGTTCACCAAAGACGGTACCATCACCCTCACCGCGGCAAAGGAGCTGCGGGACGGCGCCGAGTGGCTCACCCTGAGCGTGTCCGACACCGGCATCGGTATCAGGGAGGACAAGCTCGAGACCGTTTTCGAGGAGTTTTCCCAGGCCGATGACTCCACCACCCGCGACTACGGTGGAACCGGGCTCGGGTTGCCGATCAGCCGCCGGTTCTGCCAGATGATGGGTGGCGACATCACCGTCACCAGCAAGATCGGCAAGGGAACGACCTTCACCATCGAGCTGCCGACCCAGGTTGACGTTCTGGAGGGTGCCACCGCCGCTGATCGACCAGAACAGCCGGAGGCCAAAGAGGTCTTGCCCGGGGTGCGACTCATCCTGGTCGTCGACGACGATCCCGACTCCCGCGAGTTGGTCCAGAGAACGCTGGAGTCGGAGGGTTTCTCCGTCGTCACCGCCGCCTCCGGAGAAGAGGGTCTCGAACTCGCCCGAGAGCTCAAACCCTCCCTTATAACCCTGGACGTCCTGATGCCGAGCATGGACGGCTGGTCGGTTCTACAGGAGGTCAAGGCGGATCCGGAGCTCGAGCATATCCCGGTCATGATGATTTCCATCGCGGGCGACAAGGAACTCGGCTATACCCTCGGCGCCGTCGAGTGTCTCACCAAACCGGTCGATCGTGACAAGTTGCGCCAGCTCGCGAGGCAGTACGCCAGTCCTGCCGGTGGCGACCGCGCCCTGGTGGTGGACGATGATGAAGGTATCCGATCACTCTTTCGACGAGCTCTCACAGACGACGGGTGGTTCGTAGATGAGGCCGAGAACGGTGCCATCGCCCTCGATCTGGCGACAAAGAACCGTCCCGATCTGGTGCTGCTCGATCTGATGATGCCGGTGATGGACGGGTTTGAGTTCGTGATGCACTACCGTATGCTCGAGGGGTGTGGAGAGACGCCGATCATCGTCGTCACCGCCAAGGATCTCGATCAGAGTGAAAGAGAAAAACTCCTAGGCGGCGTCGAACGTATTGTGGAGAAGGGAGCGCTGACGAAGCAGCAGCTCCTGAAACAGGTTCGCGAGCTGGTTTCGCAGCACGGCGTGCCCACCGGTGACGGGAATCCGGATAATGAGAATGAATGAGGTGAACTGAATGGCGAGAATCTTGCTGGTTGAAGACAACGAGATGAACCGCGACATGCTGTCGCGAAGGTTGATGAAACGCGGCCACGAGGTTGTGATCGCGGTCGACGGCCAACAGGGCGTCGACATGGCGGCCTTGGAGAACCCAGAGATCATCCTGCTCGACATGAGCCTGCCGGTGATGGACGGTTGGGAGGCGGCGAAGCGTCTCAAAGCCGATGCGGCTACGAGCGGCATCCCGATCATCGCTCTAACCGCCCACGCCATGGCCGGCGATCGCGAGAAATGTCTCGAAGTCGGCGCCGACGACTACGACACCAAACCGGTCGATTTCAAGAGGTTGCTGGGAAAGATCGAGGCGTTGCTCTAGCCCGCGTTTTTGAGGTATCTGCCGTGGCCGCGGATTGGAGCGGATTGCGGCATGTGGCTGTTGCGTTCGCCTCCGCCAGCAAGCGGCCACGGGAAAGCCCCGAAGGGGCGTCAGATTCATAGCCTGGGGCGTCAGCCCCAGGACAGCAACGCCCAACCCCTGGAGCCCTGGAGGGGCGACAGATTGCGGCTGCGGCGTGAGCCGCAGCCATCATCGTCCGATCGTCTGTCGCCGCTTCGCGGCTTGTTCCTTTTTCTTCAACCTGATCCTGGGGTTACTGACGGCCTTCGGCCGTCGTGACGCACCGTCGCCAGCGAGTGGCCGATGGCCGGCGATCCCCGGCCTCGGCCACGACTCGCTGCCGCCGGCGGGTTGACGCCCCAGGCTATGTATATTTCGCCGCTTCGCGGCTCGGCGTCGCCGATCACGATCGAGTACGCGGGCGGCGCCTCGTCGCCTAAAGATCCGAGGAGACGCAGAATTTCACGCCCTCGCCACGAAACCTAATAAATGATGCGGGTTACTGCCCACCGGCGTACTGGAGCTTCCATCCGGCCACCTCGTCAGGCGCGTAATCGGCGCAGCGGATGGAGTCTCTGAACGCCCGCTCCTGACCGTCCCTCAGCTCGCTCGCCGAGATGGCGTCGACGCAGATCAGCTCGCCCGCGGCGTCATAGAGGCTGAGGTCAAAGTTGGCGACCGTATAGGACGACCCGGAGTTGTTGACCAGGATTCCCATGACATCGACCCGGCCGTCCTCGGCAGCCGCGTGCTTGAGCCGGCCCTTGAGCCCGAATTCGACAATCGAGGTCGGCTCTGGAGCGGCGGGGGGCGCCGGTGCGGGCGCCGCAGCGGCGCTTGCGGCCGCTCCGGTTGCGACGGCGACGTCCGTCGGGGTCTCGGTCTCGTCCGTCACAGGCGTGGCCGCGTCAGGTGCGGCCGGTTCTACAGTGGCGGTTTCGGCGTCCGGCGCCGGTTCGGCGGCGCGGCAGTCGTCGGTGGTGCTGACCGCGAGAGCGGCGTAGCCCTTCTTGATGATCTGGGCAAACGCCGTGATCTCGTTCCCCGCCCACTGGAGCTTCTCCTCGGACCCGGTGCCGCGGTTTCCGGTGTAGGTCGCCATCAGGTCGTCGATGAGGTCGAGGACGTCGCCGTCGGGCGCCGTGAGGAGCATCAGAAGCCCGCCGTGGCGTCCGATCTCGGCGCTATCGAGGGCCAGGGGCGATCCCACAGGGAGCACCACCGAGGTGTCAACCGAGCCCTTGCAGAGCTCGACGCCGAGAAACTCCACTGCCCCGCAGGGAGCCGAAGCGACCAGGGCGAGCACGGCTGTGATGATCATCTGACGCATGGTGGTTCCTCCCAGGAAAGCCTCGTCATTGTAGCCCAAGTACGGTCGACCTGAAGTCGGGGTCGCCACCGAGGGTCAGCCGGCTGGAGAGTGGGCCGAGGTCGCCGATGGCGTGTAACGTGGAGAGCTTTGAAGCATAGTTGTTGGCGTTGACCTGGCCCGAACAATCAGAAGGAGTAGAGAATGGACCGTGAAATCGAGTCGGCGTGGCGCACCGTTGGAGGAATCGATCCCCGAAAGCTGGTGGAGGCCAGGTTCCAGCTGCACTGGGCGGTGCAGCCGGTGATGGCGTTTGCGGACTGTGCGCTGGAGCACGTGTCCGATGACAGCCAGGCCAACCTCGGCTGGCGAGACGATTTCGAGGCGATGGTCGGCCGACAACGCCCCGACGGTCTCTCGGCCGGGTTGAGGATTTTCGACATGACCCTCCTGGTGTTCGACGGTGGAAGATCCATCATCGAGGATGTCGCTCTCGAGGGGCGGTCGATCGACTGGGCGGTTTCGTGGCTGGACGAGGTTGTGGCGGCCCGCACCCATGCCCTGACGACACGCTCGATTCGGATTCGCGACTACGAGATGCCGGAGCACCCGGTGGCGACCGGTGCGGTCTTTGCTGTGGATGGCCCGTCGGTGTTCGATGAGGTGGCGAGGTGGTTCACCAACGGAAACTTGGTTCTGAACGAGCTCACATCAAGCGACGAAGGCTGGACAGAGGTCCGGTGTTGGCCGCACCACTTCGACCTCGGGACCATCATCTCGCTCGAGTCCACGGGCGACGCCTCGAGCGGACGGTCGATCGGTGTGGGTTTGTCGCCGGGTGATACCTCATATCCCGAGCCGTACTTCTATGTGAATCCTTACGGTTTGGCAGACCCGCCAGCCGACGGGCCTGCCCTGGAGTCCGGCGGTCGCTGGCACACCGAAGGGTGGTTTGGAGCGGTGCTGACCGCAACGTCGATTCTCGGTGAGCCCGACGAGACCCAGGAGTCGGCGGTGTCGTCGTTTCTTCGCGGCGCCGTCGATGCGGCGCGCAATCTGCTCACCGCTTGACCGGCGTATCGTCAACGCAGCGGAACTTGGCGAACATGTAGGGGTAGTGGGGCTGGAACCAATTGCGCAAGCTTCGGCGAATGAGCTGGGTCGGCGTTGCCCACGAGGCACCGAGCATGACGTGGTGGAGTCCGTCGAAGAAATCGGCCGAGTAGCCGGGGTAGCTCGGAATGTACGCGGAGAAGCCCGGGTACGGTTCAAAAACGGTGTCCGTCCACTCCCAGCCGTTGCCCACCAGCTCGGCGACGCCCCAGGCCGAGTTCCCGTCCGCAAAGCAGCCGACCGGGGTCGGCGCCCAGTGCCGGAAATCGAAGTTGCCGTGACCCTCCGCCGGCGACTCATCGCCCCACGGGAATGGCCGAACGCCCCCGTCCGGCGTCGTGTAGGCGGCGCGGTGGAACTCGGCCTCGGTCGCCAGCCGCCCGTCTCGCCAACGGCAGAACGCCCGGGCCTCGGCTTGGCTGGCATAGACCGGCCAGTCGGAGACCTGATCGAGGGCCAGGTTGTCGAACATGGATTGATAGGTCCAGCCGCCGTTGTCGCGTGACCAGAAGACGGGGTGGTCGAGGCCGACCCGTTGCCGCCACTGCCAGTCATCATCCCGCCACAGCTCCGGACGCTCGTAGCCGCCGTCCTTGACGAAGTCGAGAAACTCGGCGTTGCGCACCGGCGTGCGGTCGATTCTGAAGTCATCAACCGCCGTCTCGAGCTCGGGGAACTCGTTGTCCCAGCCAAACGGGATGGCGTCGAAATCGGCCCCGAGCACCACCGGTCCGCCGCCGACTTCGACAGTGGCCGGCGCAGCCGCGCCGTCGAATCGGTAGGGCGCCATGGTCGCCGGCCGCCGTTTCTTCTCCAACGGCATTTGCTGGAAGAGATACTGCAGGGTTTCCTGGTGCATCAGCTCGTGCTCGATGGCGACCTCGAAGATCCGGCCCCCCTCAGCGAGAGGATTGTTATCCGCACGCGCGGCCACCGATTCGATCGCATCGAGCAGGGCGGAACGCACCCGGTCCCGGTACTGGAGGATCTCGTCAACCGGCGGCCACGCGGTGGTCGACTCGTAGTGGTCGACCCCCATCGGATCGATTCCGCGCTCGAAGAGAGAATCGAAATCGGGCCGGAAGGAAGGTAGTTTGAGGACGCCTCGGCAGACCTGGTTCCAGGCGAAGGCCGGCAGATGTCCGAGGTAGAAGATCAGGGGTTGCCGGAGACCGATCGGTTGCTCGTGGAGCGCCTCGGGATCGAGCAGATCGAAGATCTCGTCTGAGCGTGACCAACTGTCCCGCAATCGTTGGGTGATCGATCCGGTCAAGACCAACCGTCTTCGAAGACCGGCCGCACCAACGCCGAGGCGAAGAGGTGCTCAGGGTCGGTGAACCAGCCCGATAGCTCGAGACCGGTGCCGCAGAGCGCGTCGACAAATGATTCGCGGGTGAACTTGCGGCTGATTTCGGTGCGGATCTCGTCACCGATGTCAAAGCGGAGCTCGCGATTGTCGCCCAGCGAGACGTTCGTCGGCCGCCGCGCGCGAAGGCGCATCTCGATCCACTCCTGTTCCCGGTCGTAAAAAGCGACATGCTCGAAGGCGTCGACCTCGAAGTCGGTGCCGAACCGCTGGTTGAGCACCCGCAGGGCATTGAGGTTGAACTCGGCGGTGACGCCGGCGCTGTCGTTGTAGGCCGCTTCCAACCGCGCCGTGTCCTTGACCAGGTCGAGCCCGACCAAAAAGCAATCCCCCTCACCGAGGGTTGCTCGCACACTCTTGAGGAAGGTGGCGAACTGGTGCGGGTAGAGGTTGCCGATGGTGCCGGCCAGGAAAATGAAGAGACGGTTGACGCCGCGGCCAACGAGTTGCAGATCGTGGAGGAAGTCGCCGACCACCCCGCGCACTTCCATTTCGGGATATTGACTGGCCAGATTATTGGCCGAGGTTCTGAGAAAGGTCTCGTTGATGTCCAGCAACACGCAGTTCTCGAGCCGCCCCTGGCGCCGCATGGCATCGAGCAGGAGCCGTATCTTGCGGCCGGCGCCCGAACCCAGCTCGACCAGCTCCCGGGCGCCGGTCAATCTCACGACGTCGTCGGCGATGCGCCCCAGAAGCGCCTCCTCGGTCCGGGTCTGGTAGTACTCGGGGAGCTGAGTGATCTCCTCGAACAGCCGGGAGCCGGCGTCGTCGTAGAAGTACTTGGAGTCGATTCGGGGCAGCGTCCGAAGGAGGTTCCCTCGAACCTCAGCGTGCTCCGAGTGGGGATCGCGCGGGTGGCGTTCGCCGTGCTCGATCTGCACGAACTCGCTGAATCTGGCGTTGGCCATGTGCTGCATAGTTTTCCTCGTTTCCTGAAGTCGTCCTGGAGTGAGAGAACGCGACGGGACGGCAGAATATTCTGATCGTGCCGATCCCGGATGCTGGGAAATGCGATCATTCCCATTTCGGTTTCCTTTGAGGGCCCTCGAGGCTGATGTAGGATCCTCTCAGATGACCGGCAGAAGATCACTTCTCGAGGCATACCGTGAGAGGCCGTACCGCAACATATTCTTCGCGTTGATTGCGGTCATCCTCATCGATGCTCTGGCGCCGAACACCTTCGCCAGGGGCCGATTCAGCGACCTCATGGTGGCCGCCGTGCTTTTCGCGGCTCTCGTCGAGACCGTGCGCTCGCGGCACAATGCCATTTGGGCGCTGATTCTCGGGCTACCGGCGGTCGCGGCGCGTTTCATCGCGGCTTTCCTACCGGACTCGATGATGATGAACACCGCGGTCCTCAGTTTCACTGCGGTGTTTTTCGTATTTTTGATTTGGAACCTGCTGCACGACATCAACAGGGGCGACCGTCCCACCAGCGAAAAGGTCTTCGGCGCCCTCTGTGCGTACATCTTCATCGGTCTCTTGTTCGCGTTGATCTTTGCCCATTTGGAGTATCGGGATTCCGGCTCGTTTTACATCTCCAACGATCTGCTTGCCGAGAAAGCGGCGGGTGAGTCGATGCACCTTCAAACCTTTACCTACTTCAGCTTCGTGACGATGACCACCCTCGGCTACGGTGACATCACTCCGGTGACCGAAAACGCGCGGACGCTGGCGTGGCTTCTAGCCCTGATCGGCCAGCTCTATCTGGCGGTGATGGTTGCCGGCCTTGTTGCCACCCATATCTCGGAAAGCATGAGGAAAAACCGCGGTGACCCGCCATCGGATGGTTCCGAGGGAGGCTCATCGTGACATTTTTCACAGCTGACTCGCATGTTTCACCGGGCCCCTGCTGTGGCCGACGACCGTGAGGTGAATCGGTTCGCCGCCGGGGGTCGCGTCAACCGGGTACCGCGATCGTTGTAATGACCGACGATTCACGAGTTCCGGTAGCATGCTGACCATGTCTGACCAAGCGCGGATCCTGGACGTGGACGGTGTGGCCCTGGAGCTGAGGGTGGTGCGCAAGCGGGTGAAGAACATCAACGCCCGGCTTCGCGGGAAGACCCTATTGGTGAGTGCACCACATCGGGTCTCGGCGGGAGAGCTCGAGGAGACGATTCTCCAGCTGGCGCGGCGGCTGGTGCGCCGGAAGCGGGCGGAGGTTGTGAACTCCGACGGCGGCGCCGAGACGATCGCGCGCAAGGTGGCCGCCCGGTTTCCCGACCCTCCCGAGGTCGCCGAGGTTCGTTTTGTCACAAACCAGCGGTCGCGATGGGGCAGTTACAGCGCGAGGACCGGCATCGTCCGCCTCAGCGCCGCGCTCCGCCAGATGCCTCCCTGGGTCCTCGAAGCGGTGGTCGCGCACGAGCTGGCGCACACCTTCCACCTCGACCACTCGCCCGCCTTCTGGGAGCTGGTGCGCGCGGTGTGCCCAAAGACCGACCGCGCCCGCGCCTTCCTCGAGGGGGTGAGCTGGCTGGCGTCGTCGTGGGAGAAGCTGC
>RCNC010003326.1_pt1 | contig 11362 bp, 8 predicted proteins | sample 2041301 | NCBI WGS metagenome assembly RCNC01 (sample SAMN09708231, study PRJNA481090) | Marine sediment metagenome, whole genome shotgun sequencing project. | biome: marine sediment; feature: ocean; material: sediment; isolation source: Sewage treatment plant 13A marine sediment (STP13A) ... | reverse complement strand
CATCGTCGCATTTACACAAATACGCTGTATGGATTCCTGCCCTTTGCAATCATGATCGCGGATTGCTGATGGGTACGCAAAACAGGTGCCGAGCCTCTAGGTCGGGTAGAATAAATGTCAAAAAGGAACCACCGTGGTCAGCTTGAATCGCGTTGAGATGCAAAAATCCAGCCGCCGCATGATCAGAGAGCTGGGGCCGGAAACGCTGGATGTTGCTGAAATTTCCGGGAAATGGGGGCAGCGGTTTAAGTTCCGATCCTACAAACAGTTTCGCTATCCAAAACATGATATTTGCGCGGGAGCCTTTGTCGACAGAGACGGCAAGCCGCGACAGTTCGACCTGATCCTCGCTAATCAGGTGTGGGAACATCTGGAGCGCCCTTATGCAGCAACACAAAACGTGCTGCAGATGCTAAAATCGGGTGGGCATTTTTGGCTGGCCGTCCCGTTCTTTATCCCGTTTCATCCCGCGCCGATGGACAATTCGCGGTGGTCGGCACGCGGCCTGAAGAATCTGCTCGTCGAGGCTGGATTTGACGAGACAGCGATCCGTTCGCAGCAATGGGGAAATCGCAACGCTGCCTTGCGCAACATGGAAGAAAAATGGCCACCGGATTATGTCGAGGAATCGGATCCGCTTGACAATGACCCCAACATGCCGGTCTGCGCCTGGGCCATCGCGCAGAAAACCTGAGATGCCAGCCAGTCAAACTCCGTTTCACGTGATTTTCGCGCTGTGGGCGGCCGGGCTGGGCGCCGCGGCACAATACGGCAAAATGAGTGTGACTTACGATCAGCTTGGTATGATTTATCCGCAAGCAGGCGCGGCGCTTGGGTTTATTGTGTCGCTGGTCGGGTTGGTCGGGATCGTATTGGGGGTGACGGCCGGGCTATTGGTCGCCCGCATCCGATATCGGCGCGCGTTACTATGGGCATTGTGCGTCGGCGCGGCACTTTCGGCCTATCAGGCCAGTCTGCCGCCCATCGGCCTGATGCTGATTAGCCGGGCCATTGAAGGCGCGTCACATCTGGCTATTGTTGTCGCCGCACCAACACTGATTGCGCAAGTCAGTGCGCCCCAGCATCGCGGATTTACCCTGACACTTTGGGGCAGCTTCTTTGGCGTCGCTTTCGCTGTATTGGCATGGGCGGGTTTGCCGCTGGTTGCCGCCTACGGTCTGCCTGCGTTGTTTTGGGCGCATAGTGCCTACATGGCCGTCATTGCGGTGCTGCTTTGGCTGACACTGGAGAAACTGAATGACCCGGGTCCAAGCGGTGATTTGCCCATGCGCCAGATACTCCGCAATCATGTTGCCATCTATCGCTCGCCGTTTGTAAGCGCTCCGGCCTTGGGATGGCTGTTCTACACCTTTAGCTTCGTCAGCTTGTTGACCTTGCTGCCGCCTTTTCTTGCGCCGGAGGTCAGGGCCTTTGTCATCGGTGCCATGCCATTGATCAGTATCGCATCGTCGATGACTCTTGGGGTGTGGCTGCTGCGCTTTTGGCCCGCCACCGGGGTGGTCAAGCTGGGGTTCAGCCTGTCCATTGTGGCTTGCCTTCTTCTATTGAAGTTTCCCGGCATGCCGGTCTTTTGCCTGTGCCTTGCGGCGGCACTGGGGTTGGTGCAAGGGGCCAGTTTCGCCGCTGTGCCTCAGCTGAACGCGACAGCGACGGCGCAGGCACAGGGCAACGGAGCCATGGCGCAGATGGGCAATATCGGCAATACGCTGGGCACGCCGGTCATTGCAGCAGTCATTCTGTCTTTTGGTTACGGCGGCATGATCTGGGCCGTTGCGGCAGTTTTTGCAGCCGGAGCAGCAACTCATTTGCTGCTTGCGCGCCGGCGCCTGTCAGTAGACCTATAAAAGTTCCCGCTTCGTTCTCAATTTATCATTGGAGAATCCTTTCGACTCACCTATGTGTATCCCGTTAACGGGAGCCAGCATGGCAGAGCAAAAGTTCATCGAAGTTCGCGGCGCGCGCGAGCACAACCTCAAATCAATCGATGTGGACATTCCGCGCGACCAGTTGGTGGTGATTACTGGTCTGTCTGGGTCAGGCAAATCGAGTCTCGCCTTTGATACGATTTATGCCGAAGGACAACGGCGCTATGTGGAATCCCTGTCGGCCTATGCGCGCCAGTTTCTGGATATGATGCAAAAGCCAGACGTTGATCACATCAGCGGCCTGTCGCCCGCCATTTCGATCGAACAGAAGACAACGTCAAAGAACCCACGATCGACCGTTGGCACCGTGACCGAGATTTACGACTACATGCGGCTGCTCTTTGCCCGCGTTGGCACGCCCTATTCACCCGCTACGGGGCTGCCGATCGAGGCGCAACAGGTGCAAGACATGGTCGATCGGATTATGACGATGGAGGAGGGTACGCGCGCCTATCTTCTGGCGCCGATTATCCGGGATCGCAAAGGGGAATACCGCAAGGACTTCATCGATTTGCGCAAGCAAGGCTTTCAGCGTGTCAAAGTGGATGGTGCGTTTTACGAGCTTGATGAACCGCCAACATTGGACAAGAAATATCGCCACGATATCGATGTGGTTGTGGACCGGATTGTGGTGCGGGAAGGACTGGAAACCCGACTGGCAGACAGTTTGCGCACTGCACTTGATCTGGCTGATGGTATTGCGGTTCTCGAAACGGCTCCGGCAGAGGGTGACCCGGAACGCCACACTTTTTCCGAGAAGTTCGCCTGCCCGGTCAGTGGCTTCACCATACCCGAAATTGAACCCCGGCTGTTTTCTTTCAACGCCCCGTTTGGAGCCTGTCCGGAGTGTGATGGGCTGGGGGTAGAGTTGTTCTTTGATGAACGTCTGGTTGTTCCGGATGCGACGCTAAAGATCTACGACGGCGCGCTGGCGCCCTGGCGCAAAGGCAAATCGCCTTATTTTCTGCAAACCATCGAAGCCATCGCCAAACATTACGAATTTGATCAGAACACGCGCTGGAAAGACCTTGATCCGCAGGTACAGCAGGTGTTTCTGTACGGTTCCGGCGATGAAGAGATCCCGTTTCGCTACGACGAAGGGGGTCGCGTCTATCAGGTGACCCGCGTCTTTGAAGGTGTTATTCCAAATATGGAACGGCGCTATCGTGAGACCGACAGCAACTGGATCCGCGAAGAGTTTGAGCGTTATCAGAACAACCGATCCTGCGGCATCTGCGGTGGCTACCGTTTGCGACCAGAGGCGCTTGCCGTCAAGATTGATGGCCTGCACGCGGGGCAGGTGGTCCAGATGTCGATCCGCGAAGCATTTGCCTGGTGTGAAAGCGTGCCGGGCCATCTGACAGTGCAAAAGAACGAGATCGCAAAGGCCATTCTCAAGGAAATCCGTGAACGCCTTGGGTTCCTGAATAATGTGGGATTAGAATATCTTACGCTGTCACGTTCAAGTGGCACGCTGAGTGGCGGAGAAAGCCAGCGCATCCGACTGGCAAGCCAGATTGGATCAGGGCTTACTGGGGTGCTCTATGTGCTTGATGAACCGTCGATTGGGTTGCATCAGCGCGACAACGATCGGCTTTTGCTGACCCTGAAGAACTTGCGCGATCAGGGAAACACTGTGATTGTGGTCGAACATGATGAAGAGGCGATCCGCGAGGCGGACTATGTCTTTGATATCGGCCCCGGCGCCGGCGTACATGGCGGGCGTGTGGTCAGCCACGGTGTGCCCGCGGCCATTGCTGCCGACCCAGCCTCGATCACCGGACAATATCTGACCGGGGCGCGTGAAATTGCGGTGCCCAAAAGGCGGCGCAAGGGGAACAAGAAAAAGCTGAAGGTCGTGAAGGCGACGGGCAACAACCTGAAAAATGTGACGGCAGAGTTCCCGCTTGCCCAATTTATTTGCGTTACCGGTGTCTCGGGCGGAGGCAAATCCACCCTGACAATCGAGACGCTGTTCAAAACGGCCAGCATGCGCCTGAACGGAGCGCGGCAAACCCCGGCGCCGTGTGAAACGATCAAAGGTCTGGAACATCTTGATAAGGTCATCGATATTGACCAGCGCGCCATTGGGCGCACACCACGGTCTAACCCGGCGACATATACCGGCGCCTTTACCCCGATCCGAGACTGGTTTGCCGGGCTACCCGAATCCAAGGCACGCGGCTACAAGCCGGGACGGTTCTCTTTCAACGTCAAGGGCGGGCGCTGCGAGGCGTGCCAGGGTGACGGTGTGATCAAGATCGAGATGCACTTCTTGCCCGATGTCTATGTGGAATGTGAGACCTGTAAAGGCAAACGTTATAACCGCGAAACGCTGGAAGTCCGCTTTAAAGGCAAAAGCATAGCCGACGTCCTTGATATGACGGTTGAAGAGGCTCAGACGTTTTTTCAGGCGGTGCCAAGCATCCGGGAAAAGATGGATGCGCTGATGCGTGTCGGGCTGGGCTACATCAAGGTTGGGCAGCAGGCCACGACTCTCTCAGGGGGCGAGGCGCAGCGAGTAAAGCTGTCAAAAGAACTGTCCAAACGCTCGACCGGCCGGACGCTTTATATTCTGGACGAACCGACGACCGGACTGCATTTTGAAGATGTGCGCAAGCTGCTTGAGGTGCTGCACGAACTAGTGGAACAGGGCAACACGGTGATTGTGATTGAACACAACCTCGACGTGGTGAAAACCGCCGATTGGATCATAGATATCGGCCCCGAAGGCGGCGACGGTGGCGGCGAGATTATCGCGGTTGGCACGCCCGAGAAGGTAGCAGAGGAAGAACGCAGCTATACCGGGCACTACCTCAAGTTGATGTTGAAGCCGAAGCGCGTTGCTGCCGAGTAATTGCGATAGTGATTTGGGTTGCAGTCATCCGACGAGAAGAGTCTGATGACCAGCCTGAGCCCAAGGCGTCTATCTAGCAGATGCGTGGCTAGACACTGATACCGAGTTATTTGATGGATGTTTTACGTTAGCGAACACATAGCCATCGGCTTGGTGAACCGCACCAAATGCCAGGCCGTTTGCCTCCGCAGCTTTGCAAAAGGCGGGTACGTCCTGAACGTCGAAGACCAGCTTTTCCAACGACTGGCCTTCCTTTTGACCCTTTGATGCAGGGTGTAAAAGTAGTGCTAAACCAACGTCTTGTGGTTGAATTTCGGCGATGCGTTCACCGTTTATGCGGATTTCTTTGAAACCGAAATTTTTGCAGTAGAATTCGACCATCGGGTCCATTCTCTTCGTGTAAACAACGAGGCAGCCCAGAGGTGAATTCATCTTAGAAATCAAGCCGATGGAAGGCTCTAATTCGATATTATGCGCAGCCTGCGAACCTCTGCAAAACCCGCGTTGCCGCCTGCTGATCAAGATGCTGTAGCGACTCTTTAGGGCGTAGCCGTACTCAACTCCAGCAGCCGTGCGAAGTCTGCTTTGTTCAGACTGTCGAACACGCCGCTCAACTGCTCCAATTCATCCGCCCGTTTCAATCCCAATACAGGGTCGGAAAACAAGTGGAATTTGTCGGAGATTTCGTCGTCAGAGAGCGGCAGATCAACGTCTCCGCGGGGAGTGCGTGGCTCTGCGACATGCCGGGTGCCATCGCGCATCTCAATGGTCACCTCAGCCCAACGTTTGCCGACACTGATCTCGGTCAGATGTGGATCGTCGATCAGAACTGTTGCCCGGCTGATCCGCAAGATGTCGGGGTCTTTCAACGTGGCAGCGTCCAGTTCGGGCACGCCGACTTGCCCACGCACAATCATCGCGGCCACGGGAAAGGCGATGGAATAGGCAAATTCGTCCGCACTGGCGGGCGTATGTCCCGCCAGTCGGGTGGCATTGTGAAAGGTGCGGATTTCGACCCGGGCAATATCCACATGGTTCAGATCATGCCGGTCCGTCAGATCGTGCGCCGCATCAAGTGCGGGATGCGCCCAGCGACAACAAGGATAAGGTTTGTAATGGGTGTCCTCCGCCACGCGCCAGTTGGTGCCAAGATCAGCCCAGTGCTCGGCGGCGTCTGTCCCTTCGCAGGTCAGGGCAGGGGCGCCGGTAAATCCCAGCATTGCAAGATAGGCTCCGGTCACCCCCGACGGTGCGCCCCAGCCAACCCCGTCACGCAGCATGGTCGGGTGATCGATGCAGCGCATCATCTGGCTGCGGGGCCCGTGATATTCGCCGATGCCTGCGGCGTGGCGTATGACGTCGCCGTCGCCGCCCAGTTGGCGGGCGACGGCTGCGGCCACGCCCACGGCGGTCCATGCGCCTGACGTGTGGTAGTCCGCGCATGTCGCATGTTGGGTTATCCCGGCCCGGTAGCTCAGTTCATAAGCCACGGCGAGCACAGCGGCAAATTGTGGGCCATCCATCGCCCGACCTTTGTTTGCCTCGGCATCGGCCACCGCCAAAAGTGCCGGAAAAACTGCTGAGCCAGCGTGGCCTTTGCACGGCGATGTGCCGTCGTGGGCGTCAATACTGTCGATCGTGAAGGCGCCCGCCATGGCGGCCCCAGCCGGGCTGACCGTCCGCCCATCCATCAACATGCGAGCCGGGCCCGCATCGGTCACGCCAAACAACGCCAGTGCCCCCTTGCGCGCGATACTCGATAGTTCGCTGGTTGATCCGACAGCGGCAACGCCCATGGTGTCGGTAAAGCTGCGGCGCAGGACGCTTAGAACCGAGGCTGGGATATCCTCATAGCTCAGTTCGGCAGCAAAACGGTGAAAGGGCAGGGGCATTGGCGTCTCCTTTGTCCATGCAGAGTAGAGCCGGGCCGATGCTGATCTGGTCTGTATGCGTCACATTTTTCCTGTTTTGGCGGATATATGGATGCGTGACCTGAGCCAGTATTGTGGCGGACCTAGACACGGGTTCGCTTCTCAAATCGCGGCAGCATGGCAGAGAAATCGCGGCCTTTGCCGTCTTCTTCCTCAACAAAGCGTTGATACAGATCGCGCGCCATCTGACCCATGGGCGTGTCCGCATCCACGGCTTCTGCGGCTTGCTGGGATAGTCGCAAATCTTTTAGCATCAGATCCGCCGCAAAACCCGGTTGGTACGCATTGTCGGCAGGAGATTGTGGGCCGATACCGGGGGCGGGACAGTAGGCATTCATGGACCAGGAATACCCCGAAGACGTCGACACAACGTCAAACATCTTTTGCCGGTCAAGACCAAGTTTGTCGGCCAGCGCAAAAGCCTCGCAGGTTACGATCATGGTGACGCCAAGGATCATGTTGTTGCAGATCTTGGCGGCCTGTCCCGCGCCAGCTTCGCCGCAGTGCACCGCCTTCTGACCCATTATCTCAAAAAGAGGCGCCGCCTTGGCAAACGCAGCGTCCGACCCGCCGGCCATGAAGGTCAGCGTTCCAGCCGAGGCACCGCCAACACCACCAGACACCGGCGCATCCACAGCGAGAAGGCCCGCCTTTTGAGCGTCTAACGCCACCGAGCGGGCGCTTTCTACATCAACGGTCGAACAATCTATCAGCGCCGCCCCGCGGGTCATAGCGGGGAGTATCTCGGCAGCAACTCTTCTCAGGATATCACCATTGGGAAGCATGGTTATCACAACATCCGCGCCAGTCGCCGCCGATGCCGCGGATTGTGCCATGCTCACCCCATTGATGGCGACATCGGCCTTGTCAAACCCGATCACCTCGTGCCCGGCCTTGACCAGATTGGCAGCCATCGGGCCACCCATGTTGCCTAATCCGATAAACCCGATTTTCATGACGTTTCCTTCCTTAGAAATTTAATGCAGCCTCGCCCAATGGCATCAGCATTCTGCTGACCGCTACGGATGGCACGTCTAACCCCGCAAACTGCCAATTTGGACTGCGGTCTTTGTCAATGATCGCCGCGCGGATACCCTCAATGAAATCACCGTGCTGCATTGCGCGATAGGTAAAGCGATATTCAAGCGCCAGTGCGCGGCGGATGTCCAATGTAGGTCCGCGCAAGCGGTGGATCATTTCAATGGCACAAGCCATGGAGAGTGGGGCATTGCGCGACAATTGCGTGAGGGTTTTGGCGGCGAAATCAGAGGGATCCGCCCGCAGCGTGTTCAGGACGTCAGTCAGGGTCTCACCGCCAAAAAGGGCGTTGATCTGATCAAGTCGGGCACTCAGTGTTCCGTGCGGGGCCGGGGTGCTGGCAGCCACGACCAACGCGGCGTCGCCAGTAGCCTCGAGGTTGTTGATCAAACAAGGCCATTGTTCTTCGGCGATGAAATGATCGGCAAACCCGGCAAATATCGCGTCGCCTGCATTCATCCGTGCCGCAGTTGTGCCCAGGTATTCCCCCAGCCGACCCGGCGCAAGCGCGAGCATGAATGTGCCCCCGACATCCGGCACAAGGCCGATGCCACATTCTGGCATGGCAATCTGACTGCTGTGCCCGACGATCCGGTGAGACCCGTGGCAGCCGACGCCAACGCCGCCGCCCATTGTATAGCCTTGCAGGAAGCTGACGATTGGTTTGGGATATTCAAAGATCAACGCGTTCAGACGGTATTCATCCTGCCAGAACTGCTGACCATAAGAATAATCTCCGCCCTTACCTGTGCTGTACATCTCGGCGATATCACCGCCGGAACAGAACGCCTTATCCCCTGCTGCGTCTAATACAACCACAGAGACAGCGTCGTCCTGCCTCCAATCGATAAGCGCGGCTTCGATCGCCAGACACATGTCATATGTCAGTGCATTCAGCGCCTGCGGCCGGTTCAGGGTAATACGACCCGCGCACCCGGCGACGCGAATGTCGATATCGCTCATCTGGATTTCAGCATGTCGCGTGCCACGATCAGGCGCATGATTTCATTGGTACCTTCAAGGATTTGATGCACCCGCAGATCGCGCACCAGCTTTTCAATGCCGTAATCTGCCAGATACCCGTATCCACCATGCAGCTGCAGGCATTGATCGACAACTTTGCTTCCTGTTTCGGTCACAAATTTCTTGGCCATGGCGCAGAATTTGGTTGCATCAGGCGCGCCCTGATCCAGTTTCCATGCTGCGTGACGCAGAAAAGTTCGTGCGGCCTGCATTTCGATTTCCATGTCGGCCAGACGGAACTGCAGGCCCTGAAATTGATCGATGGGCTGACCAAAGGCTTTGCGTTCACCCATATAAGCCAGCGTCGCGTCCAGTCCTGACTGGGCTGCGCCCAATGAGCATGCCGAGATGTTCAGACGTCCGCCATCCAGCCCCATCATGGCATATTTGAATCCGGCACCTTCGGCCCCGATCAAGCTGTCAGATGAGATTTTGCACTCATCAAACTGCACTTGCCGGGTGGGTTGGCTGCGCCAGCCCATCTTGTCCTCTAACCCGCCATAAGAAAGGCCCGGCGTTTCGCTCTGCACGATCAAAGCTGAGACGCCTTTGGGGCCGTCTTCGCCGGTGCGCGCCATCACGACATAGGCGTCGGAATATCCGCCACCAGAGATGAACGCTTTGGTGCCGTTCAGGGTGTAGCCTTCGTTGGTGCACGTGGCCTTTGTTTTCAGCGCAGCAGCGTCGGATCCGGAACCGGGTTCGGTCAGGCAATACGACAGCACCGTTTTCATCGACAGAACGTCAGTCATCAGATCGGCCTTGAGGTCCTCGGAACCAAACGTGTCGATCATCTTGGCGCACATGTTGTGGATTGACAGGAACGCCGCGACCGAAGGACAGGCCATCGAGAGCGCTTCGAACACCAGAGTGGCATCAAGACGACTGAGACCAGAGCCTCCGGATTCTTCGCTGACATAAAGCCCACCAAAACCCAGTTCCGCAATGCGCGGCCAAAGCTCTTTTGGAATTGTGCCGTCAGCTTCCCAAGTGCGGGCGAAAGGCGCAATGTTCTCTGCACCAAAGGCGCGCGCCATATCATAAATGGCGGACTGTTCTTCACTTAGCGCGAAATCCATCGAGGGGCCTCTTGTCTTCACCGTGCAGGAATTGAACGTTCGTTTTTTTAACGGAGCAAGAGGCGATTTGGCAAGAGCTTCAGACTATGAAACGCCCGGTTCTTGCAGCCTTTAATGGTAGATCGCGCCATTAACCCCGGTGGTTGATGAAGGCTGTCAGCTTCACACGCGCCATTGACGGTTCGGACAAAGGCAGGTGCAGCGTGCATGAAGGCGAGGTGTGAGCCTTAGGTGAACATCGAGAAATTGAGAATCTCAGGGGCTCAATCTCGCAAAGATAGCGAGTCAAGGTGTATCTGCAAGAGCAACTACAACCATTACGTGTGCGAGAAATTGCCGATCCATCAAACTTGGCGACATTAGGGCATTGAAAGATAATAAAAAAATCCGGCAAACAGATAGGGCGTTTGTTGAAGCGGTCAATGACGAAAATTCCCATTTTCACAATTGCGGCGATTTTACGCCGATGGTATACTTTACCTTGCGTCAATGCTTGTGTGACTTACTGAGTGGGGGGCGCAGGCCCGGTTTTTAAAAGGGCCAAGCGGCATTTTTTGGTATCATGTTAGAAGGTTCTATGCTGTGTGTGTGGAGTAAAAGCGCTGTAAGTGCGGCGGTGCGTTGCAAGTTCAGTTTCTATGTTTGCTGCGTGCCGAATTGTCTAGCTGGTTTTTGTCGAAGGAGGCAAAGGGGGCTGCCGTACAAATTTACAATGCCTATTTCAAGCCTCAGGCAACTGGGGTTGATTACGATAGGGTGGTCCGTTGGGCCACCCTTTTTCGTTTTGTAGCTCAGAAACGGAGGGCCGTCTTGGGCGCGCCATAGGGATAGCGTTTCACGCGCCCAACAGGGCATGAGTTTCGAGGCAAGCCGGGCTTGGCGTTGCAGGGCAAAACAAATCGCACCGTGGCAGTTGCACAATTAGTCGGTCTTTTGGAGGTGTTTTTTGAGGCGAAGCGAATCAGGTAGCGACTGCTTTCTTGGAGATTCGATGCCTCAGGTTATTGATATTTGCCTGTCTGGGTTGTGTTGTTGCTTCGGATCGCGGCCGGTAGCAACTCCAGCGTGTAATTTTGCGGAAAAGCTTCTGCATTATGAAAATAGTGTTATAAATATGGCGTAGAAGAGTGCTGTTTGGGTAAAGTTCTTCCAGTGTTAATTAGAAACGCCATTTTGGCAGGTAGGGTAAAAAGATGTTATACTCGTGCGCCTGAATTGACCTGATTTTCACGCGGCGTTCCGAGTCAATTGGTCGCACGGTTTTTCTTGTCATATTCTGCATGATGGTAGCATGGACAAGCAAACAAACTCAGTGACCCTGACCGCGGACCAGCGATCTGCACTTCAGGCCATTTGCCGTCGGCGCAAGGTCGATGCTCTTGTTTGGAAGCGTGCCCGGGCGTTTCTACTGTTGGATGCGAGTTACGATGCCAAGACCATCTGCGAGATCCTGGACATCGGTCCCACAGTATTGACGGAATGGCGGCT
>RCNC010002880.1_pt1 | contig 11364 bp, 7 predicted proteins | sample 2041301 | NCBI WGS metagenome assembly RCNC01 (sample SAMN09708231, study PRJNA481090) | Marine sediment metagenome, whole genome shotgun sequencing project. | biome: marine sediment; feature: ocean; material: sediment; isolation source: Sewage treatment plant 13A marine sediment (STP13A) ... | reverse complement strand
AAAGAAGTGCAGGTACGCAAAGAGCAAAAATTGCGATTGAGATAGCCAAAACACAACTAACAGAAGCTGAAGAACAAATACGTTTACAGTTAGATCGTGCCAAAAGTGATTATTTGTTTGCCATAGAACTATATGAAACTTCAAAACAAAATCTGGGCTTGGCTGAGCGTATAGAAAACAAAAACCAAGTAAAATATTTTGAGGGTCTAGCTAGTAGTTTTGATCTACGTCAAGCGCAAACCCAATTATATTCAACCCAACAAGATTATTTACAATCCATGGTTGAGGTAATTAATACAAAGACGGCCCTTGAAACCATATTAAACAACTAATTCAAAGCAAAAGCGACAACTAAACATCATACAATGAAAAAGATTTTATATACAACTACAGTAGCCTTACTTCTCATGGCATGTGGATCCGAACAAGGCCAGTCTGTCGAAGATTTGATTGCTCAAGGAGATCTTGAAGCTTTAAGAGCCAAGAAAAGTGATATCTCTGAGCAACAAAAGGTATTAGTACTGGATGCCATAAAACTGGATTCTGTAATTGCCTTTTTAGACAATAATGAAAAGTTTCCGCTAGTAACTACAATAATAGTACAACAACAAAACTTTGTCCACTATCTTGAATTACAAGGTGTGGTTAAAACAAAACAAAACGTGCTTATATACCCAGAAATGCAAGGCACTTTACAGCGAGTATATGTAAAAGAAGGACAACGTGTAAGCAAGGGACAAATTTTGGCAACTATAGATGATGGCGGTTTGGGAAGTCAATTGGAACAATTGAAAACGCAAGCTGAACTGGCCAAAACCACATATGAAAGACAAAAACGATTGTGGGATCAAAAAATTGGATCTGAAATTCAGTATTTACAGGCCAAAAGCTATTTTGAAGCAGCTGAAAATGCGGTAAAACAACTACAAAGCCAGTTGGGTAAATCAACCATTAGGGCACCTTTTTCGGGAATCATTGATGACGTTATTAAAGACCAAGGTACAGTAGTAGCTCCGGGCCAGGCCTCAGAAATATTCAGGATCGTGAACTTATCTAACATGTATATTCAAGTAGATGTTCCCGAAACCTATTTAAGTGAAATAACCAAAGGGAAAGAAGCCAAGGTATATTTTCCTGTTTTAGGAGACACTATTGTTACGAAGATTCGAGAAACCGGTAATTTTATTAATCCTAGTAATAGATCGTTCAGTGTTGAAATTCCTGTGCCAAACAAGAATGGGACTATTAAGCCAAATCTAACGGCCAAGGTACGTCTTAATGATTATAGTAATAACAATGCAATTCTAATTCCACAAAGCATTATTTCAGAAAATGCCGAAGGTGAGCAATATGCCTATGTAACCTCAGAGCCTAATGCTGATAGTCAGGCCATTGTTACAAGAAGTATCATTTCTACAGGTAAAACACAGAGTGGTTATGTAGAAATCCTTTCTGGTATTATATCAGGTCAACAATTGATCAAAGAAGGCGCAAGAAGTGTAAAAGATGGCCAAAAAGTAAAAATATTAAACTAAAAGTTCCATGAGTAAGCAGCTAAAAAACGCCAATAAGGAATTTAAGTTATCATCCTGGGCAGTAGATAACCCATCAGTTATCTATGTAATGATAGGCATCTTTTTATATATCGGTCTCAAATCCTATTTTGCCATGCCCCGAGAAGATTTTCCTGAAATTGTGGAGACTAAGATTTATATCAGCACACCATATCCTGGAAATACAGCAGAAGATATAGAAAGGTTAATCACGGATCCACTGGAAGACAAGTTAAATAATGTGAGTAACGTTGTAGAGATTACATCCACATCACAAGAGGACTATTCAATTATCACAATTGAATTTGACGAGGAAATTACCGTTGAAGCTGCAAAACAAAAGGTTAAAGATGAGGTGGATGCCGAAAAAGCAAGTGAGGACTGGCCTACTTTCAATAATGCCAAAGTAGAACCCAACGTATTTGACCTTAATTTATCTGAGTCATTTCCGATAATGAATGTCAATTTTACCGGGGATTATCCTGTTGATAGGTTAAAAGAATATGCTGAATATTTAGAAGACTTAATTGAGGATTTACCTGAAGTAAAAGAGGTAGATATAAGGGGTGCCCAAGAAAAAGAGGTTGAAGTTGCTGTTGATATATATAAAATGATGGCGGCTAAGGTGAGCTTTCAAGACGTCATTAATGCTATTGGCAATGGGAACATGACCATGTCTGCAGGGAATTTGAAAAGTAGTGGTCAGCGACGCACCATTCGCATATTAGGTGAAATTGAAAATCCACAAGAACTTAATGATTTTGTGGTTAAAGCTGAAAATGGAGCTGTTTATCTAAAGGATATTGCAAAAGTAACCTTTGAAGAAGAGGACAAAAGCACCTATGCCCGTGAGTTTGGACAGAGCGTAGTGATGCTCGATATTAAAAAAAGAGCAGGTCGAAATGCTATTTCAGCTGCTGATCAGATTAAGGAAATTGTTGACGAGGCAAGAGCGAATTACTACCCTGCCGATTTAAAACTCACTATTGCCAATGATTCTTCTACAAGAACATTGAATCAAGTAGATGACCTCGTAAACAATATCATATTTGGTATTCTGCTAGTAGTAACGGTATTAATGTTTTTCTTGGGATTCAGAAATGCCTTGTTTGTAGGTTTTGCAATACCCATGTCAATGTTCATGTCGTTTATGATTTTATCCCTGTTAGGATATACTTTGAATACCATGATCCTTTTTGGTATGATAATGGGCTTGGGTATGTTGGTTGATAATGGTATTGTAGTGGTTGAGAACGTATACCGATTAATGGAACAAGAGGGCATGTCGCGCATAGAAGCCACTAAAAAAGGAATCGGCGAGATAGCCTTCCCAATCATTATCTCCACAGCTACGACGGTTGCGGCTTTTGTACCTCTAGGCCTTTGGCCAGGGATTTTTGGTCAGTTCATGATATATTTCCCTATCACGCTATCTGTAGTGTTGGGATCTTCCTTATTTGTGGCAATTTTTATGAACTCCATGTTAGTCTCACGATTTATGGAAATTGGGGAGAAAGAATTGACCTTTAAACAATTGATACGGATTAGTCTCATTCTAGGTGGCTTTGGCTTGTTCATTCTTATTTTCGGAGGGGCTGTTCGCGGTTTTGGTACTTTAATGATCCTAACGGCTGGAATGTTTTGGTTGTACAAGTTCATCATTAAAAAATCTGCCCTTCGGTTTCAAAAGAAAATTATGGTGCGTTTTGAGAATTGGTACGAAAAACAATTGAAGCAAGCACTCAGGGGTGGAAATGTTTATTGGTACTTCGGAATAACCGTTTTATTGCTTATCGGTACATTTATGGTATTTGGCATGTCATTGGGAAGTGGAAGAACAAAAGTTGAATTCTTCCCAGACAATACCCCTAATGAAATATATACCTACATCGAGTATCCTCAAGGGACTTCCATAGAAAAGACCAATGAACTCACAAATGCTATTGAAAAACGGGTTTATTCCGTAATAAATGAGGATAAATACAAAAAAGGTGATTTTAACTTTTTGGTTGAATCTGCCGTATCACAGGTGGGTGAAGGAGCCGGAAACCCATTTACAGATGGAGGTTCCGCAGCGGAAATGCCACATCGTGGGAAGATTACCGTTTCCATGAAAGAATACAAATATAGAGGAGGTAGAGATACTGAAGAACTTCGACAAAACATTCAGAATGCCTTAATCGACATTTACCCTGGTGTTGCTATATCTGTCGAAAAAGATGCGAACGGACCACCGGCAGGTTATGCTATAAATGTTGAGTTGAAAGGTAAGGATTATGATGAACTGATCAACACAGCTGAGAACATGCGAAACTTCATCAATAGCAAAAATATTGAAGGAATTGAGGAATTAAAGATCGATGTTAACAAGGATAAACCTTCCATGCAGGTAGTTGTCGATAGACAAAAAGCTGGTGAATTAGGAGTTTCTGTTGGTCAAGTAGGTAATCAATTAAGAAGATCATTATTTGGCGAAAAAGCAGGTGTCTATAAAAAATATGGCGAGGATTATGATATAAACGTTCGCTTTAATGAAGATTTGCGCTACAATACAAGTGCATTATTCAACCAAAACATCATTTTCAGGGACCAAGCAAGTGGCAAAATCAAGGAAATTCCAGTTTCAGCCGTTGCATCACAACGCAATACTTCTTCATTCAGCGCAATTAAACATCTCGATAATGAACGGGTGGTAACCGTTTACTCGGGATTAAAACCTGGAGGAAATGCAGCTTTGATCGTAGATCAAATTCAGGAAGAAATGAAAGAATTCAAAAACCTTCCCGAAAGTGTTAAAATTGATTATACCGGCCAAATTGAAGAGCAGAACAAACAGCAAAACTTTCTGGTTGGGGCCTTTTTCACTGGACTCGGATTAATTATGTTGATTCTGATTTTTCAATTCAGTGGAATATCAAAACCCATTATCATAATGATTGCCATCTTCCTTAGTTTTATTGGGGTATTTGGAGGTTTAATGATAACCGGTAAACCATTCGTAATCATGATGACCATGATGGGGATTATATCGCTGGCGGGAATCGTGGTGAATAATGGGGTTGTTCTTTTGGATTATACCCAAATTCTAATTGATCGTAAAATGCTTATGTTGGGGATGGGAGATGGCGATTTATTATCAAAGGAAGATGTAACAGAAACCATAGTAAAGGGTGGAAAGGCAAGATTGCGCCCCGTACTTCTTACAGCGATTACAACCGTATTGGGACTAATACCTCTTGCTATTGGTTTAAATATTGATTTCTTTTCCTTGTTTTCAGAGTTTAATCCAAAAATATATATTGGTGGTGACAATGTGATTTTTTGGGGACCTCTGGCATGGACAGTTATTTATGGTTTGATTGTTGCTACTTTCCTTACTTTGATTATAGTACCGGTCTTATTCAATATATCGTATCGGATGAAAATCAGAATTAAGAAATGGAGAAGTAAAGGCAATGTAAAAGCTGACACTGAAAAACTGGAAAAAGCCGCTTAATAATTCCCATCCAAAAACCGAAAAGAAGACATTTCCCTAATTTTTAGGGGAATGTCTTCTTTATTTGGCCAATACGTAGTAATACTTCTACAACCAAAATATGCACTGGTAAATCTATTCCGTGCTAAAACTGCTGCAAAATATAAAATGGGGTCATTTTTAAAATTTTCCATAGCAATGCTATGCCATATTTTATAAAATGCTATATTTTATTGCATTTTCGACACTCATAACGAAGTTCCAATACATAATTTGGGTTAAATTTGCCTTTTTAAAATAAGAACAATACATGTACAGAAGTCACAACTGTGGGGAATTAAGGGAATCACACATCAACAAACAAGTAACCTTGGCTGGTTGGATCCAAAAAACCAGGGATAAAGGTTTTGTTGTATGGGTAGATTTACGAGATCGTTATGGTATTACCCAATTGATATTTGATGAGGAAAGAAGCTCTAAGGAACTTTTGGAACAAGGTCGAAACTTAGGACGCGAATTTGTGGTTCAGGTAAAAGGCCTGGTCATTGAAAGAACTTCCAAAAATGCCAATATGGCTACAGGAAATATTGAAGTATTGGTTCAGGAACTTACAATCTTAAATACTTCTAAAACTCCGCCTTTTACGATTGAAGATCAGACTGATGGTGGAGAAGACCTTCGAATGAAATATCGCTATCTTGATATCAGAAGAAATCCGGTAAAGGAAAATCTGATTTTTAGGAGCAAAGTAACCATGGAGGTAAGGAAATATCTCTCGAACCATGGGTTCATTGAGGTCGAAACCCCATATTTAATAAAATCAACACCAGAAGGTGCTCGAGATTTTGTGGTGCCTAGTAGAATGAACAAAGGGCAATTTTACGCCTTACCCCAATCACCACAGACCTTTAAACAGCTTTTAATGGTTGGAGGTATGGACAAATACTTTCAGATTGTAAAGTGTTTTAGGGACGAGGATCTTCGTGCAGACAGGCAACCAGAATTTACACAGATAGATTGTGAAATGGCCTTTGTTGAACAAGAGGACATTTTAAATGCCTTTGAAGGATTGACGCGTCATCTTTTGAAAGAAATTAAAGGGGTTGAGACTACCAAATTTCCAAGAATGACTTATGATGAAGCCATGGCCAAATATGGTAATGACAAACCCGATATTCGTTTTGGGATGGAATTTGGCGAATTGAACGCTGTTGCCCAACATAAAGAATTTAACGTATTCAATTCTGCAGAATTGGTTGTTGGAATAGCAGTACCCGGTGGTGCTTCCTATACCAGGAAAGAAATCGACGCATTGGTTGATTGGGTTCGTAGACCTCAAGTTGGTGCCAAAGGCATGGTTTATGTTAAATGCAACGAAGATGGCACTTTTAAATCATCGGTCGATAAGTTTTACGACCAAGAAGATCTTTCCAATTGGGCGAAAGCCACGGGTGCAGAGGCAGGTGATTTAATCTGCGTGTTATCTGGGGATGCAAATAAGACCAGGGGACAATTAAGTGCTTTACGTATGGAATTGGCCGAACGTCTTGGCCTAAGAAAGAACAATGAATTTGCGCCACTTTGGGTAGTGGACTTTCCTTTATTGGAACTTGATGAGGAAACTGGACGCTATCACGCCATGCACCACCCATTCACCTCTCCAAAACCTGGTCAGATGGAGCTATTGGAAACAGAGCCGGGCAAAGTTAAGGCCAACGCCTACGATTTGGTGTTGAATGGTAATGAAATAGGAGGTGGTTCAATTAGAATTCATGACAAGGAAATTCAAAGTACCATGTTCAAACATTTGGGCTTTACGCCAGAAGAGGCAAAAGCACAATTTGGCTTTTTAATGGATGCCTTTCAATATGGGGCTCCGCCTCACGGTGGAATCGCTTTTGGTTTGGACCGTTTGGTTTCAATCCTCGGGGGCCAAGAAACTATTCGGGATTTTATAGCCTTTCCAAAAAACAATAGTGGACGTGATGTAATGATAGATGCACCTGCTCCTATTGATGATGAACAACTTGATGAATTAAGTCTAAAATTGAACTTAAAAGCCTAAATTTAAAATTCCGTCATTTTCGGAATTTTTTACTTACCAATGGCAGCACTAAAAAAATCTTGGTTTAACAAATTTTTAATTTGGCGGGTAAAGCATATTCCTCAAAGACAGTTTGTTTATATTCTTAGTATTTTGGTGGGGTTTACCTCTGGTATTGGCGCGGTTGTATTAAAGAACCTTACACATTTTTTTCAGCATTTGTTGGAGGGCAATATTGTGAAGTATTACCACAATGCCTTTTATTTTGTATTTCCCATCATTGGTTTAACCTTAGTTTATCTGATCATAAAATATGTAATTCGCAACAAGGTGAGCCATGGTATTCCTTCCACACTTTTTGCCATATCCAAGCATAAAGGAATAATACGCAAATACCAAATGTTCGGATCTATCTTAACAGCTCCTCTAACAGTTGGTTTCGGAGGGTCTGTAGGTTTGGAAGGTCCTTCTGTGGCGACAGGAGCGGCCATAAGTTCCAATATTTCCAGGATGTTTCATATGAACCAATCTACCCGGAACCTTTTAATCGGGTGTGCAGCAGCTGGAGCTATGTCTTCTATATTCAAAGCGCCAATTGCCGCCATTATCTTCGCCATAGAGGTTTTTAGTTTGGACCTTACCATTGCATCTATGCTGCCATTGTTGTTAGCTTCCCTTTCAGCAATAATTACTTCCTATTTTTTCTTTGGGAGCGATGTACTACTGCCATTCAAAATTGAGGACAGTTTTAAAATAGGTGATGTTCCTTTTTATATCATTCTCGGACTTTTTGCGGGTCTGACCTCAATTTATTTCACTGAGATATATGAACGGGTCCAAAATATTTTCGATAAAATAAACTCTCCGATCAAGCGATTGTTATTTGGTGGAATTGCCATTGGTCTATTGGTCTATTTGGTACCTCCTCTTTATGGTGAAGGTTTCGATGTAATCAATAATCTTCTCAAGGGCAATCCTGAAAAAGTATTGGAAAACAATATTTTCGCCCTTGATCTTTCCAATATTTGGGTCGTTATCGCTCTTCTTGCTGGGCTAGTGGTATTTAAAATCATTGCCAGTGCCATTACTTTTGGGGCAGGAGGAGTAGGTGGAATTTTCGCCCCTACTCTTTTTATGGGTAGTATAATGGGAAATTGTATAGCCAAGATCATTAACAATATTGGTTTGTTCCATCTTAAAGTATCTGAGAGTAATTTCACTTTGGTGGGTATGGCAGGATTAATGGCCGGTGTGCTACATGCACCGCTAACGGCCATATTTTTAATTGCAGAGGTCACAGGTGGTTACGAGCTTTTTATTCCATTGATGATTACCGCCGTTATTTCATATTCAATAACAAAATACATAAAAACTCATTCCGTTTATACTATGGAACTAGGACGAAAAGGAGAATTGATCACACATGACAAAGACCATGCGGTACTCACTCTTATGGATATAGATAAGGTAATAGAGAACAATTTTGTGTCAATACACCCAAAGATGACATTGGGCGATATTGTTCATAAGGCAGTAGTGAAGTCGAGCCGGAACATCTTTCCTGTAATTAATGAAAAGGACGGGACCTTATTGGGTATAATTCTTTTGGATGATATTCGCTCTGTCATGTTCAATCAAGAGCTCTATGATAAAATCATTGCCAATGATGTTATGCATAGCCCCCCAGAAATTATTGAATTAGAAAAGGATAAAATGACTGACATTATGGACAAATTCCAAAATAGCGGCGCTTGGAACCTACCTGTCCTCAAAAATGGAAAGTATATTGGGTTCATAACCAAATCCAAGCTATTGACAGCCTACCGCAGAAAGTTGATTAATTTTACAAAATGAAATATATCATAAGTCTTATAGTTTTTGCGTCTTTTGGTGCAATTTTATATGGCTTCAGCATTCAGGAAGAAGAATTGTCATTAGCCCATAAATATATTGGTTTTGGCACCGCTGGTCTGTTCTTGCTGGCAATGCCTTTATTTCTATATAAAGAAAGTAAAGGGAAAAAGATGAACGACTATATGTTGTCAGAGGAAAACATACGAAAAATGCGAGGCAAAGAGCGTAAAAAGCCTGAAAATCAATGATTTTAGCAAGAATTTAATATTTATTGGAATGACAGGTACAGTAAAATTTTTCAATGAGTCCAAAGGATTCGGATTCATTGCTAACGCCGAGACGGGAAGTGACATCTTTGTTCACGCAACAGCGTTGAATGGTGTTGAGTTAAACGAAGGCGACAAAGTAGAATACGCAGAAGAAAAAGGAAGAAAAGGAATGGTTGCTGTACAAGTGCAAGTAGTCAGTTAAAATATGGTATTCTTGATTGTATCAAAACCCTAATGGAGACGTTGGGGTTTTTTAGTATAAGAAAATACTTCTAGTTTAGATTTCTTTTCTCAATAAAAAACCTTTTTAATATTTCAGACGCCTCATTTTCCAAGATACCTCCTGTAATTTTCGTTTTCGGGTGCAGTTTTGTCCCCATAACCCCACACCCCCTATTTGGATCTTTTGCGGCATATACAATTTTTGAAATTTGGCTCCAGTACAATGCCCCCGCGCACATTTGGCAAGGTTCCAAGGTAACATACATAGTACAATTCTGAAGGTATTTGCCTCCTAGGAAATTTGCGGCGGCAGTAATAGCCTGCATTTCTGCATGTGCGGTTACATCATTAAGCTGTTCCGTTAAATTATGTGCTCTAGCTATTATTCTGTCTTTTACAACTATTATAGCACCTATGGGCACCTCGCCTTTATCAAAAGCTGCCTCAGCCTCTTGCAAGGCCCTTTTCATAAAATATGTGTCATCGTAAGGTAAAACCATAGCATCAAAAATACAATTTTAGTAGAATAGAAAGAATTGCAATCTCTTTTAAAAGGTCTATTTTTGCAGCTGAACAACTTGATTTGGCCTCACTTCTTGAGCATATAACTTTTCCCGATGATCTTCGTAAGCTATTACCTGAAGAACTACCACATCTTGCCCAAGAGTTACGTGATTTCATTATTGACATTATTGCGGTCAAAGAAGGGCATTTGGGAGCTAGTTTAGGTGTTGTGGAATTGACTATTGCCTTGCATTACGTCTTCAATACTCCAATTGACAAACTCATATGGGATGTGGGCCACCAAGCTTACGGGCACAAAATATTGACAGGAAGAAAGGACATCTTTGATACGAATCGTAAATTAAATGGTTTAAGTGGATTTCCGAACAGGACTGAAAGTGAATATGATGATTTTGGCACCGGACATAGCTCTACGGCTATTTCGGCAATTTTAGGTATGGCAATAGCATCTAAACTGAAAGGAGATACCCAAAGAAATCATATTGCAGTTGTCGGTGATGCTTCAATCGCAAGTGGAATGGCCTTTGAAGGGTTAAATCATGCCGGGGTTACAGATGCCAACATGCTTGTTGTTCTTAATGACAATGCCATAGGGATAGATCCCAGTGTCGGTGCATTGAAAAAATATCTGACGAATGTAAAAAAAGGCACTGCCAAAGATGAAAACATCTTTGAATGTTTAAATTTTGAGTATTCCGGGCCTATTGATGGGCACAACCTAAAAGTTTTAATTGCTGAACTGGAAAGATTAAAATCAGTATCGGGACCCAAACTACTGCACATTATAACCACCAAGGGCAAGGGCCTAAAAAAAGCAGAAGAAAACCAGGTTGTTTATCATGCCCCAGGCAAGTTCGATAAACACACAGGAGAGCTTCATAAAAAATCTGCCTTGAGGCAGCCTCCAAAATATCAAGATGTTTTTGGGCGTACTTTGGTTGATTTAGCTAAAAAGAATGCCAATATCGTTGGTATTACCCCTGCTATGCCCACAGGAAGCTCATTGAAATTCATGATGGAAGAAATACCTGAGAGGGCATTTGATGTTGGGATTGCTGAGCAACATGCAGTTACCTTATCCGCAGGGATGGCCACTGAAGGCTTGATTCCTTTTTGCAATATTTATTCAACTTTCCTACAAAGGGCATATGACCAGGTTATACACGATGTGGCGATACAAAATTTAGCTGTAATTTTTTGCCTAGATCGTGCTGGAATCGTAGGGCAAGATGGTGCTACCCATCATGGGGTCTTCGATATAGCCTTTTTAAGATGCATTCCCAATTTAATTATTTTTGCGCCCATGAATGAAGTTGAACTTCGTAACATCATGTATTCGGCACAATTGGGGCTTAACCAACCCATCGCCATAAGATATCCAAGAGGTCGCGGGGTTACACAAAATTGGGAAGTACCCTTTGA
>RCNC010002879.1_pt1 | contig 11370 bp, 10 predicted proteins | sample 2041301 | NCBI WGS metagenome assembly RCNC01 (sample SAMN09708231, study PRJNA481090) | Marine sediment metagenome, whole genome shotgun sequencing project. | biome: marine sediment; feature: ocean; material: sediment; isolation source: Sewage treatment plant 13A marine sediment (STP13A) ... | reverse complement strand
ACCAGGATCAGCAGAATATTCTAAAATTGAGAGATGATATGTCTATGGAATTGGCTGAAGAAAAGCAGGTGATGGACCGTCAGGTTATGTATGCTATTCTCGAATATCTTGAAGAATATAATACAGGAAAGAGCTATCAATATATTATAAGTAAATCATTTGGCGGCCCACTATTGTATGCCCAAACAGGATTAGATATAACAAATGACGTTCTTGTTGGTCTGAATAAAGAATACGAGGAATCTGACGAAAAGAAATAAGTCAACACTCCACAAAAAAAGTAATAATATGGGTTTAGCGGCTGATTATCTCCAGAAGCAGCCTGATTTTAACTCAAGAATTGTATCGCAACCCCAGGAAAACCTGGGGTTCATTGTTGTTATTCCCTGCAACAATGAAGAAGATTTAATGCGCTCCATCAAATCTTTGTGGCAATGCAAACGGCCAACTAAGTCAATTGAAGTAATTGTTGTGATCAATTCAGCTCTGGAAGCAGAAAACTCTGTTCTTAGGCAGAATGAAATTACAGCGAAACAAATAATTGATTGGCAAAAAAGGCATAGTGAAAGAGACTTCACAGTTCATTTAATCATTCAAAAGAATATTCCCTGGAAATATGCTGGGCCAGGATTACCCCGTAAAATTGGTATGGATGAAGCTGTATTTCGTTTTACCAGAACAAAAACCGGGAAGGGAATAATTTGTTCATTGGATGCTGATACCATTTGTGATTCAAACTATTTTATTGAGATAGAGAAACGACTAAATGAAAACCCTGAAATTGAAGGAGGAACAATTTATTTTGAACATCCGATTTCTGGGAATAATTTTTCTGAGGAAGTTTACCTGGCCGCAAGTCTATATGAACTAAATATGAGATATTATCTTCAGGCTTTGCGATCAACAGGCTATCCATATGCTCATCATGCATTAGGTTCTGCGTTTTTTGTGAGCTCGGAGGCATATGTAAGGTTTGGAGGTATGAATAAAAGAAAAGGAGGAGAGGATTTTTACTTTCTCCAAAAAGTGATTCCCAATATATCTTTTATAGATCTTTTAACCACTAGAGTTATCCCATCACCAAGACAATCTGATAGGGTTCCATTCGGTACAGGCCCATGGATTACACGCTTTGTGAATAAAGAAGTGGAAACCTATAGTACTTATAATTACAAGGCTTTTGTTGATTTAAAAACTTTTTTTTCCCATATCGAAAGGATGTATTGTATTTCGGAAATTGAGTTGAACTCTTTCTATCAATCACTTCCAGTCTCTATCAAAAGTTTTATTTCAGAAAATGAATATATTGACAAATTGAATGAAATCAGAAATAATTCATCAAACCCAAATTCTTTCAGGAAGCGGTTTTTTGGATGGTTTAATGGATTTAAAATTATTAAGTACCTGAATTTCATCCATCAAATACAGTACACTCGTGTAGATGTTTTTCAGGAAGCTAAAAATTATCTGGAATTAAGTGGGAATGACAAGGGGGTTCCTGCAGACCTCACAGGCTTGTTATTGTTTTATCGGGAGTTAGAAAGAAAAAATAACTGATTTACTTCTCCTCTTTGGATTTATCGATAACAATAAATATGTCTTCATTTTCTTTCTTCATTAAATACTGTTCCCTTGCAAATTTCTCAAGATTTTCATCATTGGTTCTAAGCTCCTGAAGTCTGGCAGAGTCCGTTTTAATCTTTTTAAGGTAATACACTTCATCTTTTTCAAGCTGATGCATGCTTCTAAGATCTTTCAGTCTGTCAAGTATGTTGTTACTGTCAAATAAAAAGATCCATACGACAAAAATCAAAGTCGTAAGAACAAATTTATTCTTTAAAAAGGAGAGTATTTTAGTTTTATTTTCTGTCATATTCAGCTTGCAAATTGCATCAAAGTTAGGGATAAAAAACAAGCTGATAAATAAAAAAAAGCTTTTGTAGTATTTTTTACTACAAAAGCTTTTTTAAGCAGTCTAGTCTGACAATAAAGTCAAAAAAGTTTTCAAAAATTAATTATCATCTGAATCCTCCATAAATGGGTACTTAAAATCTTCTGGAGTAAGGAATGTTTCTTTTATAGTACGTGGACTGATCCATCGATACATATTTAATGCAGAGCCGGCTTTATCGTTGGTGCCAGATGCTCTAGATCCCCCAAATGGTTGGTGACCGACCACAGCGCCTGTTGGCTTATCATTAATATAGAAATTCCCAGCAGCATTTACCAGTTTGTCAGTAGCTAATTGTGCGGCAGCTCTATCTTTAGAAAAAATGGCTCCAGTAAGTGCATAGGTTGAGGTCTTATCAAGTAAGTCTAATGTTTCTTCAAACTTGTCAGCTTTATAAACATAAATTGTAAGCACAGGCCCAAACAATTCCTCTTCCATTGTAATGTAATGAGGGTTAGTTGTTAAGATTACGGTTGGCTCAATGAAATAACCTTTCTTATCATCATAATTACCGCCAAAGATAACTTCAGCATCTTTATCTTTTTTAGCATTGTCAATATAGCTAGCTAGCTTATTAAAGGTTACTTTATCTATAACAGCATTCATAAAATTAGAAAAGTCTTCTACACCTCCCATTTTCAACTCACCAAGCTGGTTTCCAAGTATCTCTTTTACTTCAGGCCACAGGTTGTCCGGAATATAAGCTCTTGAAGCAGCACTGCATTTTTGTCCCTGGTATTCAAAAGCGCCTCTGGTAAGTGCGGTTGCTACCTGAGATGGTTTGGATGATTTATGAACCATCACAAAGTCTTTACCTCCCGTTTCACCTACTATTCTAGGATAGGTCTTGAATTTGTGAATGTTGTTTCCGATTTCTTTCCAAATCGCTTGAAATACCTCTGTAGAACCTGTATAATGAATTCCGGCAAAATCAGGATGTGAGAAGATTTCTTTTCCCGCAACTGGACCTGATACAAATACAAGGTTAATAACCCCATCAGGTAAACCAGCCTCCATGAAAATCTCCATGAGAACTTTAGCGGAATATATTTGAGTATTAGAGGGCTTCCAAACGACTGTATTTCCAAGCATAGCAGGAGCTGTTGGTAGGTTGGCAGCTATTGAAGTAAAATTAAATGGAGTAAGGGCAAACACAAATCCTTCCAATGGTCTTTGCTCTAGTCTGTTCCAAACGTCTTCTGATGACCTTGGTTGTGGTGCATATATTTCAGACATAAATTGTACATTGTACTTCCAAAAGTCAATGGCTTCACAGGCTGAATCAATCTCTGCCTGGAAAGCAGTTTTAGATTGCGCCAACATAGTAGCTGCATTCATTTTATAGCGATAGGGCCCGGCAAGTAAAGATGCTGCTTTCAGGAAAATTGCAGCTCTTGATCTCCAGGGCATATTGGCCCAATCTTCTTTAGCTTTAAGAGCAGCATCAATCGCCATCTGAACATGACTGGCATCACCCTTATGATAGTGTCCTAGACTATGGTTAATATCATGTGGTGGGTGCATTTCCACAAGATTCCCAGACTTGACTTCCTTACCACCAATGTACATTGGGATCTCAATCTGCTGTGATCTTGCCTCGGCAACTGCTTCCTTCAAAGCTTTCCTTTCTATTGTACCAGGAGCATAAGAATATACAGGTTCATTCTCGGCCTTCGGTACCTGAAATAAATTGTCTATCATAGTATTACAGTTTAAAATGAATATATATGCATTTGTAATTGGGATTCAAAAATATAAATTAGAATATCCAAATAATATGAAATATTTCAGGTTTTATAAGTAGGGTTTTTGTTCTTGATTTAATGGTGAACAAAAATGGCTTATAAAGTATAAAACTCTTAGTGGATGTTTGTAAGTGAATTAGCCATGGAATACCCAACCAAACGGTCATACCTTGAGCCAGCTCCTTTGTGATAAATTAGAACAATGTAATCGTTTTCAGTTTCATAATGACTGCCTTCAATCACAGTATTATCTGCAAATGCACTTCCCATTTCTTTAACGGCATACTCATAATTAAAATATCCCTGTTTAAGTAGAAGGGATCCTTCATAGGCCTTTGTGTCATAATTGTAAATCATATGATTGTCATCATTGCAATTCCAGTCTGAAAGAGCACCAAATACATATAGATCTCCAAAAGTTAAGGGATATTCCATTTTTAGAGTAAAATACACTTTTACATAATCTGCCTCTGTTGCATTTGTCACACCCTCCTGTATCCGTATATAATATCGACCATTAATATCTTCCTGATAGAAGTATGAAATTCGGGCTTTTGATTGTGACGGAGAAAGGCTTACATGAAAATAAGGATGCTTGAAATCAATATGTTGGATGTATTCTGTCTGGTATCGCATACTTTTGATATCAAAGTTTCGATATTCACTTCCCCCATAGAAAATGTTCCTTCTGTCGAAGTCATAAATTAATTCCGAGGTTCTAACAAAGGAAGGTTTGTCAAACAATACTGCATTATCCCAACGGCCGTTTTGACTTATGGCCACCTTTACTTCACTATATGGATCAAATACTGCATACCTCGAATGTTTAACCGTAACTTGCACCTCCTGTCCATCATCAAAAAATTTTGTATTTGCAGGCCTCCTCATGGAGGCGATTACATCTACTAGGTTTTCAGTAACCATAAATCTTCTTGTAAAAAGGACATCAGATTTATCGTAATTATTATAAACTAGTAAAATATAATTTCCAGAGACTTTAAAATTCACGTCCTCATTAGGAAAGGATAACTTGTAGTGAATATATTTTACAGAAGTATTAAAGGAATATTCATAATTATTAATCTGATTTTCCGGAAATCCGTCCAGATAATCTTGCTCAAGAAGTGATGATGAATTCCAGGTAGCATCACAATGAATAAATGTGTAATAATAATCTCCAACATTGTCTGCAAGCTCATCAAAGCTGAGTATTAGTTTTTCATTTTTATTGAGTTCAATAATGGGATATGATAACTCCCATTCTGCCTTGTGTAACTGTATGGTTTTAATTGTATTATAAAATATATGATTTGTTTGCAACAAAGAATCCTTACCTTCGAGGGATCCTTGTGAATTAGCTGCTAAAGTCAAGATTATCAGGTGAAGAAGTAAAATTATCCTTTTATAATAATATATTATGGTGTTACTTGTGTGCTTTATCATTAGGAATATTGATATTTACGGTTATTAAAAATATGTTTAACAACATTTGTTCCAATATTATTTAATTCCCAACATATTAACAAATTTGTATGTTTGTCTTTTTGAATATTTGGTTATTCAGAACGATTTTAAATCAAAAATTACATATTTTTGTCAAAACTAAAATAACTAAAAGTTTAACATGGCTGTAAGAATAAGAAAGGGGCTGGATATAAGGCTTAAAGGCAAGGCCGAACAAAACCTCGTATCAGCTCCAAGTACTGAATTATTTGCTCTTAAACCTACTGATTTTCCTGGACTTATCCCTAAGCTTTCTGTAAAAGTAGATGATGAAGTTAAAGCTGGTTCACCTTTGTTTTTTGATAAATATAGGCCAGACATAAAATTTACATCACCAGTAAGTGGAAAAGTTGTTGCTGTTATAAGGGGAGAACGAAGGAAAATTCTCGAAGTAGTTGTCCAGTCAGATGGCAAGGATGCTGCAGTATCCTTTAAAAAAGCTGATCCAGGGACTCTATCTCGCGAGGATATTATTACAAACCTTTTGGGTTCAGGTCTTTGGCCATTTATCCGGCAACGTCCATTTAACATCATTGCAAATCCTGAAGACAAGCCCAGAGGAATTTCTATTTCTGGATTCGATACTGCGCCAATTGCTCCTGATGTAAACTTTATACTGAAAGACTCTGCCAAATCATTCCAAACCGGTATTGATGCATTATCAAACCTTACCGATGGCAAAATATCCATAGGTGTTAAGGAGGGAACAATTGACCAATCTATTTTTGGAAAGATCAATAAAATTGAGATTAATGAATTCAATGGTCCCCATCCGGCTGGTTGTGTAGGTGTTCAAATTAATAACACAAGGCCAATAAATAAAGGAGAAATCATTTGGGTTTTAAATCCGCAAGATGTTGTTAATATTGGTAAATTATTTGAGAAAGGTCAACTTGATGCCGAAAGAATTATTGCGTTGACCGGGTCAGAGGTGTCTAACCCTAAATACTATACATCTAAGCTGGGGACTTCAGTAAAAGAAATTTTCGCAGCCAACGTTTCTGGATCAAACCTCAGGTATATAAGTGGTAATGTTCTTACAGGAACAGCTATCAATCGTGAAGGTTTTATTGGATTTTATGATCAGCAACTAACTGTAATTCCAGAAGGCAATTACTATGAAGCATTTGGTTGGATAATGCCTAGGCTCGATAAGTTTAGCACATCTATGTCATACTTTAGCTGGATGATGCCAAATAAAGAGTTTGTGGTAGATACGAATTTGAATGGAGGTAAACGGAATTTTGTAATTACCGGGCAGCTTGAAAAGGTATTTCCCATGGATATCTACCCTGTTGAACTTCTAAAAGCTATTCTTATTGAAGATTTTGACCTAATGGAGAACCTTGGTATATATGAGGTGGGAGAAGAAGATATGGCTCTTTGCGAGTTTGTATGTACTTCCAAAACAGAGGTGCAATCAATCCTGAGAAAAGGATTTGATTACATGTTAAGAGAATTAGGTTAGAATTTATCTTTGATTTAATAATTCATATATAATGAAATTTTTAAGGAATTATATTGACAAAATCAAACCAAACTTTGTGGCGGGCGGTAAATTTGAAGTGCTCGAATCAACGTTTGATGCAGTTGAAACCTTCTTATTTGTTCCTGATGAAGTAACAAAACCAAAAGGGACTCAAATAAGGGATGCCATGGACATGAAAAGATCGATGATCCTTGTTATGGTCGCTCTTGTCCCTTCATTACTTTTTGGAATGTGGAATGTTGGTCACTGGCATTTCTTGGCCTTTGGTGAAGATGTTACCTTTTTGCAGAAATTTGGTTTTGGCTTCTTGAGAATGCTTCCACTTATCGTCGTATCGTACGTAGTTGGCTTAGGCATTGAAATAATTTTTGCTCAAATCCGAAAGCATGAGGTGAATGAAGGGTATTTTGTTTCAGGCTTTCTTATCCCACTTATTGTTCCTATTGATACTCCATTATGGATGCTTGCTGTAGCTGTTGCCTTCGCTGTTATCCTGGGAAAAGAAGTATTCGGTGGAACAGGGATGAATATCTTAAATCCAGCTTTAACAGTTAGAGCATTTTTATTCTTTGCTTATCCTGGATGGATGTCAGGCGATTTTGTTTGGATTTCTGGAATGGTAAAACATGGTGATAAGGTTGTAGATGGTTTTTCCGGCGCTACACCGCTTGCTGAAGCTGCCGCTGGGAATCTGGGAAATTTGCCATCAACAATGGATATGTTTCTTGGAGTTATCCCTGGTTCGGTAGGAGAGACCTCCTTTTTGGCAATCATGATAGGTGCAGTAATCTTATTATGGACCGGAATTGGAAGTTGGAAGATTATGGTCTCCATGTTCGCTGGAGGATTGCTTATGGCATTGACCTTGAATGTATTTGCTGTAAATCCATACATGGAACTTCCTGCCTGGGAACATTTATTATTGGGAGGTTTTGCATTTGGTGCAGTTTTTATGGCGACAGATCCTGTAACAGCTACCCAAACCGAAAAAGGAAAGTGGATTTATGGTTTCTTAACTGGTGTCCTGGCAATTTTGATCAGAGTTCTAAACCCCGCCTATCCTGAAGGGGTTATGTTGGCGATTTTATTCATGAATGTTTTTGCTCCTCTTATTGATCATTATGTTGTAGAAGCAAACATTAAGAAAAGACTTAATAGAATTAAGGTTAAAGCATAATTTATTTACAATAGTCTTATGAAAAGTTTTAGCAATACGTATATTTTTATTTTTTCATCTGTTATGGTGATTCTGGTGGCAGCTATCCTTTCTACTGCAGCCATGGTTTTACAGCCGTTGCAGCAAAAAAATATCGAGGTTGAGCAAAAGAAAAAGATCCTTGGCTCCATTGGGGTTACAAGTGATGCTACAAACGCAGAATCCTTATATGATAAATATATTAAGGAGACTTATGTAGTTGATGTCAGTGGTAATATTAAAGAGGGCGTTGATGCATTTACGGTAAATATCAAAGATCAATTACGTAAGCCAGCCGAAGAGAAAGATCTTCCAGTATATGTAGGTACCCTTGATAATGGAAGTCAGAGTTATGTATTTCCAGTTAGAGGTTTAGGCCTATGGGGGCCCATTTATGGATATGTTTCTTTCGAAGATGATTTCAAAACCATTATGGGTACTAATTTTGATCATGATGGTGAAACACCGGGTCTGGGAGCTGAAATTACAACAACCTGGTTCCAGGACCAGTTTAAGGGAAAACAGATTTTTTCACCTGACGGTGTATTTACTTCCATTAAAGTAAAAAAAGGCGTTGTAGACCCTGATAGTATGAATGAAGTCGATGCCATTGCTGGATCAACTTTAACCTGTAATGGCCTTGAAGATATGTTAAATGTATGCCTTGGCAATTATGAAGCTTTTTTTAAACAGCATATGAATTAATTATACAATGAAAGATAGAGAACCATTATTTTCTGCAAAGAACATGAAATTGTTGACAAATCCTCTTAATGAGGATAATCCAATTACAGTTCAGGTATTGGGAATTTGTTCTGCTTTGGCTGTTACAGCCAAGCTTGAGCCATCAATTGTAATGACATTTTCAGTAGTAGCTGTTCTGTCAGTTTCAAATGTTGTTATTTCATTATTGAGGAACTATATCCCACCCAGGATAAGAATTATTGTTCAGTTGACAGTGATTGCCGCAATGGTAATTTTGGTTGATCAATTTTTGAAAGCTTTTGCCTATGATGTTAGCAAGCAACTTTCCGTGTTTGTGGGCTTGATCATTACGAATTGTATAATAATGGGAAGACTCGAAGCTTTTGCGATGACAAATAAACCATGGCCAGCTTTTCTCGATGGTCTTGGTAATGCAGCAGGATATGGAGTAATTCTTGTTATTGTAGGATTCTTTAGAGAACTACTGGGATCAGGGGAAATTCTAGGTTGGCCGGTAATTGAAAAAATTGGCTTGTATAATATTGGTTATGAGAACAATGGTCTTATGATTTTGGCACCTATGGCACTCATGGTCGTAGGAATTATTATATGGGTGCAAAGAAGCAGGAATAAAGGACTTATTGAAGATAATTAGATCTAAAAATTAATAAATACCAATGGAAAATTTAGTTAACATATTTGTTAAATCCATTTTTATAGACAATATGGTATTTGCCTATTTCTTGGGCATGTGTTCGTATCTGGCAGTTTCAAAAACTGTAAAAACATCAGTTGGATTGGGAATCGCTGTAATATTCGTACTGGGAATTACTGTGCCAATAGATTACCTTTTACATAATTTTCTGTTAAAAAAAGGAGCTTTGGTTTGGCTTGGTGAGAATTTTGCTGATGTGGATTTAAGCTTCCTCTCCTTCATTATGTTTATTGCTGTAATTGCCTCCATGGTCCAATTAGTTGAAATGGTAATTGAGAAATTTTCTCCTGCACTTTATAACTCTTTGGGTATATTTCTCCCATTGATTGCTGTGAATTGCGCCATCCTGGGTGGATCATTGTTTATGCAACAAAGGGAGTATCAGAATATTGCTGAAGCTACCTCTTTTGGTCTTGGTTCAGGATTAGGATTTTTCCTAGCCATAGTTGGAATTGCAGCCATTCGGGAGAAAATTCGTTATTCTCAAGTTCCGGCTCCTCTAAGAGGATTAGGGATTACATTTATTATTACAGGTCTTATGGGAATAGCCTTTATGAGCTTTATGGGTATAAAACTTTAATTGACATTTTTAAACTGAAGTCAAGATGATTCTTTTAGCGACAACACTCACAGTAATTCTAACAAGCATTGTTGTATTTCTTTTTGTAATAATATTTCTTGTTGTAATGCTTCTTTTCGCACGGAAAAAGCTTATACCTCAGGGAGAAGTTACACTTAAAGTGAATGATAGGGAGTATATGGTTAGTCCAGGCTCTACGGTTCTATCTGTGCTGGGTAACAACGAAATATATTTACCATCTGCCTGTGGAGGCCAGGGTACCTGTGGCATGTGTACATGCCAGGTATTAGAAGGTGGTGGATCAATACTACCTACCGAAACAGGGTTTTTTACAAGGAAGGAACAGCAAAACGATTGGCGCTTAGGATGCCAGGTAAAGGTAAGGGAAGATATATCTATTCATGTTGAGGAAGCAATTTTAGGAATCAAGAAATGGGAATGCGAAGTTGTTTCAAACCATAACGTAGCTACCTTTATCAAAGAATTTGTTGTTAAACTGCCAGAAGGTGAAACTCTGGATTTTCAATCAGGCGGTTATGTCCAAATTGATGTGCCAAAAATCTTAGTGGACTTCAAAGGCTTTGACATAGAAGAAGAATACCGGGATGAGTGGGATAAGTTCAAGATGTGGGATTTGAAAATGAAAAATTCTGAAGAAACCTACAGGGCATATTCCATGGCAAACCATCCAGCAGAAGGAAATATTGTAATGCTAAATATTCGAATTGCCACCCCACCATGGGATAGGGCAAAGGGTGGTTTTATGAATGTAAACCCTGGAATTTGCTCTTCTTACATCTTCTCTTTAAAGCCAGGTGATAAAGTAATGGTTTCAGGCCCATATGGTGAGTTCTTTATTAAAGATACTGACAAAGAAATGATGTATATAGGTGGTGGAGCAGGAATGGCACCTTTGAGATCACATCTTCTTCATCTTTTCAATACTTTGAAGACAGGTAGGAAGATATCTTATTGGTATGGAGCCAGATCAAAAAGAGAAATTTTTTACGAAGAGGATTTTAAAAAGATTGCAGATAAATTCCCAAATTTTAATTTTAATATTGCCTTATCGGAACCGGCGCCCGAAGATAATTGGGATGGCCCGGTTGGTTTTATACATCAGGTAATTTATGATAGTTATCTTAGTAAACATGAAGAACCAGAAGAAATAGAATACTATATGTGCGGACCTCCTATGATGAATGACGCTGTTAATAAAATGCTTTATGACCTTGGAGTCCCAGATGAAATGATAGCCTTTGATGATTTTGGCGGATAACAAACAGAGGCCTCAGAAATGAGGCCTTTTTTTAGCAAATAAAATGAGAAGAATAAATTCTATTCTAATTTTGGCATTCCTGATTTCTTCATGCACCAATAGCTTTGAAACTATTGACGGATTTACACAGGGGACTACCTATCATATTATTTATGAAAAAGATGGCGCTTTTAGAAAATCTCCGGAAAAAAGGCAATTCGATATTGAA
>RCNC010002878.1_pt1 | contig 11371 bp, 13 predicted proteins | sample 2041301 | NCBI WGS metagenome assembly RCNC01 (sample SAMN09708231, study PRJNA481090) | Marine sediment metagenome, whole genome shotgun sequencing project. | biome: marine sediment; feature: ocean; material: sediment; isolation source: Sewage treatment plant 13A marine sediment (STP13A) ... | reverse complement strand
AAGAAGAAAGCCGTGACGTACCCACTCGCTACGAGGTTGACCGGTTTACACAGCAAGTCGGTACATTACGCGACGATGTCGAACGTATCGCTGCACGCCTCAATCGACTTGAGAGCAATAGCTGATGGCCAGTCGCAAAACAATTTTTCGACTAATCGGCATTCAACGCGTCCTCGTTAAATATGGCCTTGATGATGTCATCAAAGAGACCCATCTGTTGCGGCCGCTGCGCTTCGTGTTCTATCTGTTTCCGCGAGCGCGCAAGTCATCTGCGCCACTCGGCGAACGCATCCGTCTTGCGCTGGAAGAGCTGGGTCCAATTTTCATCAAGTTCGGACAAGCACTTTCAACGCGGCGCGACTTGCTGCCGAAAGACGTCGCTGACGAACTCGCCAAACTTCAGGATGACGTACCGCCATTCCCTGCGATTGAGGCAATCCGCATTCTGGATGCGGTATACGGCAAGTCTGTTAATGAAGTATTCGAACGCTTCGACGTTGAACCCTTCGCCGCTGCATCAATAGCGCAGGTGCATACCGCGAAGCTACCTGACGGCCCGGAGGTCATCGTCAAGCTATTGCGTCCGGGCGTGCAGGAAGTCATCGAGGGTGATATCGAAGTACTGCGACTACTCGCTGGCCTGGCTGATCGCTACTGGGAACATGGCAAACGCCTGCGACCGCTTGAGGTGGTCGATGAGTACGAGCACACCATTATTGATGAGCTCGATCTGATGCGTGAGGCCGCCAATGCCGCACAGCTGAAACGTAATTTTTCCGGCTCAGAAATGCTCTACGTGCCAGATGTTTATTGGGATTTTTGTCGACCGGAAGTGCTTGTTCAGGAACGAATTTATGGCATTCCGATCAGTGACATGGATGCACTGCGCGAGGCTGGTGCAAACATACAGTTATTGGCAGAAAACGGCGTAGAGATTTTCTTTACGCAGGTTTTTCGGCACAACTTCTTTCATGCCGATATGCACCCGGGCAACATTTTCGTGATTGCGACAGATCCTGATAAGCCGAAGTACGCGGCCGTTGATTTCGGCATCGTCGGCACGCTCAGCCCCAGTGATCAAAATTATCTGGCCGAAAACTTCCTCGCCTTTTTTGATCGCGACTACCACCGTATTGCGAAGCTGCACCTCGAATCCGGCTGGGTGCCTGAAGGCACCCGCATTGATCAACTCGAATCTGCGGTACGCACCGTTTGTGAGCCAATATTCAACAAGCCGCTCGCGGAAATTTCATTCGCACAGGTACTCATGCGCCTGTTTCGAGTCGCCAAACGATTCGATGTTGAGATCCAGCCGCAAATGATTTTGCTGCACAAGACTCTGTTTAATATCGAAGGTTTGGGTCGCGAGCTCTATCCGCAACTGGACCTGTGGAAGACCGCACATCCGGTTCTCAAACAATGGATGAATGAGCAGGTCGGCCCCGCAGCCATGCTGGGGGATCTGCGAGAATTCCTGCCGCAGCTGCGTGAAGTCATGCGCGATCTCCCAGACGCTATTCGTTATCTCGCCAGCAAGGCGAAATGAGCGGCCCGACACGTTGGCCAACACTGCCGGTCCTGATCGCAGGCTTTCTCTTAACCATATTCGCAGCGGTACAGCTCGATAGCCTGGAAATTAATGCTGACCTCTATGGCCTGCTAGGTGACCAGGACCCTGCGGTAATGACCTTTCGCGAACTCGCGGAAGTAACTACAGGACTCGAGGAGCTATTGGTCGTTTGCGATCCCGACCAGTACATGCCACGTCTTGCAATCAACAAGGCCGTTGCACTTCCAGAAATCGGCGCGAATACGCGCACCTATATTCAGCCAGGTAAGTCCTCGCTGTACGCGTTCTCATTAACGGGCGATCCGGCCAATTATCAGGATGCCGGGGTTGTCGTGAATCGTATTGGTGCAATGCTGGCCGCTATGGCGCCCAGCTGTGGCATGGCGGGAACGCCTGCCTATATTGTTGAAACCCACGAGCGACTGAATACCGACCTGATCACCGCGCTTGCAGTGGCTCTTGCACTGATCACCCTGCTCTTTTCTTACCTGTATCGCATCGGTTGGCTCGCCTTGGTCATGTTACTGCCCGTGGGCGTTGGTATCGCGTGGGGGTTGGCCGCGTATAGCCTGATTCGGCCAGAATTAACCTTGTTAGCAGCTGCGGTTCCGACCTTGCTTATTGGCATCGGTATCGATCACTGCATTCATATGATTCAGGCCTGCCGCTATTCCATCAACCATGACGGGCTCACACGTGACAGGGCTGTACTGACTGCGTGGTCGCGATTGCTACGACCGATAACCGTTGCCAGCCTCACGACCATCGCCACATTTTGTGCCCTTGCCCTCGCCAAACTGCAAGGCTTTGCCGATCTCGGCTTGTCGGGCGCTTTGGTATCCGCCGGTGTCTATGTCGCGTGCATCAGCCTGCTGCCGATCATTCTATTGTCCTGCCCCGAACACTGGTTATCGGGCAAGGCAATACTTGCTGCGCCATTGCGTCGTTTCGCCCCGTGGATTCAGGCGCATGCCAGAGCAATCTCGATCGTCGCTATCGGAATTACCGTTGTTGCTGCGTATGGCGCCAGCAATCTCGAGGTCCTGAGTGACATACGCAAGCTCGAGGGCAACGATATTCAAGCGCGTGTTCTTCAGGATCGCATCGCCGAAGAATACGGACTGAGCGCGTCGCCTCTGCTGGTTCGATTCGAAGACGATATGGATGCAGTCGAGTTCATGGCCGATGATGAACGTCCGAAGAGCATCGCGAGCCTCGTCGACGTCCCTGATGTTGCGGGCCTGGTGCAGGTGCACCCTGCAGAGAATCCATTTATTCGCGGCAACTATGCAACTGTGACCTGGGATATCGCACACCAGATCGAGCGTCTTGAGCTTGGGAACTGGGAGCTCAGCGGCGCTCCAGCCATGAATGCACGCATCGACGAACTGCTGTACGCCGATATTCGTTTCGTATTGCCGCTTGCCACCGTCTTGATTCTACTGGTATTGGCGATAGGGACCCGTAGCGGCAGCCTGCCGTTCGTCGTCCTGTTACCGCTAGTGCTGTCTTTGATCTGGGTAGCCGGTGCGATGTCTTTTGGCGGCGTCGCCGCTTCGGTTGTCACGGCGGCAATCATCCCGATGGTGCTCGGTATCGGAGTAGACGGAGGCGTACATTTATTGGCGTCCTGGCGGCGCCATGACGGTGACCTCGGCGTCGTTTTTGCAGAAACGGGCCTGGCCGTCGTAGTAACGATCACCACCTCGATTGCAGCATTCGGCGCTTTCGTCGTCGCCAAGAGCCCCAGCCTGATACAGTTCGGCGCACAAGCAGCCGGTGCACTCTTCGGTTGTCTGATTGTCACGCTTTTGATATTGCCGATCTTACTCCGGCATCGTAAATCTGCGGAAGCAGGCAAGGAGCAATAACGTGTTTTGGCCGCGGGTCGCAAAATTCCTGCTTTGGCTGGGTCGTTGGACGCCGGTAGGCCCGAAGCCGTGCGCCAAAAAAGCCGTAGTTATCGGCGCACCGCATACCTCGAACTGGGACGGCTACTGGACGTTGGTATACAAGGTCGCGTACGGCGTCGACGTGCATTTTTTCGTCAAGAAACAACTATTCTGGTTTCCGTTGAGCCTGTTGCTCAATGGCATGGGCGGTGTACCGCTGGACCGGCGCGACTCGCGCTCGGCGGTCAAGCAAGCTGTAGCCGCATTCAATGAAAACGACGACTATCTTTTCGGCCTCGCGCCCGAGGGTACGCGCAGCAAGACAAAGGGCTGGAAATCCGGCTTTTATCGAATTGCCGAAGAAGCTGGCGTACCGGTCGTGTTCGGCTTTTTCGACTACCCGAATAAGCGACTCGGGTTCGGCCCGATGATGACGCTAACGGGCGATGTCGAAGCCGACATGACTGTTATTCGCTCTTTCTATGAATCCGTGGGTGGTCAGGCACCAGACAAGACTGGCCCCATTGAGATGTTGCGTGGCAGACGTAGAAAATAAACGCAGCATTCGGAGCTTCGTGCGACGCGCCGGTCGAATGACCTCCTCGCAGCAAAAAGCCCTCGACGAACTTTGGCCTATCTACGGGGTTGAATATTCACCGCAGCTCCTGGACCTTGATCAGGTCTTCGCACGTAGTGCCCCGATTGTGCTGGAGATCGGCTTCGGTAATGGCGACTCCCTGGTGCAGCTCGCGAGTGAAGACGATGCTTCGGACTTTCTCGGTATCGAGGTGCACGACCCAGGCAACGGTCATTGCATGATCGCAGCACGCGCTGCTGCCGTTGGTAATCTAAGAATTATTGCTCATGACGCGATCGAAGTTCTCGAAGAGCAGATCGCCCCTGCGTCATTGGCACGCATCAACCTGTACTTCCCGGACCCCTGGCCAAAGAAGCGACACCACAAACGACGCATCGTGCAGCCGTCATTTCTTGAGCTGTGCGCCAGCCGCCTGGAGCCAAAAGCTGCGCTGCATATTGCAACAGACTGGGCGAACTACGCGGAACACATTGATGAAGTTCTTGCAGATTCCCCGTTGTTCGAATGTACCGAGCGTCGCGAACATGGGGGCGACCAGCCGCTAAGCCGCCCGGCTACGAAATTCGAGCATCGCGGACTGAGAAAAGGACATCGGATCTGGGACTGGCGTTTCTCTAAAATTGATCTATAACTAATATAGGAGACGCTAAAAAGGTCAGTGCCATGGCAGTCGCATATCCGGTCATTGGAAAATGGTTTCGTCGTCCGAACGGCAACACGTTCGAGGTGGTTGCGGTAGACGAAGATGATCACACGATCGAGATTCAACATTTCGACGCCACCATTGAGGAAGTCGACCTTGAGGCCTGGAGCGAGCTATTCACGGTTGAAATCAGTGCGCCGGAGGACTGGTCCGGATCGGTCGATATGGACCCGGATGACTACGTCGGCATCAAGGAAAGCGATATCCCGCCCGGCTTCCACGAACTCTTCGAGTTTCTTAACCCACCAAAATAGTTAGCGACTCTCTAGCGAGCCGGCTTGCCACTGACGTATACCATACCGTCGCGCACGCTTGCGTCTACCGTTCGCAAAGTTTTCCCTACGCAAGGTCCCGCGAAGCACAGGCCGGTGTCGATTTCATACAGCGCACCGTGCGAAGCACAAATAATTGAACTACGGTCTTTGGTCAGAAAGGCATCCGGCATCCAGTTGAGCGGATGGCCCACATGCACGCAGTAATTCTCGTAGGCAAACACCGCATCGCCCTGTCGCACGACAAAGCCGTGTAGCGGCCAGTCGCCGTCCCCGATCTGGAACTCGCGGCAACCCGGGTCGCTGAGCTCATCGAGTTTGCCAACGGCGATTTCAATACTGCTCATTGCTCCGAGTCGCTCGCTTCGTTCCAGGGCGCCACTTTGATCAGCAACAGCATGCCCGGGATCGCCAGTACAACGCACAAGATATAGAAGTTCGTCCACCCTACGCGTTCAACGATCAATCCGGTCGTCGCACCAGCCAACGTTCTTGGCGTAGCCGCGAGCGCCGTAAATAAAGCGAACTGCGTTGCAGCAAATGCTTTGTTCGTGGAACGTGCAATGAAGGCGGTCAATGCTGCCGTTCCCAGACCGACGCCGAGATATTCGAACGCTACTGCAAAGCCAAGCATCCAAGGGTTTGGGCCGATTTCAGCCAACGCTGCGAAACCAAGAATGCTGACAATCTGCACGATGCCGAACAACCACAGGGCCCGGTTAATCGACAAAACGATCATGACCAAGCCACCGACCAAACCGCCGACAATCACCGCGGTCAGCGACGCAAATTTCGCGACCACGCCGATCTCCGTCAGTGTAAAGCCAACATCAATGAAAAACGGCGTCTGCAATGCGGTCGCCATATTGTCGCCGAGCTTGTAGAAGAACAAAAATCCGAGCACAAAAAGGGCTGGCGCTACACCTTCTCGACCAATGAACTCGCGAAACGGTTCGACGATCGCTTCTCTCATCGTACGTGGCGCATGCGGATCTCGCACCGGTTCAGCAATGTTCATTACGAGCACCATGCCGACCAACATGAACGCAGCGACGACGATAAATACTGCATTCCACGGCATATGGTCTGCAAGAATCAATGCAAGTGATCCCGGCACAAGTCCCGCCAACCGGTAGGCTTGAACATGAATAGCGTTGCCGAGTCCTAGCTCACTATCTGCCAGCAACTCACGACGATATGCGTCGAGAACAATATCCTGGCTCGCACTGAAAAATGCGATAGTCGCCGCGAGGTATGCGACCGCCCAGATTGAGAAGGCCGGATTGAGAAAGCCAATCGCCCCGATCGAGATCATCAAAGCGATTTGAGTAACAAACATCCAGCCACGACGTCGACCGAGAAGCGGAAGCGTGTAGCGATCCATGACCGGCGCCCACATGAATTTCCATGCGTACGGCAAGCCGATCAGCGTGAAGAAACCGATTTCAGCGAGCCCAACGCCTTCGGTCCGCAACCACGCCGGCACTAATTGAATCAAAATGTATAGCGGCAGGCCTGACGTAAATCCGGTAAAGACGCATATCAACATGCGTCGATTCAGGATGGCCTCCTTAATCGAAGGTCGGCTCACCTGGTCAGTGCGATTCGAATATTAATCAGCATGTGGCCAATCGTAATCCATGATCAACGGTGCGTGATCGGAGAATCGCTGATCTTTATAAATATCGGTGGACACGACTTGATCCTTGAGCCCCTCAGTGACTACCTGATAGTCGAGACGCCACCCTACGTTGTTGTCCCATGCGCGACCTCGATTGGACCACCAGGTGTACTGATCCGCTTCAGGCTGCACGATGCGGAATGCATCCACCCAGCGATACTCACCAAACAGCTTGTCCATCCAGGCGCGTTCCTCAGGAGTAAATCCCGAGTTTTTGCGATTCTGTCTCCAGTTCCTCAGATCGATTTCCTTGTGTGCGATGTTCCAGTCACCACAAATAATCGTTTCCGAGCGACGGCGGCGTAATTTGTGCAAGTGCTCGGTAAAACCATCAAGACAGCGAAACTTCGCTTCCTGACGCACTTCGCCTGAAGAACCAGAAGGCAAATAAACAGAAACGACGTTAATACCTTCGAGCTGAACTTCAATGTAGCGGCCTTCATCGTCGAACTCTTTGTCGCCGTAGCCATGAACTATCTTCTTGGGTTTCTGTTTCGAGTAGATAGCGACGCCGCTATAGCCTTTCTTTACCGCATCTTCGTAGTAACAGTGGTAGCCCGCAGGCGAGAAACATTCATCGACCAACTGGTGTACTTGTGCCTTGGTCTCCTGAATGCAGACCACGTCCGGATCCTGGTCTCGCATCCATTCGAAAAACCCTTTGCGTGCCGCGGCGCGAATGCCGTTGGCGTTCAAACTAATTACCCGAAACAATCTGCGTCTCCATCTGCCATATGTCATACTTCGAATCGATTTCGAAGGCAGCCATCATACCGAAGCATGCGAGCGTACAAGAAAGAATTCATTGAATTAGCGATTGAACTCGGCGTTCTCCGTTTCGGTGAGTTCACGCTTAAGTCTGGTCGTGTGAGCCCCTATTTCTTTAACGCCGGCCTGTTCAACACCGGATATGCCGTTGCCAAGTTGGGTCGCTACTATGCGACGGCGGTCGCCGAAGCCAATCTCAAATTCGACATGATCTTTGGTCCCGCCTACAAGGGCATCCCGCTGGTTGCGCTGACCGCTTCGTCGTTAGCGGAGCATCAGGATATCGATGTGCCTTTCTCGTATAACCGCAAGGAGGCCAAGGCGCATGGTGAGGGCGGCAGCATTGTCGGCGCGCCGCTCGAAGGTCGGGTGCTGATTATCGACGATGTCATTACGGCAGGCACTGCCGTGCGCGAGGCTTACCAGATCATCACTGCCGCCGGCGCAGAAGTGGCCGGTCTTGTGATATCGCTGGACCGCCAGGAGCGCGGCCAGGGGCCAGCATCAGCCGTGCAGGAGTTACAACAAGCGTTGGGTATTTCGGTTGTCAGTATTATCAGCCTTAACGACCTGATCGTTACTCTTGAAGAATCAAAAGAGTATGAATCTTATCTCGAACCGGTCCTCGAGTATCGTCAGAAGTTCGGGGTTACATCTTAACTTATTGTTTATATTGATTATTTTGAGTTTCGTTTACAGCCTATCCAGTTCCGACTAAGCTGTATTTTCTTGAACCAGTCCCGTTCACGGGCTCTTCATTAATGGCATTATTCAATTATGCGATCAAAAGCCACCGCTATAGCTGTTCTGCTTCTACTCCCGCTCCTCGCTGGAGCACAACAGCGCGCAGCCTACACTTGGGTAGATGACGAAGGCGTGCGGCATTATGGGGACAAGATCCCCCCCGAATTTGCTGACAAGATGAAGTCTATTCTTAACGAACACGGCGTCGTGGTCGGTCAAATTGAAGGCAAGAAAAGCGAAGAAGAGCTCGAGGCCGAACGCGTTGCCAAGCGGCTGGATATTCAAAAAGAATTGCAAAATCGTGCTGACCGCGCGCTGCTGGCGACTTATCAGAATGTCGATGAAATTGAATTGCATCGTGATCGTAGAATCGAATTATTCCAGGCTCAATCGCGAGTCACCGAGCTATATTTGCGAAACCTGGACCGCCGTTTACTACAGCTGCAAGAAGAGTCGAAGCATTTTCGCCCTTACAGCTCCGACCCCAGCGCAACCATGGTGGAGCCAAAATTGATTAAGGAAATCCAGGAAACTGAAGCAACGATCGCGCGGCATCAAAAGAATCTTGAGAAGTACCAGAAAGACGAAGCGGACATCATCGAACAATTCGATGGCAACATTCATCGCTTCAAGAGCCTGAAGGGTCTTCCGATGACAACCGCTCAGGCTTTGCCAGAGTGACCAAACCCGCCTGATCCTCTGGCGCTATCGTCGAACTCTTCAACGACGCTAAACTCAACCTGCTCTACCGGCACAAACACCATTTGTGCAATCCGATCGCCCGGCTGAATTTCATAACTCGCGCTGCTGCGATTCCAGCACGAGATAAATACCTGTCCCTGATAATCGGAGTCGATCAGACCGGTCAGGTTTCCGAGTACCAGACCGTGTTTGTGGCCCAGTCCTGAGCGCGGCAACAGTACGGCCGCAAGCGTAGGGTCACCGATATAAATTGCCAGGCCGGTCGGAATCAAAGTCGTCTCGCCCGCTTGGACCGTGATCGCCGCATCGATACAGGCGCGCATGTCCAAGCCAGCAGATCCATCGGTGGCGTAATGCGGCAGGGGAATTGCATTCCCGATCCGGGGGTCCAGTATTTTCAGTTCAATTGATCGCATATTCGCCGGAACTGTACGCGATCTCAAAACGTTCGGCGATCAGTTTAAGCACGTCGCGAGCGAGTTCGGTTTTTTCTGCAGTGCTGAATGTTTGCTCTCCAGTATTCCAGTAAACATTCACCGCGTTCTGATCGCTGTCGAATCCCTTTCCGCCGCCAACTTGATTGGCAACAATCATGTCGAGCTTCTTGCGCTGTAACTTGCCAAGCGCATATTCCCGTACGTTTTCGGTCTCTGCGGCGAAGCCCACCGTAAATGGCGCGCTCTCCAGTGCAGCAACTGAGGCGAGTATGTCCTCTGAACGAACAAGCTCTATGCGCATGGTCGAATCACTCTTCTTGATCTTCTGCACCTGAACTTCGGCGGGCCGATAGTCCGATACGGCCGCAGTCGCAATAAATATATCTGCGTCTGCAATTTGTTGGTGCGTTACGTCGTACATTTCCTGTGCGGTTTCTACTCGATGTACCTCTGCACCACCAGGCGTCGAGATTGACGTCGGACCGCTGATCAGCACGACGCGCGCACCCTGTTCCAGAGCAGCGGCCGCGATCGCGTAGCCCATCTTTCCGGAACTGCGATTAGTGATGAAGCGCACCGGATCGATTGGCTCGCGGGTAGGGCCGGCCGTTACCACAACAGTCTTGCCCGTCAATGAAAGATCATCCTGGGTCACCAGTGTCGGCCCGCAAACGATTGCTGCGATGTCGTCAGGATCGAGCATGCGGCCCTCGCCTATATCGCCACAGGCTTGCGAGCCGCTATCCGGCCCGAGAATTCTGACGCCGCGTGTTTCCAGCGTTTCTCTGTTTGTCTGCACGGCTACGTTTGCCCACATGACCTTGTTCATAGCCGGCGCGATCGCGAGTGGTGCCTCGGTCGCGAGACAAACCGTCGTCAGCAAATCGGACGCTGCGCCGGATGCCAGCCGCGCCATAATTTCGGCAGTCGCCGGCGCGATCAAGACGACATCAGCCCAACGCGCGAGCTCGATATGACTCATCGACGCTTCGGCTTCCTTGTCCCACAAATTCGAACGGATCGGCCTGCCTGAGACTGCCTGTAACGCGGTTTCTGTGACGAATTCTCCAGCCGACGCAGTCATGACGATTTGCACCTCGGCACCACGCTCACGCAGACGCCGCACCAGCTCTGGTGTTTTGTAGGCGGCGATGCCGCCCGATATTCCGAGAACAACATTCATGGCGATTAGCTTAACCGAAAACCAGTGATCAAGGCCGGATTGGCTGCTTGATTGCGGCTGCAGGATCGCGGAAATTGGTCAGCATGAGTGATGAAGAATTATTAGCCAGGGTCATCGGCAGCAAAGATCTTGCCAGACGCCTGCTACAACGCTTTGGTGGCCTGCACCCCTTGCTGCATACAGATGCCGGGCTACTGACCACAGAACCCGGTGTCGGCCACGGACGGGCCGCGCTGCTCCACGCTTTGCCCGAGCTCGCCAGGCGCTATTTTGAGGAGTCTTTGCCGGTCGGCAAGGCGATTCGCAGCCCTGCCGACACACAGGCTTTTCTACACGCCAAGATTCGTCACCTTGGGCATGAGATGTTTTGTTGTCTGTATCTGGACAATCGCCACCGCATACTGCGCTTCGACCAGCTATTTCGCGGCACTATTGATGGTACTTCCGTCTATCCTCGTGAGGTGGTCAAAGAAGCGCTGGCAATCAATGCCGCAGCGGTCATTCTGGCGCACAATCACCCGTCTGGGGTCGCCGAGCCGAGCCAGGCAGATGAACGCATCACCCGCCGCCTGAAATCCGCGCTGGAACTCGTGGATATACGGCTTCTGGACCACTTGATTATCGGCAATGCCGAAACCACCTCACTGGCCAGTCGCGGCCTGCTATGAATCGCGCCCCGAGCCCTTGTATTGCGCGGTTCGGGCTGGTATAAAGTCCAGCTCTCTGCCCGCCTACCGCGGGCAACTTTATTGTTAAAACAGAGACTTATACGTCATGTCCAAGGTATGTCAGGTCACAGGGAAGCGCCCGCAGAGCGGAAA
>RCNC010002875.1_pt1 | contig 11373 bp, 15 predicted proteins | sample 2041301 | NCBI WGS metagenome assembly RCNC01 (sample SAMN09708231, study PRJNA481090) | Marine sediment metagenome, whole genome shotgun sequencing project. | biome: marine sediment; feature: ocean; material: sediment; isolation source: Sewage treatment plant 13A marine sediment (STP13A) ... | reverse complement strand
GATCCGGTAATCGTGGGTAACAAGTTACCCACCCTACGTCACCTCAGTAGGTATGCAATCAGATTTTGAATTGAAATTTTAAAGGGTTTTTGGGGTTTGGTGGGAAACAGTAGATATGATCCCGATGGTTTTCTCCACCCCAAAAAAAACGAGCGCCGTTTTACCGGCGCCCGTTTTGACTAATCCGTATTTATACGATTAGAGAGCAACAACTTTAGTCGCACATGGGCCTTTCTGGCCTTCCCCTACTTCGTATTCTACCTGCTGACCGTCATTAAGCGTTGCATAACCATCGGTCTGGATTTCTGAGTGGTGAACAAACAAATCTTTTCCACCGTCTTCTGGTGTGATGAATCCGTAACCTTTGCCTGCGTCAAACCACTTTACTGTACCTGTACTCATAACCTTTCTTCCTTAAATAAATTAAATAAACATTACTAACTTTGCGTTCCGCTTTTAGGCAGAACTATACAACAACATTCACAGACTTCGGAAAGCAGCAAACGCCGAACTTCTCTCTTCTCATGACTTTTTAGGGCCGTAAAACGCGCAGTGTAACACGGTTACTACACTTTAGAGGCATTCAACTTACTGAAATGGGGTGGTTTATGAATCGGGACCCTTTTCTTCCATGACGAATTCGGTCACTTTTGCCCTGATACTCTGATATGTTCCTGTCAGTTCAACCACGCGATTGTATCGTTTTAAGGTAAAACCTTCGGCTTCTATCGCTGCAACTACATCTTCTTCGGGCTTGCCCTGGCTTGTCAGGCCTTCGACCTTGATCCAGGCTTTTGCAAAACTATGAAGCTCCTCCTCTTCAGGCACATCCCGTGGTGGCTTACCGCCTGATGAAGCTATCGCAGCAAAATCCTTATCAAAATAACTGTCTTCCGGCAGGTCGGCCATGATACTTTTTATGGTCGCATTGTTATCAGCCTGAATGCTGCGCCAGAAAAACTTCCTGCCATAACCGGCATCACCACCTATCTGGCCACTTTTACCACCGGTCCGCAACGCGTCCAAATCACCATTACGCGCGCAGGTCACATGTTTAAAATGTGTTCCAACGGGTGCTTCCAGCCAACACAACATCTTGTCCTTGTCTTCCGGTTTACGACTTCGTTCTTCATTCAAACCCTGTCGTACGATTCGCAAACGGGTTTCTTTCTGAAGACTGATTCTCTGAACGCTAACAGACATCCTGTCTAATTCCAGAACATCTGTATCGTTAACGGTTGATTCCCCGCCAGGCTCGACTTCCGCCTCGGGAGGTTTTTCAATCGCAAATACGGTGAAGCTACACAGCAATAACAACAAAGGTAATGTTCTTAGCATGATAAAACCCTGATCTTTTCAATTTTGATACCTTACCTCAACAACCCCCCAGTAATAATGTGCCATTCGTAGGGTGGGTAACTTGTTACCCACGAGCCAGTATGATTTTAAGCCACATGCGTAATAACACCGCACCCAACGACGTGCGAAATACCGTTTCCATTGTGCCCAATCTCGTGCGTAATAAATTACGCACCCCACAGGGTACAAATTGTCGTTTCCATTGTGCCCAATCCCGTGCGTAATAAATTACGCACCCTACGGAGTGCAAACATGTTAACTTGCCTGCAGCAATAATTGACACGTCAGGGATCCCACATGTCAAAAACCTTATCCACCAAAAAAAGTAAACGTCCAGGGTGCCTCCTGATGGTTCTAGCCTTGGTCTTTATAACCGCATCAGGCGTTTATTTTTCAACAGCAGGCATACGCGACGCCAAACGTCTCGAACAAACCCTGATCGACCGTTATGACTGGGCAAATAATTACACACCCTCACTCGACGGAGCTATTCCCCGGCAACGTGTAGAAAAATTCATACGGGTGCGGCAAGCCGTGCAAACCCAATGTCGTGACTACCAGGCAGTGCTAACCAGTATTGCCAACCTCGACAAGATTGAATCCAATCAGGACACGACTGCGAGTGAAGCGGCATCTACGGGTATGGAGGGCTTCAAAAGCGCCTTCAGCGCCGGGCCTAAAATGATCAAATTTTCAAACACGCGCAACCAGGCGCTTGTGGATGAAGAAATGGGTATAGGTGAGTACATGTATATCTATCTGACCGCCTATGGTCAGCAACTGACCTCTGAATCGGCCTCGCCCTACTCAGGTATGGAAGAAGCCTATCTCAGCCCACGGGCCCGTAAGGAGTTTATCCAGATTTTGAATAATCAACTGGTTGTAATAGAAGCATCTGGCGAGCAGGCGACCCATACCGATTTGGCGGATAGGCTACGGCAGGAGATTGAAGCCCTGGAAACCGATTCACAATCATCACCCTGGCCCAATGGACCTATTGGTGCAGCACGGGATTCTTTGGCTCCTTATCAACAGGAGTTAGCTGAGCTTTATTGCTCAGGTGTCGTTAAAATAGAATTGTTACAGAAAAACCGGGGTTTTCGATTCGAGGGTTAAAAAACCTTTGTTATAGGGGACCAAATACCGGGTTTATTGGTTTTGGACTCGTGGGTAACAAGTTACCCACCCTACGTGGCGTCGATCACCGGTCCCATTAAACCCAACCACGTGCGCAATAAAACCACGCCATACGTGATATGAATTGTTGGTTTTGTTTTATCCTCGTGGGTAACAAGTTACCCACCCTACGTGGCGTCGAGCACCGGTCCCATTAAACCCAACCTCGTGCGCAATAACACCCCACATCGAATCAATTACCAGACTCGTTTACGTACCCGATGGCAAAATGTAAAAATACACCGCCATGACATGGCAAAAACTACCCAGCAACACGAACATGTGGAAAATCGCGTGGTTGAATTTGATTTGTTTGATGCTGTATAAAATGGCGCCTGTTGTATAGGCAACACCACCGGCGATAAGCCAGTACAAACCCTCCGATGGCAAGCTGTTAACCAACGGTTTTATCGCAAACATAATGATCCAGCCCATGAAGACATACATCAGGGTGGATAAAACATTGTATCTGCCGGTATAAAACAACTTCAGAATAACCCCGCTAACGGCCATCGCCCATGAAACACCAAAAACCGTCCAGCCTACCGGGCCATGCAGCGTGACGAGGGTAAATGGTGTGTAAGTACCGGCAATGAGGACATAAATTGTTGCGTGATCGAAAACCCTTAGGCGACTTCTTATCTTTGGATCTCTAGCGCTGTGATAAAAAGTAGATGCTGCATACAGCAGGATCAGGCTGGCTCCGAAAATACTGACACTAACAACATGCCAGGCATCGCCATAAAGGCTGGCGCGAACCAGCATGAAAACCAATGCGACAATGCTCAGAACAAGACCAATAGCATGAGAGATGATATTGGTCTTTTCTTCCAGGGGTGAGTAGAACTTCGTTGAATCCATGTGTTTTATCCAGGCATCCGTGTCAGGATCTGATTATACGTTTAGCATTTTTTGATAAAGTAAATCACCAGAAATTGCCTGGTTTCTTGTTGGTTCACCCGTGTTGCGCGTATGGATATTAGATCTTGCGGGCGCGAATATTACGCCCTTTTACCTTGCCAACAGCCAGGTAATTAAGCGCCTGGCGGACGGCATCCCGTTCAATCGCCACATAGCTGGACATGTCAAAAATGTCTATTTTGCCAATCTGTGAACCGGCCAGACCTGCATCACCGGTTAACGCACCCAAAAGATCACCAGGACGCATTTTGTGTTTTCGGCCAGCATCAAACTGGAGCGTCACCATGGGCGATTGCAATGAAAAACCGGGATCCCGGTCAAGTGATTCATATACATCACAGATAGATGGTGTCTTCAAATATTGCTCAATCGAATTAACCCGGAATTGCTCAGATTCGGTGAATATACTCAGCGCAATGCCCGTTTCCCCTGCTCGACCAGTGCGGCCAATACGATGAACGTAAATTTCCGGGTCCCTTGGCAATTCATAATTGATCACCGCCCGCAACGATTTAATATCCAAACCACGTGCGGCAACATCGGTGGCGACCAGCACCGGGCAACTGTTATTGGAAAAGCGCACAAGTACCTGGTCACGCTCGCGTTGATCAAGATCACCGTGTATGGCCAGGGCATCAATCTTACGGCCATTTAAGAACCGGGCGACCTCATCACATTGCTTCTTGGTATGACAAAAGACCAGTGTGGTTTCAGGTTTGTGGTGCTCAAACAGCGCCAACAGGGTGTTATTACGCTCGTGTTTTTGCACCTCGTAAAATATCTGATCGATCACACCGGGTTTGTGTTCGGCCTCGACGGTCACGGTTACCGGGTTGCGTTGAATGGAGCGGCACAGCTTTTTGATCGCATCGGGATAGGTCGCTGAAAACATCAGTGTTTGTCGGTTCTTGGGTGTTTGACTGATGATCTCTGTCATCACATCAAAAAAGCCCATATCCAGCATCCGGTCGGCTTCATCCAAAACCAGTGTCTTAAGGCTGTCGAGTTTCAAGGTCTCTTTACGTAAATGGTCCTGAATACGTCCCGGTGTACCCACCGCAATATGCGCACCGTGTTCCAGCGAACCTCTTTGTGGTCCAAACGGTTTGCCGCCACACAATAAAACCAGCTTGATATTGGGGATACTGCGGGCCAGTCTGCGCAGTTCTTTACCTACCTGGTCGGCTAGTTCACGTGTCGGACACAAAATCAGTGCCTGTACGCCAAAAAACCGCGGATTAATGGCTTCTAGCAAACCGATGCCAAAAGCCGCCGTCTTCCCGCTGCCCGTTTTTGCCTGGGCGATCAGATCCCTGCCTTTCAAAACATGTGGCAGGCTTTGCGCCTGGATAGCGGTCATTTTTTTATAACCGAGCGAATCCAGGTTGGCAACTTGAGCTTTTGATATCGAAAGGGTGGAAAAGCTATCACTGGCCATTTTAATTATTCCTTAGTGCTTGTTCGGGCCAGCATGCTTGGCTAGCAGTCTATCCAGGTGGTCGGCGAAATTTTTCCGGTCGACCTGACTCAGCGCCGGCGGGCCGCCTGTATCTATCCCGCTACCACGCATGGTATCCATGAAATCCCTGATGTTCAGACGGGCTTTGATATTCTCGGTGGTATACAGTTCCCCACGCGGGTTCAGGGCAAAACCGCCCTTTTCAATCACTTCAGCCGCCAGGGGAATATCACCGGTAATGACGAGATCACCGGCTTCCAGTCTTTTTACGATCTCATCGTCGGCCACATCAAAGCCGGATGCCACCTGCACCGCGCTGATAAAGCGCGACCGCGGTACATTAATTCGCTGATTTGCGACCAGTGTCAATTGAATTTCAGTCCGTTCAGCCGCCTTGAACAGAATTTCCTTGATCACCACCGGGCATGCGTCTGCATCCACCCATATTTTCATATCAGGCTTCCGGTGCCTCGAAGCCCACCTGATCTGCGGAGAACTGTTTATGTGTCCCATCACAAAACGGTGCATTGCCGGTATGTTTGCAAGCACATAACCATGCGTCGCCATCTTTTTCAGCGGTGAATGCCTTGGGTGCCAATGATGTTCCCTTGTGGGATCCATCACAAAATGGCTGGTTTTCGGAGCGACCACAGGCGCAAAAGTAGTATTTTTGATCTTTGGCGAGTGTTACTTTTTGGGGCTTGTTGTCTGCAATGATTGGTTTGGTCATTTTGTTTCTCTGTTTAAGAATACGACTATTTTATCAGGCGGGTGCGTAAATGTTATGCACGGTTTGTCGGTTAATAAACGTGCCCGTAGGGTGCGTAACTTGTTATGCACGTTTATAAGCGAATTGAATCGTGCGTAATAACACCGCACCCGTTGTTCCAATCGCGGTGATTCTGGCACCGTGCCGTGGGGTGGGTAACTTGTTACCCACGATTTACCGACCTTGGTGTTTTACCCCCGTGCGTAACATTTACGCACCCTACGACGAATCGGGCCAATTGAACAACCCCGTGCGTTAAAAAATCACCCCGACATGCCATTCAAATAATAATTCCACAGCATCCTGGCAGCAGTTGCCCGGTAGGGAGACCAGGCATTGGCGATTTCGGTCAATTCCGGTTGGGTGGGCCTGTCCGACCACCCTTTCAGGTTTTTGAATGCCGTGGCCAGGGCTATATCACCCACCGGCCAGACATCAGGACGACGCAATGCCATCAATAAATAGACCTTCGCCGTCCATGGGCCGATACCTTTGATGGAAGTGAGTGTGGCAATTACAGATTCATCACTTTCTTTACCCACTTTTTCAAAATTAAGCTCACCGTCTTGAACCAGTTCAGCGACATTGATGAAATATGTCGCCTTCTGACGTGTAATACCCAAAGACCGTAAACACGTGCTGCCTGCCGCAATTACAGTAGCTGGCGTCAACGGGTCAATATTGTCCTGCAGACGACAAAACATGGTGGCGGCTGAGGCCAGGGAAACCTGCTGCTCAAGAATGATACGGATAAGGGTAATAAAACCCGGTTCCCTTGCCCATAAGGGCGGGACCCCGTGACTTTTGAGTATCCGTGCCATGTCCTGGTCGATTGACGCAAGTGAATGTGCGTCCACTGCCAGACGTTTTTCATTCAGGGTCATTGGTGTGTTTGGCTTTGATTTCACAGTTCGAATGCCCAAGGGTGCGTAACGAGATGAACAGGGTTTGACCAAACCTCGTAGGGTGCGTAACTTGTTACGCACGGGTCATAAAAACCCATTGTTACGTACGGGTTATATAAACCCATTGTTATGCACGGGTCATAAAAACCCATTGTTACGTACGGGTTATATAAACCCATTAACCGTACCTAATGTCTTGAACCGCTTGATCGTGGGTAACAAGTTACCCACCCTACATGGTCATAAACTTATTAACCATAGGTTGTATTGAGGACTTCGGCAAAAACAGCCTGGTCGACATTGCCGCCTGTGGCTACGACTGCGACTTTGCGCCCGGCTAGGCGTGATTTTTCTTGTGTAGCTGCTGCCAATGGTGCTGCACCGGCGCCTTCGCATACGTTATGTGTGCATTCAAACATCAACCGCATCGCCGCTGATACCTCATCATCGGTCACCTGGACGATTCGGTCTACACCCTTCAGTATCAATTCAAGCGCCTCGGGCTCCGGTATCCGGCAGGCCATGCCGTCGGAAAGACGGGTTGTAACGGGGGATTCAACCGGATGTCCGGCACTGAACGATTTTGCATAAGTCCGGGCGTGCGCTGATACCACCCCGACCACCTCGGTATTCAGATTCAAGGCGTCGCGTGCGGCCATCATGCCACAAATGCCTGAACCCAGACCGATGGGCACATAGACAACATCGACATCTTTGACTTTCTGTAGCAACTCCAGGCTGTAGGTCGCGACACCGGTCACCAGTAGGCGGTGGAATGCCGGCACCATGTGCAAAGACCGTTCATCTGCCAGTTTTTGTGCAAATTCACGAGACTCCTGAAAATCATCACCGTGCTCGACCAATTCCACACCCAGCGCCTGCATCGCCGCATTCTTTTCAACACTGTTGCCATGTGGCACAACGATGGTGGCCGGGATACCGTAACGTTTGGCAGCGTACCCAACCGATTGGCCATGATTACCACGTGTCGCACTAATCACACCTTTTGGCTTCTGTGCAGCTCTTGCAAGATTGGCGAAGTAAACCAGGCCACCACGAATTTTGAATGCCCCCACCGGGCTGTGGTTTTCGTGTTTTACCCACAGCTCGGTCCCCAACCGTTCACTTAACATCGGCCAGCAATATTGTGGTGTTGGCGGCATATCGGCATAAACGATTTGAGATGCTGCTTTGATGTCGTCAAGTGTGATGTGCATTGCTAAACCTCGCTTATAAGATAGTTCAGATGTTCTTCATTTGTTCCGCAACATCCGCCCAGTACCTTGACACCATGGGTTCTGTTCAAACCCAGCATCAACTCCCCCCACCCGGATACGCTTTCCATTAATAATTCTTCAGCACCATCGAGATCACAGTGATCAAGAGAGGATGCATTGGCCAGGTAGCCAACCAATCTGTTGAAAAGCTCCGGGGGTTGGGTCGCTGCACACAGGAATGATGGATAGGCACAATTGACCATGAAACCAAGCGGTTTGTGACGGGTATTTTCATCAATGGTTTTTATCGCCGTGTGGAGATCCGTACCATCCAGAACACGTCCATCCCGCGAGATAACAAAACTCATAAAATACGGCAAACCGGTAGCTTCCATGGCCTTGGCAATACCAATGGCTTCCTCAATGGCCGGTAGGGTTTCTGCGATCAGAAAATCCACACCACCCTGTTTCAGTTGCTCAAGTTGCCAACTATGAAATTCCTGCGCCTCCGATATAGACAGGCTTTCTTCCGGTCGATAGCAATCGTTTTTACAACCTATCATGCCGCCAATTTTGATGTTTTCACGATCCGTACTTTGAGAATCGCGTATTTCCTGTAAGAAACTTACTGCATCGATATTGATCGACGGATTAATTCTTGTTTCGACAACCCTGGATTGATTGGCTCTCCAGGTCGGGGTACACATCAGAAAGGGCGTTCTGGATTGACGCGCAATATCGATATATTTTTGGTAAAGATGGCTTAAGGCGTCTCTGCCAGCCTGGTCATAAATCAACGGTGCATTCACAAGCACCGGATGCAGGCTGATATGTTCCGATCGTCTCAGTGATTCGACAATCGCAGCTTCCATCAGGATCAGTTTGTTGTTTTCTAAAAGCTTTTTCATGAAAACGTATTACCGAGGATTGAGTACTAATCCCGATATTTGACCTGCATGCCTTTCAGAAAATAACGCAGGACCTGGTCTTTGCATTCGCGGTAGTGTTTATGACCCGGCTTACGGAAAAACGCGCTGAGTTCATGTTTGCTTATTCGAAAATCGGCCTTGTTAATCATCTCGATGACTTCATCGGCCTGTAGGTTAAGGGCGATCTTGAGTTTTCTGAAAATGATATTGTTGTTTAAGGTCTTTTCCGGCTCGGGTTGCGGGCCATCCTTTTTACCTCTTTTTTCGATGATCAGGCCATTCAGGAAGGTGGCCAATTGCAGATCACCACAGTTTTTGTAGTCGGGATCATCGTCTTTCTTCAACCAGTCACTGATCTCGGCACGTATGACCTCGAGTCCGGCTAATGCAAATATCGCTATCATTTTTGAATCATCAAAATTGAAGGTGTAACGGATACGGCGTAATACATCGTTATTGGTCATGGTCTGATTCCGGTTAATCTGATTCCCAGGGTGTGGGTTTTATGAACAGTATACGGATTGTATCCTCTTGGAACTCTATGATATCGCCTGATATGATCTTTTTTCGTTTGCGGGTTTCTACTTCGCCGTTGACCAGGACATAACCCTGGTCAATGACCATCTTGGCTTCACCACCACTTGAGACCATGCCTTCGAACTTCAGGATTTTGTAGAGTTCAACAGGTTCTTTTGTGATTTCGACGGTTCTCATGGTTTTATTGCCCTTGTTGGGTGGGGTGTGTTGTTCACCGGTTTACCCGTGCGTAATGAATTATGCACCGTGCGTGACATGTTCTTTTCGGTGGGTAATGACATCGATTGACCCGTGGGTAATGAATTATGCACCGTGCGTAGGGTGGGTAATTTATTACCCACGGTTTTTCCGGTGCACGGTAATTCAAGCACCCGCATCAACTACCCAATCTGCTTCAACAAGCAGGGTATCATTTTCAAATATCTTACCAACAAACCTGTCGCCAGGATTAATCGAGCCAACACCTGCGGGGGTTCCGGTCATGATCAAATCACCATCTTCAAAAGACATAAATCCCTTGATTTCTGCCAGAATATCTTCCGGTTTATTGATCATTAACCCGTAACCACCCTGCTGTATCAATTGCTCATTGATGTACAACTCCAGTCTCAGATGACGGGTATCACCCTCGTATGAAACAAACTCGCTGAAAACAGCTGCCCCATCAAAAGCCTTTGAACGTTCCCACGGTAAACCCTTCGCTTTTAAAGCGGATTGCACTTCTCTTTTGGTTAAATCCAGCCCAAACCCAACACCCGCTAACTCACCGGCAATGACCACAAAGGTCATTTCACCCTCGAAATGAATGGCATCAGGTTCGTTTGAATGAATTTCTATGGATATTGCCGAATTCGGTTTCAGAAAAATAACCGGCTGCTTGGGTATCTCATTACCCAGTTCCTTGATGTGATCAACATAGTTTCTGCCGATACATACAATTTTTGATGGAAAGACTTCCTTACCATCCAGCTTTATGAATTTCATGTTATCCAGGTCTTCCCGTTATGTGGCCTCAACTGGTCTTTGACCATTCCCGAATCGCGGCAACTTCATCTTCTTCAATTCCGATCGACTCGAGAAAATCCTGATGGCCTTCAGGCGAAGTTTTCTCAAACTCAATATGCCAGTTTTTCATACCTGCATCATCCAGACCAGCGGCTCTGAGCAAAGCTACCCAGGTGTCCTTTGTGATGACCCGGGTGTTGGCTTCGAAATTTTCGACTTCCAGCACCTTTAAGATCACTTTCTGCTGGTTTCTGAGTTTCTGAATCTCACCATTGATGGCGACCAATCGATGCTCAAGTGTTATATCGAGTTCGCTGCCCTCTTTCTCAAGTAGCACGGCGATGGACTCCAGGGACAAACCGGTGCTGCGGAACAGCTTGATCCTGTCCATTTTTTGCAGGTCGTTTTCCGAATACAGCCTGTAATTGGATTCGCTGCGACCGCTGGGTGACAAAAGACCAATGGAATCGTAATAAAGGAGTGTGCTTCTGGATAAAGCGTACTTTTTTGCTACCTTGCCAATTGTAAACATCTTGTCATCACTTATTTGTTTTGAAAGGAGGGGTGATTGGTCGATTATGGACCAATCATCCCCATTACTCTGCTGTACTACAACGCGCGAATGCGGGTTATGTCATCCGCAGGAATCTGCAGCCATTCCAGAAATGATTGATGCCCTGCCGGATACCTGGCTTCAAATGCCCTGTGCCAGCGCACCATGGTTTCATCATCCAGGCCAATTTCACGAAACAGCTCTACCCACCGGTCCTTGTTCATTGCTACATCACTCATGTTACATCTCCTGTTGGTTTTCAGAGGCGATTTATCATCGCTGAGACGTATTTTGAAGTATGAAGTTATAGTCAGGTCAATGGGGGTTTAAAAATTGTTGAGTTGGTTAATGAGCTTTGACGCGTGGGTTCGTAGGGTGGGTAACTTGTTACCCACGGGCAAAACGTGGGTTCGTAGGGTGGGTAACTTGTTACCCATGGGTAAAACGTGGGTTCGTGGGGTGCGGTAACTTGTTACCCACGGGCAAAACGTGGGTTCGTAGGGTGGGTAACTTGTTACCCACGGGTAAAACGTGGGTTCGTGG
>RCNC010009018.1_pt1 | contig 11374 bp, 7 predicted proteins | sample 2041301 | NCBI WGS metagenome assembly RCNC01 (sample SAMN09708231, study PRJNA481090) | Marine sediment metagenome, whole genome shotgun sequencing project. | biome: marine sediment; feature: ocean; material: sediment; isolation source: Sewage treatment plant 13A marine sediment (STP13A) ... | reverse complement strand
GCCATCGCCGTCGTCCGCGACGGGGAACCGGCCAGGGTCCAGGGATACGGCCTCGCGAATGTCGAGCTGGAGGTTCCGGTAACACCCGAAACGATCTTCCAGACCGCTTCGGTCGGCAAGCAGTTCACGGCGGCCGGCATTCTGCTCCTCGCCGAGGAAGGCAAGCTGAAGCTGGACGATCCCCTCGCCCTGCACTTCCCGAACGCCCCCGCCACGTGGCACCGGATCACGATCCGGCACCTCCTGACCCACACCTCCGGCATCAGTGATTCCAGCGACGACGAGTACGATGAGCTACGCGACTACACGGAAGAGGAACACCTGGAGATCTCCTGGAAGTTACCGCTCGAGTTCGCGCCCGGCAGCCAATGGAGCTACTGCAACACGGGCTACATAATCCTCGGTATTCTGACATCGAAGCTCACCGATATGCACTGGAGCGAATTCCTGAAACAGCGCATCTTCGAGCCTGCTGGGATGACGACAGCGCGCGTCATCAGCGAGTCGGACATCGTCAAGAACCGGGCCGACGGCTACGAAAGGACCGAAGAGGGCGAGCTCCGGAACCAGGAGTGGGTTCCCCCGAGCGACAACACCCTGGCCGACGGCTCCCTCTACGTGACGGCGAGGGACATGGTCGCTTGGGATGCCGCCCTGCGCGAGCGGCGGCTCCTGAGCGAGGCCAGCTACGACGCATGGTGGACACCGGTGTCACTCGGCGACGGCATCACCTTCCCGTATGGCTTCGGCTGGTCGCTGAGTGAGCAACGCGGGCGCCGGCTGATAGAACACGGCGGCTCGTGGCAGGGCTTCCGGGCGGCGATTGCTCGTTACGTCGAGGACAAGCTGACGGTCGTCGTCCTCGCCAACGCGGCAGGCACGCCGACCGAAGCGATCGCTCATGAGATCGCGGGCATGGTCGATAACGATCTGCGCCTTCCCGATCCCAAGACACCAGGTGTCGATCCGGACCCCCAGCGGACTGCACGTCTGGAGGGCCTACTGGAGGCGTGGGCCGAGTGGCGGACCACCCCCGATATGGGACGCGGCCTCGCGGCGACTGCCTCGGGCAGCGTTCGCGAATCCTTCAACCGCCGGCGTACCGGCCAGCTCCTCGGGAAGAAGAAGAGCTTTTCCTGGCTCGAAGACGACGACCTGGGATCAAGTTCGATGGAACGACTCGGTGAGACGGTGACGAGGATTGCCCACTACGTATTCGTGACCGAGGACGCTCGCCGGGTTTACCGCTTCTATCTGACGGCCGACGGCAAGGTCGCCGATTTCGGCTCGGAGCGGCGTTGATTCGTCTTCGAGATCAATGTCTCGTTGAGAACAAGATGATGGGGCCTGCCGTTGAGGTCCTCATATCTATCCATGCGGAAATTCACCATGGCTAAACCCAATCAATCGAACGATGCGCCCCATCTTCAAAGGGGCCTTGGCCTCGTAGCGGCGATGGCGTTGATCGTCACGAATACGATTGGGACGGGCGTATTCCTTAAGGCCCGAGTCATGATCTGCAATGTCGGCACACCCGAGATGGTGCTGTTGGCGTATGCAGTAGCCGGTCTGTTTGTATTGGCGGGCGCGTTGATCTATGCGGAATTGAGTACCCTGATGCCGCGCTCCGGAGGGGCGTACAACTATATCGGCGCGGCATGGGGCAGAGTATGGGCGTTCCTCTATGGTTGGATGGAAACGTTAATCGACGGTGCCGGGAGCATGGCCGCGCTGGCGATTGTATTCGTCATATTTTTCAATGACCTGCTCGGGGGCACTCTTCCATCCGGTGTCTCTACTCTGCTTGTTGCGGCAACCCTGGTTTTCGTCACCGTCCTGAACTTGGCATCCGTTCGGGCGAACGGAACACTTATGACCGTAGTCACAGGGCTCAAGGTCGCGCTGTTGTTCGGCATCGCCGGTTGCGCATTCTTCTTCGGAGATGGATCGTGGGCCAACTACGCATCAAGTTGCGTAGACGGCACCTGTGAAGGCGTACCAGCAGAAGCGCGCGGGGGACTTGCTGGCTTCGGAGCCGCTATTATTGCAGCGATGTGGAGCTATAGCGGTGCGACTGCAATTATTGTGGTCGCCGAAGAAGTGAAGGATCCGGCTCGAACACTGCCGCGTGCACTATCCAGCTCCGCGCTGATTCTTATTGGTCTGTACCTACTCGTCAATGCTGCCTATTTTTACGCGCTGTCGCCGGACACCGTTGCGAGCATCCCGGAATCGTCCTCGGTCGCCGGCACGGTGATCGCACGCGTCGTCGGCGCGGGCGCTTCGACACTCATGGCGGCTGGGCTGATGCTGTCCTCGTTCGGAGCTCTGCACAGTACCGTGTTGCACATGGCACGCTTTCCCTTTGCGATGGCGCGAGACGGCCTTTTTCCGTCCGTATTCGCGACCGTATCCCGAAAATCTCAGGCGCCGACCCACGCGGTGCTGCTGCTAGGTGTTTGCGCCATCGCTTTCGCTTTCTCGGGCACCTTCGATGTCCTCACTGACATGATTGTGTTTTCAATATTAATCTTTGAAATCATGGCAGTGGCGGCGGTGTTCGTATTGCGCAAACGACTACCCGCGACTGCACGCTCCTATCGCGCGTGGGGTCATCCTTTCCTACCGGTGGCATATCTACTGGGAATAGCCTGGCTTACGCTCAACACGTTGTGGGCCATGCCAGGGCGGTCGCTAGCGGGTCTGGGCCTGATCGCGCTAGGGCTGCCGGTTTATGCGTATTACGCGCGTGGACGGCCCCCGTCGCGATTGGAGGACTGGCTTGATAATGACGAGACATAACGAACGCTAGCAATCTGCCAGATGGTACCTTGCTTTTCCTGCCTTCGAGAGTAGCAAGTACGAAGGTCGTTCCGGAGGGGCCTTGAGGCGTCGAGAAGGTGTGAACCCGGGCCCTCTACGGTCCGGCCGCGCCTTCAGCAGAGAGCGAGAATCTATGACTGCGGGGTCATGAACCGTCAATTGTGCGAAGCGGTGCCTGGCACGTTTAACATGTTTACCGCATAAGCCGCTGGCGGATCAGGGACAAAGCCCCTCTCATCAATCAGTACAGGACATCGAGATGTATTGCGACAACAGCCATTTCCCGTCGATCTTGTCGGCGAAATACCAACCACACGAAATTTCGATACTGCCGTCGTCATTGCGATCGCGCCACTTGACATCAAAAACAGCCGTTGAGGCATTTAGCAATTTCGTATCCAGTTCCACAACGTCCGTGCCGAGCCAGCCTTCGCTGCGCCACCCTTCCAGTGAATCAATGACAAAGCCGTTGGCATTCGACTCGCGCAAACCATTGTTGGAGCGAACCCTTATTACATCGGCGAAATACTGCGCGAACTCGTCGGCATGCTCCCAGGCATTTTCCACGTACAAATCTGCATAGCCGTCCCTGAACCACTTGTCGAGGTCTTCAGATGTTTCGGCTGATGCTGGCAATGCGATCAAGGCGATTAATAGCGAAGCGAAGCTTAGTTTTTTCATCGTTCTTGTCCTTTCCTTATCTTTCGATTAACGGGGTATTGCTGAATTGTGCACCAAACGGCGCTAATTGGGCAACGGTGGTTTCTGTCCCTTTGGAACAGGTGAAACATAGGGTTGTGATTTCATCTTCTCGTCGAACTCGGCCTTTGCCCGGTGCCGCAGGTCTTCGTCCTGCAGAAAGTCCATCGCGGTCATTGCGAGTACTTTGGCGGCAACCGAAGCGCCCCTCGCCGCATTCGGCCGGCCATGACTCGCGGCGGTAATCTTTTTCCAACATCCTCACCGGCTCAGGGTACCAGCGGCGCTTGTGCGCGGCAACCCGGCGTTGACGCCTCCAAAAGGTACCGGGCACTCACTTATGATCTTGTACAGCGATGGTATAGGCGCCATCTCTCCCCCACCCGGAATTGGCCCGTGTCGTGTCGAAACATCATAAGTGAGTGCCTGAATGATGAACGCGATGATCCGCATCTCCCCACCGCAATTCGGGCACACCAGGGGGTCCGCCTCGTAAATACGCTTGATCAGCTGCGCCCAGCTCCGGCGGAGGGCGCGGGCGTCGCGGGCCTCGACACGAGCCGCACGGGAGGCCGGGCCGGCGCCCGCGCCCACAACCTCCCCATCCTCTAATTACCCACTATGTCTTCATACTTCTCAATAATTGCATCGCCCTTTTCAATGAGGTCATTTGCAATCGGCTCAACCTGATGCTTACCCAATATGCTCTTCACAATTCTGTTAGCTTCAGCATGCAGTTCCTTATCATCCATCTCCAAGAAATCAAGTTTTTCTTTATCCCAGTGTGTGATCTCGCCTCTAAGATATTGGAGCGTGTGAGGATGCGTCAGGAAATCATGGCCATGCCCAACTTCTATAACCGCATCCAATCCGATCCTTTCTTCTGATATTTCTACATCTTTCATAAAGCTTTTGGCGCAATCCCACATAGAGGAATCAACAATAAACTGTTCAAAAGAGATTCCTAAAGCAAAATCAATATTGCCAAAACCAGTTACGAGGTCTGATCCCCCCATCATTCCTGTAAGCTCAGCAACAGAGGTCATAGCGCCTGAATTGCTGGCTTCTGTACCACTACCCCATCCGCAATCAGCAACAAGAGATGGCAGACTGTATCTTCTTGCCATCTGTGCCAGCCCGATGCTTAAAAAACTCTTTTCAGGCACAGTATTGTCTATGCTCGCAGTGTACATATTCATGGGCCCTGATTCGGAACAATAAATGTGGGGGGCGCCGGGCGCCGCCATCTGTGAAATCAAAATACTTCCCAGATTTTCGGTGTTGGCATTGACCAACATACCCGCCACCGGAAGGGGAGCAGAGGCGCCACCATTGGTCATGGACATGGAAGCCACCGGTATTCCGGCTTTGGCCAGTTCTACCTGCGCCTCTATGGAGCCTTTGTCATAGCTCAATGGTGCGATGGGGCATGCAATGACAGAAAACAGAGGGCGTTTTTTCAGTTCTTCTCTTCCTCCTGCGACAAGAGCCGCCAGTTCAATCTGCACCTTTGCGTCTTCCGCGCTTTGCGCTGTAACGCCCTGAACATGCTTGGTAGTATTTTGCATGGTCACCCACAATTCATGGGGGCCGTGGGCAAGAGGAAAAACATCTGTTGCGGTTAATGCCGTCCAGAGATAATCTATTGAACCAACGGCATCTCCAAGTCTTGTAAACGCAGCAATATCCTTTCTAGTAGAATCACGATACGCTCCAGTTTCATAATCTGTAACACGAATGGCAAGTCCGCTGGTCGTCAACCACGGAAATGTCTTTGTAGGGATCTTTAGATCTTGCCTTGGATCGCGGGCGCACAGGGTAAATTCCTTTTGAGCGCTTTCAAGAGCCTGGTTAACCATCCTTTCAGGAATTTTGGCAACCAGTGCATTGTAATCCACACGCGCTCCGTTCTTCTCAAGTATTTCAAGAACAGGCTTGCTGTGAACCTTAATACCAATTTCCTGCAGGCTCTTTATACTTTGAGCATGAATCAGATCCATCTCTTCTTGGTTTAAGAAAACGGTCTTTGCCTTGGCCATTCTTGTACCTCCCTGAATTTGGTTGAATATGGAGACTGTGCTGTCTAAGGGATAGGAATTTCCTTTCGTTCCACCCGAGGCTAACACGACCCTCAGGCCCGTTCTGGGGCCCCAGAGCGAGTGCCGACGCGTCGATCGGCCCTTAGAATCGGTAGGCGCCGCCGATTGATGTGTGATCGACACTGACCTCACCAAAACCGGCTTAACAGTGGTTGACGTTAACGCCTTTTCCGTTTCATCATCCGCACCACATATGGGAGAATCGAACACACTTGGGGGCAACGATGCGATCTTCTCAATCTGTCATTGATGATGCCGGAGAATACAAAACCGGGTGGTTCTCACATAAATGTGATTGCGGATGGGAAGGACGCGTGAGCGAGTCACAAGACCACTGCCATGAATGCGGGCAGGTGTTCGAGGAGAAAAACACCCTGGAATTTGGCGGTCTCCTGGTCGAGTACATTCCATCCAAGATTCGATTCCTGGTGTCCGATCGTGGCCCTAGCAACAGTGTGATCCTATTCGAGCGCGACATACCTGACACCCTACGGTTCATGGTGCGCAAATTTCGCCCCTGGGAAGGCGGGCTTCCATCGATTGAGGAGATTCGAGGGAACCTAATAGGGTCCCTTCGATCGATAGAAGCAGGGGAATATGAAGGGGCAATATCAAGAGTCAAAACGCTCTTGGAAGCTCTGGGGACGGATCTGGAGCCTGTTGAGTTAACCCCCGCCCTTGATGCCGAAATCCACAGCCTTTTTGGGGAAAAAGAATCGCACCAACCGAAGGCACTCGAAACGAAAGAAGAGGAGCCGACCAAATATGAGGCCCAACCGATATCGGAGGGTCCTTCAGAACAAACGGCAACTCTGAGCGACGCTCCGCCTCGTCCCAGGAGTAAAGGTGCCAGGCACCTGGGTCGGTCTTCGAGGATGGTCATGAATCCAGTTTACGGCTTCCGGTCGCTTCAGCAGTCAAGCGGGGCTTGGGGCGGCTGAGCGGTCGGTTCAGCGGCTGAGCGGTGGAGATCGGTGCCGCCGGCAATCGACGAAGAGTTGATTTGAGGTTGTGTGATCGGTGGTACTGATGTGCTGCCGTGGGTGGAGTTCACCCCGCTGTTAGACTCAATCAAGACGGAGACATTTCATGGCGGGAGACCCGATAACTCCGAACTCCGTACCCGGCACCTATGCCAGGAAGAATAAGGCGGGGATTCCTCGACCGGGTTGTCAGCTCGTACGTCGACTGCAGTAACTTCAGCTGCGGCTTCGCCAGGGTTCGGTGTCCCGAGTGCGCCTCGGAGTACCTGGTGGCGTTCTCGTGTCAGACGCGGTCGTTCTGCCCGTCGTGCGCCGCCAAGCGGGCCGCGCTCTTCGGCGCGTACCTAGTCAAGGAGAGGTGCGCATCCCCGTGCGTCGTTTCGCACTCTTGTGGACCTCTCCAGCTCAAACGCGCTCTGCCGGCAACAACACAGGGCTCAGGACCACTCCCCCGGGGCTCCCCAATGCCCGATTCGTCCCTGTTGGCCCCCTGGAATCACGTCTTTCGACGTAATCGAGACGGGCGTGGAAATGCATTACACTATCCTTTGTTCTAGTTATCCTTTGAGCCTGCTGAACGCAATGATGGAAATGCTCTGCCACAACAGCGTGGCGCCTACGTATGGTTCTACTTGAAAGGTCTTGTAATGAAAATGAACTCAGTTCACATGCATTCACAGCCCAAGAGCCGACGGCTCTTTTCAATCCCTTCGTTGGCAAGGGGATTTTGCATTCTCCTGCTGTCCGCGTATTGCACCCTCGCCGCTGGACAGGTTGATTACAGTGCAGAGGCCAGTAGTCCGTTTGTGGATCCGGCGACGTTAGATCGGAGTATCCCGACGCCGTCCTCCGTCATCGGTCATGAAGTGGGAGAGAAGGCGGTTCGCTACGATTCGCTGATGCGCTATTTCGAGGCGCTGGCCGCTTCCTCGGATCGCATTGTACTGAAACCTTACGGTGAGACGCATGAAGGTCGAACATTGGTCTATCTTTTCATTACGAGCGCAGAGAACCATCAGCGTCTGGATCAAATCAAGGAGGATAATGGAAAACTGACCGATCCCCGAAAACTGGCCAATGCCGAAGCAGGAACGGAGCTCATAGAGAACCATCCGGCCACGGCGCTCATGGCATACGCCGTCCACGGCGATGAACTTTCCAGCACGGATGCGGCCATGCAGCTTGCTTATCAGCTAGTTGCTGGAATCGATGATGGAACGAAATCGCTCTTAGAGCAAGTTGTTATCATCATCGATCCGCTACAGAACCCTGATGGGCGCGAGCGCCACTTGGCTTCGATCGTTCAGCGCACGGGGTTGATTTCCGCGACGGATGGTCAGCATATCCAGCACAATGCTGAAAACGGAAGAACGAACCACTATCGGTTCGATATGAATCGCGACGGGGCAGCGCTTGTGACTAAGGAGAATCAAGCGCGCATGAAGGTCATCACTGCCTGGAATCCGCACTTCACGGTCGATTCCCATGAGATGGGATCGCTGGATACGTACCTCATGGACCCACCGCGGCAACCGCTGAACCCTCTGTACTCTGATAAGGATCTGTACTGGCGCGAGCTATTTGGCTTTGAGCAGGGTGCCGCCTTCGATGAGCATGGGTGGAGCTATTATGCCAAGGATTGGAATACGGATTTTGCGGCGATTTATACCGGCTCTTGGGCAGGTGGCGCTATCGCGCTGCTCTATGAGCAGGCTGGTGTCAACAGTGCTGCATATAAGCTCGAGACGGGCCACCTACTCACGTATCGTGAATCGGTTCATCACCACCTCGTCAGTTCGCTCGCCAATCTGAATACCTTGAAGAACAATCGTCGCGAGATTCTCCGTGATTACTACGCAGAGCACCTCGCTGCTGTCAACGGCGATGGTGAACTGACAGGGACCTTCTTGATGCCGCCAAACGCGGACCGAGCGCGGATGTCACGATTTATCGCGCTGCTGGATCGGAACGCCATAGAATATGGTTTCGCCCAAGAACCCGTTCGTATTTCAGGGGCGACCGACATCTGGGGGAATAAGACGGAGGCGTTAGAGCTTCCCGTCGGCACATTGGTGGTGAAATCCGCCCAGCCCCATCGCCGTGTAGTGCATATCTTTCTGAGTTTTGATATACGACCGGACAACGATTATCTGAAAATTGAGCGCGAAGAACTGGAGAAGGGCGAGGGGTCACGATTCTACGACGTCACGGCGTGGAACTTTCCGATGGCCTACGGCCTGGAGTCCTATTGGGTGGACACGGTTACGGACGTGAAAGTAGGCTCAGAAGCCCCGATGCCGACGCGCGAATCGATCGATTGGAAGCGCAAGCCGAAGTACGGGTACGTCGTCGATTTTTCCAGCGCGGCAGTGTACGACGCGATGGTTCGGTTGTTCGAGCAGGGTTGTCATTTGCGCGTGGCGATAGAACCGTTTGATCTGGATGGCCACCACTATCAACCTGGCGCCCTCATGCTTCGTGCCCATGAGAACCCGGACAATCTCGGCGAGATCCTGCAACAACTCGCGCATGACTTCGACGTGACGATTCGACCGGCGCAGTCCGCTTCGGTCGGCAAGGTCGGTCCAGATCTGGGCGGCCCCAAGTTCGTTCTCTTGCACGCGCCACGGGTGGCCCTCTCGGCGGACGGCATGTCGAACGCTTTCGGAGCGGTGTGGCATCTGTTGGATTATCGCCTCAAGATGCGCGTTTCGCCTGTCGAAGGCAGAAATGACTTGCGCAAGTACAACGTATTGATTCTTTCTGAGCGCGGCGCCGTTTCGGAGGAGGTTAAGAAGTGGGTTGCTGAAGGCGGAACGCTTATAGCCTTTGGCCGTTCGGCGGTTGAGATCGCAAGTGGCAACGAGATCTCCTCGGTGAGAATGCGGCGAGATGTCTTGGACGAGTTGGCCGTGTATAAAGAAGACCTTCAAAGAGAACAACACGCGGATGCTATCGAGATCGACTTTGATGATCTCTGGGGCGGTAAATCCGGTACACACGAGAAGGAGATATCTGACGCCAAGAAGGCGAAGGAAGAGAAATCGGCTCCCTCGATTAGCGGTGAAGAGCTCAAGCGCCTGGATGCGTGGCAACGACAGTTTAGTCCGTCGGGTGTGTTTCTCAAGGCGAGCATTGACGAGCGTCATTGGCTTGGTTTTGGACTGGGCAAATTCATGCCGATCATGGCAAGAGGAAACAGAGTTATGATGTCCAAGCGCCCGGCCGACACGCCGGTCCGGCTCGTCGATGAGGAAACTTGCGACTGAGCGGCTTGCTGTGGCCTGAAGCAAGACGGCGACTTGCCAATTCAGCCTTTGCAACGGTTGAGAGCTATGGCCGCGGGCAAGTGATTCTCTTTGCCTCGAATCCGACGCATCGCGGCTGGTATCCGGGGATGGAGCGATTGTTTTTGAATTCGGTCCTCTTGGGTCCGGGCATGGGTACAGACCAAGGAGTACCCTGGTAATCGGTGCCAGGTCAGACGATTCCGACGATTCTCTCTAGCAATCATGATCACGAGTGCCGGGGGTCTCTGTGAGAAGTCGATCGAGCTCTTCGACCGCTTGCGAATACTCGACATCCTTCAACCTCCTATTGGCGCCTGTTCTAACCCACCGACTGATGACATCCGGGTGCCTTCCGAGGAGAGCGCCGAGCTTGCCGGCTTTCTGGTTCCATCGTTCGATTCCGAGGGTCGCTACAAGCTGGTGCAATCTGTTGGTCTCTGGGTCCTTTCGGGAACTCGCAATCACCTCAATGGTAACCCCGAGGCAGGCGCCAACCGACTCGATGAAGTCATCGGCTTCCATGGGCCTCCTCTCTCGGCCCGTGCTTCGACCAAGCTCATCGACATACGCCCGACCTGACCTAGGCCTTAGTTCCCTCTCCGCCGTCCACCATGGCAGGCGTTCCGATACTTCTGGCCGTTCCTCGTCTGCAAGAGCGGCGTTCAGTCTCTTCAAGTACGCCCGGCGCGCGACCTTGGTTGTATTCCCGAAGGCAACTAGGGCGTCATCGACGTCGATGATGGGATCGTGCACTTTGCCCAACAGTTCTCGATGCCCGCTGAACACATAGTCAGCCGGATCTTCTGCCAACCCCGCGCGAACGGGGTTCAGGTGGATGTAGAACACCAGTTGTTCAAAGTACCGTTGGCTGTCGACGAGCCGCGTCTGATACCGGCTCTGCCACAACGGGCCTGTTCGTTTCCAACGGCGATTGAAAGCCGTGCTGAAGGTCCCCTGCAGGGTCCGCATGGTCCGGGAGAGGGGTACCGCGGACGTCCGCAGTGCGAGGTGGTAGTGGTTTGACAGTAAGCTCCAGGCAAGAACCTGGAGTCCATCACGCTGTTTGAGGTCTCTGAAGAGCTCGAGGAATTCGATCGCCTCCTGCGGATCAGAGAAAACCTCTTCACCTCGAGCGAAGCGGTTGTATACGTGGTAAAGCCCACCTTCGACCAGAATTCGTGGCGCCCGCGGCATTTCGTTTCTCCGTCAGCGACCACCCTATCATCGAATCGTCGGAATCGTCTGACCTGGCACCGATGGTCCACCTGATCCTCGACCGCAGACGCCGAGCTCAAAACGAGCCGCCGAACACTGTCGTGGAGCTGCCCGACCGGCCCGAAATCTCAGACATTGCGGTCACGCCCCACGACCTCGCCGAGTACGACCTGGAGGATCCAGAAGATGACTGACAACGACACGCTGCAAGCTCGCCTGCGCGCCCTGAAGCTATACGGCCTGCTCGAACGCTTCGACGAGATCC
>RCNC010002874.1_pt1 | contig 11376 bp, 8 predicted proteins | sample 2041301 | NCBI WGS metagenome assembly RCNC01 (sample SAMN09708231, study PRJNA481090) | Marine sediment metagenome, whole genome shotgun sequencing project. | biome: marine sediment; feature: ocean; material: sediment; isolation source: Sewage treatment plant 13A marine sediment (STP13A) ... | reverse complement strand
AAGGCCTCGGCCTGACCTCCGGAAGACCCTCAATCGATGACCGTGTGACCGTGATCGACGCTGACGGCTGGTTTTTCTGCGTCTCGGGTTGCAACTCAGACTTTTTTGGTCGATATTCAGGAACTGTTCGACAGCCGTAACGGCTGTCTCCACCGAGGAGAACGCGCTCTTGAACGTCTTCGCTCAGTCCAGCGCCGGCCTGCCCCAAGCGGCGCTGCCCACCTTCCTGGCCCAGCTCCCCGACTCGTTCTGGATGCCCTCGCAGGCCTCCACCGTGGCCGGGGGAAGGGGAGTGCCCGTGGCCCGGATTGCTGCTCCTCCGATGAGGGCTTCTTGGAGGGAAAACGAATTCCCCGTCAACTCCCCAATTCTCTCCAGAAGATTCCGACTTTCTCGAAGGACCTCTGGTCCTACCCCGTCTCCCGGGAGGAGTACGATCCGAGCGTTCATGAGTCCTCCGTTGGGCCGAGAACCGCCGGGACTTCCACGGGAGCCGGCCTCCCCGCCTCGTAGCGGGTGATCTTCGGCAGCTGTTCAAGAAGGTGCCCCATGTGATCCAACCCCTTCAGCATGCAGTGTCGAGCGAACGAGTCGACCTGAAAGCCTTCGGTACTCCCGTCGGGAAACGTCACCGTCTGATCGGTCAGATCGGCGGTGATCGAAGCCTCCGGGTCCCGATCGATCTGCTCCATGAGGTCCTGGTGGCGCTCAGGGGGAAGGGTCACCGTCAGGAGCCCGTTCCGGTGTGAGTTGTTCTTGAAGATGTCGGCGAAACCCCGGCCCAGGATGACCCGAAATCCCCAGGCCTGAAGAGCCCAGGGAGCGTGCTCCCGGGAACTGCCGCATCCAAAGTTGTCTCCAACGAGAAGGACCGAGGCTTCCTCGTGCTGAGGACGATGGAGGACAAAATCCGGATCGGGAGAGCCATCCTCTCTGAATCTCCATCCGTAGAAGAGGCCGTCAGCCAGGCCATCCCGGTCCACCACCTTCAGGAAGGATGCAGGGATGATCTGGTCCGTATCGACATTGTCTGCGTTGAGAGGTACGGGCCGGCCGGAAACCTTCGAAAAAGGAATCATCAGATCATCTCCCGAGGGTCGGTGACGAACCCGGTGATGGCGGTAGCTGCGGCTGTAAGGGGGCTACCCAGAAAAGTTCGACCTCCGGGTCCCTGTCGCCCTTCGAAGTTTCGATTCGAAGTGCTCATGGCGTACTCCCCGGGTCTCAGCTTATCCGAGTTCATGGCCAAACACATGGAACATCCGGGGCTTCGCCACTCGGCCCCGGCGGCGGTGAAGATCTCCCCGATCCCCTCTGCCTCCGCCTCCCGTTTCACCTGTTGGGACCCGGGCACTACCAGCATCCTGACACCGTCGGCGACCTTTCGGCCTTCCAGCAGGGTGGCTGCTGCCCGCAAATCCGAGAGCCGGGAGTTTGTGCAACTTCCCAGGAACACGACCTGCACCGGCTGCTCGGTGAGGCGAGAACCGGGCCGGACGTCCATATATCGAAGAGCCTTGGTCAGACCCTCCCTACGCTCCGGATCGAGGGCCTCGGGATCCGGGATCCGCCCTGAAATGGGCATGCCCATTCCGGGATTGGTGCCGTAGGTCACCATGGGCTCGAGTGAGCCGGCGTCCAAAGTCACCTTTCGGTCGTAAGAGGCCCCCGGGTCGGTACATAGGGAGGCCCAGTCCTTTTTGGTCGTCTCCCATGCTTCCGGGCCTGGCGAGGCGGGCCGGCCCTTCAGGTAGGCGAAGGTCGTTTCGTCGGGGGCGATCATGCCCGCCCTGGATCCCGCTTCGATGGACATGTTGCAGACGGTCATTCGCCCTTCCATGTCCAAGGCTCGAATGGCGGGTCCCGTGTACTCGATGACGTGACCGGTGCCCCCATCCACTCCGATGGATGCGATGATGGCCAGAATCAGGTCTTTGGCCGTGAGCCCCGGTCCGAGATCCCCGTCCACTCGGATCTCCAGGGTCTTTGGTTTCTGCATGAGCATGGCCTGAGTAGCCAGAACCTGGCCCACCTCGGTGGTCCCAATGCCAAAGGCCAGGGCACCGAAGGCACCGTGAGTGCTGGTGTGGCTATCGCCGCATACCACCGTCATTCCCGGTTGGGTCATTCCCAACTCCGGGCCCATGACGTGGACGATGCCGTTGTGGCGGCTTCCCATTGGATGGAGCTGAATCCCGTGCCTGATACAGTTTTCCTGAAGGCGGGCGAGTTGGCCGAATCCCTCCGGATCCAGGACCCGCAGTCCCCCAAGGGAGACAGAGGGGTCTGTGGGCGTGGAGTGGTCCATGGTGGCCAGCGTTTGTCCCGGCCGTCGCACTGGGAGGCCTCGGGCCTCCAGCTCAGTGAAGGCCTGGGGGGAAGTGACCTCATGTATGAGGTGCAAATCGATGTAGAGGACTGCGGGCATTCCCGGTTCTTCCGGCTCCTCCACCACGTGTCGCTCCCACACTTTCTCGAAGAGGGTCTTGGGCTGTGACATCAGGCGCCCTTCTCGGCGTGCGTGGCTGATTCCTCCACCGGCTCTCCCACCGGCTCTCCCACCGGCTCTCCCACCGCGGCAAGTGAACTCTTCGAAAGGAGAAGCCGGTTCAGAGCTCCCAGATACGCCTGAGCACTGGCCGCGATGATATCCGTGTCGGCGCCGTATCCCCCGAACACCGGGCCTTCCTCGACACCTGTTTCCCTGACCCTGACTGTGACCTCCCCAAGGGCGTCGATCCCGGCCGTGACGCTGTGAACGTCGTATTCGATGAGTGTGGCCTCAGCTTCCACGAGTTGGTCGATGGCGCGAAAAGCAGCGTCCACGGGCCCGGACCCAATGGCGGCTGCGGTCTCAACGCCCCCGGGACTCTCCACGCGAACCGTGGCCGTGGACATTCCTGGTTGGCCACAAGCAACCTGAAGGTCCTTGAGCTGATGGACTGCATCGGGGTCGGTAATCTGCTGGCGGGCGATTACCGAGAGGTCTGCATCGGTTATGGTCTTCTTCAGGTCTGCCAGTTCTTTGAACCTGATGAAAGCGTCTGCGATCTCCTCGTCGGAGAGGGTGAAGCCGAGTTCTTCCATCCTCACCCGAAAGGCGTGCCGGCCGCTGTGTTTGCCCAGGACCAGGCGACTGCGGGGAAGCCCCACGGTCTCGGGACGCATGATCTCGTACGTCCGCTTGTCCTTAAGCATCCCGTCCTGGTGGATTCCAGCTTCGTGGGCGAAAGCATTGGGGCCCACAACGGCCTTGTTGGGTGGTACCTGAATTCCGGTGAAGTTGGAGACGATCCGACTGGTTTGAACCAGCTTTTTCTTTTCGATGCCGGTTGAGAGGCCGAACCGATCCCCCCTGGTATAGAGAGCCATGACGACCTCTTCCAGGCTGGCGTTACCGGCCCGCTCACCGATCCCGTTCACCGTGACTTCGGCTTGCCGTGCTCCATTCTTCAAACCGGCGATGGTGTTGGCTGTGGCGAACCCCAGGTCGTCGTGGCAGTGGGTGGACCAGATGACGCCTTCGGCTCCCGGGGTCTTTTCCCTCAAGTACCGAACCAGGTCCCCGTACTCCCCAGGCATGGCATAGCCCACCGTATCCGGGATGTTGACGGTAGAGGCCCCTGCGGCGATGGCAGCGGTCAGCACGGCCACCAGGAAGTCCGGGTCGGACCGGGTGCCGTCCTCCGGGCTGAACTCCACGTCCTCGCAGTAACCCTTCGCATGAGCGACCATGGCTTGGGCTTTCCCGAGAACCTGCTCCCGGGTCATCCCGAGCTTCCTCTCCATGTGGAGGTCGGACGTCGCGATGAACGTGTGGATCCGGGGCTTTGCCGCGTCCTTCACTCCCTGCCATGCCTTGTCGATGTCTCCCGCACTCGCCCGTGCGAGGCCCGCGATGATGGGCCCATCGTCCGTCCCGATTTCGGCGGCGATCCGCTGAACGGCGTCCAGATCCCCAGGGCTGGCGGCCGGGAATCCAGCTTCGATAACGTCCACCTTCAGGGCAGCAAGTTGTCTAGCCACTTTCACTTTTTCCGGGACAGTGAGGCTCGCTCCCGGGGACTGTTCGCCGTCTCTGAGCGTGGTATCGAAAATCCGAACCGGCTCGAAGGATCTGTTTTCCGAGTTGTCAAAACCGTCCATGATCGTGCTCCCAAAATGTTGTCCGGCATCGGGTACATAGAACAGAAAACGCCCCCGGTTGTTGTAACCGGGGGCGTCGTTTCAGCGGCTTTTTGATTGCGCGCGCCTACGTCGCCCCCGTGGAAAGAAGGAGGAGGAGAAGGAGGCTAAGAGCGAGAACCGCCAGGGGTCCCAAGTGGGCCCCAGGGGTTTCAGCCATGGTAAGGCTGCGTGCTGTGGTTCTTCCGTTGCGCGTCATCATAAGGCCCGGAGGCTAAAGGGGGCGGAAAGACAAGTCAACCCTGGGCCACAACCCGGGCTCGGGCCGCTCATCTTGGTGAATCTCACTATCCGACCCTAACTGTGGTGGAGACCGTCCCACCGTGCTCCGTTGAATAAGTGATCTCCAAGGTGCCGGATCCCCGGACCAGATATTCGATGGTCTTGGTCGTCATCCCCGGGTGCCCGCTTCGGATGATGATTCGATCCAGCTTCTTCTGATCGATGAGTTGGGTTTTTCCCGGCCTGTGTTTGTTGGCCACCCATCCGGCCGAAAGGACCTCGACATTGCCATCCGCAGTCAGCACGTCCGGCCGCACCGCTTTCGTTTCCCTGGCCCTGACTGTGATGGTGGGGATGACCCGCTCGTTGGTGATGTCCACCCACACCTTGGATACGCCGTTCCCCAGGCTCTCCACCTTGGTTTCCCCCAGGCTCATGAGGGGGAGCTGGTCAGCATGGTACAGGGTGAAGGCCATGTTCCGATGGAAGACCTCCATGCTCATGAATCGAGGATTGACCCGGCTTGCGTACTTGTTCCAACCACCCATCTCAACGGCGCCGAACTCGGGGTGTTCGAAGGGGGCCCATTCAACGAAGTTTTCGCCGAACACAAGGAAGTCATCGAAGAAGTACCGGTCCAACCCCCTTGAGATGGGGGTCCGGTCGTCTTCCATCTGGGCCGTGAGGAGCGGGCTCTGGAAAGCTTGGCCGTTATTCCATAGCTCGTTCAGGAAGGCGATCATTCCATGCCCATCGCTCGCCCAATCCGTCGATCCTCCGTGGATGGTGTAGAGCCCCTGCCAGGTGATGTGGTAGTTGAACCAGGGCAGGATGCGTTCCCCGGTTTCTCCGATTTGGTCGTAAACCCGGATGTCTGCAGCCTGGAAGTCGCCTTCCCAAGCCGATCCCGGGGGCCGTAGGATCATCCCCGCGGAATTATGATAGGTCTGCAGACCTCCGATGTTGGGGTGGGCTGCGAACCACTCCTGGGTGCCCCGGGATTCCGGAAGTTGGAAGGGATAATCCATGGCTCCGCCCTGGACGTACTGGGGCTGCCAATCGGCTCCATAATTCCGATTTCCGTCGTATCCTCCAGGCCCATCCTCGTTCACCCGGCCATCGCCGTCATTGTCCAAACCCTCGGAGCCCAACAGGACCCAGTCACCTTTCTCTCCTGGCAGTACCGCTTCCATGATGCGGGGGTCGTTGTGGCTGAGCCGGTGAGTGCCTTGGCCCGGGACATATTTTCGAATCTGCTCGATGACGCCATTTCCGTTCAGGTCGTCGGGCCCATCCTCATCGAATACCCCGTCGCCATCTTCATCCACAGGCACGTGGCCCGTCCGGGCGCCGGATCCTGTGCCGTGGTAGAAGAAATCCATGCCATCCGGATTGACCGTGGGCACGATATAGAACACACGTTCGTCCACCAGCTTTTTAATGGCCGCGTTCCGGTCGTAGTTCTCCATGAGGTACCAAATAGTGTAGACGGGGATCATCGTCCCCTGGACCTCATTTCCATGAACGTCGGCCTCAATGTACATGGCGCCTTTGCTCAACTCGGGGCCGGTATCCGGGTTGTTGATGGTCATGACCCAGAGCTCCCTGCCACCATAGCTGTCCCCCATGGAGGAGAGGGTCAGGAACTTGGGCCAGGTCCTGGCCATCAGCTGCATCCGTTCACTTATGTCCTGGTGATCCAGCCAACGATCCCAGGTGAGGTTGAGAGTGTGGGGTGGGTCCGAGCCCTGGTTCTGTTGGGCGTGGACTGCGCCGACTTGGTTTGCCGGAAGAATGGCCAGTAGCAGGGCGGCAAAGAAGGTGACCGCCAAAAGTCGATAGATTCTCATGATGGTCCTCCTTATCTCAGGGTTATGGTTGCAGTGTCACGGCCAGCCTTCTGGGATTGGAGCTTGATCTCAACACTGGCTCCCTCCCTTCCCTGGATCACCCAGGTAACGGTCTCACTCCGGGTGCCGGATCCACTTAGGACCTCCACGTTGGTGGTTTTTCCCGCTCCCGAGAGAATGTCATCGTCATCGACCTGAATCTGGACGAAGGTCGACTTCACCGAACGGGACCTGGTTCCATGCTGAAGTGAGGTGGGGAGGAAGCCTGTGTTCTCCACCTCTACGGCCACGGTGAAAACGCCTCCCCCGTGGGCCGTCACCTTGGTTTCGGCGATTCGGACCCGTGGGAGCATGCCGGCAAGCTCAGCCAGGAACTCACCATGCTTCTCTCCCAGCTCCGCCACCTGCGCAATGGGCGGGTTCTGCGTCGCATAGGGCAGGAACCCGCCAATCTCCACTTCCCCGAGCTCGGGATGCTGGAAAGAGGCCCAATCTGCGAAGGCCTCGATGTCCATCCCTTCAAGGGCTGAAAGCAGCGCCTTGTCGGCTCCCGGAGTTCCCTGTCCCGCCGTGGCCTGTCCGGCACCTCGTGGGGCTCCCCCCGGACCGCCGGCTCGCCCAATGGCGCCTCTACCTGAAGGTGTCTCCTGCGGGGAGTCGGTTTGTGGACCCTGGCCGCTCCGAGGAGGGCTTGATGCGGCCGGGATGCCCCAACCCAGAGTACTGAAGGAGGGGACGCCGTACTGGAAATATCCGTACTGGAAGAAGGCTCCCTCTGCCGTTCGGTGTACCGGGACGTTCTCGATTCCCGTGATCCGTTTGTACGCTTCGGAGACATAGGTGAAGTAGACCTGGTCCCCTGAGGAAACGGTAGTCGCAGGTCGGGTCCCGGAACTCGGATCGTTGTCCCGGCCGGGCTGGGCGCCGCGGAGATAGACTCCCCCGCTGCCGCCGCCGCCCCTTCCACCGCCGCCCCTACCGCCTCCCCCGCCACCTGCTGAGAAGACACCAGTGCTGAAGACATCAGCGAGGGAAGCGTCTGCGAAGGTGCCCAGGTCCAGGACCTTGGCCCCTGCGAGCTCACCTCTCGAATTTGGCGGAGTCACCAGGTTATCGGTTTCCCCAAAAGTGAGAATCGCCCCGATGTTTCGGTGGGAGATGGTGAAATCCATGAGGGCTCGACTCTCTAACTCGCTCACCATGTGAGGGCCGGCGTTGGATTGCCAATGGGGGTAGGCGTGCTGGAAATTGCGATTCAGGTCGACTCCCCCAGGGGCGTCCTCATTGATGAAACCATCCCCGTCTTCGTCGGTGCCTTCCCAGTAGAGGGTGTGCGAACCGGTCTCACCCTTGGTCGCATCGGCCCGCTTCATGAGGCGGGGGTCTGCAGGGTCGATCATGAAGTCGCCTGAACCGTCAGCCACCCGCATGACGGTGATGTAACCATCACCATTCAGGTCGTCAGGTCCGTCCTCGTCCATCAACCCATCATTGTCACCATCATAGGCCAGACCGTTGGTGGTCCGATCCCATTTCACCCGGCCGAACATGGCCTCCGCACCGTCGGGGTTAAGACGGGGAAAGAAGTAGATGACGTTGTTGTCCAGGACTTTCTTGACGGCTTCGTCCCCCTGGTTCTGGATCAGGTACCGGAGAGACTCCAGAGCCAGGTGGCTTCCAACGATGTGGTCCCCTTCGAGGTTTCCGACCACCAACACCCCGGGACGCTCTTCCAGGGCCGATCCCGAGCGGGAGCCCAATGTCACCATCCAGATGTCCCGGCCTCCAAGGGTCGTGCCCATGGATTCCATGGTGGCCAGATCCGAGGCATTGACGATGGACCGGAGCTCACGAGTGAGCCCGTCATGATCCAGATAGGTGGCCGTTTGGGCTTGGCCACCGTCAGGTGTCGAAAGGAGGAGGGCCAGGAACATGGCCATTCCCCCGGCGAGTTTTGAACGGCAGATCTTCATTCTCCGCATACCCTGTTTAGAGTGTCGTGCTATCGGGAATAGGTCCATCCCTCATCGATGCTGGGTCGTTCATCGGCCTGGGCCACCTGCCAGCCGGTGGCGTACATCCACCGGGTCATCCGCATGAGTTTGTCCCAGTCCAGGAGTTCGGTCTCATCCGCCACCGTGTGATAGGTGGAGTGAAGGAGGCTGGTGTAGAAGAGGACCGGGATGCCGATCTGGGCGTAGGGCCGGTGGTCACTCCGGAAATAAAAGCCTTCCCTGTGTTCCGGCTGGTCCCAAAGCGTGTCCAACGCAAACCCGGCAACAGCGTCGTTGGCCAGGAGGGCCATGTCCACCAGGTCGGATGAGTTCTTGTGTGGCGGAAGCATGCCCAGAATGGCGGCCGAGTCCGGGTGGTTTCGGGCGATCATATCGGCGTTCAGGACCGCCACGATGGACCCCTGGGGCACGGTGGGATTGTTGGCGTACCAAACCGATCCCCCGTACCCCTTCTCCTCGGTGCCATGCCAAACGAACAGGGCGGGGCGGCGTCCGGGTTTTTTCACGAACGCCCGTCCGATGGCCAGGATCGCGGCGCAGGCCGTGACGTTGTCGTCGGCACCGTTGATGATGGAGTCGCCATCCACCGGGGCCACCACTCCCAGGTGATCGTGGTGGGCGCTGAAGAGGACGTATTCGTTGGCCAGTGCCGGGTCGGTCCCGGGTACCACCGCCACGATGTTCGAGGAGGGATAGACGAAGCTTTCCGATGAGATGGTGGCGCGGAGGCGCTGGCCTCTTGAAACATCAGGAAGGCTGGTGGCACCCAGCCAAAAGACCGGGGGCACACCGATCTGTCTGACTCGACCCCGCTCCGAATCCGGCCGGGTTCGCCCCTGGCTCGGGCGTCCGGCCTGGGCCCGGAAGGCGATATCTGAGATGGAGTCGGAAATGAGGACTACGGCGGTGGCGCCCTTCTCCAGCAAAGCCCTGGATCTCTCCCGAACCGCGGACCCGGAGTAACGAGATTCGTACAGGGACATCTGGGGCGAGGGAGGTCGGGAGGGGGTAAGCAGCATGGCTGCCACGGCCCGCCCCCGGATCATCACCTCAGGGATCTCGTCTGATGGCGTGTCCCCCACCCAGACCAGGCCGTCATCCACCGAGGTGTCCACGGCCGAGTTGACGATGATGTCCTTCCCGATCTCGTACAGCACGCCGCCGATGTTGATCTGGCTGGCGGCTGATACCCGGGTGGTCCTCAGGGGGAAGAACTGCCAGTAGGAGTCATCTTCACCAAGGGGCTGGAGCCCTGCCTCCCGTGCCCGTTCTGCCACCCAGGCCGCGGCCCGAAGTTCATCCACGGTCCCCGCTTCACGACCTAGGAAATCGTCATGGGCCAGGGCGGTGACATCCCGAACGAGGTCCGCCTCCGTGATGGCGTCCATGGCAGGGAACGGGGCTTGGGAGCACCCGGCCAGGAAAAGCGGGGTAAGGAAGGCTATGGCGAAAAGACGAGATGGCGTTCGACGGAGCATGGTCAGGGCATCCTCGGGTACGGGCGCGTCTTTTTTATCCGGACACTTCTAGATAGGAAATAGGGTTAAGCAGTCGAACCCACCAGAGGGGAGTCCCGGGTTTGGCCAGTTCTTACATAGGGTTTTCATGGAAGGAGGGTCCGTGGGTTTCTCAACCAAGCCGAACCCTGGCAGGTGAGCTCATAGATGCTCTTCCGGTTGCCGCCGAAGGATCCCGAAGGGATAGGGATAGGGATTCCAAGGACCCCTCTTGTGAGAAGGATCCTCGGCTCAATTTGTGCTCCTCGGTGACCTGGGTGGCGCGCTACACCTAACGTCCGGAATCCCAGGACCACGGATACTCGAACAGTGCCGGTAGAACCAGATCCAGAGCACTCGGTCTGCTGGTCGGAGCAACGGCCGGGGCCGCTCCAGCTGAAGCACAAGAGTTGGTGCCGGAGTATTGCGTTCTCAGCCGACGGTCAAAGAATCAACTTCCGCAGGGCGGATGAGGTTTTCGCAGAGTCCGCGAGAATTATCAGCATCGGCTGACCCCGCTCAGATCGTGGACTAGGTCCGGCGGTAGCTGGCTCGGGACACGCTTGGACCGGAGGTCCACTCCCTTCAGCCTGACATTCTCTGACATTCTCGGCCCACAGGGCCCTGATTTAATTACCTCTGGACTTAGAACACTGGCTTCTTGAACTCCGCGTCCGTGTCCCTGGCGCCGTTCATCGTGAGCTGCATACTCCCCGTTCCATTGGCATTCATGATGAATAGCTCATAGTCTCCATCCCGATCGCTGGTGAAAACGATCTTCGTTCCGTCGCTCGAGAAGACGGGGTGCCAATCCCACACCGCGGTGAAGAGGAGCCGAGTCTGGCCGGAGCCGTCTCGGTTCATGATCCAGATGTCCTCTCGCGTGGGAGCGGCGCGTTCCGAACTCCATACGATCTGGGTGCCGTTGGGCGACCAGGACGCGTCGAAGTCCTGAACGGCGGTGAAGGTGAGCTGCCGGAGGTTGGACCCGTCGGCATTCATGATGTAGATATCGAAGTCACCGTCCCGATCACTCTTGAATAGGATCTCCGTACCGTCCGGATGGAAATGCGGCGCCTCGCTGATGCCGGCCGCATCGGTGAGTTGGACCTGGTTAGATCCATCGACGTCTGCTACCCAGATCTCCAGCGTACCATCGTCAGGATCCTGCTTTTCGTAGACGATCTTGGCGCCGTCCGGTGAGAACTCGGGGTCTTCGTTGACGGCTGTGGGTGGCGAAAACCTCATCTGCCACGAAGTTACTGGCCTTTCACGGTTCAGTGAAAGCAGGCGTCGATGGGGGATTGGGTACGTATCGTAGGGTGGAGTGTCGTTTCCGCGCCCCGTTATCTGCTTCGTGACCGCTCCGGGCTCGCCGTGGCCCAGGTTGGCGGGCTTCATCTACTTTGAGAGGAATCCTCGGCTCTGTTTACGCTGGTCTGTGACTGGGGTGGTGCGCTAACCCTGCTTTCCGGAGAGAAGGAAGTATTGGGCTGCGTCGGGTGCGGCCATCTACTCTGTGACGCCCGATCCCGACAAGGGGAGACAGACTCGCTCCTACCTGAATCCGATCGAGCCCCCTACCGTCCCGCAACTACTCCCTTCGGG
>RCNC010002873.1_pt1 | contig 11376 bp, 3 predicted proteins | sample 2041301 | NCBI WGS metagenome assembly RCNC01 (sample SAMN09708231, study PRJNA481090) | Marine sediment metagenome, whole genome shotgun sequencing project. | biome: marine sediment; feature: ocean; material: sediment; isolation source: Sewage treatment plant 13A marine sediment (STP13A) ... | reverse complement strand
CAGCATCTGTTCCGCTTTTGGATACACCGGCTGTTACCGTTTTACCGGTTCCTACGTGCTTGTCATCGAACAATCCACCAGTCGAGGACACAGTGACAACATCTCCACCAATCAGTCCTCCTTCCACAAAGGCTTCTGTAGAAGCATCTGGAGTCCCATCATAGATCTTGCTACTGGTGGTAATGCCTATTACAAGCTCTATGGCTGTGATGTCGGCTGTAGCTGAGGCCTCTGCTGAGGCCAGGTAGTAATTGTCAGCATCTGCTCCGCTTTTGGATACATCGGCTCTTACCGTTCTACCTGTTCCTACGTGCTTGTCATCGAATAATCCACCAGCCGAGGACACTGTGACAACATCTCCACCAATCAGCCCTCCTTCTACAAAGGCTTCTGAAGTAGCCGACGGAGTCCCATCATAAGACTTATTACTGGCGGTAATACCAATCACCAGCTCCCTGGCAGTGATATTCGCCGTTGTAGCAGCTTCGGTATTGGCCGTATAGTTAAGTGCATCGGATCCATCGGTTAATACATTTGCTCTTACCGGTTTTTCGCTTCCAACATGCTTATCATCGAATAAGCCATTGCTTGAGCTTACTGTAACCATGTCATCCTCGATCAGTCCGCTAAAAATCGAAGCATAGATAGTGGCTGAAGCAGCCCCATCATACTCCTTGTCATCTGCCGTAATGGCAATCATCAGCTCCCTGGTAGTGATATTCGCCGTTGTTGCCGCTTCGGTATTGGCCGTATAGTTAAGTGCATCTGCTCCATCTATATAGACACCTGCAGTCACGGGCTTTGCTGTTCCCACATCCTTCGAGTCAAATAGGCCATTGCTTGAGCTTACTGTGACATCGTCCTCCTCAACCAGACCACTAAAAATAGTAGCATAGGTCATAGCTGAATCAGCCCCATCATAGATCTTGTCATCTGCTGTAATGGTAAGCACCAGCTCCCTGGCAGTGATATTCGCCGTTGTAGCCGCTTCCGTATTGGCCGCATAGTTAAGCGCATCGACTCCATCTATGGAGACATCTGCAGTCACTGGCTTTGCTGTTCCCACATCCTTCGAATCAAATAGGCCATTGCTTGAGCTTGCTGTGACATCGTCCTCCTCAACCAGACCGCTAAAAATAGTAGCATAGATCACAGCTGAATCTGCCCCATCATAGATCTTGTCATCAGCAGTGATTTCAATCACCAGATCCTTTGCTATGATATCCGCAGTAGTAATTGCTTCTGTATTGGCCACGTAGTTTGCTGAATCGGCCCCGACAACTGAAAATCCTAAAACTGACACTTCCTTCATCTCACCAACATGTTTATCCTCAAACAAAGCGGATGTATAAGTAATATCAAGTTCACTACCCTCCAGACGGTTATCTGTAAGGGATATCACAGCTGTTCTGGTACCATCATACTCCTTATTCTCAGCAGTAATACTTATGGTCATTGAAGCCGGATTAATAATCAGCTGTGCCGAATCATAAGTCAGGGTATAGTCTTCTCCTGCTGTAACACTACCCTGAAGAATAGGATAGTCTCCAACATTCTCGCCCGCTTCACGGATCAGCTCGCCTGAAATAACATCTTGGCCGAGCAAACCGTTGGCCGAATAAGTTAGTGGTGGATCATCCTCACCAAAAATCTTGGTCTTATCCTCTGCCGTAATATACAGAGCTGCCGGATCAATGTTAAGTGTTCCCAGACCATAGCTTATATCAAAGTTGTTTGAAATATATGTCGGAGGAATGATCCAGTGTTTGCCAACTGTTGTCCCGGTCACGAAGCTCATAGGAGCGAAACCTACATTTTCAGTGGTATCCCCAAGCTCAGTGGCATCAAATACCAGTATGGAACCACTATTACTATTATCATTAACGGTGGAGCCATTTACCAGTGCCGTTCCTCTGACGCTTAAAGGAGATCCATTTACGAGGGCTGTCCCACGTACATAGTTCAATCCGTTCACCAGGGCAATCCCCCTGCTGGTGATACCATTCTCAAAGACGATACTGCCGTCTTCCTGAACGGTTCCTGCGGCAATCTCCAATCCCACTCCATCTTCACCAACTATCCCGTTTACAAGGGCAGTTCCCCTTAGGCTTTTCAGGCCATTTGCGATTGCAGCACCACTGGCCATGAAATTCATGTTTTCCAGGTTCACCAGATCTTCACCGTCCCCTTCATCGTCTGCCAAGGCGATTCCGTTCACCAGGGCAGTTCCCCTGCTTCGCAACTGGCCCCCATTGACAAGGGCAACCTCGTTCACAAGGGCTATTCCTCTGCTCAGGCTCAATCCATTTACCAGGGCACCATTCTCATAGACTTCATCAATCTCCCCATCAAGCACATGTACCTCCAGGTTATTAACCAGGGCCGTGCCTCTGATCAAAGGAATCCCGTTCACAAGTGCTATACCGCGACTGGTTGGTACACCATTTACCAGGGCAATACCACGACCTGTGGGAATTCCGTTCTCTATTGCAACTTCCAGTCCATTCACAAGAGCGACGCCTCTGGAAATTAGGGAGCTATTTACAAGAGCTACTCCACGTAAAACAGGTATTCCATTTACCAGGACAATGCCATCGCCAGGAACAGGCTGACCATCAATAGTAGTTATTCCATTTTCGATAACAACCTCATGTCCATTTACCAGGGCAATGCCCCTAGTGTTATTAAGGCCGTTCACCAGGGCAATCCCACGTACTGCTGGCACTGCATTCTCAAGAGGAACACCATTTAACTCGGTCATATATCCATCATCAAAGCTTACTTGATCGCCGTTTACCAGTGCAATACCACGCACAATTTCGGTCATATTGACAAAGGGCCTGTTGTTCACCAGGGCAATACCCCTGATCAGCGAACCACCATTTACATGTGGCTCTCCGGCCACATAAACAGTGGTATCAGATCCTTCCACTTCCACTTTTACCTCCACACCATTGACCAGGGCTATACCCCTGAGCATTGTTACGCCATTGACAAGGGCAGTTCCTCTAATCAATGGAATCCCATTAACCAGGGCCACACCCCGTACCAGACCAATTTCATTACTCAGAGCAGCAGTATGCTCCTGTTCTACCCCACTTAAAATCAGACCCAGATTGCCAATGTTTACTCCAGAGTCCCCAATCTCATACAAAAAGTCAAAACCTTCAGCTGGTAACTCTTGCCCATAGACCATACCTACATCCACAGGTGTGATTTTTAGAGCCAGTTTCTCAACGCTCAGATTCCCGTTTACAAACTCCAGGATATACTTTTCTGATATTGCATGGTCAATTTCTGAGGGACTGATCGTATCCACTTCGGGATACAAGGAGGGCTCGATGATATATATTCCTGCACTGGAGGTATCCATAGCAGGACTATTGTAAGCTAAGCCCGATAAACGGTCAGCCTCAGCCTGAAGCATAATTCCGTCTGCAACAGCCTCTTCCAGCGTCAGGGAGTCGCCATCCACCGTAACAACCAGATTGCTGGCTGAATAGGCTGGCAGGACCTCTCCATACTTTTTAATGAGATTGTTTGCCCTTATGACTACCGATTGTTTCACCGGGTTGGAGAAATAAATTCCTTCCGCGTATCCTCCATCCTGTCCAGTGAATGAAATGCTAGGATTGTAAACCAGAACTTCAGGGTTTCCGATAAAACCCGGGTGGTCCACTGTAATGGTGCTTTCATCCACCACTACAACACCCGATTCAAGCGCTTCTCCTCTGAAAAGTACCTGAGTAGAGTCCGTAAAGAAATCTCCTGTTACTGTGAAGGAGAAGGGCGTAATTTCCTCTCCCGGCACACCGCCTCCAGAAGCCAGTATCAGATTCTCCACATAGGGGGATGGATTAGCAAAAGTCATCAAGGCCTTATGTGCCTGAATAAATCCCGAACCCGATACAAGATCCTCTCCAGGATCGTCCATGTCTATGGCTGTAGATTTCATCACAGCCCTGATATAATCAGGATCCACCGGTGCTTCCGGATCGTAAACTGATTTTGCCTCCATAATAAGGGCAGCGACTCCTGCTGCATGGGGTGATGAAGCCGAGGTCCCAAAGAAATTTGGGAATAAAACATCCGGATCGATGGGATCATCCCAGTCCCCGTTGCCCAAGTCAACAGTTGTATTCACACCATTAGGAGCTGTAATATCCGGTTTTGCACGAACCTCTCCGTTTACCGGTGTACCACCCACTGAGGAGAAAGACATAATTTCCGGCACCGGATATTCACTGGGATTGTATACCGGGTTCTTATCAAAACGAACAGCCCCAACAGAGATGGCTCCGGCTGCGTTGGGATGACCAACAATGGTCGAGGAACCTCCTCCATATTCAATCATCTCAAACAGTGGCCCACCGCGGAATAAAATGTATTTGAAGTTAACTTCCACATTTTCCGGACCGCTGGCCCTGGCGATTACCACATTGGCATATACGCTGTCTCCTGCCACAGAAAAAGGAACTACTTCTATGGGGAAGCCCCCTACATTTTCCCTGTTAAAGCCAAGAAGAGAGAATCCAGCGTCGTCGGAAAGGAAGAGGTCTAAGTCAGTTGTTGTAGTGTTCATAGTAGGGTCTGAGCCATCATCCCATTGCAACACCAGGGTATAGCTACCTTCCCTTAGCATCACTTCCTGGAAAATATCTCCATTTCCATCAAAATCATGTGCTGTACCGTTGATAGTACCAGGTGCTACTTCAGAATCAAAAATTCCTGAATAGGATACCCGCCCAAAATTTCCAGCCGAAGAAAAGAAGGTAATGCCTTCACTTACCACAGAGTCAATGGTCTGAGAAATTACTCCATCACGGAAAAAAGGCTCTGTAATGTATGAAAGGTCATCCACAATGACATCCGTTCCGGCGTTGGCCAGTTCCCTGATACCAAGGGCCATATCCTTCTCGCCCAGGTATCCGGTTCTGAAAGCTAGTTCTGCTCCAGGGGCAATGTCATGTACAATCTGCAGCATGGCCCTCCCTTCATCGGAAAGTGCTCCTTGGGTGGGTATAATATCCTTAAGTACCTCAACCTCCACATTGAAGCCATTGGGATTTGCTTCTCCTGGCAGATCTCCGTTCCCCACATCAATATGTGCTTCCCCACGCGTATTGTAGCTGTTGGACAGGACACCAATCTTTACACCTGAACCATTGATATCATATCCAAGACGAGCAAAATCGGAATGCATGGCAAAATCACCCTGACTGTTGGTGGCGCCGGTGGCTGGAACTGTGTAGTTACTAATTCCGGGATAGACTGGCCGAGCATATTTCAGGGCATCAACATCATTGAGCAGGAGAAGATCACCGATCTCTACCCACCCGGTAACTCGATTCACATCTGGATCAGAAATAACCAGATCAACTCCAAGAGCATTCAGTGCGGCAAGCAAAGCATCATACTGTTCACCATTTGCTACTGCCTCCATAAGGACCTTTGTTCCAGTAATCTGGAAAATATCTTCCGGAGCATCTGCAAAATTGGGATCTATTCTGAAGGCTTCATTTAAAGCTGTAAACTCTGCACCAATTTTTGAGTTATACTCCTTCCCTCCTTCCGGGGGATTATATCCTGGAATGATCGGCAGGCTGCCCTGACAAGGGTTGGAGTTAATATCCCCGGTAACCCTTAACACTGTCCAGAAAGAAAGTCTCACGACCCAATCAGCCTGGTCATCGGAATCTATATCCTGATAGAAAGCTTTTTCAACGACTCCGGGTTCAAATGTATTAAGGGCATATTCTCTTGATCTCCCGTTGTTATAATAGACTCTACTCCATGTTCTATATGTTCTCACTTCATGGTCATTGGGATTTTCATACCCAAAATGGACACGGAGTTTACCATTGCCGATATCCTCAACACAGGATACTACTATGGTAATATTCTGTTGATGATTATAGGTTCCGAACAAAGAGGTCGGAGCTAAAAAGCTAAGCGTAATAAATAAAATACTAAGGACTTGAAATCTCTTGTATAGAGTAGATTTTCTTTTCATAATTACTAGGATATGATGGGGTTAATTCCAGATCATTTTAAAACTTGATTCACTGCTCTGCTAACAGTACATTGTTAATAAAGTTCCTGCTTTCATTGCAATTAACTTCTGATTAACAGTTTTTTAGGGATAATAACAAGGCGCTTAGATCGGAATTAAAATCGATGAATTAAGCCCCCCTTTGATGGGTAGTAAAATCGAAGCAAAACCTATCAGGTACGTTTTCATTGTCTATTTTTATTTAGATTACATAAAAGTAAGACAATATGACACTAGCTAGTTGTTAATGAAATCATAAAATACATGAATGCCCCTAAGGGACAGGTGAATGGATAGATCGCAGGGATTATAAACTATCTGGCATTGTAGTATTCCATTGCCTTGGGCATGATCCGATTCAGATCTTCGATTCGATTGGAAGGATCGGGGTGGGTAGAAAGGAATTCGGGGGGCCGGGACCCACCTTTCTCTGCCATACGGCCCCAGAATGCAGGGGCAGTCTGCGGATTGTAGCCGGCCATGGCCATAAAGTAAAGTCCCAGTTCATCGGCCTCACTCTCATGGGTCCTGGAGTAGGGCAGCATTATACCCACCTGGCTACCTACACCAAAGGCCAGCATGGCCAGATCAATGGTCTCCTGTTCCTGAGTCTTCAATGCTTCGGAAAGCGCAACCCCTCCCATCTGAATGGCCAGCTGCTGGGACATCCGCTCGTTTCCGTGTTGAGCCACTGCATGGGCAATCTCATGACCCATTACCACTGCAATGCCATTCTCATCCTGGCAAACCGGGAGGATTCCCTCATAAAAAGCAATCTGTCCCCCGGGCATACACCAGGCATTCAGCTCCTCAGAGACCAGCACATTATACTGCCATTCATAACCATCTGTCACAGACTGCAGATTGTTTTGCTTCAGGTACAATTCTACAGCTGCGGTCAGCTTCTCGCCCACCTTCTTAACAGTACTTACATAGTAACTATTGGTCGACATTTTTGCTTCGGCCAATACCTGTGAGTAACTCTCTGCACTCAGGGTAATCATTTGAGATGAAGGGATGGCAACAAACTGCTTGCGACCGGTCATGGGGACCACTGCACAGGAAAGCAGAAACAGAAAGGCCAGAATAATCAGTTTTTTCATGGTATAGTTATTTTACCCGGGGATAAATATTAAATCTATAACGCCTTTATAGGCGAATTGTTAACTCGGGGATAATGTTTTGGAATACCCTTACGCAGATTCAAGTTTGTCTAAGGCTTCTACCGTGGCTGCCCTACCCATATCAAGCATTTCCCCGGCCTTGAAAAAGTCCAATGTTCCACAGGCATCACGAGAGATCTCAATCAATACATCGGGGGGATAATATTTCAGGGACATCTGGGCCATATGGTTGGTCATCAGGCTAACTGTTCTGTCAATAAGGTTGAAATATCCCATTCGCTCCTCATGGCTGCGCGCGTGCTTCTCGGCAAAACCATGGGGTAGAATCTTCTGCAAATGAGCCTGGAACTCTTCTATCTTCTTCTGATAGGCCCGTTTCTGTTTTTCATCTTCCTCACGAGAGATCTGTGGCATGGCCACAGGGATACTGGCATTCACATTGACTACCACCAGGAGGTCATCCGGAACTCTGCTTACATGCTCAACGGGTATATTATTCATTACGCCTCCATCGATCAGCAGTCCATCTTTCGTTTTCACAGGGGTCAGTACGGAAGGAATAGAAACTGAAGCCCGGATGGCATCAAAAAGGCTGCCTTCCCTGAAAACCACCTCCTTATTATTGATCAGATCTACGGCCACAGCTGCATAGGGAATATCTAAATCCTCAATCATAGAATCGGGAATAAAATCTTTCATTTTATTAAAGACCCTGTCCCCTTTCACAAGTCCCACCCTGCTTACAGTAAAATCAACCAGATTAAGGATCTTACGTCTGTCCAGAGAGAGCATCCAGTCCCGGAATGCATCCATGGCACCATCGGCATACACCCCTCCTACCAGGGCCCCCATTGAAGTCCCGGCAACAGACGCAATCTCATAGCCCCTGCGTTCCAGCTCCTCTATAGCGCCAATATGTGCAATCCCTCGGGCACCTCCTCCGGAGAGAACCAATGATACTAATCGTTTCATAATTTTTCCAAAGCTAAGCTGGTGGCAGCCTTACCCATTTCAATTAGCTCCCCGGCCTTAAAAAAGTCATAGGTGCCACAGGAATCTCGGGAGACCTCAATCAAGACATCGGGTGCAAAATGTGTCAGTGACATCTGGGCCATATGATAGGTCATCAGGCTGATGGTTTTATCAATCACATTGAAGTAGTTCATCTTCTCATCGTGACTCTGGGTATTTTTTTCTGCAGGCATATTGCGCCTGATCTTCTGCAACTGAGACTGGAATTCTTCGATTTTCTTCCTGTAGACACGCTTCTGCTTTTCATCTTCCTCCTTCGAAATATCCAGCTCTTGCACAGGTATTCTGGCATTCACATTGACAACTACCAACAGATCGCCTGGAACTCTTGGGGCATGGTTGATGGGTATATTATTTAATACTCCTCCATCAACCAGCAGTCCATCCGCAGTTTTTACAGGAGTAAGTACACTTGGAATGGAGACCGAAGCCCGGATTGCATCAAACAGGCTTCCCTCCCTGAATACTACCTCCTGAAAACTTATCAGATCCACCGCCACTGCCGCAAAGGGAATCCTTAAGTCTTCGATGGGGGTATCCGGAATAAAGTCCTTCATCTTTTTAAAGACCTTATCCCCCTTCACCATCCCCGCTTTGCCCAGAGTGAAATCAACCAGGCTGAATACCCTTCGCTTGTCCAGTGAGAGCATCCAGTCCCTGAACGCATCGATCGCACCATTGGCATAAACCCCTCCCACCAGGGCCCCCATGGAGGTCCCGGTTACAGATGCGATTTCATATCCCTGGCGTTCCAGCTCTTCAATTACACCAATATGTGCGTTCCCCCTGGCACCTCCGCCGGACAGAACCAATGTTACTACTGGCTTCATAATTGATCGTTTAGCCCTAAAGGTAAAAAATCCATACATTTATATAAGCACAGCACGGACATCATGTCGGGAGAAACTCTTAATCATAGCGAAATAATCCTGGGGATCGATGTGGGTTCTGTATCCATATCTGTAGTTGCGGTAGACTTCGAGGGGAAGCTAAAGAGCTATGCTTATAAACTGCATCAGGGCAATATTCGAGAAGCGCTAAATCAGTTGCTGCTCAGGTACCAGAACCATCAGGTTCTGGGTGTTGCCACTCCCTCAGGTAAATCGCATTTCAGAGAGCAAGTTGAGGTGTATGATCAGCAAGTAGCGATCATGGAAGCTGCGGACTTCCTTAATTTGAATGCCAGATCAATCCTCCACGTGGGTGCTGAACGTTTCTACCTGATAGAGCTGGACACGAAGGGCAAATACCTGCAAACCAGCCATAGCTCATCCTGTGCGGCAGGAACAGGTAGCTTTTTGGATCAGCAGGCCCTTCGACTTAACCTGAACAATACAGGACACCTTTCAGAAATGGCCCTGAGAAACTCTTCCCCGGTACCGGATATTGCGGCCAGGTGCTCTGTGTTTGCAAAGACCGACCTGATCCATGCACAACAGAAAGGCTATGGTCTCGAAGCCATCTGTGACAGTCTCTGTAAAGGACTGGCCGACAATATTGCCGACACACTCTTCAATAAGTCGGTCCCGGAGACACCCATCTTTATGTCGGGAGGTGTAGCAAAAAACCAATCGGTGGTCAGGCATCTGCAGCGCATTATCGGGAAAGAAATCAGGATTCATCACCATTCCCATCATCTTCCGGCCATTGGGGCAGCCCGACTCCTCTGGAAGGAGCTCAACCGGGATAAAAACCTAAGTCCCATCGATCTTACAAATATGGTGCGCGACCATGGAAGGCTGGAATACTTCTATGAGCCACTTCAGCCTTCTGAGACGACCGGGCAGGAACATCTTATTAAGGAACAATATATACATCATCCTTCCGTCACCGATCATACAGCAGGGATTCAGGTCGATCGTTTTATGCTCTCTTCTGCTGAAGAGATGCAATTTTATCTGGGGATTGATGTGGGTTCGACCAGCACTAAGGCAGTTATGCTTAATACAAAGGGTGAAGCTTACGCCGGATTCTATACCTACACCCTGGGGCAACCCTTAAAAGCAGTTCAGGCCCTGTTCGAAGCCATTGATCAACTGGCTAAGACTACTGGAGAAACATTTCAATTCAAATCCAGTGGAACCACCGGTTCGGGGCGGAAGTTTATTGCCGGGATTGTGGGAGCCGACCATGATTATGATGAAATTACAGCTCATGCCCGAGCGGCCTATAAATTGAATCCAAAGACAGATACCATCATTGAGATCGGTGGTCAGGATGCCAAATTCACCCGGATGAAAGACGGGATGGTCACCTTTTCTCATATGAATACGGTTTGTGCCGCAGGAACCGGGAGCTTTATCGAGGAGCTGGCCGGAAGGCTGGGAGTCAAGCTGAAGGATTTTGAAAGCCTGGCCATGGGCCGACAGGCTCCCCTGGCAAGTGACCGCTGCACCGTATTTATGGAGCGGGATATCAACCAGCTGCTAAGCAAAGGCTATTCCGTGGAAGAGGTACTGGCTACGGTTATTCACTCCGTGCGTGAGAACTACCTGAAGAAAGTGGCCAGTGAGGCCCATATCGGCGATCACATCTGCTTCCAGGGAGCTACTGCTAAAAACAGGGCCCTTGCAGCCGCTTTTGAGCAACAACTGGGAAAACCAATCTTTATTTCACCTCTATGTCACCTTACCGGCGCCCTTGGAACCGCCCTGCTTCTGAAGGAAGAGGAGGAAGACAAACAAACAGGATTCAGGGGCATTGATCTTTACAGAAAAAGCATCCCTGTACAAACCGAAACCTGTGAGCTGTGCCTGAATAAGTGCACCATCAGTGTGGCTGGTATCAACGGGGAAAAACTGGCATACGGATTCTTGTGTGGAAGGGATTATGAGACCAAAAAATATATTAGTAAAGCACAGGGCAGGTTCGAGCTAATCAAAGAACGCAAAAAGCTGATCAGGGGCCCGGAACGAAAGGTTTCGAGGTTGAAAAAAACAGGAATCCGGGTAGGCATGCCTGCTACTCTGCACCTTACAGAAGACCTGAGCTACTGGACCGCCTTTTTCAGGCAGCTGGGCATTCCGCTTCATACAAGCGAAGGATACAGGGATTCCCTGAAAATCGGTAAGAAGATTGCCGGTGCAGAATTCTGTGCCCCGGTCGATGCCATGTACGGTCATGTTGCCCACATGGCCGACACCTGTGATTATGTTTTTATGCCTGCCT
>RCNC010002872.1_pt1 | contig 11377 bp, 11 predicted proteins | sample 2041301 | NCBI WGS metagenome assembly RCNC01 (sample SAMN09708231, study PRJNA481090) | Marine sediment metagenome, whole genome shotgun sequencing project. | biome: marine sediment; feature: ocean; material: sediment; isolation source: Sewage treatment plant 13A marine sediment (STP13A) ... | reverse complement strand
CTGGGTTCATGCATCCAAGGCATCGCCGCGGTCATGTGCAGATAAGCGGCCGTACAGATACCGGTGTCACCACTGTAGCACCAGAACCCAACACCCATGGCCTCACACGCGCCGATGAAACGAACTGCACGGTTAATACCGCCCAACACTGCAAAATTGACCACAATGTTGTCCGGCACGCCTAAAGCCACGGCCCGGCGAATATCCGGCACATGGGTGGAAAACGGAATGCTGGAGTGCTGACGAAGTTTAGCCATTTCCTCGAATGTCGCCACTGGATCCTCATAATTTTGAATATTGTAGGGTTCAATCTCCCGCAAAACCTGACGCGCTGTTGACAATGACCACTGCATGTTGGAGTCCAGCCTGATCATTGCCCCCGGCCCCAGGGCCTCACGCATGGCTTTCACCGTATCGATTTCCAGTTGAGGATCTCCCAGAATTAATTTGCCTTCAAAAAAGGTTGAGCCATGTTCAGCGTTCATGCGGACACAGTAGTCGGTCACTGCCTTGGGGTCCATTTCCCCGCCAACGCCGTCCTTTTTTACACGGTATGCAAAGTACTCCGTAAAGGGTATTTCCTTTCTCACCGCCCCGCCTAATAGTTGGTATAGTGGTTGGTTCCATAGTTTTCCTCTGATATCCCACAGGGCAATTTCCAATCCACCAAAGGCTGTCACCGCGGAGCTATCGTCGGTATTCTGAACAATCTGCCAAGGCGGCACACACAAATTCTCAATACCGGTGATATCCAAAGGATCCTTGCCAATCACCCGGGGTGCCAAATCCTGGACCACCTGAGCCAGGTGAGCGGATGGTGCTTCACCTAGACCAGTGATTCCCTCATCTGTTTCCACTTCTATGATCGCTTTGGAGGTGCCGGGATAGTAGCCACCTGTCCAATATATAGGGACTTCCAGAGGAATGTTGATCGGTGTCACGGTCACCCTTGTAATTTTCATTGTCTACCTCGCTAATTTGATCCGGTTATTTCCATGAGGCCTGCATTTTGTCGAGCTCCTTAACAACATCATCAGCCAGAGGCTTTGGCCGATGCTTCATCGCCTCCAAGGTCATCTCCTGAAGCCGCTGTTCGAAACGTTTCGCCCCGCCCTTCTCCCAATCAACATATATGCTGCGATCGAACAGTTCGGAATAGCGTACTTCTTTAAAATGATCCATGGTGTGGGTTTCCTGGAGATAATTGCCGGCCGGTCCGACCTTGTGGATCAGTTCCAGGGCCAGGTGCTCTTCATCCAGCGGTATGCCTTTCATGAAGTGATCCACGGCATCGACAATTTCGTTGACCAGCACCATGAACTCCGGGCTCGCCAGGGATCCATGATCCATCCAGCTGCCGCAATCGTGAACCAGGCCCGAACCTGTCGCGGCAGCAATCAGGCACTGGAATGTCGCTTCCGCACCGGCCTGTGCATCACAGAACTTAGCATCTGTGGCTCCGGCCGTACCAAAAAACGGCAGGCCATAATGCTGGGCCATCTGGGCCAGGGCCGACGTCATCAGGGACATTTCACAGGCGCCGTATGAAAACACGGTCGTGCGCATGTCCATAATCGTCGTAAAGGCTCCGGCGACAAACGGGGCCCCGGGATTGGTGAACTGATGCAGCACCAGGCCGCTGAGGGTTTCGGCATTGCCTTGAACCACCGTGCCGGCCAGAGTCGCCGGTGCCGTCCCGGCCGCCTGGGGCGCCGGCGAATTAATCACCGGAATGCGGTTCTGCGCACAGTAAAGGATCTTGTCCACGGCAGGACCGTAGTAGGCCAGGGGTGAAATGGGCTCCGAGTAGTGAAGCAGGCAAGGAACCTTTTCGAAATTTTCCCTGCCGCCACATAGCAGCAAGGCCATTTCAAAAATGTCCTTGCTATTGGCCGTATCCTTGCTGCAGAAAGCCACCGGTTTTTCACTGTATTCAAGGGCATTGCGTGCAATCACACGGTCGGCGACATCCGGCGGCACGTCATCGGCCATACCGATAAACATGCTCCAGTGAAGATGCGGCAGAGCATCACACAGGGCGGCGGTCACCTTCACGTTGTCACTGACGAAGCGACTGCGGGTGTGTGTTTTGGGATCCATATAGTCAACGCAATCCAGGCTCGTTCCAAAATAGGTCTTGTCGCGCTCCAGGGTAATGGTTCGTTTACCGGTCCGGGTCCCCAAAACAAGTCGGTGAGGCGCCCTGCGAATGGCTTTTTCAACCATCCATGATGGTATGCGGACATGATTACCGTCCACCTTTGCGCCATTGTCACTCAGGATCTCCAGCGCCCCGGCATGAGGTATGTCAACACCGGTCCGTTCCAGCACATTTAATGTTGCATTGTGAATCTGCTCAATCTGTTCTTGGTTGATGACCTGCAAGCGGGGTTTAAAATTAAGTTCATCGCTTATCATTCCCATCTTGTGCCTCCTGTGATCAAGCCCATATCATCGGGATTTTAGATTGTATCAGCCAATGACTGAAAAACTGGAATTCCGATTGATTTCCCGGTTGCGAGAAAAAAAACCGACATCAAATCGGTGGTTGGAGTACTTGAAATCAAGCATATAAGGCGTCTGGTCGTGATCAAAGCCATTTTCACAAGCGTCGATCAAATTGGCCATCATTACACCGGCAATGGGAGCGTTTTTGTATTGATTGCCGCTCGTACCGATGGCCATGTAAAAGCCCGGCAAATCGGATTTATCGTAAATTGGAATCCAGTCATCGGAAACATCATACAGCGACACCACCCCTTTATGCTGATTCGGTACCGTTAAATGGCTGACTCGCATAGCTTCTCGCATTACCATGCATTTCCATTGGTCGGTGAAATTCTCATCGTAATTGTCGGGATCATCGATCCACAGCTGGGGATCACATTCTGGATCTTCACTTCCAATGAGAAAATGGTTACCGACCTCCGGGCGTGAGTAACAGCCGATATCGCCGTCAGACAGCATGAACCCGTCACGTTCCCAGTTCAGGCCCTCAGGCGCTGGCACATGTGCCACCTCCTGTTTCATAGCACGCGTCTTGATATTCATGTCCTTTTCGACGTTTGCCATCCGATTAATGACAAATGAATGTGGTCCGGCGACATTTACCACGACATTGGAAAATATCTCTGTTCCATCAGAGAGTTTGACCCCTGCTGCCCGACCCGATTTCTTAATAATATCCGTTACGGTTTGCTTGTACAGAAAGGACGCCCCTTTTGCCTCTGCAGCGATCTGTACGTTATGGGCTGACAGTTGGGGATCCGATATGTAACCTGATTCCGGAACCCAGATGGCGCCAAGGATGCTGTTGCCGGTGGGTTCTCCAAATGCATCGTCATGGATCCACTTTTGAGGAAAATAACTTTCCAGGTTGGCATCGGAAAGATAATGGGAGATCTCATCCAGTGTAACATCGACATATCCAACCCCAATTTCTTTCAACGCTTCTGTGACTCGCTTCAAGTATTTATTGTGAGGTGTTTTGACGACGAGGGCACCGGTGTTGCGATAAAATGCCAGCCCCGCTGGATCCCTGGTTTCCAGGTATTTTGGCCAGTCCAGCCAATAGTAATAGCCCTCCCGAGCCATGGCGACTCCCTGGGGAGTTGAATAATGAAGGCGGATAATCGCGCACGAAGCCCCAGTCGGCCCCATGCCGGCACTAGGAAGCTTGTCCACATTAACGGTTTTATAGCCGAGTTTGGTGAGTTCGAACCCTATACAACAACCAATAATGCCGGCACCGATGATAACAACATCGTATTTTTCTGCCATTGAACGTCTCCTCCTAATGGGTTGATCGAGTTATGAATGATTATAAAAAAACCGAGGATAAGCCATTAAGGCCTTTATCGATTTCTATTTCGATGATGGCCTTGGACGTTCCGTGATAATAGCCGCTTGTCCGTAAAGAAGGTGCTTCCAGGGGGATATTATCGTGTATTACTTTAACATTTGTTATTTTCATCGTCTCCCTCGTTTCACGGTTTATTCAATTTAAATTTTTTTAGTTGTCGGTTTTTGAAAGCGAGCTTACCTCTCTTTAATCACGCCATTCATTACCAATCGTCAAATCAACATAATCAGCCACTTCCCCCAAATACTTGTTCAATTGATTATTATTTTTCACCCTTTTCTCTGGTATCATGCTTGATAATTTATAAATCCCTATCGAGGGCTTCTCACCTGATCCATGTTGTAGCGTAATATCAGACATATCCATATGGATATGACAGTCTATTAGGCCAGGAATGACAAATTTACCTCCCAGATCGATAATCTCCGCATCGATCTGGGCAGACAATTCTTTCCCTTCTGCTACGGCTGTGATTCGACCATTTTCCACCAATATACCGGATGGATGTATTGTTTTTTGATTGCTGGGATCAATTAGAGTTGCCCCGACAAATCGCTTTTTCATAAGATTCACCATTATAATGTAGAGCTGCCGGAATGAAAGGCGAGTTCGCTGGCCGCGGATGCCATGATATCCGCCAAGGCGGCGTGCATCTTGTCTGAAACACAGGATTTAGCTGGATCCGCTAAAAGTTTCCGCACCTGCTCGATAGCCCGCCCGCGTAGATCCCGGCCCCCGACCGACTGCCACTCGTCCCACAAATCGTCGAAGCCGAGTTGGGGCATGAATTGTGCTCCGCCTCGCAAATGGGCCAGCGTGTGATCCTGCTCTAGGTAGTTTTCCCCAGCCGCCGCCCGTGCAATCACCTCAGCTGCCAGGGTATCCTGGTTCACCGTTATCCCGCGCTGCATCCCTCCCAGCATGCGGATGATTTCATTGTCGATCACTATCTGTTCATAAGCGCACACCGTCAGGCTGGCCAATGCGCCAACGCCCGAAAGCAGATGGGCCCCGGAAATGAGAGACAGCAAACCGTTGGCGGCCTTTTCATATCCGGCCTGGGTATCCGGGACACAAGCCGTGCAGCCCAGGCCGTATACGTCGCTGGGAAAACCGCAATGACGAGCAAGTTGCACTGCCGCAGCCCCCGCCAGCCCGACTTCCGGTAGTCCCCAGATCGAATTGCCGGTTCGCATATTAGCAAAACTCAACCGGCAACCGTAGATGAGAGGTGTTGCGGGATGGATCAGATGGGCAATCACCGCAAAGGCTAGGATGTTTGCATGCATTTGCGCTAAGCCGCCGGCCAGGGTAAAGGGTGCCGTGAGCCCCGCAATGGGTGCGGCCAAAATGACCGTGGGTACTCCAGACGCGATAACATGCTCCATGGTGGCTGTGATGATGCGTGGATAATGCAGGGGACTTTCCGGAGAGATCCCGACTATACCCGGAGCCGGATTGTGATGGAGATCGCCCTGCCCGGCAGTTTCCAGGAGGGCAATCACATATTTGGCTTCCGCCTGCGATGAAATTCCCACATAGATCGGTTTGGCACTATGGCGCAGGGCCAGTTCGGCCTGTTTGACTTGGTTGATTTGCGGGGGAACATCTTCCATATAAACCATTGGGCAGTAAACATCCACTGCATCTAGACAATTCACCAACTGGGCCATGGCCACAAGGTCCTTCTGGCGGCCCAGTCGTTTGCGGCCGTCTTCCGGATCCAACACGAAAGGGATCCCTCCGCTGGTATGGGTCCATTGGGTCAAAGGTTTTGTTTCTGGAAAGATGGCCAGGGATTCAGAACTGGTCCGGCCTAATGCGACTGGTCGGCGCGGGGCCGCCAGCACATCCCGGATCCGGTCGGAGGGGAAATAAACGCGATCTCCTTCCACCCGACATCCGAAACCATGAAGGCGATCACGCCATAGGGAATCCTCTACGCGGATTCCCACACCGGAAAGGATCTCGAGAGCAGTTGCATGAATTTCCATCAGCTCTTGCGAGGACAATACATGATACCGGGGGCTGGCTTTGATTATAGCCATTTAAGACCTCCAGATGACAGAATAGGAGCGCTACCCAATTAAAAAAAACATCTCCCTTTGAATATCATTTCAATATTTCTACAATCTTGAAAGGTATGGTTTTCGGAATCAATTTAGACTGTCAACGATGAAATCTACTATGTCGTCTATATAGCCTCTGCCACAGTCTTCACTGGCCAATGTAGGGTCACCAAGCACACCATTTTCATCGATGCGATGAAGCCCTTGAAAAATCCTTTCTTTAATCGTCGCGAAATCGCCGGTGTAGCCGGTTACCGCTGCATTCATTTTTACCAGATTCGGTTTAAGTTCCAGCATAAACGATGTCTCCCACTCACCGGCATGGATTCCTGCCTGTCCTTTGGAAATACCCCTTTTCGATGCAGATTGATAAGATGTCTCAATAAATCCATCCAAATCAGTAAACGCTACTACCTGGCACCCTTTGATGGCACCCATTTTATTTACTGCATCTTCAAGAGGCTTGAAATTGCCACCATGAGTGGGGATGAGGAGGATCTTCTCAAAGCCATGTCGCGAAAGGCTCTGTGTCGTGTCGAGTACCAAGTTGTGAAAGGTTTCCGCAGTTAAAGTGATGGTCCCGGGAAAGCCCATGTGGTGTTCGGAGCAGCCAACCCGGAACACTGGCGCAAGAAAGGCACCAAAACGCATTGCCAAGCCTTCTCCGATACTGTCTCCAAAAAAAGCGTCAGTGCCAAGAGGCAGGTGGGGTCCGTGCTGCTCATGCGAACCAAAGCAAGCGATCACTGTTCTGCAGCCATTCTCAATTTCCGTCTTAATTTCAGGCCATGTCATTCGGTCGAGATATTTGACTGACATAACACCATCCTTTTGCAGGTAAACTGTGTCATAATATGTGCTTTAACGCAGCAATGGGAGACTGGTTGTCATTCGCCAGCCTCCCATTACAGGCAGCCATTTAAGCAAACCACCAGCGTTCGATGTAGCGTGTCCCATCTAAGGTCCAATTTGAAGCAACTGATGGCCCGCGTTTGACCTTGTCTGACATTGCATAAACATAGTTGGCAAAAGCCCAAACCACCGCACCGCCTTCGTCACGTACAATTTGCTGCATATCACGATAGATTTCCGCACGATTGGCCTTATCCAGCTCACCGCGGCCCTGCAGAAGCAACTTGTTGAATCGCTCGTGTCTCCAGAAAGTGTCGTTCCAATTGGCGCCTTCCGCGTAAGCCTGCGAGAACATCCAATCGCAGGTGGGGCGGCCTCCCCAGTAACAAATACTCCACGGTTTTTTCATCCAAACGTTGGACCAATAACCGTCGCTTGGTTCACGCTTGACATTTATCTCAATGTTGGCTTTGGCCGCACTCTCTTTCATAAGAATGGCTGCGTCGACCGCTCCGGAAAATACCTTATCCGCCGTGGAAAGATCCACGGTCAACTTACTTAATCCGGCTTTCTTAAGATGAAACTTGGCCTTATCAGGATCGTAAGTACGTTGCTCCAGATCGGCATGAAATGGTACCGAAGGTGCAATCGGATGGTCGTTACCAATTGAGCCATGTCCATGAAGGACTCGTTCCAAGAGTAGCTCTCGGTCGACAGCATACTTGAGCGCCAGACGTACATCGTTGTTGTCAAACGGTGCATTAGTAGTGATCATCGGAACGGTATAGTGCAGAAAGCCCGTTGCTTCCTCGACCCTGATACCGGGTCGTTTGGCGAGCAGATTTACGGTCTTTAGATCGCAACGGTTGATCACGTCCACTTGTTTGGTAACCAAAGCAGTCTGGCGTGCATTGAAATCGGCAATGACCAATAGTTCCACCTCGTCGAAATGGGCACACCCTGGCTTCCAATAATTTGGATTGCGTTTCAGAAAAGCACGCACGCCGGGCTCGAATGATTCGAGAACATACCCACCCGTTCCGATATAGTTTTTCCAATCCGCTTTGCCGTCAACCGCCGGCATGATAATTAGGTGGTAGTCGACCATCAAATAGGGAAAATCGGCGTTGCCAGAGGATAGTTTGAAAACTACCGTATGCGGTCCGTCCGCCTCCATACTTTCGATCGGATCAACGTTGGACTTGGCGCCTGATTTCGAGTCCTTACCTCTATGGTGATTGATCGAGGCGATGACATCCTCAGCGGTCATTGTCTTGCCGTTGGAGAACTCAATGCCCTTGCGCAACTTAAATCTCCAGGTTGCAGCATCAGCCGATGCTTCCCAACTTTCAGCCAGGTCGCCAACCAACTCTCCGTCGGGGTTAATTTCGGTCAGTGTGTTGTGCGTTGCAAAGCCGAGCGACATCATAAAAATTGCGGGATAGGTCGCCGGATCAAGGGAGCTTGTGGTGTCGCCCTCTGCCAGCCCAACACGAAGGCGTCCGCCTTTTTTTGGCGCTGCCTGGGCCCCACCGGCGAGCAGCAGCTGCGATGCAGCTACAGTGAGGCCAAGTGCGGTTGCCCCTTTAAAGAAATCGCGTCGGCTGATCTTTCCTGCATTCAACAAGCCTTGTAAGTAACTCAATGGATCTTGCATAACACCCTCCTTTCTTTCATTTGGTTTGTACAATGCATACACCCTACCATCCATGCCGTTTTATGCCTGGGAATCTATTGCGGCAAGGCGTTTCGACGATGGAATGTACTTGAGAGCCGAGTAAAAGTCTCACCACGTAACCCTACTTACCGAGCAAACTGAAACGGCCTGCAATATATAATTGACTATATATTTTATATATATCATTATGTCAATAATATATTTATCGTGCTATATATTTATAAATTTCCTACAAGGACCGTTCTTTTATGGTTTTATTTTATATATATGCGTATATACTAAATAATGAGCTTTGATGGAAAATACCTCTTTAATATATAAAAAAAATTCTGTATTATTGTAGATGTCCTTTCTCGCTATCATGACGGGGTATTGGACGCCTCCCGTCCGCCTGTGGCGGACCTTAGGCTGGTGTGGAATGCGCTCACTATTAAGTTCACTTTTGGATCGAATAAAAAATGACAACTATAAGAAAAAATAGAGGCAACTTTATAGAAACTGCGATCAACAATTCTTTCATCCCACGGAACCAAATCGCAGCTATATCAGGACTGACAAACACATATATTCTCGATTTGATAAAGGGAAATATCAAAAATGCCAACAGGCACAAATTGATTGCCTTTGCTATAGCGGTCAATTTGAGTTTGCCGGAATATGACGAAATGTTGACTCTTTTCGACAGGACCAGCCTAAACAAGGATGATATCCCAACTTTATTAGAGACAGCAAAGCGAAGTAAGATATCTTCAACTCTGCATCCTTTACGCGAAGAATTGAGCTATGAATTTATGGTACTTGCGACCGAGTTGTTGCCCGGGCCGACAATTCTGAATCTTCATTATCCAACAGCAGCGCTCAGGATCGAAGGTCACAGAACATACATCGAGAACAATTTAAACAAAGACCATCTCCTGTACAAGGAAATCCGCGAAGCCGTAGGTGCCGAAAGAAAAAAAAATCTGGCAAATAATTTATCTAAACATAAGACTGAGCATTTCATCTACCAAAGGGATTTGGAGAAATATATCGCTCACTGTACCGATAAAAAAGAAAGAGAATTTCGGATAAGGCATGTAGAGCAGGTTATCCAGCACTTAAAAATTTTCCCCAATTTCAGACTTTATCTTACCAATACCTATCACGCTTTTAGCTTTCTGCTAAAAATGAGTCCTGAATCGAAAGAAAAAAAGGGATATATACTTTTTACTGGACGTGAATATGATCCCGTTATTGGAGTAATGACCGGAAGGCTTGCAGCCTTTGGCACCTGCAACCAAGTCATCATACAAAACTTTAGTAGGGACGTCGACGATTTAAGAAAAAGTGTCACTAGTAAAAGCTTTGATCGAAATAAACTTATCCTCTACCTCAAGGATCTAATTAGTTCATGCTGAAAAATACATCGGCAAAGGCTCATGGTTACTGGATTTGCTTTTAGTAATTGAAGAAAAGTGATGGTCAGGAGCGGAACCGAGTTTGGTGAAAACGGGCAAAAGAATTTCAGGATCACTTTCGCTAACTCCGAAGCGATCATTGGAAAAGGTTTGAACCGACTTAAAACGGCATTGGAGGCATTATATGGGTCCGCATGTGAACAGATTCCGCGTGACGACGCTCATGGAAAACACCTCCGCCCATGGTGGTATATTAGGAAATTTTGCACTTTCCATGCTCGTTGAAACCAATGAATTGTGTCTCCTTTTTGACTGTGGTCGGGGTATCGTCACTCTCAATAACTCTACTGCGCTTAAAATTGATCTTGCGTAGGAATATTTCTTCTTGTCGCCATCTTTGAACGCCATACGAATTCATACAAAGGCCATGATATAAGGGTCCTGATTATCCGTGGCGTGAATGGTTCCATCGCCTTTGTGTTATTTGTAATGGCGATCCAAATCGCTTCCAATTTCAACCGCCTTAGTCATCTTTTATTCCTTCCCCATATTTTCAGTCATATTCTCATATTTTCTATTTGGCGAAAAAATAGACAATATCGGACTTGCATATATAATGGGCTTCTTATGCGCTATTGGTATCTTATTCGACATTACGTTGGCAGGCAAACCGGATCTGGACCAGGAAGTCCTGCGCCAAGAAAACTTAAAGAGGCCTCAAGAATAATTATCCAACCGACTTGCAATGTCAGCAAAACGACAAACGTGTTCCGTATGTTAGGAAGAATGTGTTTTAGCATTATCTGCCAATCTTTCAACCCGGCTACGATATGCCTGCGATGATATGCTATTGGCTGGGAATAAGCCGGCACAACTGATTGACTTTGTAAATAAAGAGGTTAAGGCAAAAGGGCTCAAACTTCTTGGGGTGGGCCGGATTGGTCATGGTGTCGGATATGAAACCACTGAATATCCCTCTCTGGCAAAGGAAGAAGATATTGTATTCAAGCCAGGAATGACCTTTGCCTGCAATCCCAATTTTGTACAAAAGCCATATGGAATGTTTAATTCCGAGGATAATTGGGCCATAACCGATGGACAACCAAAATTGCTTTCCGTATTGACGGTCTGGCCTGCACTTTACCTAAAGGGGCTTTCTACCTTTTTGTTTCTTGCCGGGATCTGATTGGGAGCAGATCGCTGGGTGATACCGAAATGAAGACCGATCTTGATCTTGCCGCCTACTTTACGCTGTGTTTTGGTTGGTTAAGAGGATGGTTTGATGGCAGGGATTTCAATGAATATAGATCGAACATCACCGTAAGGATTTTAATATAGTTGACGGCTTTTTTGACGGCTTTTAGTTCCTCTAAACGGATTTTAATGGTCGTAAAAGGTTGTAAAATCAGGCGGAATACGTGATTACTCGACCTCTCACGCCGGTAACGCGGGTTCGAACCCCGCTGGGATCACCACAATTAATAACAGGGACTTAGAAGCAATTCTGAGTCCCTGTTTT
>RCNC010002871.1_pt1 | contig 11382 bp, 7 predicted proteins | sample 2041301 | NCBI WGS metagenome assembly RCNC01 (sample SAMN09708231, study PRJNA481090) | Marine sediment metagenome, whole genome shotgun sequencing project. | biome: marine sediment; feature: ocean; material: sediment; isolation source: Sewage treatment plant 13A marine sediment (STP13A) ... | reverse complement strand
AGAACATCATTGTTCGAATTTTATTTGTTTTGAAAAAGATACTGATTTTTATATCCCTATTTGTTTTCCTCTTTTTTGGAGAGATCGCGATGACCTTTTCCGATAAAGGATATCCATCTCTACTCAATGATGAAGAGGTACCTTTCTCTTTGCTGCTTGATAATCAAAACTCTGACTTCGAAGGAACAGAGTCTATTGACAGTCAGGTTGATGCTTTTATCAAACGTTGGAAGATTGAAGGTGCCAGTCTGGCCGTTACCAAGGATGAGCGCCTTGTTTATGCCAAAGGATTTGGTATAGCTAACAAGGAAACTGGAGAAGAGGTTAAACCCGGTCATCTGTTCCGAATTGCATCTGTATCTAAGCTGATTACTGCGGTAGCCATCATGAAATTATATGAGGAGGGAAAACTTAAGTTGGACGATACTGTTTTCGGAGAGCATGGTATTCTCAATGACTCTATTTTTAGAAACTATGTAGATCCCAGGATAGAGGAGATAAGTGTCCGCCACCTGCTAAATCATACTGCTGGTTGGTCGAGATATGCAGGCGATCCCATATTCAATCCACTTTATATTGCCAGGAAAATGAATGTTCCGGCTCCTGCCGCTATTGAAGATATCCTGCAATATACCCTTATGCGAAAATTGAATTTTGATCCCGGAAGCCGTTATAGCTATTCCAATATGGGTTATGCCATACTTGGAAAGATTATCGAGCGGGAAAGCGGGATGCCCTATCAGGATTATGTGGTTATGAATTTACTCAAACCTCTGGGAATCCATGATATGCATATTGGGAAAAGTTATTATCATGATAAATACCCCAACGAAGTCAGATACCATAGCAGTGCTGGCGCAATGACCACCCGTGCCATGGATGGCTCCGGTGAAATTGTTCCCATATATTATGGTGGCAATGATATGGAACTACTGGGCCCTGCAGGAGGTTGGGTGGCTTCTGCACCAGAGTTGGTAAAATTTATGACAGCCATTGATGGTTTTGATGGACAACCTGATATTCTTGCCCCTGAAACCATAGCCACTATGTCGGATCCAAAACTTGCAGGAAAGGGACTCTTCGGCTGGAGAGGAAGCGACAAGTACGGCACCTGGTGGCGCACAGGATATCTGTCAGGGTCATCAGCCCTGATAGTCAGACAAACGGACGGAATAAACTGGGTTGTCATGACAAACACCAGTACTTATAAACAATCCAGGATCCACAGGTATGTTTCAGCAATGATGTTTGGAAGCGTGAACAAAGTTCAGCAATGGCCAGGCATTGATCTGTTCACCATGGAGGATAATCATCCAGGTCCCATTGCAGATATTCCTGCCACAAACCCAAAACTTTAGTCGATATTATTCAATCCCAATTTTTTTCCTTTTATCTTAGTGCGATAAGAGCTGATTTTAATGGAACTTTCATCCATCAAGCACGTAGATCCTTCTCAATTAGGCGATATTAATACTGAGCTATTTATAACCTGCCTTGGCTATGAAAGCCGTTGTACAACTGTAGCCCGGGCATTTCAAAATAACTCCTGTAGAAAGATTGCCCTGGAGAATAGCAATGTTATCAAAGAGTTTTCCTACCAGGAGAATAGTGACTATTTGGAGAAACAGGGTTTTGAGATTATTCGGGTCAAATCTGAGCTCCCTGATGCGGATGCAATTTTTCAATCGCTTAGCGGAAATAACATTCATTTTACCCTTGACTGTACCAATATGCCCCCCCTGTGGTATTATGAGTTTTTTAAGTGGTTCGATGAGAAGCAAGATGTGGATGGGCGTGTCCGGATGCGTATTGCTTATACCATGGCCAAGTATGTAAAGCAACCTGGTTCTCGTAAGGTTAAGGAGGTCTTTGACTTTTTAAAAGATGAGGCGAGGCCCGCAAACGGTAAGAAAACTGCCTTGATCCTTGGACTTGGACAGGAAAAGAATGTTTCTGATTCGATCTTTAAAATAATTGATCCTGACCTGCTCTATCTCTACTATGCTGATCCGCCAGTGGAAAAACGATTTGTGGAGAAGGTCCTGGTAAACAACCATAAGTTGATTAACGAAGCACCTATCAGGAACCTTGTTGCCTATCCAATTCGAAACGGACAGGCCATCTATCAGAGTCTTATTAATACGATACTTCCTCTTCGTAATGAGTACTCCATTGTGCTCATTCCACAGGGGCCTAAAATTTTCTCTGTGGTATCTATGCTGGTTCATATTGGCTACCCCGATATCAGGATAGGTTATCCACGTTTTAAGAAACCGCCCGCAACCGATCGTGAACCCAAAGACGATCCTGTGGTACTGGATATTCTATTCGAAGGCGAAGAGTAAAAACAATTTCAAAGTATGGTTGTTATACCAACAAATTTTCTAATACTACACCATTTTCATTTAATATAATTATGGCAAATTTTGATATTATCATGCCGAAAATGGGTGAGAGTATTGAAGAAGCAACAATTACAAATTGGTTTGTTAAAGAGGGGGATAATATAGAGGAGGATGATGTCCTTCTTGAAATTGCCACCGATAAAGTTGATTCCGAGATACCGTCACCTGTTGAAGGAGTTGTTAAAAAAATATTTTTCAAGCAGGACGAGGTTGTCGCTGTAGGAACAGTTATTGCAGTCATTGGTTTGGACGGTGATACTTCTTCCAGCACCGACGAAGAGACTGATCCTGTTGTCAAAGAGGAGACAGAAGAGACTAAAGCTGATACTCCCCTTGAAAAGAAGAATGATGAGCCTGTGGCTTCAAGCCAGGGAAGATTCTATTCCCCGCTTGTCAAGACCATTGCCGGGAAAGAAGGTGTTACACAAGTGGAACTCGATTCCATCGAAGGAAGTGGATTAAATGGAAGGGTTCGCAAGGAAGATCTCCTTAACTATCTTGAAAACAGGGGAGGAGCGAAGCCGGTCCAGGCTGAAAAGCCAGTGACGACAGCTCCAAAGAAGGAAGCTGTGCAAAAACAGCCAGCTCCCATGGAAGGTGATGAAGTTGTTGAGATGAGCAGGCTGAGAAAGCTTATTGCCGATCATATGATCAGGTCCAAGCAGACTTCGGCTCATGTTACCAATATGATTGAAGTTGATGTTAGTGGTGTTGTCAGCTGGAGAAACCGTGTAAAAGATGACTTTTTAAAGAAAGAAGGGGTTAAACTTACCTACCTCCCTGTTTTCCTTGAAGCTACAATTAAAGCATTGCGCGATTTCCCGCAAATTAATGCCTCAGTGGATGGGGATAAGATCATCTTAAAGAAAAATATCAATCTTGGCATTGCCGTATCCCTGGCAGACTATAACCTTATCGTACCAAATATCAAGGATGCAGGAGCTCTGAACCTGACTGGTCTTACAAAGAAGATGAATGCTCTGGCAACAGCGGCCCGAAGCAATAGCCTAAATCCTGACGATATCAGCGGCGGGACCTTTACGGTGACTAATTTTGGTTCCTTTCAAAACGATATTGGCACCCCCATTATCAATCAACCTGAAGTAGCTATTCTGGCTATTGGAGCCATTAAAAAGAAACCTGCAGTGATTGAAACTGAAATGGGAGATATGATTGCCATCAGGCAAAAGATGTGGTTATCCCTCACTTACGACCACAGGATTATTGATGGTGCTCTCGGAGGTGCATTTCTGAAGCGCCTCGGAGACTATATAGAATCTTTTGACCCTCATTCCGGTAATTTTAAACTATAACCAACAATGTCAACAAATAAAAAATACAGTATAAAACATACGGAGAAAGAGACCCTGGCAAAATGGATTAAACTGATGTTGGTCGGACGGATCATTGATAACAGGGCTCCCAACTATCTGAAACAGGCCATTGGCTGGTCCTATCATGCCCCTTTTGCTGGCCATGATGGTATTCAGCTTGCTATTGGGCAAATCTTTGACCGTGAGCATGATCACCTGTTTCCCTATTACCGGGATATGCTAACCACTCATTCCGCAGGCCTCACTGCTGATGAACTGATTCTTAATGGGATATCCAGGGATACGGATGTAGCCGGTGGAGGAAGGCACATGTCTAACCATTTTGCCAAACCGGAATGGAACATTCATAATGTATCATCCTGTACAGGAAATCACACCTTGCATGCTGTGGGCCTTGCCCGGGCAATGAAGAAATACAAAGTTCCTGGTGTGGCCATTAGTTCCCAGGGAGAATCGTCTGTTTCGGAAGGATATGTTTATGAAGCCATCAATGGTGCCAGCAACGAAAAACTTCCGGTAATTTTTGTGTTTCAAGACAACGGATATGGCATATCGGTTCCAAAAGCAGATCAGACTGCTAACCGTAAAGTGGCCAATAACTTTACAGGATTTAAGAACCTGGAGATCTTCCATTGTAACGGCAAGGATGTATTTGATAGTATGAATACCATGACTGCGGCCAAAGCATATGTTGCCGAACATGAGCACCCGGTCATAGTACAGGCAAACTGTGTCCGAATTCATTCTCACTCTAATTCCGACAGGCACGATCTCTACCGGGACGACTATGAATTGAATTATGTCAATGAATATGATCCACTGGCTAAATTCAGGCGCCTGTTGCTCAGGTACGAGCGGTTTACAGAAGCTGAACTGGAAGCAATAGAAGCTGAGGCAAAAGAGGTGGTAAAAGCTGCCCATAAGGTTGGGATGAATGCTCCGCAACCAACACCCGAGTCAATCTATGACTTCGTAATTCCAGAGCCTTATGTGAGTGATAAGTATCCTGAGGGCCTTCATAATTATGAAGGGGAATCTAAAAAGCTGATTGAAGGATTGAATGAGACCCTTAAAGCAGAGTTTCGTCACAATCCCGACACATTTATCTGGGGACAGGATGTGGCCCACAAAGAGAAGGGCGGTATCTTCAATGTTACCAAGGGAATGCAGCAGGAATTTGGTAAGGAACGCGTCTTCAACGGTCCAATTGCCGAAGACTATATCATGGGGACTGCCAACGGAATGAGCCGTTTTAATGATAAACTGCGTATTGTGGTTGAAGGTGCTGAATTTGCAGATTATTTCTGGCCTGCCATGGAGCAGTTTGTTGAAACCACCCATGAGTACTGGCGTACAAAAGGTCAGTTTTCTCCTAATATAACTGTTCGCCTGGCATCGGGAGGATATATTGGAGGAGGGCTCTATCACTCTCAGACCATTGAGGGCTCCTTAACGCCGTTACCTGGAGTCAGGGTAGTATACCCATCCTATGCAGATGATGCGGCCGGATTGCTTCGAACAAGTATCCGTTCAAGAGGCATGACACTCTTCCTTGAGCCCAAGGCACTCTATAATTCCACCAAGGTGCTTACACCTATTCCGGATGACTTTGAGGTGCCTTTTGGTAAAGCCAGGTTGAGAAGGGAAGGATCTGATATGAGTATCATTACCTATGGAAATACCACTCCTTTATGTGTGGATCTTGCAGACCAGTTTGCAAAGGATGGTACTGCAAGTGTGGAGGTGCTGGATCTCCGCTCACTTAGTCCGCTCGACACTGATGCAATCATGGCTACAGTAAAGAAGACTGGTAAAGTACTTGTAGTGCATGAAGATAAGGTGTTTGGGGGCTTTGGAGGAGAGGTGGCTGCCCTGATTAATGATCTGACATTTGAGTACCTGGATGCACCCGTTAAAAGAGTGGGATCTGAATTTACACCGGTTGGATTTAACAGAATCCTTGAAGCCGCGGTTCTTCCCGACCTGGCGAAAATTGAAAATGCTGCTACGGCACTCTTAAACTATTAATTCCTAAGATCCTAACAATGAGTAAAACCGCCATTATATATAGTTTCAATACCAAGAAAACCGGTAAGATCGCCGTTCAGGTTCAGGAAGGTTTTAATGACCCTGCCATTGAGATGATTAATGCTGAAGAGATCACGGAAGATCTTTTCCTCTCCTTTGACAGGATTATTATGGGTGTTCCTACCTGGTTCGATGGAGAGCTACCCAACTACTGGGATGAATTTGTACCCGCCCTTGAAGAAATGGATCTAAAAGAAAAAAAGATCGCTCTGTTTGGACTGGGAGATCAAAAAGGATATGCTGAGAACTTCCTGGATGGTGTGGGCATTATGGCTGGCATTCTTGAAGCCCAAGGTGCCACACTGTTGGGATTCACATCCGTTGAGGGATATGCTTTCGAGGGTTCAAGGGCTTTGCGAAATGACCAATTTCTGGGATTGGCCATCGACTACGAAAACCAGGGATCCATGAATAAACAAAGGGTTACTTCCTGGATAGACCAGCTAAGAAAAGAGTTCGCCTGATATTTTTTCGTGAATTTTAACCATGTTGGATAGCATGTTTTAGCATTAATTTTACTTCTTTTGTGCTTTACGAATGCTAATTGTAAAATTTCAAAGCCATGGCTAAAGATCGCGTTTATATCTTTGACACTACATTAAGAGACGGGGAGCAGGTTCCAGGCTGTCAGCTGAATACTATTGAAAAAATTGAGGTAGCCAAAGCACTTGAAGAGCTGGGAGTGGATGTGATTGAGGCGGGATTTCCCATTTCCAGTCCAGGGGATTTCAATTCTGTGATTGAGATTTCCAAAGCTGTATCTGAACCAATAATATGTGCGCTTACGCGTGCAGTAAAAAAAGATATTGAGGTAGCAGCTGAATCATTAAAATTTGCCAAACGCGGTAGAATCCATACCGGGATAGGAACCTCCTATTATCACATTTATCACAAACTAAACAGTAATCCCGAGGAGATCATTCAACGGGGGGCTGAAGCTGTCAGATACGCCAAATCCTTTGTAGAAGATGTGGAATTCTATGCAGAAGATGCCGGGCGATCAGACAATAAGTACCTTGCCCAGGTGGTAGAAGCGATGATAGATGCAGGAGCTACAGTCATCAATATTCCTGATACTACTGGCTATACACTACCTGATGAGTACGGAAAAAAAATTAAATACCTGGTAGATCATGTAAGTAATATTGATAAGGCCATCCTCTCCACCCATTGCCACAATGACCTGGGAATGGCCACGGCCAACACCATGAGCGGAGTAATAAATGGTGCAAGGCAGGTTGAAGTAACAATAAATGGAATCGGAGAGCGCGCAGGTAATACGTCCCTTGAAGAAGTTGTTATGATTATGAAGAGCCGTAAGCACCTGAACTTGCAATCCAATATCAATACCCGGAAAATTTACAGTACCAGCAGACTGGTATCCACCCTGATGCGTATGCCTGTTCAACCCAACAAGGCCATTGTTGGAAGAAATGCCTTTGCCCACTCATCCGGAATTCATCAGGATGGTGTATTGAAAAGGAGAGAGAATTATGAGATTATCAATCCAAAGACAGTTGGGATCACAGAGTCATCCATCCTGCTTACCGCAAGAAGCGGTAGGGCTGCATTAAAGCACAGGCTGGGAAAACTGGGTTATACCTTTAGCAAAAATGCCATAGATAAAATCTACGAAGAATTCCTGTTACTTGCCGACTCTAAAAAAGAGATCGTTGATGAAGATCTGAAAGTGCTCGCAGGGGCCAAAAACAGGGATATCCAACGTAACCTTCACCTTGATAAATTGCAGGTGCTCTGTGGTAAAGGCACCTCGCCTGTAGCTACAGTCTCGATTATCTGGGAAGGGGAAACCCATACTGCCACTTCAGATGGGAACGGTCCTGTGGATGCATCTATCAATGCGGTTAAAATGATCCTGAAAAAAAAGGTGCGGATCGAGGAGTTTTTAATTCAGGCCATTACCAAAGGAAGTGATGATTTGGGGAAGGTCCATATGCAGGTTGAAAACAAATCTGTGCTCTATTATGGCTTTTCGGCGTCCACTGATATTGTCACAGCATCAGTTGAAGCATTTATAGACGCCATGAGTCAAATTGTTTAACAGGGCAGTCGCACTTTTTACTATTTTTACAACAGATATCGGATCAATGGAACACATTGCTGCGGTGTCTGTTTTTTTTATTTTATCAAAGAATACTTTATCCCTCTGCATGTTATGCCGAAAAGAGCCTGTTTGCTCATTCTGATTATTTCTCTGGTTTCTCTGAATAGCTTTGGTAGAGAAACTATCAGCGGATATGTACGTGATGCAGCCACCGGTGAGGCATTGCTTGCCGCTAATGTAATCATTGAAGAACTTGGCACAGGAACCTCCACCAATGAATTCGGCTATTATGCACTATCGCTTGAACCTGGTACCTACACACTGATCTTTTCTTATGTTGGATATACAACTGTTTACAGGAGTATCACGCTGAGCGAGGGGATGGTTCTCAATATGGAACTAAGCGAATCATTAACCGAACTGGAGGAGGTCACAATTTCTTCCACACAAAGCAATTCTAACATTACCCAACTTGAAACCGGGAGTTCCAGTTTATCCATCCAATCAATTCGTAAAATTCCAGCATTTCTGGGAGAGGTGGATGTGATAAAAGCGATCCAGTTACTGCCGGGAGTGCAGGTTACAAGTGAAGGCTCCTCAGGATACAGTGTCCGTGGTGGAGGGCGCGACCAAAATATGATTCTTCTTGATGAAGCAGGCATATACAATGCCAGTCACCTGATGGGCTTCTTCTCCATATTTAACAATGATGCCATTAAGGATGTCAAGCTCTATAAGGGGGATATTCCTGCCAGTTCGGGTGGCAGACTGGCATCCTTATTGGATATACGCATGAAAGAAGGAAACAGCAAACAGTTTCATGGCAGTGGTGGAATCGGTACCATTGCAAGTCGCTTAATGATTGAAGGGCCTATTGTGCCCGATAAGGTCTCATTTCTTCTTGCAGGGAGAAGAACGTATGCTGACCTCTTCTTGCTCTTCTCAAAGGATGAGACACTGCGTGATACAAGGCTTTTCTTCCATGATCTTAATGGAAAGGTGAACTATCGTATCAATGATAAGAACAGAATCTATTTATCGGGCTATACAGGCAAGGATACTTATGCCAACAAAGAATATGCCGGAATGAGCTTCGGAAACCGTACACTTACCTTGGGCTGGAATCATGTTTTCAACAATAGCCTGTTTAGTAATTTCACCATGATTAATTCGCATTATTTCTATGACCTGGGAACTCCTGAGGATGCAGAAGAGAATTTTAATTGGAAATCTGATCTTAACGACTACGGATTGAAAATGGATTTTTCATGGTATCCCTTCCCTGAACATACCTTCCGCTTTGGCGCATCAACAATGTACCATATCATCAATCCCGGTGAAATCAATGCATTTAGCACCGGAGGTATCAATCAAAGCCTGAAACTGAGCGTTGATTACGCTCTTGAAAGCGGGCTCTATTTTTCCGGTGAATCAAAGCTGGGGGAGAAGTTCGCATTTCGCTACGGGCTTCGCTATTCCATGTTCAACAATATTGGTCCGGCTACAATACCTGTTTTTAATGATAACTATAGGCTGATTGATACCACGCAATATGAGTCGGGGAATTTTTTTAATTTCTACAGTGGACTTGAACCAAGGTTAGCTGCAAACTATATGCTTAGCGATCAGCATTCGGTAAAAGCGAGCTATTCCCGTACCCGTCAATATCTTCAGTTGGCCAGTAATTCAGCTGCAGGGACACCTCTCGAAATATGGTTTCCTGCTTCCCCTAATATTGAGCCTCAAATATCCGACCAGGTATCTGCAGGGTATTTCCGGAACTTCCTGGAAAATAAACTTCAATCGTCCGTTGAGCTCTATTATAAGAAGATGAATAACTCCATCGATTTCAGGGATCATGCCCAGTTAATGCTGAATCCAAGGCTGGCTGGGGAAATCAGGATCGGAGAAGCTACATCCTATGGAGCAGAATTCTTCGTGAACTATGCAAGCGGTGGATTTTCAGGATGGATCAGCTACACTATATCAAAAACCCTAAGGACTTTTAATGAAATTAATGAGGGAAATCCTTACCCGGCTCCCTATGATAGACCACACGACCTTGCATTAGTTGTCAGCTATGACATAACACAAAGGATTGGTCTGGCTGCCAACTGGATCTACACTACCGGTCTGCCCTTTACCCTTCCTTCGGGCAGATATGAGGTGGGGAACAATATCCTCCCCTTATATACCGGAAGAAACGAATACAGGCTTCCCGACTATCACCGACTGGATCTTTCTATTACACTAAGGGGAAAAGAGAAGCCTGGAAAACGATGGATAGGGGAGTGGAATCTCTCCATCTATAACGCATATGCAAGGAAAAATGTATGGACACTTAATTTTGTCCCAGACGAAGCACAACCCGATGTGACCACAGCCGAGATGACCTATCTGTTCACTATTGTGCCGGCCATTACCTATAATTTTAAATTCTAATGAGGCTGAGATATACATATCACTGTTGTTTTGTCCTGATTACAGCCCTGTTCCTGGCTACAGCATGTACGGAAAAAATCGATGTTGAACTTGATACCACCTATGCGAGACTGGTTGTGGAGGGTGTTGTTAGCTCCGATTCAATGAATCACTATGTCTTACTCTCATTAACAAGTGATTACTTTTCAAATAAGCCTTCTCCCAAGGTTCAGAATGCTGTGGTTGAACTCAGCTTCGAAAATGAGACCATCCAATTAATAGAAAGCGAAACAATTCCTGGCCGTTATGAAACGCCCTATGCTTTTAGTGGAGTAATTGGCACTACTTATGATTTGGATATTAGTCAAGTGGATGTAGATCAGGACGGTGAGGAAGAGTTCTACCATGCATCAAGTACAATGGCAGGCGGATCGGAGCTTGAAAAAATCGAGTTAAAATACTACCCAACTCCGGTCGTTTCTGGGTACACGGTTTTTGTGTACTTATATCATCCTATTGAGTCCAGGGACTGGTTTGGATTCAATCTGATAAAAAACAGTGATATACTCACCGATTCCCTTTCCAAATATAGTGTTGTTTCTGATGAGCTTTTTGATACTGGTTATTTCCCGGGCTTACCCGCCGGATTCCTAAGCGACGATGATCCCCGGCAGGCCGTTCACCCTGGCGATACCATTACCTTTGAACTAAACTGTATTGAAGAAGCATACTACAATTTTATTAGTGAGGCTCAGCTTGAGCTTGCTGGAAACTTCCCTCTCTTCTCGGGACCACCTTCCAATATAGTTTCCAATATAGATAATGGAGCCATGGGCACATTTACAGCTTACTCCATACAACGCTACTCAGTAGTTGCGGAGTAAAGTTCACATATAAAATAAGGGACTGCCTCCTGAGAGACAGCCCCATCAATTTGAATCCTGTATGCTTGCTTAGTAAAGTCCCAGCTGACGGTTGTTTTTCACTACAATTTCAGGGGATCCATCAAAGGTGGTAATCAGTCCGGTTATGGTAATATGCTCGCCCAGAAAATAATTTTCAGGTCTCC
>RCNC010002870.1_pt1 | contig 11385 bp, 11 predicted proteins | sample 2041301 | NCBI WGS metagenome assembly RCNC01 (sample SAMN09708231, study PRJNA481090) | Marine sediment metagenome, whole genome shotgun sequencing project. | biome: marine sediment; feature: ocean; material: sediment; isolation source: Sewage treatment plant 13A marine sediment (STP13A) ... | reverse complement strand
AAGGAGGGTGGCCGTGGCCCGCTTGGCAGGGCGCTCCAGACCGGGGGGGGCCACTCCTCGGGTCTTGGAATTCCATCGGAGGTAGATGCCGATGCCAGAAAGTAGAAGGACGGCCGTACCGGTGAGGTTACCGGGAACTGGATATCCCCCGAAGCTGATGGCGTAGCCGACCATGAGGGAAACGGCCATGACGACCAGGGAGGCAAACCGCCATCCCCGTAAAAGTTGGCGCGCCTCGGTCCCTCCGGAAAACTCCTCTCCCACGTAGACTCCAAATAGGAGGCCCTTCCGGGTGATACGCGGCAGGATCAGGAGTATGGTCCCGACCAGGAAGACTCTGACCGTAAAGAACAGGTTCATCACAAGGGCCTCACTCATCCGATTCCTCCGTGCTTCGATCGGTTAACCCACGGACTTCCCGGCTTACCACATCCAACAACTCTTCCCTTGTCACCCCGGCCTGGCGGAATCGGGCGAGGGTGACTCGAAGCTCATCGAGAAGCTCAGCATGGGAATCGGCCCGCACATTGTCCGCCGGGGGAGCCACTTTGACCCCCGAACGCCCACGGATTTCCAGGAAGCCTTCTTCCTCAAGGAGTCGATACGCCCGCGCGACCGTATTGAGGTTTACGCCAAGGTCACTGGCCAGTCTGCGAACGGAGGGGAGGGTGCTTCCAGGAGTGAGAGCGCCGGCAGCGATGAGTTGCCTCACCTGATGGGCCACTTGGGAATAGACCGGGGTTTCCAGGTCGCGATCGATGGTTATGGTCAGCATTGTATTACAACTGTATACCGTCCTGTATACAGAAGTCAAGGCTGAAATGATGACCCGGGTTTTAGGGAAGGGGGCTTGGGCGCCATGGGGGCGCCCAAGCCAAATGGTTCAACTTCCTTGGCGCTTCGTCCCGAAGAAATCTGCAGCGCCCATGGACCCATCCATCCCGCCGGCGAAGGTGTCCCCGTCGAACACGATTCGGACGGCGCCGTCGGCTTCGGGGATAAAGAAGGTCATGGTCTGGCCGTCCACAACGATATCCGTGACCGCCGCAGCGCCCATCTCCGTATCGACATTGCCTGTGTAGCCCTCTTCAGTCGACCCCTGGATGATCATGACTCCAGCGATCTCCATGCCTTCAGCCACGACTGTGAAATCGTAAGTGCCTACTGGATCCAAGGGGGGCGGGCCCGGCGGTTCGGGGGGTGGGCCGCCTGCGCAGGCGCTCAGCACGAAGCCGAGGAGGGCAGCGGTGGTCAGTCGCTTGAACATGGTGTCTCCTTCGCTAGGGGGTGCCTCAAGAAGTTCGGTGAAAGGAATTTCAGTTTCGTTGACATATAGGAGATCCCGGATTTGAGCGCCAGACTAGCCCCCCATGGTTGAGGAGAACCGGGCCACACGAGGGGTCCATGAAGGCCTGTTTTGCCGGATGTCGCTCTCGCCTCCCAAAGAAAAACCCTTGCATATTTTGGGAAGTTTTCCTTTCTTTATTTTTTCCCGACAAAACCAAACGATCGAGTCAGACGGCAATGAACCGGCCGCATTCCCTTTTTTGGGGGGGGATGGCGAGCCTTTGGCACGAAGTGATTTCATTACCCCAGCAGGAGAAACCAATGCCGGACTACGCTGTGAAGACCCTGAGCGGAAGCGCGACCACCCTGAGCCGGGCCGATTTCGAAGCTTTGGCCGCCGAGCTGACTGGACCTTTGATGGGTCCGGAGTCTCCGGGCTACGACGAAGCCAGAACCCTCTGGAACGCCATGGCGGATCGGCATCCCGGTCTCATCGTAGAGTGCGCGAACACTGCAGACGTGGTCCGATCGGTGGGTTTCGCCAAGAAGCACGGGCTTTTGGTATCTGTGGGGGGCGCTGGGCACAACATCGCAGGAAACGCTGCGTGTGATGACGGCTTCATGATCTCCCTCCGGAAGATGAAAGGCGTCCAGGTGGATGCTGATGGTCGAAAGGCGTTGGTGGAGCCTGGTGTGACCCTGGGTGAGCTCGACGCCGCGACCCAGGTCTACGGCCTGGCGACGCCAACCGGGATCAACTCCACGACCGGAATTGCTGGCCTCACTCTGGGAGGAGGGTTCGGGTGGTTGAGCAGGAAACACGGACTCACCGCCGACAACCTGATTTCGGCGGAGCTGGTCACGGCCCAGGGGGAAGTTCTTACCGCCAGTGCCGACGAGAACTCGGATCTCTTCTGGGGAATTCGGGGCGGAGGCGGGAACTTCGGCATCGTGACGTCCTTCGAGTTCCAGCTTCACCCGATTGGGCCGGACGTCCTTTCGGGCATGATCGTTTATCCATTCTCGGAGGCTGGCCCGGTTCTTCGGAACTACAGGGAGTTTGCGGCTGCCTCACCCGACGAGGTTACGGTCTGGGTGGTGATGCGGAAGGCTCCGCCGCTACCCTTCCTTCCGGAAGAGGTCCACGGAACGGAGGTTGTCATCCTGGCCGCACTTTATGCCGGAGACATGGCTGACGGGGAAGAGGCTTTTAAGGCCTTGAGGGCTTTCGGCGACCCCATCGCCGACGTCATCAGCCCTCACAAGTTCACGGACTTCCAGGCGGCGTTCGATCCTCTCCTTACTCCTGGCGAAAGAAACTACTGGAAATCCCACGACTTCTTGGCCCTGAATGATGGGTTGTTGGACGCGGCCCTCCCATTCGTCGAATCCCTCCCGAGTGACAGCTGCGAAGTGTTTTTTGCGCACATGGGCGGGGCCACGAACCGGGTCCCGGCCGATGCCACGGCATACCGGCATCGGGATGCAGAGTTCATCATGAACGTTCACGGCCGGTGGCAGGATTCCAGTGACGATGAGAAGTGCATCGCCTGGTCCCGCGATCTATTCAAGGCCACTACGCCATTCGCCACCGGCGGAGTGTATGTGAATTTCATGACTGAGGAAGAAAAGGACCGGGTGGAGTCGGCCTACGGTGACAGCTACCACCGGTTGGTGGCCCTTAAGGATCGATACGATCCCGACAACTTTTTCCGGTTCAACCAGAACGTCAGGCCTTCGGGCTAGGGCTTAGGTAGTCGCAGGAAAGACGGGCCGTCCAGGCGGGCCGGGGTCAGGCGCTGAGGCGCCTGGCCTTCGGCCCGTCTCGTTTCACCGCACCCTCTTAGCTGTCGAATTCATCGGTCTGCGATCTTCTCGTTCTGAAGCCCCAGAAAGCCATCGCCTTGCCCCCGCTACACACCCAAAGTCTGGTGGCCCAAACGGGGGTCCGAGAAAAGGCCGAGAAGCACTCCAAGACACCAGGCCGGAATCACTTTCGATGACAATGCCCCGAGAGGATCAGCCTTGATTAACCCAACGTTAGGTTTTAGCTTCGACTCATGGTGAGGGTGCACGAGGAGGGTGGTTTCCGAGTGTACATCTACTCCCCGCCTAGAGAGCATTTTCCACCCCATGTTCACGTTGAATGTTCGAACGGTGGGGAAGTGATGATCCGTCTCGGTGAGGATGCCACGGGGCCTTCCCTTCGGCAAAACCATCACATGAGACTTCACGAAGCCAGGCAAGCGGTCCGGTTGGTCCGGAAGAACCGGCAGAGATTCCTCGAAGAGTGGAGGCGACTCCATGGTTGAAATAGCTCAAGCCAGTGAGGCTGGCCTGGACCAGCAAAACGACGCGGCGGTTCAGGAAGCTCGAAGGGCGGACCGGATCGAACCCCGTACGGCGGCTGTGGAGTATGATCCGAGCCAAGACAAGATTCTTGTCCAACTGCGGGGCGGGTATGTGTTCGGATTCCCCCCCAGTGCCGTCAAAGGGCTGAAGCATGCGACCGCGGGCCAGATTTCGGACATCCGGATCTCTCCGACCGGTGACGGTCTTCACTGGGAGGAACTGGGTGTCGATGTCTCCCTCACCGGCCTTATGACGCGAGCCCTGAACCTCCGGGAGTGGGCTCCCCGGATCATGGGACAGATACGGAGCGAGGCGAAGGCAAAGGCCGCTAGACGGAACGGTCTGAAGGGTGGCCGGCCCCGCGGCTCGACCGGATCGAAGGGTCGCCCGTGAGCTCCTGATCCAATCCAGATCACGGCCCGGGGAACTCCCAGTGGAGGCTTTCCCTACTCCAATCCCAGGAAGGCTCGGAGGAGGACGATATTTTGCTGGGAGCCGGAGAAGAGCTCAGTGGGGAAGCGTGCCGGCGCCAGGATCTGCTCATAGATATTATCCTGCTGGTACTGGTTCAGGGAAAGGCCTGCCTGGAACATGAGCCGCAGGTTTCGGTCCCGGTTGATTTCGCTTCCGGCCAGCCAGGGCCTCAGGTCCCGTCCCGTGGTCGCGAAGGTCGTGAGAAGGCTAAAAGCAGACGAATACCCCACCTCGCTGATGGATTCGGTGACCCTGGCATGATCGAATCGGTCTAGCCGCTCGATGAGGGCATCGATGTTGATGGTGGGGTCGCCATTCTTCGCCGCCAGGACGAGGTCATAACCCTGACCCCATTTGGTATTGCCCCAGACCGTTCCATCGGGGAACACCTGGAAGAAGGTGGCCAACTCACTCTTCACCACATCGTCCGTTGTTTCGTAGAGGGGGACCCACTGGGTGATGACTCCCCCCGGGTTCAGGTGCCTGGCCGCTAGTTCGAAGTACTCCTGGGTATAGAGGGCGGCGGCGCCCTTCATCCAGGGGTGGATCGGGTCGGCGGTGATGAGGTCGAAGGTCTCATCCGTGGTGAGAAGGAAGTGTCGACCGTCATCGTGGATCAGCTCCACCCTTGGATCCTGGAGTACGTCGTGGTTGTACGCCGAGAAGAAACTCGACGCCACGTCGGTGACCAGTGGCTCGATCTCGACGATGACGATGCGCTCGACGCTTGGATGGGTCACAAAGGTGCCCGCAGTCACGCCGGCCCCGAAACCGACTACCAGCACAGACCGAGGTTCTTCGGCAAGGAGGGCTGTCATGTGGCCTAGCAGGCGCTGGAGCCGCATGTCCTGGGGCTCGGTGGAGGCCACGATCTTACCTCCCACATGGATATTCCGGTCTCCGTTGTCCAATTCGGTGACGGCAATGGAGGAGTTGATGCCCTCGCCGACGAACAGTGCCTTGGGAGGTCGGTAGGTGGGGGCATAGCGGCCGTACGCCACCATCACCGGCGGGATAGGTGCCAGACTCGAGATAAGGAAGAGGACGGCACCGACGCTGGTGCCGGCGACCACCCATCTTCCGAACCTTGTCCCGGAGGCTGCCGGTTCTCCGGGTATGAGGTATGGCCACAGAAGAACCCCTGCCGACGCCATCGTCAGCCCGATCAGAAGTCGCTGAGCAGCTAGTGTGCCCAGTTGGGGGATGACGACCAGGCTGAAGACCAGAGCCCCGAGGATGGCACCCACTGTATTGGCGGCGTACACGCCCGCCATGAGCCTACCCGAGTCCTGTCCTTTCTCCGCTGCAGCCGCCACGGCCAGGGGGAAGCTGGCCCCCCACAAAAGAGGGGCGGGGAGCAGAGCCAACACAACCCGGGCCATGTCGATCTGAAAGAGGAACCAGGGGCTGGAGGTGATGGACGGGTTGATGGGCCAGTAGGGGAGGGCCGATGCGATGAGGTATGCGGTCCAGGCTATCCCCAACGCCACCAGGGTCTGGCAAATCCCCAGGGCGGCTCGAGGGTTTTTCACCACTCGTGCCATGTACGAACCCACCCCGCTTCCCACGCCCAATGCTGCCAGGAACACCGCCAGGATCATGGAAAACGTGTAGGTGGTGGCTCCCAGGAGGAGGGACAGGAGGCGGGTCCAGACCACTTCCGCCCCCAGTGCGGTGAGTCCTGAAAGTGCGATGCCGATGTACACCGCCCGTCGGCCCGGTGTGAAAATGGGTCCGGTTTGGCGTCCTTCCTTCTGGGGAGCTTCGTGCGGTGAGGTCTTTGAAGCCACATAGGCTATGGTGGCCACCAGGGCGTTCAACGCCACCGCCACACCGGTGGCTGTTGGCAGGTCGAATACCCGAAGCAGGTAGTACCCGGCGAGGAGGCACCCTACCACGGCCCCGGCGATGTTTCCCCCGTAGAAAAACCCCATCCAGGACACCCCCTTTGGGGTGGCCTCCACGTATCGGGCTACAGCCGGGAGGGTCGCTCCCATGAGGATGGTGGGGGGAAGGAGGAGAACCGCGCAGAGGATCGCCCGGAGGATGACGCTTGGAAGGCCCGGGGGCACCAGGGAGCCGTAGATTCCACTCACACTCGGAATGGCCACCAGGAGAATCAGCCCGATTGAGCCGATGGCCGCCTCAATAACTGCGTACACCCGCAGGGGATGCCTCTCCGGGGACACGAAGCGGGGCAACAGGAGGCTCCCGAGAAACATGCCGCCCATGAAGGTGCCCAGAAGCACCCCCAAAGAGATGCCGGAAGCTCCAATGACGAGCTGAAGCATCTGGAACCAGACGATCTCATAGATCAGAGCCGCGCAGCCGCTCCCCAGGAAGAGGAGGAGGAGCATGGGCAGGTACGGGCTGGGCGATCCTTCCGAGGTCGGGCTATCGGAGGACTGGAGCTTCTTTCCGGAGCGGGTTTTCTTGGCCAAGGCCGGTCTCAGTCCTCCACCGGTTCAACACCCCAGTGTTTGTGTTTCTGTCGGTGGTTCATGTGCCTTCCCAGAGCGTGCGGATCGGGACTGCGTAGAGGCGATCCCCGAAGCTGGCACTCGTTTCTCCGTCGTAGACCACTACTCCCCCGGCAAACCGCTTGCCGGAGGCTTCCTTCAGTTTCCGTAGACCACGGAAGTCGGCGGTCGTAACAGTGGCTGCCGCTTTTACTTCGACCCCGGCGATCTGCCCGGCGGCGCCCTCGAGTACGATGTCCACCTCCACCATGTCCTTGTCCCGGAAATGGTGGAACCTGATGTGGTCCTCGTGCCAACTCCCGTGACGACGCAGTTCCTGGTACACAAAGGTCTCCAACAGTCGGCCAAGGGCGGATCGATCTTCCCAAAGGGCATCGGCGTCGAGCCCCAGGAGGGCGCAAGCCAGACCTGTGTCCGACAGGTGCAGCTTCGGCGTCTTCACGAGGCGCTTCATTCGGTTGTTGTGCCAGGAGGGCAATTCTTCCAGGAGGAAAACCCGTGTGAGTAGCGTCACGTACTCGCGGATCGTCGGGCGGCTCACCTGGAACGGGCCGGACAGGTCGCTGACGTTGATGAGGGTGGCCGTTTGCCCCGCCGCCAGGGCGAGGAGGCGTGGCAGGGTATCCAGGGAGCGGATCCGCGCAAGATCCCGTACGTCCCGTTGAACCAGCGTCTCGACGTAGTCCCGGTACCAGACTCTTCGTCGTCGGCCGGTACTGCGGACCAGAGCAGAAGGGTAACCTCCCCTTGTGATGGTTTCGGCCAAGCTGCGACCCAGCCGCTTATAGGCACGGGTCCGGAACCCTCCGCTGAAGAGGGTGTCCAGGAAGTCGGGCTCCCGGCCCAAAATCTCGCTTTGGGCCAGGGGGTGGAGGCGAAGGATCTCCATGCGACCGGCCAGCGAGTCGGCGAGCTTTGGAACCAAAAGCACGTTCGCTGATCCCGTGAGGAGGAATCTTCCCGGGGTTCTTCGGCGATCCACTTCGGTCTTCAGGGCCGTGAAGATTCCCGGGGCGCGCTGGACCTCGTCGAGAATCGTCCGCTCCGGCAGGTCGCTGACGAACCCCACTGGATCGGCAGTAGCCGCCGCCAGCGTCACGTCGTTGTCGAAGCTCAGGTAGGTGTAGCCCTCCCGCTCCCCCACCAGTTGCGCAAGTGTCGTTTTTCCGCATTGGCGGGGTCCGTGGATCAGGACCACGGGAGTGTCCGCCAGCGCTTCAATCAGGCGCTGGTCTGCGAAACGAGGGTAGAGGGGTGCGGGCGTCATACGGCCAATTGTAAGGTAGGGTCTCGGCTAATTGCAAGGTTACTGTTCGTCCAATTGAAAGCCGAAGGCTCGGCCAACTGGAGATTTAGGAGCCGAACCGATGTCGATTTCGAGGAAGGGCCCAGAGATCCCCACCCGAAACGGCCGGCCCCCTGGGGCCGCACCACGCTGCCCTTCCCCTAGTCCTCCACCGGTTCAACACCCCAGTGCTTGTGCTTCTGTCTCATGATGGCGTTGTGGGCCATGAGCCTCACGGCGTTGATCCGGATGAACCCCTCCGAGTCCTGCTGGTTGAAGCCCCCTTCGATGTCCATGCTCGAGAGCTCCTGGTCATAGAGGGATGAGGTGGACTGTCTTCCCACGGGCATGGCCTTCCCCTTGTAGAGCTTCATGAAGACAGTGCCGTCGATGACTTCCTGGCTCTTGTCCACAGCGGCCATGAGAAAATCCATCTCCGGACTAAACCAGAACCCGTTGTAGATGAGCTCCGAGAGCTTGGCCGTGAGCATGTTTCGGAGCCTCAGGACCTCCCGGTCCATTCCGATGCCTTCGATGTCCATGTGGGCTTCGTGGAGGATCTCGCCACCGGGTGTCTCGTAGATTCCCCGGGATTTGATTCCCACATACCGGTTTTCCACCATGTCCAGGCGGCCGATCCCGTGCCGACCCCCCACCTCATTCAGATACTGGAAGAGCTCCAAAGGAGCCGTCTTTTTCGTCCCGTCATCCTGATTTTCCACAAGGATTGGGATGCCATCCTGGAAGGTGATGGCGATCCGCTCGGGTGTATCCGGAGCGGCCTCCGGGGAGGTGGTCCTGGAGTAGACTTCCTCACCCGCCTCGTAGAGGGGGTCCTCCAGAATGCCGGCTTCGTGAGAGATGTGGAGGAGGTTTTCATCCTCACTGAAGGGCTTCCCCTTTGTGGCCGTCACTTCGATCCCGTGCTCCTCGGCGAAGTTCAGCAGGTCCGTCCGCCCCTGAAACTGGTTCAGGAACTCTGGCATCTTCCATGGAGCAAGGACCTTGATCTCCGGATTCAGGGCGAAGTATGCCAACTCGAAGCGTACTTGATCATTCCCCTTTCCCGTGGCCCCGTGGGATACGTATTGAGCCCCCTCTTCCCAGGCTATCTCGATTTGGCGCTTGGCGATTAGCGGCCGAGCCAGAGCCGTCCCGAGAAGATATCTGCCTTCGTACAGGGCGTTCGCTTTGAAGGCCGGGAAGATGAAGTCGGTGACGAACTCTTCCTTCAAGTCTTCGACGTAGACCTTGGACGCACCTGTATCCAGAGCCTTTTGTCGGGCGGCTTCCAGGTCGTCTTGCTGACCGACATCGGCTACGTAGGCAATGACCTCAAAGCCCTTCAAAACAAGCCATTTCAGAATCACGGAGGTGTCCAAACCACCGCTATAGGCCAGGACGACTTTCTCACTCATGCGTTTTTCCTCGAGATCTTCCCTAGGGCTCCTTCCGAGTGGATGGCGAAAGAAGAGACGCCCCAATCTGGAGAGGAGTGTGGAGAACGGGTTTCCGCGATAGTCGGTTTCCGAAGGCGGGGAACCGGAACGGCCAAACACTAGCAGGATTCCGGTTTTGGCGGCAAGGGGCTGTCGGGCGTAGTTTGTCGCCAGCCTAAAAGGCTTCACTTCACTTCTTCCATTCAGAGAGGAAGCCATGATCGGTTCTCGAAGTAGACTTCGGGCCCTTCGGCCGGGCCTTTTGGCCGTTCTTCTCCCCTTGGCGGCATCCTGTGCCGGGGAGAAGGAAGCCACGGTAGACCCAGCAGTTGCCGAGGCCATCACCCAGCTTCAGGTAAGCGAAGCAGGATCGGCCCTCGCCGCAGCCCTCGTCGAAGCGAGGCAGACAGACCGTCTCGTATTCCTCCACACCGGGGCAGACTGGTGAAGTTGGTGTCGCCGGCTGGAAGCCTGGCTCGTGCGGGAAGACATTGCTCCGATTTTCGACAAGGACTTTGTTCATGTGAAGATCGCCCAGGAAATGGAGGGGTTTGAGGCTCTCATCGATGCCCAGGGTGGGGGGGGCGCCGGTTTCCCGTGGATGGTCATCCTGAGACCCGATCTCACCAGGGTCATCGACTCCAAGGATCCTGAACAGGGAAACATTGGATCCCCTATTAGCGAGAGGGAGATCGAACACTGGAATACCATGATGCGGGCTTCGGTACAGCGCATCACGGAAGAAGAGATCATCTACATGGGGGAGACTCTGGCGGAGGATCGGAAGAACGACTGAAGCGGCAAAGGGCCCCTTGGCCCCCCTGTTCCTGATCGGAGAACCTCTTGGTCATCTACGGTGTTTCGCTCCTGGCCGGGTGCATGCTCGGCGGCCTCTTCATCGGTGAGCTTCTAGGCCAGCTCATCGGAGTGGAGGCGAATGTTGGTGGGGTCGGCATCGCCATGCTCATCATGATCTTCTTTTCGGACCGACTCCGGAGAGCAGGGAAACTGAGCCCCCTGACGGGGCAGGGTGTCCTGTTCTGGAGCGCCATCTACATTCCGGTGGTCGTCGCCATGGCCGCCAAACAGAACGTCCTGGCGGCCATGAAGGGTGGGCCGGCAGCCATCCTCGCCGGTGCCGGCGCTGTCCTGGTCTCCTTCGCACTGGTCCCCGTCTTAAGCAGGGTGGGAGCCCCCCCACCTCAGGCAGGGGAGGTAGGGCCGGGAGGTGGAGAAGATGACGGGGGGGACGAGGCGTGACTGGAGTCGTGGATACGCTCTCTCAGGTCTTCATCAGAAACGGTCTGGTCACCGCGTTCGCCTTCGTGGGCCTGTTGGTGTGGATCTCCTACATCATCTCCGGGAAATTGACGAGAGGAAAGGTCCACGGATCGGCTATCGCCATCCTTCTCGGATTGGTACTGGCCTACGTTGGAGGTGCGGTCACCGGGGGAAGCCAGGGGCTGGCGGACATCGAGATATTGGCTGGTGTTGGGGTTCTCGGTGGGGCCATGATCAGGGACTTCGCCATCATTGCCACGGCTTTCGGAGTGGACCTCGAGGAGATCCGGAAGGCCGGGCTCGGCGCCGGGCTTTCACTTCTTGCGGGTGTGGTGGTGTCGTTTGTAATAGGAGCTGCTGTCGCCTACATGTTCGGATACACCGATCCGGTGAGTATGACCACCCTCGGGGCTGGAGCTGCCACCTACATCGTGGGTCCCGTGACGGGGACGGCTCTCGGTGCCACGTCGGAGGTCATCGCCCTCAGCGTGGCGGCAGGCCTGGTTAAATCCATGTTGGTCATGACCGGCACTCCCTTCGTGGCCCGCTTCATTGGGCTGAACAACCCAAGGTCGGCTCTGGTCTACGGTGGTCTCATGGGGACCACGAGTGGAGTCGCAGGAGGCCTGGCAGCCACCGACCCCAAGCTTGTGCCGTACGGTGCAATGACGGCCACTTTCTATACCGGTCTCGGGTGTCTTCTCGGGCCGTCCATAATCTTCGTCATTATCCGGGCCCTGTTCGGATAGCCTTCCCGAAGGAAACAGGACCATGTCGACAACCGCGG
>RCNC010002869.1_pt1 | contig 11387 bp, 8 predicted proteins | sample 2041301 | NCBI WGS metagenome assembly RCNC01 (sample SAMN09708231, study PRJNA481090) | Marine sediment metagenome, whole genome shotgun sequencing project. | biome: marine sediment; feature: ocean; material: sediment; isolation source: Sewage treatment plant 13A marine sediment (STP13A) ... | reverse complement strand
TTACCAACAGTCTTGATTTATACTCGGTTCAAGGTTAACCGATTAACCTTTGAACCCCTGAACTCTGAACCCTTGAACCCCAATCCGCTATTTCAACTTTCCGATGACAGCACTGGCGATTGTGTTTTTCTGAATTTCCCGGGTACCCTCGTAAATTTCGGTGATCTTGGCATCCCGGTAAAACCGCTCGACCTCATACTCGGTCATGTAGCCATAGCCACCCAGCAGTTGAATGGCTTCATCGGCCACTTCCACCGCCGTACGGCCCGCGACCATTTTGGCCATGGAAGTCAGTTTCGGGTCGATGCGGCCCTGATCGAAATTCCAAGCGGCTTTATACGTGATCAGCCGGGCCAGTTCGATCTTGGTGGCCATATCGGCCAGTTTGTGCTGATTTACCTGGAACTGGGCGATTTTTTTACCGAATTGTTCACGCTGTTTGACATATGCCAGGGCCCGATCAAAAGCTCCCTGGGCGATCCCCAGGGCCTGGGCAGCCACCTGAATCCGGCTTTCGTCAAAAAAGTTCAGGACCTGGTAAAAACCCTTGCCCTCCTTGCCGATCAGGTTCGATTGGGGCACACGCACGTCTTTAAATGAAACCTCGGTGGTGGCCATCATGTGGATCCCCATTTTGGCACCGACATCGGCCGTGGTGAGACCTTCCCGGTCGGCTTCCACCAGGATCATGCTTTGGCCTCGGTAGGACGGATTGGCTTCCGGGTCGGTCTGGCACAATACCGAATAAAATCCGGCCAGGCCGCCATTGGTAATAAAGATTTTGACCCCGTTGAGGACCCATTCGTCACCTTCTTTAACTGCCGTGGTATCCATAAAGGTAATATCGGAACCATGGGCCGGCTCGGTAAAGGCGCCGGCGGACAGCATCCGTCCTTCAGCCACGGGAGGAAGAAATTTTTCTTTTTGTTCATCACTGCCGTAATGGAGAATCAGCTCCGAGGCGAAGCCGGCCAGTGCCACGGCACTGCCGATGCTTGAATCTCCCCGGCACAATTCCTCGATCACCAAGATATCTTCCATGGAACCGAGGCCCTGACCCGAATACGCTTCCGGAAAATGAATGCCGAGCAAGCCCAGATCACCGGCCTTTTGCCAGATCTTTTTAGGGAATTCATGGGATTGGTCCAGCTCCAGCGCCAGGTCCCGATCGAACTCACCCTTGACGAAATCTCTTACCGCTTTCTGAATCTGTTTCTGGGTTTTAGTCAATTCGAATTCCATTCATTCCTCCCTGCAATATTAAAAAATGGTTTACAGGAACGAGCTCTGTTCGCGATAAATATTGCCAAAACTCCAGCAATCGCGAGCAGAGCTCGCTCCTACAACTCGTTACCGAAACCTTAAGCTATCGATATTGAAGGTCTTTAAAAAACACGTCACGGGTTTCAGCCTAGACAAAAATCTCAATATAGGTAATATACTTATCATCCTTGCGAATCGGGCTCAAGAGAGAAATTCTTTGCGTTTCCCGTTTTAAATTATTCATCCTTGAATATGATTCGGCCTTCGACTAATATCCATTTCCAAAGAAGGAAAATTTTGTCCATAAACCGATCATAGGGCAGGGACTATTGCGCAGTCCTTGAACAAAATGGCATTTATATCTCATTTGAAGATCCGCTTTGGTGATATCGATCGGGCAGGCATTGTTTACTATCCGCGTTTTTTGCACTACTTCCATGTGGCCCTGGAAGAATTCTTTACGAGTGAACTCGAAATTGATTATCATACTGTTATCGATCAGTATCGCCTTGGATTTCCCGTCGTTCACCTGGAAACGGACTTTTCGCGTCCCTTTAATTACGGCGATCAAATCGATATAGAAGTCAGGGTACTCAACATCGGCCGCACGTCCATCACTTTCGAGTACCGGGCGTTTAGAAAGGGTGATGACGAGCCCCGGATCGTCGGGCACAATATAACGGTGTGCATGGATATGGATACGTTCAAGAAAAAACCGATCCCGGATTGCCTCAGACAGAGGCTGGCCCGATGTCTATAAAAGACCTAAGATTAAAAATTTTCAAGCCATAAATCGATGACTGTTGAACTTTTCTTCAGCAACCGACTCGAACATCTGGCCGAAAAACTGGCCCGGATCGTGGCCGAGGAGCATCGCCGGGTCGACAATCCGTTTCTCCCCTTAAAAATTATTATCCCCAACAACAATCTGGCCAAGTGGCTGACGCTGATGCTGGCTCGACGGGAATCCATCGTGATGAACGTCGATTTTCAATTTCTAGAAACCGGATTATGGAAAATGATTGCAGCCCTGGATACCCGTCCGCAGTCAGCCGAGATGCTGGATAAAACCAAGGCCCGCCTCCTCATCTTGTCCGTGCTTACCCGCCTAAAAAAAGATGATCCGGATCTGGCACCGGTAGTCGGCTATCTATTTAATTCAGACGAGCGAAAACATCCGGATTACACGGTCAGGCTCTGGCAATTGTCGGAAAGACTGGCCCACTTGTTCCAGGAGTATGAATATCATCGCACCGACATGATTCGAGAATGGCTGAACGGTCAAATGGAAAGCGACGATCTGGCCCGGTGTGAACAGCGGATATATTTGTCGGCGATCGAAGCCCGGAATGCTGCTGCGGCCACTGCCGGTGGGCCGGTTCTCTCGTTGATGGAATACGCCGATCGTATCCTGCCAACCGTCATCCAACCGGAAGATGGGCGTGATGATCATGACCGGATTCATTTTTTTAGCCTCTCCCAAGTCTCCGCTTTTCATCTAACCGTTATCGACCGGTTACAACCATTTTATGATATCCAAATTTACGCGCTGAATCCTTCCCGGGAATTCTGGGAGGATATTCGAACCCCGGCGGAAAAACGCTGGGTTAAACGAAAAAAAACCGGATTATCCATCCGGGATGCGGAGACGAACGCCGGTGAGCTCTTTGAGACCCAGGACCACCCATTGCTGGCGGCCTGGGGTAAACCCGGTCGCGAAAGTGTCCGGCTGTTGTGCCAGTTGACTGACTATGAGTTTAACGCCGGCTTTTCACCGGTTGACAAGATCGATACGGTTCTTAAACAAGTCCAAAACGATATCCTCACCCTGGGCACACATATCCCGCCGGCACGCCTGAATCAGGACCACTCCCTGCAAATCTACGGTTGTCCCGGCGCCCATCGGGAAGTAGAAACCGTTTATCAAAATATTCTCTTCAACCTTTCCCGGGATGACCGTCTGCAACTAACCGACATCGCCGTACTTGTGGCGGATATCACGGCTTACAAACCTGTTTTCGACCTGGTCTTCAACCGTTTGCCCAGACGGCTTGCCTACAATCTGGTCGATTCACGGGCCGATATAGAAAGTGTTTACGGGCAGGCTGTCCTGGGGCTGCTGTCTTTGGCCACGGAGCGATTCTCCCGCAAAACCGTGTTCGAATTGATCTTGAATCCGTGTTTGCTGCACAAGTGGCGCATGGGAACCGATGAGGCCCGTATCTGGGCAAAATGGGCCGAGTCACTCAATATTTTTCATTCTTTTGAGAGGGCCGATTCACCGGCAGACAATGCACCCGCAAGCGGTCGCTACACTTGGAAACAAGCGCTGCAGCGCCTCCGCCTGGCCCGAATTTTTTCGGGTGATGCCGCCGAACAAACCGATGCGGTTCATTTTAAAAATCTGGTTCCGTTTGCCGACACGGATACCGGCGATACGGATTTGGTGGAAAAGTTCTGCCTGGTGGTGGAGGCCCTGGCCCATGCGGTCGACACGTTACGCATGCGCCGGGCTTCGGCAGCCCGATGGCGAACGGCCCTGTTGAACATCAGCCGGGAACTGTTGTCGATTCCACCCGATTACCGGGGTGAAGTGACCGTCCGGCAGAGCTTGTTTCAGGCCCTTGACGAGTTGACTTTTTTCGACCGGCTGCACCCGGATGATGGTTCCTCTAGCCTCGATGCCACCTTGATGGCCGAATATCTTCGTTTTAACCTCGGTGCCATTTCGGGAGGCAGTGGAGACTACCTGACCGGCGGCGTTACCGTCTCCGAACTGCAGCCCATGCGGCCGATTCCTTTTAAAATCATCTATGTATTGGGAATGGAAGAAGGCACTTTTCCAGGGAGGGCGGACACCTCCGTGCTGGACCTGCGTCTTAAAAAACGCCGGATCGGTGACATCAGTCTTCCCGAACAAAACCGGTATCTGTTTCTGGAAACGCTTTTGGCGGCCCGGGAAAAGCTCTATATCAGTTTTATTTCCCGGGATCTTCAAAAAGACCGCGTGTTGCAACCCTGCAACGTCGTTAACCAGCTGAAACGTTATGTCGAGGAGAAAGTGTTGCCCGCGGGGGAATCATTTCAGATGGGCTCCGTTCCCCTGAAAGGCAGCAGTAAACGGTATTTAGAAACGGATGCGATCACTTCCTGGTCCGATGTACGGGTCAACGATGATCTTGCCGACCGGGTGGCCTGTTACCGGGTCGCCGGACTTTGGCCCAAGGTGCGGGCGCGAATCAAAAAAAGCGGGTATCAACGGGTGGCCCACCTGGATCCGGATCTTTCCATATCCGCCGGAGCGTTACCGGATGATGCCGGGACCGATGATCAAATCCAGTTATTGCGCTTGAAGCAATTTTTACTACAACCGCTCGATGAAAGCGTTAAGCGTCATCTCGGTCTTTTCGAAGAAGAAACAGGTCTCGAAGACCTCGTTCAGATTGAAGACGAGCCTTTTTTTTCCGAATATCCGTTGGACTGGCGCCTGAAGGTCCTGCCCTTGCATCAATGGCTCGACACTATTTTTGCCCGATCCGATCCGGCGGAGGTCCACCCACCGCTTAATCAAATTTTCGAACAACTCTATACCGATTATTACCGGCAAAGCGCCACGCCGGAAGGGTTGTTTGCCACTGTAGATAAAGCGTCACTTTGGGAAAAATTATCCGATCTGGAGACGGTGGTCGCTCCCTTGGTAGACCAGATGCGGTCGGCGGATGAGTCCCTGGCAGCCGCTGTCATCGGCACACCGGGCGATCCGGCAGGTACGATGAATGACCGCAATGTCGTCAGGGTCGATCCGATAACGATACCTGTGCCCGGTCAGGAACTGGATGATCAACCCGCGTCCGGCCATATCCTGCTGCACGGGCAGCTCCGGTGGCTTTGGCGTGAAAAAGAAACCGGCTTGCATGTCCTGGTTCCCACCGGGATCGCGAACCTGGGTAAAAAGACGAGCAAATATGTGCTGGAGCCGGTGCTGTTTTATCTGTCGTGCCTGGCGGCAGAATCAACACGCGACTGGATCGGGAAATTGCCGCTTACCATTCACCTGGTAACCGCAAAAAAATCACATGGGTTCACTTTTCAGGCCGACGAAGATGATGCCGAAAAATATCTGTTCCACTTGACCTCGGAATACCTGGATCAACAGAATCGCTTCTGGTTGCCCTTCGAGACAATCGTCGGTTGTTCAGTCGATCCGCTTGTTCTGGACCCGGGCGACATTGATGAAGAACGTCGTGTCCGTTTCAGAGACGAAATGATTGAGGCATTTGCGGAAAAAGCCGGCGAATTGGATCGACTGATCAACCCGGTTTTTCCCAAAGATCTGCTCGACCGGGCGGTGGATCGGTTTGGAATTTTCGGAAAGCTTCAGCCAACTGCAGCCTGAAAATGGGAAAACAAGTATGGATGACCAATTTTAAAATGACCTGAAACGGGCAATCGTAAAATCTAGAGAAATGGTGTCATTTTTTGGATAATATGGGGTTTTGGCAAGGCACCGATCAGGGTGTCTCTCAGCCGGCCGCCGTCAAAAACCAGCAGGGTAGGAAGGCTGCGTAAATCATAGCGCGTAGTTAAAACAGGATTGGCTTCTACGTTTAGTTTTCCCACCCGGATTCGTCCTTTCCAATCCCTGGCCAACCCTTCTATCACCGGACTGACCATGGCGCAGGCACTGCACCAGCCGGCCCAGCAATCGAGCAATACCGGCAGTGGCGATTTGATCACAATCGTTTCAAAATTACCATCCGTTACCATTGCCGGCTGAACCAGAAACAGATCCTTCGTGTTGAGGGCTGCTCCGCATTTTCCACAGTTGGCTATAGCGCCGGTTTTATCGGCTGGAATCCTGTTTTTTGTCAGGCAATTGGGGCATCTGAAAAGATACGGCCTACCGTCGGTCATCTTTTGTCTCCAATCGTGTGTTTGGTAATGCATCCCAGATGGTACTTAAGGTTCCTACCCTTCCAGCACCGCTCCGACACTGCCGAAAAAGAACCGATCCCCAAGCAGGTTATAAAGCGTAGCCGCTTTGGCCAGGCCGGTGCAATGGGATACCCCTATCCGTTCGATCCGGTATTGATCAATCACGCGGATGGTTTCATCAAACTGGTCCTCGCTGGAAAACCCGAGATGGGTACCACCGATGATGGCATGGATCCGATCACGACCCATCTTTTCCAGGGTGTAATTAATGATGTTGACCATACCGGCATGGGCACATCCCAGGATGAGAATGATCCCATTATCACTGTCAACAATCAGGGACAAGTCATCCTGGATCGGGTCGGGATGAATCGGGTCCGCGCCGGGTGGGTGAACAGTCATATTCGCGTCACTTTTTTCAAAGAGGGTCGTTCGCGGGATTTCACCGGTAAGATAGACACCCGGGCCCACTTCGACCATCCCCGTGTTTAATTGAAACCGGGCGCCCAGTGATTCGAGAAAAGGGCGACGATACGGGATGCCGATGTATCGCTTTTCTCCGTCTTTAGACCAGTACCGCTCGAAAAACATACCCGGATGACCGTACACAGGCACTGGACCTTTGAGTTTCAGCACAGCCGGCAGTCCGCCGGTATGATCATAGTGGCCATGGCTGATCATAACAGCCTCGATTCGTTTCAAATCCTTTCCCAATGCCAGGGCGTTGGTCACAATGCCAAAGCCTTGACCGGTATCGAACAGATAATCACCTTTGTCCGTTTCGATAAGACAGGCAAAACCATGCTCTCCCACCACACCGAAAGGGGCTCCCACCGAATTTTCACAGAGGATGGTTACGCGTGTTTTCATTTTTTCTCCTTATTCCATGAGACCTTTAAAAAATATTATTATCCAAAGAGCTCTCCTTCTGGCTGCCCAGGTATCATCTTGAATGCAAAATGGAATGACTTGCTTCAGGCCGGAGATGGCGATTCAATGCAGCTATAATTTCGGCCATGTCCTCAGGAATGGGTGCCTCGAATATAACTTTTTTGCCGCTGACCGGATGGACGAAACCCAAATATCTGGAATGCAGCATCTGACGGGGTACCCGAACCCGGTTGTCGGGGGACAATTCAAGTATACCGGCCGTCCGATGCGGCCCATACACCGAATCACCGACTACCGGATGACCCAGGGAGTTTAAATGAACCCGGATCTGATGGGTCCGGCCGGTTTTTAAGTAAAGCCTGATGAGCGTTGCCGATGGAAAACGGCAGACAACCCGCCAATTGGTTTGGGCGGTGCGGGCGTGTCGGCCATTCACGGTCATTTTTTTTCGATCCACCGGATGCCGCCCGATGGGTCGGTCGATTATGCCGGTGTTACCGGTGACGGCACCGTGAACCAAAGCCAGGTATTCCTTATAAACGGCGCGTGCTTTAAACAGGCCGGAAATATCCTGATGAGCCCGGTCATTTAACGCCACCACCAGACAGCCGGAAGTATCTTTATCCAATCGATGCACAATTCCGGGCCTGATCCGGCCACCCACGGAGAAAAGATCGGGGAAATGATAAAGCAGACCGTGAACCAGGGTACCGGTCTGGTGACCCGGTGCCGGATGGACCACCCGACCGGCCGGCTTATTAAGCACAATAAAATGATCGTCTTTGTACAGCGTATCGAGTTTAATGGGTTCGGGAATAATATCCGCGGACTCGGGAGGGGGAACGCGACCCTGAATTTCTTCTCCGGAGTGTACCCGGTGTGCCGGCTTCACCACCTGGCTGTCCAGACGGATAAATCCGTCCCTGATCAAACCGGCTGCCTGGGTACGGGAACACTGGCTAAGATGGCCGGCAATGACACTGTCCAGACGCTGACCGGCATCGCTTTCGCTGGCTGTAAAGATGAAAGCGCCGGAGTCAGTATTCATTAATAAAGGTCAGTTGTCCGGGTTGTCCGGCGGAGGAAACAGGGCCTCGATTTCCGATTGAACGGTTTCTTCGGGGACGTTTTTGGCGGTAGATATCTCTTTAACCAGTAAGACCTGGGCGGTATCGTAGAGTTTGCGCTCACCGAATGACAGATCCTTGGTATATTTCAACAGCGACAGATCTCTGAAAACTTCAGCCACATCGAAAAGCGATCCGGTCTTTAATTTGTCCATATATTCACGATAGCGCCGGTTCCAGGTCTGGGTTTCATTCCCCACGCCCGAATCGTCGCTCATTACGTTGTAGATCTTGGAGACATCCTTCTTGTCAATCACATCCCGCAGCCCGACATGGTTGACATTGGCGGTGGGAATCATAATGGTCATGCCGCTCTCCACCACCTTGAAAATATAAAAATCATGCTTTTCACCATTGATATCTCTGTTTTCAACCGACTCGATCCGGCCCACCCCGTGAGCAGGGTAAACAGCAACGTCCCCTACATTAAACCGGGAAATCTTTGAATTTTTCTGATCTTTGGCATTGGTCTGTTTTTCGTTCATATTTGCACCGATTATATTTGAAATGATTATTTTGATAATATAACATATATCTGGTGATCAATCAAATAGAAAAGGATTGACGCAAGCGCCAATCCTTTTTTTGGGTAATAATTCCCAGCTTATTTGATGCCGATTACAACAGGAAGGGCACCATCAGCAAGGCGACCACATTTAGAATTTTGATCATCGGATTAATAGCCGGACCAGCGGTATCCTTGTAAGGATCGCCGACGGTATCGCCGGTGACGGCGGCCTTGTGAGCATCGCTGCCCTTGCCACCCAGATGACCGTCTTCAATATATTTCTTGGCGTTGTCCCAGGCTGCGCCGCCGGTGGTCATGGAGATGGCCAGGAAAACACCGGTAACAATGGAACCGATCAGCAATCCGCCCAGGGCGATCTTCCCAAGGAAAAAACCGACCACAAGCGGTACGATGACAGGTAACAGGGCCGGAACCAGCATCTCTTTAAGCGCGAATTTGGTTACGATATCAACACACCGGCCATAATCAGGCTTGCCCGTACCTTCCATGATTCCGGGGATTTCACGAAACTGGCGGCGTACTTCTTCCACGACCGCACTACCTGCCTTGCCTACCGCCTTCATGGCCATGGATGCAAACAGGTAGGGAAGCAGCCCGCCGATGAAAAGGCCGATAATAACATTCACGTCGGCAAGATCGAACTTCAGCGTTCCCTCGCCCCCATGAATTGCAAATTCCTGTACGTAAGCGCCAAACAAAACCAGGGCGGCGAGGGCGGCTGATCCGATCGCGTAGCCCTTGGTAACGGCCTTGGTCGTGTTGCCGACCGCATCCAGCGGATCGGTTACCGCACGGACGCTTTCATCCATTCCGGCCATTTCAGCGATGCCACCGGCATTATCGGTGATCGGTCCATACGCATCGATGGCAATGACCATCCCGGTCATGGAAAGCATCGACATGGCGGCCATCGCGATTCCATAGAGTCCGCCAAAATCGTATGCCAGGTAAATAGACAGGCAGATCGCCAGAACCGGCAAGGCGGTGGACTGCATGGAGACAGCCAGGCCGGCGATGATGTTGGTCCCATGTCCGGTGGTTGACGCTTCGGCGATGCCTTTCACCGGGCTGTAGATGCCGGTGTAGAATTCGGTAATAATGACAATCACCACGGTAAGAATCAGACCGATCAGAGTGCAGTAATAGATGTTCATTGCCGAAATATCACCGAGACCGCCCATGAATTTATTTGTGGCAAAGTAGAAAACCACGGCCGCCATAATTGCGGAGCCAAACATTCCCTTGTAAAGCGCCCCCATAATATACTCGCTCTTGCCAAGACGGACAAAGAAAACCGCAATCATGGAAGCGATTATGGAGATAGCGCCTAGAATCAGTGGGAATTCAGTGGCCATGGGAATCTTCGGATAAAGCAGGTGTCCGATAAGCATGGCCGCCACGGCGGTAATCGCATAGGTTTCGAACAGATCGGCCGCCATTCCGGCACAATCACCGACATTGTCACCCACGTTGTCGGCGATGGTCGCCGGGTTTCGTGGATCATCTTCGGGGATTCCGGCTTCAACCTTTCCCACCAGATCGGCACCCACATCGGCACCCTTGGTAAAAATACCACCACCCAGTCTTGCGAAAATTGAGATGAGGCTGCCACCGAAACCGAGGGCGACCAGGGCAATGACATCATGTGTCAGGGCGTAATAGCCGGCAACGGACGTCAAAGCCAGTCCGGCAACGATCATACCGGTAACGGCGCCGCCCCTGAAAGCCATGGAAAGGCCTGCCGCCATACCGCTTTTAGCGGCTTCCGCCGTCCTTACGTTGGCGATTACGGATACTCGCATGCCGATGTAGCCGGCTATGAATGACGCCACCGCACCAACGAGAAAACCGATGGCGGTTTTGGCGCCCATGGTGGCGAAAATAACACCGAAGATGATGATACCGGCAATCCCCATGCTTTTCATCTGTCGATTGAGGTAGGCTATCGCGCCTTCCTTGATGGCATTGGCGATCTCTTGCATTTTTTCGTCGCCGGCGGGCGCACTCTTGACGATGCTGGCAAGAATGATTGCAAACAATACACCCGCAATCCCAACCAGGGCACAAGTCAAAGGTATATTTTCCATCACAACATTTAATACAGAATCCATTCTACTCTACCCTCCGTATAAAGTTAAGGTTCAGTTACATCTGTTTTACGGTTAAATCTGTTCATTCCTTCCAATGTCCCTTCGTGCAGAATCGTGTGAACCGCCTCTTTTGCCCGATCAATGACTTCGGCCAGTATTTTCCTTTCCGGTGGGTCAAAAGGCCTCAGTACATAATCCGTCACGTCAATCCCGGGTACCGGACGCCCGACCCCGACGCGAAGACGGGTGAACACACCTTCTCCGAAGGCTTCCATAATGGATCTAATTCCTTTGTGTCCGCCACTCCCCCCTTTCTCTTTAATTTTTAATCTGCCGAATGCGAGGTCAATATCATCATGGACGATGATCAATTCCTCGCATGAAATTCCCAATCGACCCGCCAGCCGTCGAGCGGGCGGACCGCTTCTGTTCATATAAGCCATGGGTTTGGCCAGGCATACCCGCATTTCCGTCAGCGGGTGACAACCGTAATCGATATCTTTCTGCCCACCGCCAAATTGAATTCGCCATTCAGCGGCGAGCGCATCCGCG
>RCNC010003669.1_pt1 | contig 11388 bp, 9 predicted proteins | sample 2041301 | NCBI WGS metagenome assembly RCNC01 (sample SAMN09708231, study PRJNA481090) | Marine sediment metagenome, whole genome shotgun sequencing project. | biome: marine sediment; feature: ocean; material: sediment; isolation source: Sewage treatment plant 13A marine sediment (STP13A) ... | reverse complement strand
TATTTGTCCTTGTAGCCGGGCTTGGTATCCAGTATATATTGATAGATTTCGCCCAGGCCGGTGGAGATGGGACCCATCTCCGGGGTCCCGAATCCTTCCGGGATATTTGCAGAGGCGCTTTTGATTTTTTCAGCGATCAATTGCCGTGGCAGGTAGGTGCCCATTTGGTCCTCAAAGACAATGGTGACAACCGAAAGACCGAATTTAGAAATGGAGCGGATCTCAGTCACTCCAGGTAAGTTGGACATCTCCAATTCCACCGGGTAGGTAATAAACTGCTCTACATCCTGGGTGGATAAACTGGTGGAAGTGGTGATTACCTGAATCTGGTTGTTGGTAATATCGGGTACGGCACCCAATGGAATGCGCATGATAGAGAACACTCCAAACCCTACCACAAAGAGGGTCATTAGAATAACAATCAACTTGTTATTAATGCTAAGGTCAATGATTCTGTTGAGCATGCCGGGGTCGAATCTAGGAGTATTCCAAATGAAAATTAGCTTATGATAAATATAGCCAAAAAATTCACTAATTTTAATACCATCATTTCCAAAAACCCTCGCAATGAAACAGAATTGCACCCTCCTTTTGGTGACTCTGATACTTTTCTATTCAGTCACCATCAAGGCACAACAAGCAGCAACTACCACCCTTTCCGACACCATTGACCTTTTTCCTGCCACCATCGTAGCCCTTCATCCCAAGGTAGGAGAGGTGGAAGCGCTCAAGCTGAATTACCTGGATCAAATGGCCCATGACGGAGGAGCACTTTTGAATCAGGTAAGCGGATTTACCAGCATTAGAAAAAGTGGAAGTTATGGGTTTGATCCCGTTCTTCGGGGATTTAAGTATGACCAGATCAACGTGGTGTACAACGGGAGCCAATCTGCCACAGCTGCCTGTCCCAACCGAATGGATCCACCCACCAGCCAGATGGCTCCCAACATGATCCAGCGGATTGAAATATTGAAGGGACCACATGCCTTAAGGTATGGCTGTTCCTTTGGGGCCACCATCAATTTTATTCCTGTGGCCCCGCAGTTCTCAGAGGAGGGCAGTGTCTATGGAAGGTTGTCAGGTGCCTACGAAAGCAATGGCAATACCTTAAGAAGTGAAGGACTTCTGGGATTTAGTGGCAAGTGGGCAGACCTGGGAATATATGGAGCATGGTCCCAGGGAAATGACTACACTGCCGGAGGGGAACAGACCATCCCTGCTGACTTTCTAAGAGGTAGTTTTGGTTCCCAGCTGGCTTTGAAGGTGGCTAAGAATCAAATCGTAAAACTTTCTGTCACCCGAAACATAGCCCGGGATGCCGATTTTGCTGCCCTACCCATGGATTTACGCGACGATCTGTTCAATATAGATCACAAGGCCACTTTTCAGAATAATAATCTGAAATCGTGGAGCAGTGCCATCTATGGATCCTTTGTGAATCACATGATGGACAACCGTCTAAAACCCTTAAATCCGCGCATGGTGGATGCCGAAACCAATGCGACAACCTATAATTATGGAGGCCGCACTGAAGGAAGCTGGAGTTATAACAGTGCTCGTCTCTATGCCGGTCTCGATTTCCGTATAGAAGGAGCAGAGGGTAGCCGGGTGAGGGAGTTCCTGATGGGTCCCAATCAGGGCAAAATCATCACAGACAATGCTTGGCAGGATGGTCAAATTGTAAGATCGGGCCTGTTTGCAGAGTATCACCTTCAAAGGCTGGGGATCCGATGGGTATTTTCCGGAAGGTTAGAGATCAACTCCTCCACTATTTCAGATCCGGATACCGACTTCAGCAACCTTTATCCTGAGACCAGTGCCTTCCAGGTCAATCCAGGCATCAGCATAGGGGGAACCAAAAAGCTCACCGACAGGTTTTCCACCGGTTTATGGCTGGGACGGGCCTATCGAAGCGGAAGCCTCACGGAAAGATTCATCAACTACTTCCCGGTGGGACAGGATCCCTATGAGATGGTAGGAAATCCCATCTTAAATCCGGAGATCAACAACCAGGCGGATCTAAATTTCCAATGGGCCTCCAATACCACCTCTTTACGCCTGGATCTGTTTGCAGGATATCTGCAGGACTTTATCTCTTCATCTATCGATACCACTCTGACTCCCACCATGCCAACCAGTCCAGGAGTCAGGCGATACACCAACATAGACAAAGCCTTTAAAACAGGGTTTGAAGCCACCTGGAACCAGGTGCTGATCTGGGGCTTGCAGCACCAATTCAGCATGGCCTATTCCTATGCCCAGGACCTGGTCAGGAATGAACCTTTGCCTGAGATCGCTCCATTGGATCTGAGGTATCAATTGTCCGGATCCTATTTAGATGCCCGGCTGCGGCCCTATATCAACTTCAGGTATGTGATGGAGCAATTGAGAATATCCCCTGAATTCGGCGAAACGCTATCCCCTTCATTTTCTACCATCGATCTTGGACTGGCATTCAGGATCAACCGAATATTGGGCATCACTGCCGGGGTAAATAACCTATTGGATGTGGCCTATTACGAACACCTGAACAGGTCGGTGAAAAGTGCATCACCCTACCCGATCTATGCACCCGGGAGAAGTTATTTTCTCTCCTTTAACTTGGATATAAGGTAATTGGGCCTATTCCTCCAGAGCAGCTTCCACATCCTCTTTGGATCCGAGAATAATGGCCACCCATCTGGTCTCTGGGAAATTTTCCAGGATGATCTTAATGGCCATGGTGATGGGTATGGAGAGAAACATGCCCACCGGTCCCAGTATCATCCCCCAGAATATAAGGGAGAAGAATACCACAAAGGTGGATAATCCCAGGCCCTTTCCCATGATCCGGGGTTCCAGAATACTTCCAATGACCACGTTTACCACCAGAAATACGCCAATGGTCCAGTAAGTTGTGGGCATGCCCAGTTGAATGTAGGAGATGACCACTGCAGGTATGGCCGCCATGATGGAACCGATGGTGGGAATGTAGTTCAGTAAAAATGCCAATAAACCCCATAAAATGGGATAATCCAGGCCGATCAATGAAAGACTTATACCCACCAGAATACCGGTAGCCAGACTAGTAAGTGTTTTAATAGACATGTAGTGTCGGATGCTTTTCCCAATGGAGCTCAAGCGATCATGTGAGAGGTTTGAGTTAAGGGAAATAAATTTGACCTTCAGAAAGACCGATTCAATCTCGGCCAGCAGGAAAACAGTCAGAAAAATAAAAGTGACCTCACTGCTCAACACCGCTCTGAGGTGCCCGAATATAATGGTGGTGGTCTGTAAAATTTTAGAGGGCGCTATGGCATGAGAACCATCCAGCAAGGTACTCCCCATCCCCTGATTGTCAATAAAGCGTTTTGAAGCGGAAGCAATCTCCTTTAAACTCTCCTCCAGGATGGGCGCATCCTGAAGAAAAAGAGAAAGGGATGTGAGAATCATCTCAAAAATTCCAAAATAGAAAGCCAGAATCAGGACGATCATCAAAACAATGGCAATTCCATGAGGCACCTTTCTTCGCTTTAACCATACGATGGGCTGTACAAAGATACTGCTGATGAAAAAGGCCATCAACAGGGGATTGATCACCGACTTGGCGTAGATGACTCCTGCCATCAGAATCACAAATGCTGCCATCCCCAGGAGGACCGGTGTTCCAAATTTGATATGTTTAAGCATTGTTACGGAGAGTTTAATATCCAGAACACTTGAAATCCACAATGGTTCAAGCCATTACAAAAAGGGAATAAATCTGGGTACGCGTTTTTGATAATCAGTGTATCCGGGATACTTGCCGGAGGAGATGGACTCGCTGAAATTGCTGCTACCCCAGAAAAGCAGTATCAGCAAGATGGCACCAATCACCGACCAGTTGAGCCAGGTTCCGGTGGCTGAAACACTAAAAAAGTAGAAGGTGATCCAGATGGCCAGTTCAGAGGAATAGTTGGGATGGCGCACGATCCCCCAGAGCCCCTTATCCACAAAACCTTTTTTAAATCTTTCAGGTAGTTCGCCCCCCAACTCTTTTGCGGCTCTCTTCTGTTTGTGATAATTCCATTGCTGTTGATCGGCCACTGTCTCGACTACAATAAAGCCCAACAGAAGAGCCGCAATAATTCCGTCGAACCAGGTCAGGGATCCCCCATTCATGCTTCTTACCGCCGGTAGGGTAATCAAAAGAATCAGCCCCATCTGGTATAGCGAAATAAAGAATAAATTAAAAAGCATCCATTTCCAGCGGGCCTGAAATTCGGGTTTACTCTGAAGTACAGCCCAGCGGTAATCCTCTTCCCCTGTCCAGAATTTGATAGAGTATCCTCCCCTTCTTGAAAAATTATAGCTGAGCCTGAGTCCCCATGCAGTTGCCAGAATAGCCATCAGTACCAGGCGTGGCTCAAATCCAGATTCAAAGCCCACAATCCAGGTATAGGGAATGGGCATGATGCTCCAGAGCTTATCCACCTGGCTGTAGTTTTTACTGAGTGAGCTTACCACAAAGCAGAGCAATGCAGCAGCAAGGTATACAACAACAAGCTTAATCAGGACCTGGTGTTGCAAACCACTTAGGGGCTCATCGAAACTAAACGCAAGAATGGGGATGACAATGATGGTCACAAGTAAGGCAAGGGCAGTTTTCCACATATTGGTTTCATGTTGATCTGGCCACAAATATAATAACACCTATTAGAAAGCCTCCTCAAAAGAGTAGATGTATCGGTTTTTAGCAGCATCAAAGATTGCAGATGAACATTTTATCCCCAGCATGGTTTCTGTAATAATTGAGGAGATTATTGTCAATAAAAAATACAAGTACTAAATTTGGTAGAATTTCTTTACCAATTAAAATTTACTGTTATGTTAAAAAGCCCCATCTTCTTATTTCTGACATTGCTGGCTGCTAGTGTAAATGTTTCAGCCCAGGTGGACTCGGTCATATTCAATACCCACGATTATGTGGTGGGTGAAATCAAAAATATGCAAAGGGGAATCCTGCAGGTGGAGACAGATTACAGCGACAGCGACTTTAAGATTGAATGGGACAAAACCAAAGAAATCTATACGGTATCTCAATTCCTGATAGCCCTCTCCAATGGAGAGCAATATTTTGGCACAATAGAATCCCAGGGCGATTCTATCATCCAGATTATCACCCAAATGTTGGATACCATCGATGTAAGAAATAAAGATATTGTGTACCTGAATTCCTATGATGATAAGTTTCTGGACAGGTTCAGTGCCTCCATCAGCTTTGGATTTGATATGGCAAAAGCTCGTAATTTGAAACAAATAACCACCAGGAGTTCTGTGGGATATAAAGCTGAAAAATGGAATGCAGGTGCCTCCTTTTACAACCTCACCTCCACCCAGGATGAAACTGAAGATATTAACCGCCAGGAAGCAGATGTAAGTTTCAATTACCTGCTGCCCTACAAATTGTATGGAATCGCCACAGTCTCCTACCTCTCAAATACCGAACAAAGTATCGATTCCAGGATCAATGCACAGATTGGTGTAGGTAGATATCTGGTTCAAAGTAATCGCATGGATTGGGGCCTTAAATTAGGTGTTAACCGAAACATAGAATATTATACCAATGATACTGAAGACAGGCAAAGTTGGGAAGGCTATTTTGGAACAGAGTACAATATTTTCGATTTGGGCGATCTGGACCTGTTGCTCTCTATCATGGCCTATCCGAGTTTCACAGAAGCCGGACGTTGGCGTTCAGACTCAAAATTCGATATAAAATATGAGTTTCCATTGGACTTCTTTATTAAGATGGGCGTTTCTGTGAACTATGACAACAGGCCTGCAGATGATGCCCCCGAAACCGACTATGTATTCAACATATCACTTGGTTGGGAGTGGTAAATCCCGGTGATCCCAAGCTCAATCTTTGGTAAACGTAAGGGCCACATCATACCCATTCACTACAAACTCGGCCATTCCCTCTGTTACGGAACCCTTGGTGGCCTCCATCTCCAGTTGTGAGCTTTCCAGTATTTTAATTCTCACATCCATCGACTCTTCATCAATGTCAAGTTTGGGATATCTAAGGTTGGCCTTAAAACGATAGTTAAGCGCATCGGCTATAGCCATCTCTATTTTGATATACTTTCCATTGACTTTCATACCCTTAAACTCAGAATCCGTATTGGTAATGAAAAATTTATCTGAATACCCCTCTTTCAGAAGCAGCTGGCTGGAGAGAAAATCAATTTTGTAAGTACAATATTTCGATTCGCTTACATTGAATGTACTAATAGATTGAACTTGAAAATTATCACTATAGGAGCTTGAAATATGGAAATTGACAACAGAATCCAGCTCATACTTTCCATATTTTGATTTCAGTTCCACATTTTCACTACGCGCTATTTCCAGGGTGCTGTTATAGCAATCCAATATGAGGTTCCTGCATACTTCAGCCTTCAGATCAGAATACTTATCGGTGAATCTGATGTCCCTGGTATTTCCAAACGAATACTTATCGCTGTAGGAGTTGATGGTCACACTGGAAGCATCTCCGGACCTTACTTTGGAATACTTGGACTGCACAGCCAGGTTACCCATTTCACTGGTTTCCATATCGGTATTGTAGAGCTCGGCTGCAATATCCCCAACTGCCTTTAGTTCAATGGTGCTGTATTTGGCGTCAATGCTCAGGTTGCTATTCACATTGCCTCCATACAGTATATCGTTGTAAAGGGTGAAGCTTGCAGTTCCGTTTATATCCTCCAATTCTATTCCCGAGTATTTCGAGCTTAGAACCAGGTTACATCCTACCGGAATCCACAACTCGCCCGACAAATTAAAATCTGAATAACGAATGGTCTTCTCTCCCTTGAGGTCAATGGTTTTCTTACCCATCATGTTTTTCCTGCTCTGCCAAAATTTGTTATCAAACTCAACACTACCCGCCGAATGTGAGAACTCAAGCTCCTCAAGATAACCATCCAGTCTTTTGGCATCTTCATCAGATCGCAAGGTGGCGTCTACCGACAATTCATATTCTATTTTGGATTTTTCCCAGGTATGAATCACCAGATCACAATCATAGTTATTAAATGCAAATTTCACATCGCCATTCACCGCGTAATCCCAACTGTAGGTTTTCTGAACCTTATTCCCCTGGGCATTCACATCCATACCAAAGGCAAGAACCAGGTTGATCAACAGTGCACTAAAGAAATATATTTTCATCCGTCTCATGATTTCTTGTTTTGTTGTTTTCAAGTATGATCAATTCCAGCAGGTAGATTTTCTTCTCGTAGGTATCGAAAATCGTATTGATCACCTGCTCGTTATAACCCAGCTCTCCCAGGTCTTTCAGGGTCTGTTCGTAGATGGTATCCAGTCTCTGGATCTCTTCCAACAGTTCCGCTATGATGATATTGTCAATCTCATTAAGGACACCGGCTTCCCGCATCTTATAGCTGAGGACGGTCTGGTACTCTTGCTCCCTTAACCCAAGGTCGGTGTCCACATTGGCCAGGCTGATTTCCGAAGCAGATCTGTTTTCAAGAATCAGATCACCGATTACATATCCTACACTTAATACGAGAATGGCGATAGCGGCAATGTTGCGGATTCGGATCTGGATTCTTCTTTTCTCTGAAAGCTTATCCCCCATCTGAAGATCCTTCCTGATGCCTTCCCAGATCACAAGATCATCAGGCAATTCCACATCCAGATCATCCCGGCGCTTATTCAGATATTTTTCAAGATCAGCTGACATATACTTCGTCTTTCAATTGTTTTTTTAGCAAAGAAAGGGATCTGCTGTATTGTGTTTTACTGGTCGATACCGATATATCAAGCACTTCTGCAATCTCCTTATGGCTGTATCCTTCCAGTGCACGTAGCACAAGGACCGAACGTCCTTTAGGGGGTAACTGCCTGATGGCGTCGTGAACCATAGAAGGATCCACTTCCGGAATTCCTTCATCCTCATCCGGATCCTCCCCATGCTTATATTCATCAATCTCTTCGAAATCGATTTTTCTCTTTCTCTGAAGGCTGATGCATTTATTAATGACAATTCGCTTCAGCCAGCTTCCAAATACATCCGGGTTCTTTAATTCTCCCAGTCTACTGAAGGCAGTGATAAAAGATTCCTGCAAAATATCTTCTGCATCCATCTTATTATTCAGAAACCTGATTGCTATATTATACATGGCCTTAGAGTACTGTTTATAAAGATGATACTGAGCCTTTATATCTCCTTCCAGGCATCTTTCAATGACCCTGCTATTGATATTTATGGTCTCATTCATCTGAACTTCAGCTTAAGGACGTAAGCATGTGAGAAAGGTTGGAAAATAATTGGAACTAATGTACGTGAATTCCTGAATCAGGGCAATAGGCAGGGCTACATGCCACTGAATCTCTAGAACCGGCTAAGCTCACTATTGATCAGATCCAGAATACTTTGATGGCCCGTGTTCTCCTTGAGGTGCTGAAAAAACTTTTCATGAAGAGGACTAAAAAGGACTATCGGAACATCAGAACGGCCAGAACGACAATAATTATTCCTGAAAGTAGGGAAACCTTTCCCAGGGAAGCGATTTTTTTCAAATTCGCATCTGTCTCCCCTTTTTTCGCCCGCTTTGCATAGACACTCAGAAGTGATACAGTGACTATCAGGACAAGAACAAGGATAAGTTTGGCGATTAAAAGGGCCGAACTGCTCAGTATCGGCCAAAAGGGAGTCATCAGGTAGCCGCCTGAAAGAACAAGCAATGTAAGCCCAATGTGACCCATTCGGCTCATGGCAAAGGTATTGAGAGTAAACTTCTGACCCTCTCCTTTTTCCATTTTTGAACTTGCTATTCCAAGGAATATAAAGGCAAAACTGCTCCCCAGTCCCATGGTCAGGCCCAGGAAATGCGTAATTAACATAGCTTCTCTCATAGTGAAGGTGGTGTAAGGGTTAAATGAGTCAAACAATAATCTAGGTGCAATGTTCAGATAAACAGAACGTTTAACAAATTTTTATTAGTGCTTTCACGGCAGTAGAAAAACTTGCTCTTTTCACCCAAATAATACTTATTTGTGTATTATTATTTAGAAAACTATATTTACATAATACTTATTTATGTATTATGGGACAGAGAAAGGAACTGAAACAATTACTGAAAAGCCTACGGAAAGGCGATTCTGTGGCCATTATCGCACCACGCCGATTTGGGAAAACTGCTCTTGTCCAACAAGCTCTTAAGGAGGTAAAAGGGGTACAAAGTTCCACCGTCTTTATTGATCTACTTACGAATTCTACACCGGAATTGCTATCAAGCACCTTAATCAAAGAGGCTCTAAAGAACCATAAACTACATAAAGAGTTCCTGGCAGTCAGAAAAAACATGGGCTCATTCTATACGAGCAAGGGCCTTCAAAATATTGCGGCGGCTTTTCCCTTTATATCCAGGATGGACGACAACTCCATAGATGAATGGGAACTTCTTAGCAAATGTTTAGATTTTCCCGATGCCCTTAGCTTAAGCCTGAATCAGAGGCTGATCTGCGCTTACGACGGATTTGGAAACGGGGCAAATTCAGATCCTGGGGGAACGCTGGCTAAGCTTATCTACGCAAAATCAAAGCAACATGCCAGCACCACATGCATCTTCGCCGGACACAACGAGTCAGCCGTTCTCCCACTTAAAGGGATCCAAGTGATGCACCTGGGATATATTGACAAGCAAGCACTCATTGAATCCTTAAATAAAAAGTTTGCCAGGTTAAAAATCAAGCTTCATCGAAAATATATAACCGACATGGTAAGCTTTACCAAAGGACATCCCTATTATACACAGCTTGCTTTTCATCAAACCATACTGGCCAATGCCCTGGAGGGAACCCCTCCAAAATCAAAGGAGCTTATGAACCGTTTGCTGGCAGCCGAGAGAGGGTATATTGAAAAGGTGTGGGAGGATCTCTCCCGAAATAAAGAGTACTTGTATACATTGCTCGCCCTTTCGGAAGGCAGCAAAAACATATACCAGAGGCTAAAATCAAAAAAGATCAATGTGGCCCGTGCCCAGAAAAACCTGGAAGGGATGGGCTACCTGTTGAAGAATGAATCAGGGGGCTACTCCATAGCCGACCCCATGCTTGAATACTGGCTCAAGAAAAACAGTTAAGTCTCAACCTGGCTAAGATTACTTCTCCATCGACTGCCACCTCGCAGTTTCCCACGAAATTTATATATGCCATAGACGTTTCCGGAAGCGATTGGTTCGCTTAGCAAGGTATAATTAACTTCTATTTTGCACCTATTTCATAGACTAGTAGCGATTTGCCATGCCGCAAGTATAATTTGTCCCCGTAGATGCTGGGATGAGACCAGTGAGGGCCACTTCCATGTTCAATTTCGAACTCCGAGATCACTTCAAATTGATCTGGTCTGGCTTCCACCAGAGCCATGTTTCCTTTTCGTTCATCATAACAGAAAAGCATGCCCTCAGATGCGATGATCTGACCTTTGCCATTCCATCCCTGACTGTATTTTAACTCCCCGGTTTCCCAATCCAAACAGACCCAATCTCCGTTCCTGATGGAGGTGTAATTTGATCCGTAGATATACCCGTCCACCTCAACCACTCCCCCGTGGTGTACATCCAGTTCTTTGGATTTCCATTTAATAGAAACAGATCTGAAATCATCGGACATCTCCAGCATCAGTCCGGTATGGTTATAGCCGCTGGTAATGAAATTTTCATTCCCTACGGCAAGCGGAGTAACCGGGTTTATATCTACACCCATCAAGGGTTTGTCGATGGCGGTGTACTCCAGTTTCCAGAAGATCTCTCCATCAGCTGCATTTACACAGATCACATAATTGCCTGTGACAGTTACAATGAGCTTATACCCACCTCGTTCCAACAAAAGGGGAGATACATAAGCACTCTGATCCTGAATACTTTCCGACTTCCAGATTACAGATCCGTTGGTTTTATCCAGAGCCACCAAAGTGGTTTTATCCCCACAGGGTGTATAGATCATTTTCTGATCTACGATCAGGGGGGATTCTGCCACCCCCCAATTGCCATATCTGCCCTCAAACCGGGAATAGCCATCCATGGACCATTTCAACGCTCCAGTGTTAATATCGATACAGGCCAAATCCCCTGAGCCACTGATCACGTAAGCATAATTCCCTTCAATGGTAGGGGTACAACGGGCATCCCTATAGCTCTTGCCCCAGGATTCTCCATATTCTGTAGTCCATAGCAAGGATCCATCGGGTTCGATGGCAGTAAGCAATTCCTTTTCATCCTCCGAGATGCCTGTTGTATACAAAATGCCTTCCTTCACCACCACTGATGAATAGGCTGATGGTAAGTTATCTACATGCAACAGAAGCCTGGGTCCCGCTTCGGGCCACTTCTTTAACAG
>RCNC010002961.1_pt1 | contig 11396 bp, 10 predicted proteins | sample 2041301 | NCBI WGS metagenome assembly RCNC01 (sample SAMN09708231, study PRJNA481090) | Marine sediment metagenome, whole genome shotgun sequencing project. | biome: marine sediment; feature: ocean; material: sediment; isolation source: Sewage treatment plant 13A marine sediment (STP13A) ... | reverse complement strand
GGCGAAGGACCACCAGAGGCAGGCGAGACCAAGGAAAGGCTGCACTTGTTCCCGTGATGGCTGACTACCAAGCCCGCAATAGATATAAACCGCCGCCAGCGCCAGCACCACGACCGCCACGTAGAGCGAGCGCGCTGGCAAGGCATTCCATCCAGCAAGGCGCGACCATTCCCAAGCGCCCATGCCGATGAGGATACCAAACAAAATCGCCAAAACATTCACCGGCAGGAAAACGATGGCGGCCAGAAACAGGCCCGCCATAATCAAAGCTGTCACTATGCGCTGCTTAAGCATCTGCATTCCCACCTGCGGCCAGACCATCCGGCTCCCTGAGGCCGAAGCGACGTTCTCGCTGGCTGAAATCAGCCAAGGCACGGGCAAATTCCAACTCCCCGAAGTCGGGCCAGAGTGTCTCAGTAAAGTACAGTTCACTATAGGCGAAATGCCATAACATGAAGTTGCTGATACGGGCATCGCCGCCGGTGCGGATGCACAGATCCGGGCGTGGCAAATCGCTGATTGAAATATTCTGGTCGATCAGCTCCGGGGTGATGTCCTGGGGCTCCAATCTACCCTCTTTCACTTGCTGCGCCAGGCACTGGGCCGCCCGTGCGATATCCCACTGGCCACCGTAATCCACTGCTATCACCATGGTCGCGCCAATATTATCCCTGGTAAGATCCTCAGACTGCTGCATCAGGCGCTGCTGACGCTTGCTGAAGCGACCACGCTCGCCTATAAACCTTAATCGAATACCGTCCTTGTGCAGTTCCCGGACTTCATTGCGCAGGTAGCGCGACAGGAGGGCTAACAAGGCTCGGACTTCCGGAATAGGACGCCCCCAGTTCTCACTGCTGAAGGCAAACAATGTCAGGACTTCCACCCCGTTGCGCTGGCATGCCCGCAGTATATCGCGAACCGCCTCCACCCCGGCGCGGTGCCCGGATGGCCCAGACAGACCGTTGCGCTTGGCCCACCGGTTATTGCCATCCATGATAATAGCCACATGACGGGGGATAACCTGTTCCACACCCTCTCCAGACGCGGATGAATTCTCGCTGCTAGACACTGGCAGTCGCTATATTTCCATCAGGTCGGCTTCTTTCTCGGCCAACAGCTTTTCAATTTTAGCAACGAAGCCATCGGTCAACTTCTGCACTTCGTCCTGGCCACGGCGTTCATCGTCTTCACTGATCTCCTTGTCCTTGACCAGTTCCTTGAGCATACCCATGGCGTCACGACGGGCATTGCGCACCGATACGCGCGCGGACTCTGCCTCATGTTTGGCCTGCTTGGTAAAACCCCTGCGGGTTTCCTCGGTCAACATGGGCATTGCTATCCTTATCACTTCACCGGCGGTAGCCGGGTTCAGACCCAAATCTGATTTGTAGATAGCCTTTTCCACATCCGGAATCATTGACTTGTCCCAGACCGTCAGCGACAGGGTGCGGGCATCTTCTACATTAATATTGGCAACCTGGCTAAGCGGTGTTTTCGAGCCATAATATTCGACCTTCAAACCATCCAGCAGGCTGGGGTGAGCACGCCCTGTACGGATCTTGTTGAAATTATGGCCCAGCGCCTCGAGGCTCTTTTCCATGCGCTCGGCGGCTTCACTTTTTACATCTTCAATCATGATAGTTAACCTCCCCGGGACACCTTATTCAATCAGGGTGCCTTCTTGGCCACCCCTGACAATATTGAGTAGCGCCCCCTGCTTCTCCATTTCAAAAACCCGTACGGGCATGTTGTGATCGCGGCACAGCACGATAGCGGTTAAGTCCATAACCTCCAGTTTCTTGTCCAGCACCTCGTCGTAGCCAAGGCGATCGTACTTCTTCGCATCAGGGTCTTTCATCGGGTCTGCTGAATACACGCCATCGACCTTGGTTGCCTTAAGCACCAACTCTGCATCGATCTCAATCCCCCGCAAACATGCGGCGGAGTCTGTGGTAAAAAAAGGATTGCCAGTGCCCGCCGCAAAGATCACCACGTCACCGTCAGCAAGAGCACGGACTGCTTTGCGGCGGTCATAATGATCCACTACACCACTCATAGGTATGGCCGACATTACGCGAGTTGCTATATTGGAGCGCTCCAGTGCGTCACGCATGGCCAGGGCATTCATTACTGTTGCCAGCATACCCATATGGTCTCCGGTCACCCTGTCGAGTCCAGCCTGCTGCAAAGCCGCGCCACGAAACAGGTTACCACCGCCAATAACCAGCCCTACCTGCACACCGATGCCCACCAACTGACCTATGGCCAGCGCCATGGAATCAAGAACTCGCGGATCTATACCGAAGCTTTCGCCACCGGTCAGTGCTTCACCGCTGAGTTTAAGCAGTATCCGCTTATATTTTTTATCACCTGCCACCTGAGGCATAAATCCCCCTCCAAAAGCTGGATGGTATCTTACAGGACATCGCGCCATCTCCCTAGTGGCTTTGGCTTAATTTTCCAGCCCAGCCAGAGTCGCGAGCGCCACCAAACCTGTTAACAGCACAAAAAAAAAGGGCTAGAAGCCCCTTTTTTACAGCATTTCGAAACGCTTTAGCCTTTAAGCTGCGCCGCAACCTCTTCCGCAAAGTCAACTTTCTCGACTTCAATGCCCTCGCCCACTTCAAAGCGAACAAAGGACTGAACCTGGGCATCAGCGCCCGCTACCAGCTTGCCAACGGTGACATCCGGGTCTTTCACAAAGGACTGCTCCAGAAGGCTGTTTTCCGCCAGGAACTTCTTGATACGGCCGCCAATCATTTTCTCGATGATCTCAGCGGGCTTGCCAGAATCCTGCGCCTGTGCAGTAAAGATTTCCTTTTCCTTTGCTACCACGTCTGCAGGCATGTCATCGGGGGAAACAACCTGGGGGTTCACCGCCGCGACATGCATGGCAACGTCCTTGGCCAGGTCCTGGTCGCCTCCCTTCAGCTCCACCAGCACAGCGATTCGACTGTTACCGTGCACGTAAGCGCCGACCACACCGGAACCCGCGTCAACCACGTTGATACGGCGCACGCTGATATTTTCGCCAATTTTCTGCACCAGGGCTTCGCGGGCTGACTCCAACTCCCCGGACATCACGGCTGCGACATCTGCCTGCTTTGCTGCAAAGGCAGCGTCCACCACCTTGCCGACAAAACCCAGAAAGTTTTCGTCACGGGCTACAAAATCAGTTTCACTATTAACTTCAACCAACACGGCAAAACTGCCATCGTCCGCTACCCGTGCAGCCACAACACCATCAGCGGCGGTACGACCAGCTTTCTTGGCAGCTTTCATGCCGCTGGACTTGCGCATTTCTTCAATGGCCATATCGACATCACCATCGGCGGCAGCGAGTGCTTTTTTGCACTCCATCAGGCCCAGCCCAGTGCGCTCACGTAATTCTTTAACCAGTGCTGTAGACATCGGTACTACTCCTCTTAAAACCCCAGGAACCTGGATCTTGGAACTAAAAAAAACCCCGACAGGGTACGCCGGGGGATAATTCTGTCTCTGGCGCCAGACTCAGCTGCCGCCAGAACTGAGTTTATTACTCAGCGGCAGGCGTGACTTTAGCCTCGTCCTTAACCTCTGCCTCTACGGCTGCTGGTTCGGCCTCTGCAGTTACTTCTGCAGTTACTTCTGCAGCTACTGCTACGTCTGCGGCTACTGCAACCTCAGCTTCGGCAGGGGCCTCCTCAACAAATTCGTTCTTCGCTGAAGCTGCCTCGTCACCCGAGTCAATCTTACCCTGCAGGCAAGCATCGGCCACTGCGGTCACGTAGAGCTTGACGGCGCGAATCGCATCATCATTGCCGGGAATAATGTAATCCACACCATCCGGGTTGCTATTGGTATCAACGATACCAATCACCGGGATACCAAGCTTATTGGCTTCAGTAATGGCGATACGTTCGTGATCTACATCGACCACAAACAAGGCATCAGGCAGGCCGCCCATACTCTTGATACCACCAATACTGCGCTCCAGTTTTTCCATGTCGCGAGTACGCATCAGCGCCTCTTTCTTGGTCAACTTCTCAAAGGTACCATCGGTTTGCTGCGCTTCAATATCACGATAACGCTTGATTGAGGCACGTATGGTCTTATAGTTGGTGAGCATCCCGCCCAACCAGCGGTGGCTGACATAAGGCATACCGGCCCGTTCCGCCTGCTCTTTGATGATCTTGCCTGCAGCGCGCTTGGTGCCAACAAACAAAATCTTGTTCTTGTTACCGGCCAAGCGCTGCACCATATCCAGAGCTTCATTGAAGGCTGGAACAGTGTGCTCGAGGTTGATGATGTGAATCTTGTTGCGGGCACCGAAGATGTACTGGTCCATCTTGGGGTTCCAGTAACGGGTTTGGTGACCAAAATGAGCGCCCGCCTGCAGCAGGTCGCGCATACTTACTTGCACTTCTGACATAATAATTACCTTGTACTTGGGTTAATCCTCCACATACCCCTGAAGCCAAACTGGCCAAGCCGACAAGGCTGGACAGCACCCTGGCACAGGTACCGATATGTGTGCGTATTTTTGGTTTTTCTCGCCAAGGCCCACATGCTACCGGTCCGGTATCAGTTAAGAGGGCCTTGAAAGAGGCGCGCTTTATACCACAACACCGGCAGGGAGAAAAGGTCTTTACCGCGGCATTTGCCCGCGGCATTACTCGTTTGTACTTCGAATGGGGTAGAATGTGCCCGCCGCCATGTACCGCGTTCGGCCAAAAAACACTTTTTGTACTTAAATATCAATAGGTTAACGATGTCTGCATCGATAAAAACTGCACCGGAGATTGACAAGATGCGCATCGCGGGTCGCCTCACCGCCGAGGTACTCGAAATGATCGAGCCCTACGTCCAGGTAGGCGTGACGACTGGCGAACTGGACCGTATCTGCCATGAGTACATCACCCGGACCCAGCAAGCGATTCCCGCCCCTCTTAACTACCACGGCTTCCCGAAATCGATATGCACCTCGATTAACGATGTGATCTGTCACGGTATCCCCTCCGACAACAAAAAGCTGAAAAACGGCGATATCGTTAACATTGACGTCACAGTTATCAAAGACGAATACCACGGGGACTCCAGCATCATGGTGCAGGTGGGTGATGCCCCCCCCCATGCACAACGACTGATAGAGATCACCCAGGAGTGCCTCTACCTGGCATTGGACCAGGTTAAGCCCGGTGCCACCCTGGGGGATATCGGCTGTGTCATCCAGCAACACGCAGAAAAGAACTACTACTCAGTGGTACGCGAATACTGCGGCCACGGTATTGGCAAGGTGTTCCATGAGGACCCCCAGGTTCTCCACTATGGCCGCAAAGGTACGGGACTGGTGCTCGAACCGGGCATGACCTTCACCATCGAACCCATGATCAACGCTGGCCGCCGTCACACCCGCCTGAACAAAAAGGATGGCTGGACTGTCACCACCCGGGACGGGCGCTTATCCGCCCAGTGGGAACACACCCTGTGCGTCACAGACGATGGCTGTGAGGTATTCACCCGTCGCAACAACGAACTCGAATTAGGCTAACTATGGGCACTACACCCCCCCCACTGACCAAGCACATGTTTGATGCAGCAAGCTTTGCCGCAGAACTAAACAGCGCAGACAACGACATTGAATGCTGCAAAAGCGCCATCAGCGCAGCCAAGACATACCAGCACCAACGGTTTCGGGAGGGCACACCGGCCAGTGAACTGATCCGCCAGCGAGCGGCTTTTATCGATACTTTGCTGGGTATTTTATGGGACAGGCGGGACTGGGGCGAATCCGAGCTTGCCCTGGTCGCCGTGGGCGGTTATGGCCGGGGAGAATTACATCCTCACTCGGACGTGGATCTACTGCTACTGCTGGGAGAAAAGGGCGAAAACTGCCGCGACGAACTCTCTGGCTTTCTTACCCTGCTGTGGGACATCGGGCTGGATATTGGCCACAGTGTTCGCAACGTCCAGGAGTGTGTCGAGCAGGCCCGCGGAGACATTACGGTACTGACCAACCTGATGGAGGCGCGGGTCATCCGCGGCCCAAGGGAACTGATGCAACAGGTTCGCGAGCTCACAGCGCCCGACAAAATGTGGCCCAGCCGGGATTTTTTCCGCGCCAAGCTGGAAGAACAAACCGCCAGACACACCAAATTTGCCGACACCGAGTACAACCTTGAGCCCAATGTAAAAAGCTCCCCCGGTGGTTTGCGCGACCTGCAAATTATAGGTTGGATTGCGGAGCGACATTTCGGCGTCGAATCCCTGGAAAAAATCACGGCAGAGGAATTCCTCAATCCGGACGAAATGGAAATCCTGGTAACCGGCCGGGATTTTATGTGGCAAGTACGCTACGCGCTGCACATGATCACAGGCCGGGAAGAAGACCGGCTGTTATTTGACCACCAGCGGGAACTGGCTGCCCTGTGGGGACTGGAAGACGGCGACAAACTGGCGGTGGAGCAGTTCATGCATGTCTACTACCGCTGGGCGCTCGCCCTGAGTCAGCTCAACGACGTCCTGGTACAGAATTTCGACCAGGCAATACTCAGGCAAACCAGGGAGGATGATATTCGCATCCTCAATGACCGGTTCCAGCTGCGCAACGGTTACATCGAGGCACGCTATAGCAATCTTTTCAACGAGCACCCCGCGGCACTGCTGGAGGTATTCCTGCTTTGCGCCACAGACGAGGATATCAAGGACATCACTGCGCCAACCATGCGCCTGATTCGCGATCACAGACATCTGATAGATGACAACTTCCGCGCCGATGAACAGAACAAGCAGACCTTTCTGGAGATTCTGCGCAGCCCCAACAAGATGACGCGCCAACTGCGCCGCATGACTCGCTACGGCATTCTCGATAATTACCTGCCGGAATTCGGTCGTATCGTGGGCCAGATGCAGCATGACCTGTTTCACATCTATACGGTGGATGCGCACACACTGGAAGTGGTTAAAAACACCAGGCATTTCCAGTTCCCGGACTCCGACGAAAAATTCCCCGTTTCCAGCCGGGTCGCCCGGCGGCTACGCAAAGTGGAATTACTGTACATAGCAGCCCTGTACCACGACATTGGCAAAGGCCGCGGTGGCGATCACTCCGAACTGGGTGCAGTGGATGCTGAACGCTTCTGCCGTGAACACGGTCTCGATGAAAGAGACACTGAGCTGGTTGTGTGGCTGGTTAGTAGTCACCTGCTGATGTCGGCGATTTCACAGCGCAAGGATATCTCTGACCCGGAAGTTATCCAGCAGTTCGCCGAACATGTGGGCGACAAGGAACACCTGGATTACCTGTTTTTACTCACTGTGGCCGATATCAACGCTACCAATCCAACACTGTGGAATGCCTGGCGTGGCAGCCTCCTGCGCCAGCTCTATACAGAAACCAGGCGGGCACTGCGCCGCGGACTGGACAACCCCGTGGACAAGCAGGTCGTCATTGAGGAAACCCGTCAGGCTGCTGCTGCAATACTGGAAGATCGCGGCTTTACCGACGAGGAACTGAACCAACTATGGAAGGAACGCGGGGAAGACTATTTCCTGCGTGAGCGCGCCGAAGACATCGTCTGGCATTCAGAATCCGTTGCCGGTCATCACGACACAGACACCCCGCTGGTACTTGTGCGCAATAGCGTAGAATCCAGTGTTGCCAATACCACCCAAATCTTTATCCACGCGCGCAGTCGGGCCCAACTGTTTTCCAGAATCTGCGCCAGCCTTGAACAGCTGAACCTGAGCATCCACGATGCGAGAATATACAGCGCTAATGACGGCATGATCCTGGATACATTCTATGTGCTGGGCTCGGATGGCCAGCCCATTACCGAGGACACAGCACGCCACAAGCACATCAAGGAGTACCTGACCGAGAACCTGTCCAGTGAGGCCACCGACTCGAAAGTCGCCGCACGACGCACATCGCGGCAAGTGAAGTCATTCTCTATTCCCACTGAAACCAGCATGTCGGTAGACAAGATCAAGAACCAATCGGTACTGGAAGTCTCCACCCCCGACAGGCCCGGCCTGCTGGCACGACTGGGCAGCATTTTCGTAGCCTTTAACATCGAACTGCAGGCGGCCAAGATCCAGACTCTGGGAGAGCGGGTTGAGGACGTATTTTTTATCACTGATGAGCACCAGGAAGCTATTACAGATCCCGACATCAGCCGACTCATCCAACAAACTATTCGCGATGAACTGGACGAGCTGGCGGCGGCCTAGTATATGAACCCCTATCTGCAGCGGCTGGAGCCCTACCCGTTTACCAAGTTGCGGCAGTTGTTCAGCGACCTGACACCCCCTACTGACCGCTCGCCGGTGTCGTTGGGGATCGGTGAACCGCAACACGCTTCGCCAAGGTTTGTGCTGGAGACTATTGCAGCCAACCTGGATAGACTCGCCAACTACCCCTCTACACAGGGTATGCCAGAACTGCGCCAGGCTATAGCCTCGTGGCTGGAACGGCGTTTCCAGCTATCGTCCGTCGACCCCGATCACCAGGTACTGCCGGTCAGCGGCACCCGCGAGGCGTTGTTTGCCTTCGCCCAAGCCGTGGTGCGACCGGGGCCTGAAGCGTTGGTCATGAGCCCAAACCCCTTCTACCAGATTTACGAGGGCGCGGCCCTGCTGGCGGGTGCCCGCCCGCACTTTATCAATTGCAGCGCGCAGTCCCAATTCCTGCCGGACTTCAGTACGGTAACGGAGCAACAGTGGCAAAACTGCCAGTTACTCTACCTGTGCAGCCCGGGCAACCCGACCGGCGCGGTAATGCCGCTTTCCCAGCTACAGGATATAATCCGTCTGGCCAGGGAATATGATTTTGTCATCGCCAGCGATGAGTGTTACTCGGAAATCTACTTTGACGAGGACACGCCACCCCCAGGCCTGCTACAAGCCTGCCAGACGATGGATGATGGCAATTTCCGTAACTGCGTAGCCTTTCACAGCCTGTCCAAACGCTCCAACCTGCCTGGCCTGCGCTCCGGCTTCGTAGCAGGCGATGAAAAAATACTGCACGACTTCCTGCAATACCGCACTTACCACGGTTGCGCCATGCCCCTGCACCACCAGTTAGGCAGCATAGCGGCCTGGAGCGATGAGCAGCATGTCATAGCGAACCGGCAGCAATACCGGGACAAGTTTGCGGCGGTGCTGGCGGAACTGGAAGGTCACCTGCCAGTTGCGGCGCCACAGGCGGGTTTTTACCTGTGGCCAGAAACGCCGGTGAGTGATATCGAATTCGCACGGCAACTCTATGCGAGGGAAAACCTCACTGTGTTACCGGGACGCTTTTTGGCACGTGAGTCCAACGGCCTGAACCCCGGCGAAAACCGGGTGCGCATGGCATTGGTGGCAACACAGGAGTTGTGTGTTGAAGCTGCTCAGCGCATCGTTCGTCAACTGGGCGAGCTAGAGGGCTAGCACTGTGCTAAAGGCGGAACGCGTAGCTTACATCCTTGAGCGCCTGCAGGAACTGTACCCTGAAACACCGGTTCCCCTGGACCACAACGATCCCTTTACCCTGCTGATCGCGGTGCTGCTCAGTGCGCAATGCACGGACAAACGAGTCAATCAGGTAACCCCCGCCCTCTTCACTTTGGCAGATAACCCTGTGGACATGGCTGCCCTTGAGGTGGAAGAAATCAGGGGAATCATCCGGCCCTGCGGTCTTTCACCGCAAAAGTCGAAGGCGATCAAACGCCTCAGCGAGATACTTCTGGAAGAGCACGGTGGTGACGTCCCCGCGGATATGGAGGCACTGGAGCGACTGCCCGGAGTGGGGCACAAGACCGCCAGTGTCGTCATGTCACAGGCCTTTGATGTACCTGCATTTCCTGTTGATACACACATCCATCGTCTGGCACAGCGCTGGGGGCTGACCAACGGCAGGAATGTGGTACAGACAGAGAAAGATCTGAAACGCCTGTTTGCAGAGGAATACTGGAACCGGCTGCATTTGCAGATCATTTTTTACGGGCGCGAATACTGTACTGCGAGAGGCTGTGACGGACGTGTCTGCGAGATTTGTCGTACTTGTTATCCTGATCGCAGGCATGCGAAGAGGACCGTAAAAGCCTGAGGGGGCCTGTGCACTTGACCCTGGAGCATCAGGTGCGGGAGGTGCCGGGGCACGGCCACAAGTTTTTCAGCGTTTCCGGCTGCTGCGCAACTCGACAATTTTTGCTACGCAGAAATCCGGACTCGGACAGTGCTCGCAGAAAGACTCCGAAAACGCTGAAAAACTTGAAACGTGGCCTATCGCCCCGGCACCTCCCGCACCTGATACTCCTGACATCTTTGCAGGGAGCTCGATTACAATATGGCAGTAACTTTACTGGGTTTACAGTGCGACAAACCGGCCTCTCGCTGCCATAAGCATCTGTATCTAGGGAGGCGGATTTGTTATGCTACGCGACCCTAAATAGTAGGTACTCGCTGGAGCGACGCTTTGATCACTCTCTACGGCATCAAGAACTGTGACACGGTGAAAAAGGCGCGCAAATGGCTGGAAGCACAGGGCATCGATTATCGCTTCCACGACTTTCGTGAAGACGGTCTGGAGCGGGACGCAGTGGCTGCATGGATTGCGGAACTGGGCTGGGAAACACTGCTCAATAAGCGCAGCACCAGTTGGAAAGTACTGGATGAATCGGCGCGGCAGGCGATGGATGCAACCTCCGCCCTGGATGCTGTTCTGGAACAGCCAACTTTGATTAAACGTCCTCTGCTGGACACTGGCAAGGAACGCTTTACCGGATTTTCTGCCGCCGCTTACGAAAAAATTTTTAACGCACACAAGCTCTGATGAGCTGGTAATTCACGGTGATTTCAACATGACAACAACTGCATTCGCTTTTGGCCTGGGTATTGGCACGCATAACAGCAAGGGTGACTGGCTGGAGATATTTTTTCCTCAGCCGGTATTGAACCCATCGGAAGAACTGGCGAATGTCGCCCGTAGCTGTGACTCTGGCCAGACGCTGGGCAAGGAACAGCTGACTGCGTTACTGGAAGGCCTGACCGCAAGCGGCGAGACCGAGCAGGCGGCGTTGGCGACACAGTTTCTCAATAGCGAACGACTGCTGGACGAAGACCAGGCGCCTGCCAATGTGCCGGAAGGTTATTTAAAACTGCACCTGCTGTCGCACCGCCTGGTTGCTCCCCACGGTACCAATCTGGACGGTCTGTTCGGCGTACTGCCCAATGTGGCCTGGACCAGTGAGGGCGCCATAGACATAGAAGAATTACCCCAGCGGCAGCTCGCCGCACGATTGCGGGGAGAGGTGCTGGAGGTCAGCTGCGTGGACAAGTTCCCCAAAATGACCAACTACGTGGTTCCCGGTGGCGTGCGCATCGCCCATACCGCCCGCGTGCGCCTGGGAGCGCACCTGGGGGAAGGCACTACC